>WNFR01001107.1_pt1 | contig 29200 bp, 27 predicted proteins | sample 5400221 | NCBI WGS metagenome assembly WNFR01 (sample SAMN13153357, study PRJNA577476) | soil metagenome | isolation source: 40 cm soil under Madrone tree | place: USA:California | collected 2016-06-14
GGTCGGGAACTGCTGCCCAGTACGCGCTTGGCGCTGCCGGGCCCACCGGAAGATCGCGATTGTGGCCGCGACCCCGATCCCCATCGACAGCAGCATCCAGCCATGTACCGGGTCCGGGCTCGGCACCGGAAAGACGATGCCCCGATTGCTGACGAAGACATCGGGCAGCGGCTGCCACGCCTGCCGCGGCGCCGGCGCGCCCTCGCGCAACAGCCCCCACCAGAAGAACAGTTGCAACAGCAGCGGGATGTTGCGGAAGGTCTCGACATAAACCTGCGCCAGCTTGCGGATCAGCCAGTTGGTGGAAAGCCGCGCGAGGCCCATCACGGTGCCGAGGACCGTCGCCAGCACGACCCCGAGACCGGCGACATACAGCGTGTTCAGCAGCCCGACGAGAAAGGCGCGGCCGTAGGTATCGGCCGGCGAATAGGCGATCAGCGATTCGCCGATGCCGAAGGCGGCTTCGCGGTCGAGAAAGCCGAACCCGCTGGCGATGTTCTGGCGGCGCAGATTGACGAGCGTGTTGTGGACGAGAAACGCGCCGAGGGCGAGGACGGCGGCGACGAACAGCACCTGAAGGACGATCCCGCGGATCGCGGGGTTGCGCCACGGAGAGGGACGCGCCGGGCGCCGGATGATGTCCGTCGCCATGGGTCCCTCACCTCCCCGCGCGCGCCTATCTCACTTCAGCGGATCGGCATCGCATACATCAAGCCGCCGCGCGTCCACAGATTGTTGAGCCCGCGCTCGAATTTGAGCTCGGTGTCCTTGCCGAGCGTGCGGTCGAAGATCTCGCCGTAATTGCCGACGAGCTTGATCTCGTTGTACGCCCATTTCTCGTCGAGCCCGAGCGCCTTGCCCGCGCCCGGGGTGACGCCGAGCATGCGTTTGACGTTGGGGTCGTCGCTCTTGAGCATATCGTCGACGTTTTTCTGGGTGATGCCCCTTTCTTCCGCCTCGATCAGCGCGTAGACGACCCAGCGGACGATGTCGTTCCACTCCTCGTCGCCATGGCGCACGACGGGGGCCAGCGGCTCCTTCGAGATGCGCTCCGGCAGGATCACATAATCGTCCGGGTTCGGCGCCTGGCTCAGCCGGTCGGCATTGAGCGCCGAGGAATCGCTGGTGAACACATCGCAGCGCCCGGAGAAGAAGGCGTTCAGAGCCTCGTCGCGCCTCTCGATGACGACCGGCTTGAACTCCATTTTGTTGGCGCGGAAATAGTCGGCGAGGTTGAGCTCGGTGGTGGTGCCCGGCTGCACGCAGATGGTTGCGCCGTTCAACTCTTTGGCGTTCTTCACGCCGAGCTTCTTCGGCACCATGAAGCCCTGGCCGGTCGTGTTGTTCGATAGGAGGTCGACTTCGCCCGATTGCAATGCGGTGAACCGCTGTTGCGCGGTCAGCGGCACATACCTGACCTTGTCGGCGGCGCCGAAGATCGCCGCCGATAACGCCCTGCAAACATCGACATCAAAACCGGCCCAGCGTCCCTGACTGTCGGGTGCGGCAAAGCCGGCGAGTCCGGTTGGCACCCCGCAACTGATCTGCCCCGCCTGCTTGACCTTGTCGAGCGTCGGCCCGGCCTGCGCCGCGCCCACCAAAGCGACGAGCACACCGGCAGCCGCGAGCATGTGGACCCATAATTTGATCGTCATCACTTACTCCCAGCTTGCTCAACCCTGCGGATCGTCGCCCGCTGTTGAGCATCGGTCTAACATAGCCGCGCCCGATCCGGCAACGCGGTGCTGTGCCGACCCGCCAGCCACCACCCCCTGCGGCTATGCCCCGCTTCGCATGTCCGAGAGCGACAATCAGGCGGTCTTCGACCCTTGCGGGCACTTCGCGAGGGGGGACATTGTGCTCACCGCCGATGTTTGCGCACCGCCATGAATCTCCGGGCGCTCGCCGTCTTCACGCCAGGGCGTGCACACATCTCGCCGTGAGGAGCGCCTCTCCGCCCTTCAGGGGGGAGAGGGAGGGGCCCGCGCCGCAGGCGTGGGAAGGTGAGGTGGGTAGTGCCGCGGTTCCGAGCTTGAGACTCCCCCACCTCACCCCAGCCCTCTCCGCCCCAGGGGCAGCGAGGGAGATACTTTTGGCTCTGCCCATCCAGATCGACAAGAAATGCGCATGCCCTAGCGTCTTCACGATTGACGGTAATGTAGGAGGCCGCCACCCGGTTTGGGCGGGTGAGCGCGGATCGCTTCCTCGTTCGGCTCGGTGCCCCAGCCCGGAGTGTCGGGGACCAGAAGGTAACCATCTTCGAACTGCGGCAACACGGTGAACACCTCGTGATCCCATGCCAGCCGGTCGACATCGACCTCCATGATGCGCAGATTCGGGACAGCGGCCGCGAAATGTGCATTCATCATCGTGCACAAATGACCATAGAAATTGTGCGGCGCGATGTTGACTTCGAAGGCATCGGCGGCGGTCGCGATCTTCATCGACTGCCACACGCCGTTCCACACCGCGTCGATGATCGCGACGTCCATCGCCTGCTCGCGCAGATAGGGCAGGAACTCGCGCAACCCGAGCAGGGTCTCGCACGAGCTGATCGGGTGCGGGCTCTGCCGCCGGATGTAGGCGAGGGCCGCGGGGTTGTAGCTGTCGATTTCGACCCAGAACATGTCGAAATCGGCGATCGCCCGCAGGATCTTCAGATAGCCTTCGGTCTTGGCGTTGAAGTTCAGGTCGAGCAGCAGGTCGACGTCGGGGCCGGCGCCGTCGCGAATCGCTTCGAGATGGGCGCGCAGGTTGCGCAGCACATTCTTGTCGACGTTGAGCTCGGGCACAAACGGGACGCCAAAGCCCGGCCGCCAACCGCGCGGAGCCCCGCCGTCATAGATGAAAATATTGGTCTTCAGCGCCGTAAACCCGGTCTCGCGGACTTCGGCGCCGATAGCCTTCACACCGTCGAGGCCGGTGATCGCCGGTTTGAAGAGACTGGGATGATTGATGCGCCACGTCGCGCAATGCGACCAATAGACCCGGATGCGGTCGCGAACCTTGCCGCCGAGCAGTGCGTAGCAGGGCACCCCCAGCGCCTTGGCCTTGGCGTCGAGCAACGCGTTCTCGATGGCTCCCAGCCCCTCGCCGACGACACCGCCGGCGGCCGGCCGAGTGAAGCAATAGAGCTCGGTATAAATCCGCTCGTGGTCGAAGACGGGCTGTCCGATGACCCGTCCGGCGAGCCGCTCGATGACTGCGCTGACCCCCGGCGAGCCAAAGCCCTCGTCGAACTCGCTCCAGCCGACGATGCCCTCATCGGTCGTCAACTTCAGGAAATGGTAATTTCGCCAGCCGGCATCGCAGCGCAGAATTTCCAGCCCCTCGACCTTCATCGGCGCTCTCCCATAATCGGCGTTCCCGAGCGAGCATAGCCGGCCGCTGTCAGAAGCGCATCACCCGATCACCACCGCGCCTTTAGCGAATGCGGCGGGGTGATCTGAATAGTAACGAGGGCCACGGATGCTTGACATTGTTGTGATCTAAACACAGGATTATCGTAATAGACGTTTCGAGTTAACCAAAATTATTGTGGGAGGACGGCATGAGAAGAGCATTGGTTGGTGGAGCGGTGGTGGCCTTGGTGCTGACCTTTGGCATCGCACCCGCCGATGCGTGGGATCGTGGCCGCACCGAAATTTTTGCTGTGGTGCCCGACTTGCCCGGCCATGTCCCGGTGTCGATCGAAGGGCTGACGGTCGGTCCGGACGGCACGGTCTATACGCCCTCTTTCGGCTTCAACAGCAGCGGCGAGGTCACCCAGTCGCCCCATCTCTTCTCGTTCAAGCCGAACGGCGTGTTGCTCCATGATGTCGCACTGGTGAATACGGCTTCGACGCCGCAGCCGAGCCCGCATCTCTTGGGGCTGGTATTTCAGGCGTCGACCGGGAGCTTGCTGATCTGCGATCTGGCGCAGGGGATCGTCTGGAAGGCCGATCCGGCGACAGGCAAATCGAGCGTGTTTATGGATACCAAGCTCGGAGGCATGTCGGGGCTCAACGCGCTGACCTTCGATCCGATGGGGAATGTCTATGTGTCGGACTCGTTCCAGGGTGTCATCTGGAAGACCGGCCCCCACGGCGGGACGCCGACGATGTTTGTCGACTCGCCGACGCTCTCGCCTCAGGCCGGCCCAGGGGTGACGCTGATTCCGCCCTTCGGTGCGAACGGGGTCGAGTTCAACAATAAATTCAGCGTGATGTACGTGGCGAACACCGCCTATCATTCGATCGTCAAGGTGCCCGTGCACTTGAACCACGACGGCTCCGTCTCGCTTACGGGATCGGCCGAGGTTCTGACCACCGGCGTCAATGCGCCGGACGGTCTGGCCGTCGACAGCCGCGACAATCTGTGGGTCGTCGCCAATCAGGAGGACGAGATCGACGTCATCGACCCGAACGCGATCGATGCGCTTGGCAAGCCGCTTGCGAAAGTGATCGCGAAACGTGGCGACTTCGACGGCCTCGGCAAAGACGGCACTATTCAAGGCTTGCTGTTTCCGGCAAGCCCAGCCTTCAGTGCCGACAAGAAGTTTCTTTATGTGTCCAATATCGCGCTCTATCTGCCGTTTGCGGGAGTGCCGGAGCCGGCAATTGATTCGCCTTGGACACTCGAGGTGAAGCACTACACGATTGCCAAGATCCGCGCCGTTATTCCGCCCCTGTCCGACCAGGACGAACAATGAAGAGCAGCGCTAACCCGAGTTACGGGCGGACGGCCGGCGTTTCGATCGGCATCCCGCGGGCGCGCTCCATCAGATAGAGCTCGAGCGCGACGGCTTCCGGCGCGCCGTATTCGTATGGCTCGGCGCGCACTCCGATCATGCAATTGCGCAAGCGCCGCTGCAGCGAGCCGAGGCTCTGCCATTCCAGGCGATAGAGCGGGTACCCCGTCGGGTGCCCTTGTGGGATCGGGCTGCCGGCGAGCTGTTTGCCCCAATTGTCGTCGTGGCATTGGCCGCAGGAGAGGTTCAGCTGACCTTCGCGGCGGTGATAGAGCTCGCTGCCGACATCGGAGAAGGGCCGCAGCCGTGCGTCGACCGGCGTCGCGACCGGGAGGCCGCGCGACTGGAAAGCGACAAACGCGGTCAGCGCCAGGAGGTCAGGACTCTCCCAAGCCAGTGGCTCGGCCTGCTGCCGCTCGGTGCGGCAGTGGTTGATCCTCTGCTCGAGATCGACCGGATAGCCGAGAGCTGCGTCGAACGCCGGGTAGCGCGCCGCGGCGCCTTTCATGCTGATGCGCGCGTCGCCGTGGCAATCCGCGCAGGACCGGTCGGCGGCTCCGGACTTCTTGTCCCACAAGGCCTCGCCCTGCATCACCCATAACATGCCGGGGTTTGCCATGTCGTCGTCCTGCATCGCCCGGGTCTCGGGGCCGGCGAAGTCATAGCCCGAACGCCTCGCCTCGGGCGCAATCTCCGCTGCCGCGGCCCCAAGGGCCAGCGCTCCCAACAGGAAGGCCCTCATTCGATGGTGATTTGCCTGACTTCGGTCTGCGTCTGGCCGTGGTCGCCGGTCCAGATGAAGGCGAGCTCGCCGCTCTCGGTCGCAGTGGTGAAAAACGCAATGAACGGGTTCGCGGCGATCGCCGGGAACAGCTCGGCCCGGAATATCTCGTCACCGTTGTAGGTGCACACGAAGCGGCTGATGATGTCGCGTGGGATCGCGGCGCCGGTTTTGTCGAGGCGATAGCCGGTTTCCATCGGGTGCGCGATCAGCGTCTTGATCTCGATGATTTCGCCGCGCTTTGCACGCGGCGGAAGGTTGATCAGCACCCGCGCCATCGGACCTATTGCTCGGTGCAGGCGGCCAAGGTGACGATGACATCGACACTGTCGGACCAGAAGCTGCCGTCACTCAGCCGGGCGATCGCCGCCACCCGTTGGGAGTCGGCCAGCCGAATGCGGGTCGCGACGCGCGCCTTGCCGGCGCGAGGACCAAGATTGAACGCCGCGACGTAAGGCTGCGGGTTCTTCTGATTGAAAATGTGGATGCTCTCGACGTGGTCGGCCTCGGTCATCGGGCTCTCGACCGAGACCGTCAGCGACACCGTGTTGCCGTTCTCGACGATGGGAGGCAATTCCAGCTTGACCTTACCGTGTTGCGCCTCCGACTCGCCGATCACCCCGCGGATGGCTTCCGCCATTGCGGCTTCCGTCGCGGTAGCTTTTGGAATGAACGAGGCGAACCCCGCGCCGGCGGCCACTAACAGGAAGCACCGGCGCGTCATTGGATAGCTCCAGAATTCTCTCTCTCCGCCCCCGTGGGCGGAGAGGGAGAATTGACGGCGGCTGGGGTACATAGCTCTGAGACGCACTCTGATCATTCGCGCAAGGTCGACAGGAAGGATATCACATCCTCGATTTGCCCGGCGATGAGGATCGGCTTGCCGCGCCAGGCGTTGCCGACGCGAGCGAGCCCGTCCACCCGGTAGTAGGGCGGCATGATCGTGTCTGAGTTGAGGCGGGTCGGGTCGACGAGACGCAGCCTCAGCTGGCCTGGCGACCAGCGCGAACCCGCCCCTGATAATTCCGGTGCGAGCGTTCCCTGGAATTTTTCCTCCGGAAACGGGCCCGTGTGGCACAGAAGACAGGCGCCGAGTCGGCGATCCAACACAATTTCCCGGCCGCGGGCGGGGTCGCCGCCGGTTCCGGTCAGCGATGCGGGGATCGCATCACCGACGACAGCAAAGGGGCGCAACGGCCGCTCCTCGGCCATCGCGGCGACGCCAGCCCCCGCCAGAAACACGGCCGCGAGCGCCGCTTCAGGCGAAGGTTTCCGCCGTGATCGTGCGGAACCAGGCTTCCGCATAGCTGGCCTCGAGGGCGCGAAAGTCGGAGGGCGCGTCGATCGGGCTCACTCCGCCCGCACCCTCGACATCGGCGAGCTGGCCATCGACCGTATGGTAGACACCGGCAATCGAGATCCCGTAATCGGGTGCGACGAGGCTGTAACAGGTGTTGATCAGCTTTGGCGCCGATGGGGTCTCGCCGCGCAGCAGCGCGGTGACGGCGAGCGCGCAGACCTTGGCCTCAGCATTTGCGGCAAACGCCGATTTCGGCATGGCGCCGGCAATCGCAGCATCGCCGATGACGTGGATGTTGGGCTGCAAGCGCGACTCGAAGGTGATCGGATCGATTGGGCACCAGCCGGTTGTATCGGCTGCCCCCGCGATCTCGGCAATCCTCCCGGCCCGCTGCGGTGGAATGACGTTGCCGACATCCGCCTTGTACGTCGCGAAATCGGTGACGAAGGTCCGGGTCTTCGCATCGACCGAAGTCACCTTCCCGCCGTTCGACAGCGATACCCATTCGATCAGCTCGGGGTAAAGCTGCTGCCAGGCCGCCTGGAACAGGCGCTGCTTCGAAAAGCTGTCCTTTGCATCGAGCACGATCAGCTTCGAGCGCGGTTTCGTCTTTTTGAGGTAATAGGCGATCAGGCTCGCCCGCTCGTAGGGGCCGGGAGGGCAGCGGAACGGATTGGCGGGGGCCGAGATCACGACCGTCCCGCCGTCCGGCATCGCCTCGAGCTGACGGCGCAGCAGCAAGGTCTGGTCGCCGGCCTGCCAGGCGTGCGGCATCGACCCCGCGGCGGCCTCGTCATAACCGGGCAAAGCGTCCCAGCGGACGGCGATCCCGGGCGCCAGCACCAACCGGTCATAATCGAGCGCCGAACCGCCGCGCAAGGTGACACGCCGCGCCTGCGGGTCGACCGCCATCGCCTGATCCTGTGCGACGGCGATGCCCTCGCCACGGATCGCGTCATAGCCGAAGCGCTGCGCCCCGATGTCGCGCAGGCCGGCGATCACCGAGTTACTGAACGGGCATGCCGTAAAACTCGGGTTGGCCTCGACCAGCGTCACCTCGAACCTTGGATCGGCTCGGTGCAGGGCGCGAGCACAGGTCGCACCGGCAAACCCGCCGCCGATCACGATGATGCGGGCGCGTGCTTGCGCCAGCGTGGGGCCTGCCAGCAGCGCGGCGGAGGCTGCGGCGACACCACCTCCCAGAAACCTCCGCCGCGTCGTCCGGATGACCGTTTGCACTTCAGTGCTGTGTTGCGAGCCAATCCGCGATCGCCCGGATTTCGTCGTCGGAAAAACCTTTGGCGATACGGCCCATCACGGTCGCCGGACGCTCGCCCGAGCGAAATTCCTGCATCGCCGCCACGATCTCGGCCGGGTTGCGCCCGCGGATCGGCGGAACCGGACTGTCGACTTTGGCGCTCACGGGATGACAGCCCGAGCACGAAGTCGCCCCCGCCGGAGGCTCCGCCGCCGCCGCTGCGCCGGCGGCTAGGTACGTCATCCCAACCAGCCGAAGCACCCTCACCCACCCAGCCCTGAGGGCTGGGTCCCCCCTCTCCCGCACTGCGGGAGAGGGTGCCGAGTGGAGCGAGGCGGGTGAGGGTATCGCGCCGGGTGTGACTTTCGAGCCTCTCACACCCGCTTCAGATCCTGGTCCTTCAACGGCAGCGAGCGGATGGGCTTGCCTGTCGCCGCGAAGATCGCGTTGCACAACGCGGGGGCCAAGGGCGGCACGCCCAGTTCGCCACCGCCGCCCCAGAACCCGCCGCTCGGCACCAGCACGGTCTCGACCGCGGGCATGTCGGCGACGCGCAGCATCTCGTAGTCGTCGAAATTGCCTTGGCTAACGCGGCCGTTCTCGATCGTGATCGTACCATAGAGGGCCGCCGACAGGCCGTAGACGATCCCGCTTTCGAGCTGCGCCCGAAGGATCTCGGGGTTGACGACGTGGCCGGTATCGAGCGCGGCGGCAACTCGGTGCACTTTGACCGCGCCCTTGTCGCCAACCGAAGCCTCGACGACCTGCGCGCACAGGCTGCCATAGGCCTCGACGAGGGCGATCCCTCGCGACACGCCTTGCGGCACCGGCTTGTCCCACCCGGCCTTTTGCGCGGCCGCATCGAGCACGGCGAGCCGCTGCGGATCCTTGCCCAGCAGCTTGCGGCGATACTGGTACGGATCCTGACCGGCGGCATGCGCCATTTCGTCGACAAAGCATTCCCGGAAAAAACCGTTCTGCGAGTGGTTTACCGACCGCCAGAAGCCGACCGGCACGTGCGTCGTGCGCATCGCATAAGCGACTTCGTAGTTCGGGACCTCGTAGGCCATTTCCTCGGTGAAGCCGTTGGCGAAGGACTGATCGACGCCGTTGGTCAGCCGCTGCGGAAAAAGATTGGCGAGGATCGACGGACCGGTGACCCGGACCCGCCAGGCGACCGGCATGCCCGAGGCGTCGAGACCGGCGGTAAACCTGGCCATCGCCGCAGGCCGGTAGAAATCGTGCCGGATGTCCTCCTCCCGCGTCCACAGCAGCTTGACCGGCTGCCCGGCCGCCTTGGCGACCAGAACCGCCTGCCGCACGAAGTCCTGGACGGCGCCGCGCCGGCCAAACCCACCGCCCAGCATCGTCTTGTGCACGACGACTTTTTCGGGCGCGACTTCGGCTGCGGCCGCCGCCGCTGCGAGAGCGGCTTCGCCGCTCTGCGTCGGGACCCAAATCTCGACCTTGTCGGGGGTGACGTGCGCCGTGCAGTTCTGCGGCTCCATCGTCGCATGACTCAGGAACGGCGCCCCGTACTCGGCCTCGATCTGCTTCGCAGCCTTGGCGAGCGCCGCGTCGACATCGCCATTTTTGCGCACCACCGCCGCTTCCGGCGCGGCGAGCCCGCCGCGCAGGAACTCGGCGATGCTGCCGCTCGACACCTTGCCGTTCTGGCCTTCGTCCCAGGTCACCGGCAGGGCATCGGCCGCCTGCTTCGCCTGCCACCAGCTGTCCGCGACGACAGCGATTGCGTTGGGCAGAGGCACGACTTGGCGCACGCCTTTGAGGCCGCGGATTTTGCCCTCGTCGAATGATTTGGGCGTGCCGCCGAATACCGGGCACTGGACGATCGCGGCATAAAGCATGTTCGGCACGCGCACATCGATGCCGAAAATCGGCTTTCCGGTCACCTTGTCGGCCGTGTCGAGCCGCTTTTGCGGGGTTCCCAGCAGCGTCCAGTCCTTCGGGTCCTTGAGCCTTGGCTCGGCCGGCGGCGGCAGTTTCGCAGCGGCTTCCGCGACCTCGCCAAAGCGCAGAGTGCGGCCGCTCGGCTTGTGGGTGACGACGCTTTTCGCCGCCTGACATCCGGCGGCGGGAACGCTCCATTGCGCCGCAGCGGCGGCAATCAGCATTTCACGCGCTGCCGCGCCGGCTTTGCGCAGGTATTCCTGCGAGGTCCGGACCGACCGGCTGCCGCCGGTCGACATCTCGCCCCAGGCGCGCTTCCGCCGCAAATTTTCCTCGGGCGAGGGAAACTCCGGGCGCACTTTGCTCCAGTCGCAGCCGAGCTCCTCGGCGACCAGCATAGGCAGCGAGGTGGTGATGCCTTGGCCCATCTCCGAGCGCGCCACGCGGATGATGACCGTATCGTCGGGTTGAATCACCACCCAGGCATTGACCTCGGCGGGGTTTGTTGCGGCCTCGGCCGAACCGGTGTTCTCAGGCAAGTGAAAGCCCAGCGCCATCCCGCCGCCGACCGCGGCGGCGCTGGTGATGAAGAAGCGGCGGCTGATCTGCGGCATGTGGGTCATAGCCATCTCCTCCGCGTCACGCCTGGCCAGCTGCGTGGATCGCCATACGAATGCGCGCATAGGTACCGCAGCGGCAGATATTGGTGATCGCCGCGTCGATATCGGCGTCGCTCGGTTGCGGATTCTCCTTGAGGAGCGCCGCCACCGCCATGATCATTCCGCTCTGGCAATAACCGCATTGCGGGACATCGTAGGCGATCCAGGCCTTCTGTACCGGATGCAAGCCGCCGTTTGCCGAGAGGCCTTCGATCGTCGTGATCTGGCTTCCTTCGGCCGCGCTGACCGGCACCGAGCAGGATCTCGTGGCAACCCCGTCGACATGGACGGTGCAGGCGCCGCACTGCGCGATGCCGCAGCCAAATTTGGTGCCGGTCAGCCCCAGCGTATCACGCAGGACCCAAAGCAACGGGGTATCGGGATCGACATCGACCTCTTGCATCTGTCCGTTGATCGTAAGACGAGGCATCTTCCTACTCCTCAATCGGCTTGCGGCACCCAGCCGGGAGAGTGCTGCTGACGATCCTAAGCCGGTCACGGGATCCGCCCCAATTCCTCTTTCGGGGTGGTCTCGGTAACGCTTCGGTGACCAGCCAGTTCCCCTCTCCGCAGCCATCGTCGCGGGTGGGAGACTGAGACCCAACTTGGGATGGACACCGGCCTTCGCCGGTGTGACGATAACGCGTACAATCTTGGCAGCTCATTTCGACCATGAAGGTCCCGCTCGCTTGGCGCATTTTGACCTACGACAAGAGGCGGACGGCGCTTGCGTTGATCGGGATTTTCATGGCGATCCTCCTCGTCTTTGTCGAGCTCGGTTTCTTCTATGCGGTGCCGCGCGGCGGCCTGCTGCTCTACGACAATATGCGGTTCGACCTGCTCCTGGTCTCGGACCAATACGAATACCAGGCCCAGCCGGGAACATTTCCGCTCAGCCGGCTCGATCAGGTCCGCGCGTCACCCGATGTGCAACGGGCGACGCCGATCTATTTCGGCTTTGCGAAGTGGAAGGAGGGCGAAGGGGGTGTCTGGCCGGACGTTTTTGTTATCGGCTTCGACCTCGCGAGCCACATCTTCGTCCCCGACAGCATAAACCAACAGCTCGGGGTGCTCGAGCGGATCGACACCGTCCTCGTCGACAGCGCGACCCGGCCAATCTTCGGGCCGCTGACCGCCGGCCGAGTGGTCGAGATCGGCGCCCGGAAGGTGACGATTGGCGGGCAATATGTCTTGGGGACGGGGTTTATGGGCCTCGGCGTGGTCTTGGCCAGCGCCCCGAACTTTGCCCGGTTGTTTCAAGGCCGCGGCCTGGACATCGTCAATCTCGGGGCGATCGAGCTGAAGCCCGGGGTAGACCCCGACCGTGCGGCCGACGACTTGCGCCAGGCGATCGGCCCCGGCACCCAAATTTTTACGCGCAACGAGATCGAGGCTCATGAAACCGGTTATTGGACGACCCGTACCTCGGTCGGGATCATCTTCGGATCGGGGTTGCTGATCTCTTTCGTGGTCGGGATCATGATCGTCTACCAGATCGTGTCGACCCAGGTCAGCCGGCAACTGGCTCAATTCGCCACGTTGAAGGCGATCGGCTACCCCGACCGCTCGCTGGTCGCGACGGTCAGCGCGATGTCGCTATTGATCGTAGTCGCGGGCTTTGTGCCGGCGCTAGCCGCCGCCTCGGGTCTCTATTCGATCATTCGAGAAGAAACACTGCTGCCCGTGACAATGAGCGAGATGCGGTCCGTCGCGGTGTTGGTCGCCGCTCTCGCCATGGCATGCATTTCGGCGTTGCTCTCGGTAGGCAGTCTGCGACGTGCCGATCCCGCCGATGTGTTCTAACAGGTTGACCCAAAAGGAGCTGGGTGATTTCAAGGTAGTTGCGCATCATTGTTGTGTCCAGCAATCAGCGGGGCACAGCATGTGGACTGAAACCGGATGTGCCGGTGGTCCCCTTTCCGCTTTCGTTATCGAAGAGGACAAGGATTTCACCAGGACGTCCGTAAGCGGAGCCCGATTACCCGCGGATCATTTGGTCTCGACAAGCTCCAATGCTTCGCGGCTCGGGCCTTGGATCATGATCGCGCGGGTGTCGCCGAGCGGGTAGGGGCCTTCGAGGAAGGTGACACCCTCGCTGCGCAGTTTCTCCACCCAGGCGTCGAGATCGGTGACGCTCAAGGCGATGTGGTCCTGCAATTGCCCGCGCGAGCCGACGAGCGGTCGTTCGCCCTGGTTCGCGTACCACATCATCGATACATCACCAAACTCGACCCCAGCCCGTGGGGTGCGGAACATCCCCTCCCGGTTCAATGCCGGCCAGGTCCGGTCGGCTCCGCGCGACACCTTGCCGCCGGCCTCGGTCGGAGCCGTGGGTGCATAGCCTGGCCGCAGCGGTGCGTTCAGATGCTTCTGATACCACTCGAGCGCGCCGATCGGGTCTTCCTGGTAAAGATGCACGTGGTTGAAGCGCTCGGCCGGGTGGTTGCCGGCATATTCGACCAGGGCATTGTCGGGGCCGCGCATATAAGCGAAGCCGCCGCCGCCGGCCGGCCTGGCGCCTTTCTCCTGGGCCTCTGCGATCTGCGACTTGGTCAGACCGAGCACATTGCCTTGGCTCGGCCAGGTATCGCTGCTGATCAGCACCGAGCCGCCTTCTTCGGTCGTGTAGAGCGGCAGCAGCTCGACCTCGGGCCGGGTCTTGTAGGTCCCGAGACGGTGGCGAGCGTCGGTGACGTGCCAGCCGAAATGCCAGATCGCGCTCTGCGGCTCGCTGGTCGGCGGCACGTCGACCTTGGTGAACAGCACCATGACGTCGTTGGGCGATCTGAGCGCCGGAAAGCCGCCCCAATTTCCCTTTGCGGTGCTGGGAAACTGCCGCGTGTAGAAGTCGATCGCTGTGTCGGGATCGGTCGAGTGCAGATGCAGATGATGGAATTTCGGGGTCGCGAGCATGTCGGTAGATCCTCGAAGCGGAATTCGTCTACTATGCGCTCAACGCGTTGGAAATCAACGCACGGGGAGACGTTGCGATGAACGCCAGGAAGCGAATTTGCGCGGGCGCGGTGTTGGCCTTCGCGATGCTTGCCGCCGGGCTCCCGGCCGAGCTGCGAGCCCAGCAGAACCCTGCACCGGCGGTTGCCATCGATAATGACGACATCGGAGGCGTCGTCACCAGCCGGTTCGGACCGGAAGCCGGTGTCTGGGTCATCGCCGAAACCACCTCGCTCGGCACCCGCTTCGCCAAGATGGCGGTCACCGACGAGCGCGGGCGCTTCGTCGTACCGGACCTGCCCGAGGCTCACTACCAGGTATGGGTGCGCGGCTACGGCCTCGTCGACTCACCCAAAGTTGCGAGCGAACCCGGCAAGATCCTGAACCTGACTGCCGAAGTGGCGCCCAGTCTTGCCGCCGCGGCGCAGTATTATCCCGCGATCTACTGGGCTTCGATGATCAAGATCCCGGACCAGAGCCGGTTCCCGGGCACCGGCGACAAAGGCAACGGCATACCGGAGAAATTCAAGACCCCGGATCAGTGGTTGAACTTCATCAAGACCAACGGGTGCGGCAACTGCCATCAGATCGGCAACTATGCAACGCGGACGATCCCCACCGCGCTGGGCGAATTCGAATCCTCGCAGGAGGCATGGGCGCGGCGGCTGCAATCGGGGCCGGCCGGTCACGACATGGTTCGCTTCATCACCGAGCTGACGACGCCGGATGGCGGGCATTTGGCGACGCTCGCAAATTGGACCGATCGCATCAAGGCGGGCGAATTGCCGAGCCACAGCCCGCCGCGGCCAATCGGGGTGGAGCGCAACATCGTCGTCACGGTGCGCGACTGGTCGGACGCCAAGCACTACCTTCACGACCTGATCGTCACCGACCAGCGCAACCCCACGGTCAACCCCTATGGCTTGATCTATGGCGCTGCCGAGCTCAGCACCGACGATCTGCCGGTGCTCGACCCGGTGCACAACACCAAGACGACGATGAAGGTGCCGGTCCGCGACCCGGACGCGCCGAGCTCTGCCCTGGCCAATCCGGTCGAGGTCGCCTCGCCCTATTGGGGGATGGAGCAGGTCTGGGACAGCCGGGTCAATGCGCACAACCCGATGATGGATCAGGACGGACGGGTCTATTACACGGCCCAGCTGCGCTCGCCAAAACACCCGCCGGCCTACTGCAAGAAGGATTCGCTGCTGCGTTCGGCCCAACTCTATCCGCTCGACAAGACCCCCGACGGATTTGTCCAGAATTCGCGGCAGGTTACCGTCTACGACCCCAAGACCAAGAAGTTCACATTCATCGACACCTGCTTTGGCACGCATCATCTGAATTTTGCCGAGGACGCCAACAATACGCTGTGGCTCAGCAACAACCTGCAGAACGATCTCGCCATCGTCGGCTGGGTCAACACAAAGATGTTCTGGGAGACCGGCGACCAGGCGAAGTCTCAGGGCTGGACGGCGCTGATCGTCGACACGAACGGCAACGGCAGGCGCGACGAAGGCTACAACGAGCCCGGCCAGCCGGTCGACCCCAACAAGGACACGCGGATCCCGTTCGGCATGTACGGGATCGCCTGGTCGCCCGTCGACGGGTCGATCTGGGGATCGAACCTGACCCATCCCGGCTACATCCTTCGCCTCGCGCCGGGAGCGAACCCGCCCGACACGGCATTAACTGAGCTCTACCGGATCCCGCTTCCCGGATACGGCATCCGCGGCATGGGCATCGACAGGAACGGCGTTGTGTGGATGCCGCTCGACAGCGGACATATCGCCGGCTTCGACCGCCGCAAGTGCAAGGGGCCGCTCAATGGGCCAGGCGCCGAACAGGGCAACAAATGCCCGGAGGGCTTCGCCTTTTATCCGATCCCTGGGCCGGGCTTTCAGGGCGATCCCGGCGCCGAGGAGAACCCCTATTACGTGTGGGTCGACCAGCACGACATATTAGGCCTCGGCACCAATGTGCCGATCGCCACCGGCAACCAGTCCGATTCACTGCATGCCCTGGTCGGCGGCCAGATCGTCGAGCTGCGCGTCCCCTATCCGATGGGCTTTTTCGCCAAAGGCATCGACGGCCGCATCGACGACCCGAATGCCGGCTGGAAGGGCCGCGGCCTGTGGGTGACCTCCGGCAACCGCACCCCCTTCCACATCGAAGGCATCGACGCCCCTTCCCCTGGCGCCCCCGGCAAGACCCCGGCGACCTATTCGAGCCCGCTCGTCGTCAATTTCCAGCTGCGCCCCGACCCGCTCGCCCGCTGACGGGGCGCCGATCGCCTCACCGGCACGCGCGTTCGCTCCAACGCTCGCTTTCGGATGGCACGTCTCTGCACTGGCTCCCGCGGCAGAGGAGCGAAGACGCGTACGCGACAGTCAGTATACAATCAGCGCAAACGGAGGAGACCTATGGATCGATCTTTCAATGCTCGCGGGAAGCCCGAATCCGGCGGTGATCCGACTGGCATGACGCGCCGAGAGATCCTGGCCCTCGCTGCTCTGGGTCTCGTTGCCGGCGCCCCTGGCTCGGCGGTCGCTGCCGGCACAGAGGGACAGCTGGTTTGGGGCGTGCACGTGTCGCTGGCCCCGATATGGTTCGACCCAGCCGACGTCTCGGGGATCATCACGCCGTTTATGGTGCTCTACGCATTGCACGACGCGATGGTGAAACTGATGCCGGGTCAATCGCCGGCGCCGAGCCTTGCCGAAGCGTGGTCTGCGTCGGAGGACGGCCTCAGCTACGACTTTACCCTGCGCCAGGGTGCCAAGTTCCACAACGGCGAGCCGGTCACGGCCGAAGACGTCAAATTCTCCTTCGAGCGCTATCGCGGCACCTCGCACGATTTGATGATGGAGCGGGTAGCCTCGGTGGAGATCGCCGATCCCCGGCACGTCCGCTTCAGGCTCAAGCGGCCGTGGCCCGACTTTCTGACCTTCTACGCGAGCGCCACCGCGGCCGGCTGGGTCGTGCCCAAGAACTACGTCGAAAAGGTCGGCGAGGAAGGCTTCAAGAAGGTGCCCATCGGCGCCGGGCCCTACAAATTCGTGTCGTTCAATCCGGGTGTGGAACTGGTTTTAGAGGCGTTCGACCAATATTGGCGCAAGCCGCCGAGCGTCAAGCGCCTGATTTTCAAGGTGATCCCCGACGAGACCACCCGGCTGGCCGCGCTGAAGCGCGGCGAAGTCGACATCGTTTATTCGATCCGTGGCGAGCTCGCCGAAGAGCTTCAGCGCACCCCGGGTCTCACCCTCAAGCCGGCGGTCGTCCAGGGAACGTTCTGCCTGTACTTCCCCGACCAGTGGGACCCGAAATCGCCTTGGCATGACGAGCGGGTGCGACGGGCCGCCAGCCTGGCGATCGATCGGCAGGGCACCAACGAGGCGCTGACCCTCGGTTATTCCCTGATCAGCGGCAACCCGATCGTCGCCGATAATTACGAATTCTTCTGGCAGCCTCCGGCTCCCGCGTACGATCCGGACAAGGCCAGGCAGCTGCTCGCCGAGGCGGGGTACCCCAAGGGGTTCGACGCTGGCGACTACTACTGCGACTCGTCCTACTCGAACATCGGCGAAGCGGTGCTCGACAACCTCCAGGCGGTCGGCATCCGCCCGAAACTCCGGCCGATCGAGCGGGCGGCCTTCATCAAGGGCTACGCCGAGAAGACCTTCAAAAACATCATCCAGGCGGGCCCAGGCGCCTTCGGCAATGCCGCGACCCGCCTCGAGGCTCAGATCGTCAAAGGCGGGGTATTTGTTTACGGAAACTACCCCGACCTCGACGCGCTCTATCAGCAGCAAGCGGGCGAGCTCGACCACCGGAAGCGCGAGGCGATCCTGCACAAGATGCAGCAGCTCGTGTACGAGCGGACGATCTACGCGCCGATCTGGCAGCTCGCCTTCATCAACGGCGTCGGCCCGCGGGTGGGCGAGTCAGGGTTCGGTCTGATCGCCCGGTTCCCGTACACGGCGCCCTACGAGGACATCACCCTGAAAGGCGCATAATAGCTTGTGGCGGCCAGGCGAAGAGGCGTGGCGCAGCCCCGTCGCCGTCGCGTAACTGGGCTGTTAGGCTATTATTCAGCGAGAATTTCAATACGGTTTCTTATGAGACTAGACTGATTTCACTCCGTCAGATGTGAACGCCACCAGCTACTCCAACCCCGGCGAGTTCCAGCCATCGAATCCATTGCGAAGCGACGGAACTCTACGTCGGGAGTGCCGATTGCGCCGCGGGTATAGGAAGTCCGAGTGGCGCAGAGTCATCAAATCCCGACGCCGCGTGTCACATAACGCACGGTTGGCTGAAATCGGCTACAGCTTGCGGAAACGATACCGAGTGTGTCGCTCAATCGAACACGAACGCGACTTCGTCAAATAGAAAAGACATTTGTGCAAGATCTACCCTACCATAAGATCTACCCGACCATAAGCGCAAGACTCGGAACGTACCGACTGCACGGTCGGCGTCCGAGGACGGCCTCAGCCACTAGTTTGTCGTCGGCCAAGGTGCACAGGCGGGCCGTTCACCAGCTCCGGCCGGTATTCGAAGTGCATCGTATCGTAGTGGGACCACTTGCCGCCCCAAATGAAGCCGTGCCGCTCGAAGATCTCAACGATCTCGGCCGGTATGCCGCCGATCCGCCCCCCATCGATTACACCGGAGCGACGCCAGAGCCAGTAATCGGCATGTACCGCATTGATGTCGATGGCCGCGCCCCAGGCATGCATGCTCGGCTGGCCCGTATCGGCGACGGTCCGGCAGTTGTATGTTCCTGCCGGCGGATAGACAAACCTCCTGATCGCAGGGGGTAGAGCATCGAGTTCGTTCGAAATCTCGGTAATTTGCTCGGCCACGCCGTTGACCGAGGTCACCTGGATCAGTTGACCCCAGCTGTGCGGCAGCCAGACGACGGACACCAGTCGCGGGGCGACTTCGCCCCTCCAGCAATCGCCATAGGCTTTGTCGAAGAAGGCGCGGTTGCGGATCCGGCCGGGATCGTTCTGGGGCTCGCGCGAAACTGCTCCCGCGCCGGCCGGATAGGGCAGGCGAATTTGATCGAGGATCGACCCGTGCCGGAGCATTTCTTCGAAGCTCTTGTCGGGCCGGCCGTCCGACAACGCCATTCGCGTGCCGTCCCGCCAGATCAGATCGGTCGAGTCGTAGCCGGCCAACTGCTCGGGATAAGCGCGAACCAGCGCATCGAGAGCCGCCCCATCCGCCGCGGCCGGAGCTTCGAAGGCGCAGAGCGCGATAGCCAAGAGGGCCGGCGGAGCGGACGCCGTTGCTGTACCCATGGACCTCCGCATAACCGCGAGAGAATGGCTAAACGGTAAACGAAGATGCCGGACCATTCTGCTGACGAGGCAATCAGCCGGGCAGCTTCCAGCCGATCCAATCGCACACGGCGCGTCCCATCACGAGTTCGAGGTCACGCCCCTTGAGCCACGGCATCTCCTCGGTGAACATCGTCACGCACTCTTTCCATGAGCACGGCATGCGGGTGATGTCGGTGCCCCAGAACATGCGTCGCGGACCGAAGGCATCGAAGATCTGCTGGCTGTATTTGTGAATGTTGCGGTAGGGGTAGGGCTGGGTCGAATTGCCCGGCGCCCCGGTCGCCTTTACCCCGACATTGGGGTGTTTGGAGAGCCCCAGCAGTGCCGCCTGGTTGCCGTGCGCGGCGTCGTCCATGGCGTCGCGCACGCGGCCATAATGGTCGATCAGCAACCGCAGACCCGGATGCCGCTCGGCGATCTGCGCGACCTGCGGCAGATAGTTCGCCGCCCCCAGCGCAATCGGAATTCCGGCCTTCTCGGCGGCGGGCCACAGCCAGTCCAAGGTGCCATCGGTCATCCAGTTCCGCTGGTGCGGCTGGGTGAAGGAAAAGCGTAGCCCGAGCATCCCCGGCCGGCTTTTCCAGGTGTCGATCAGCGACCGGCTTTCCCGCTTGTCGAGCGGAAAATGCCCGAGGATCGCGAACCGGTTCGGGTACTGCCGGGCGGCCTCGACCGCAACCGCGACCCCGTCCGGGTCCCAACCCGGCGGATGCAGCACCACGGCATCGACACCGGCCGCGTCCATCTCTTTCAGGCAATCTTCGGCGCTGAATTTGGATATCTGCCGGTGCTGCCCGGACGGGGTGCCCTGCGACCAGATATGAACTTGTGCATCGACGATCAACATGGCGTTCCATCTCCTTTCTTTTGGTCATCCCCGCGAAGGCGGGGATCCAGGATTGCAGGCCCCCGGCCCGGATCCCTGGACCCCCGCCTTCGCGGGGGTGACGGATTACGCCGGGCGGATGAGGTCTGACATTGTCGCAATCAGCCGGGCAATTTCCAGCCGATCCAGTCGCACAAAGCGCGGCCCATGACGAGCTCGAGGTCACGGCCTTTGAGCCACGGCAGCTCTTCGGTGAACATCGTGACGCATTGCCGCCACGAGCATGGCATGCGGGTGATGTCGGTGCCCCAGAAGAAGCGTTGCGGGCCGAAGGCGTCATAGAGCTGGCGGATGTATTTGTGGATGTTGCGGTAGGGATAGGCCTCGCTCGACTCGCCCGCTGCGCCGGTCGCCTTCAACGCGACATTGGGATATTTCGCCAGCGCCGCCACTTCGCCGACATTGGCGAAGGCGGCATCGTCCTTGGAGCCGCGCATCCGCCCGAAATGATCGACCAGGAGGCGCAATCCCGGATGCCGCTCGGCGACCCTGGCGACGGTCGGCAGGAAATCCGTCGCCATCAGCGCAATCGGGATGCCGGCCTTCTCGCAAGCCGGCCACAGCCAATCCATCGTGCCGTCGGTCGGCCAACTGCGCTGGTGCGGTGCCAACAGCGCGAAACGCAGGCCGAGCATCCCCGGACGCTCTTTCCATCCGGCGATCAATGACTGGCTTTCCGGCTTGTCGAGCGGGAAATACCCGAGGATCGCAAAGCGGTTCGGGTATTTGCGCGACGCGTCCTCGGCCACTTCGATGCAATGGGGATCCCAGCCCGGCGGATGGATCAGGGCGGCATCGACGCCGCCCTCGTCCATCTCCGTCAGGCACTCCTCGGCGGTGTAGTGAGACACCTGCCGGTGAGCCGCATTGGTGGGTATGCCTTGGGACCAGATATGGATCTGTGCATCGACGATCTTCATGACGTTTCCCCGTCCTCCCGCTGCTCAGCGCGCCATGCCCTGCGCTCCGGCCGGCACATCGTAAAAGGCCAGGGTCATCGAGACGCTGGTGTAGTAGCCCATCAAGGTGATCACATCGGTGATCCCGACATGGCCGAGCGCCTTGACCGCACGGTCGTAAAGGCCCTGCGGCACCCAGCGCGAATTGGCGAGCGCCGCCGCCATCTCGTAGACCACCTGCTCGCGGGCGTCGCTGAACGACGCCGCGAGGCCGGAGATCAGCGCCTCGACCTTGTCGGCCGGCAGCCCGACCTCCTTGCCGCGTCGCTCGTGCGCGCTTGTCGGGTAGGTCGAATGCCATTTGCTGTTGATGATGCAGACGGCGATCTCGCGCTCGCGCTCCGACAAGGAGTACCCGCCGGGGTGAAAATGCGCGCCGAGCGGTCCCGCCGCCTTCGCCAGCTTGGGATTGTGCACCCAGATCCTGCTCGGCCCGCCCAACTGGCCGCGGGTCTCGATCAGCGAGCGATAGCCTTCCTGCTGCTCCGGCGTCATCCGGTCATAGGGGATCTCGGCATAGCGGCCATAATTCGGTGTCTCGGGCATCGGGCGATTTCCTATTTCGGGTTGATTGCGTACATCCCGCCGTCGTCAGCGGGCCATGCCCTCGGCGCCGGCCGGCACGTCGTAGAAGGCGAGGGTCATCGACACGCTGGTGTAAAAGCCCATCAGGGTGATCACGTCGGTGATGCCGACATGGCCGAGCGCCTCGACTGCACGGTCGTAAAGACCCTTCGCGGCCCAGCGCGAATTGGCGAGGCAGGTCGCCATCTCGTAGACGACCTGCTCGCGCCTGTCGGAGAACGAGGTCGGCAGGCCGGAAAGGATCGCCTCGACCTTGTCGGCCGGCAGCCCGGCCGCCTTGCCCGCACGCTCGTGCGCATTCGTCGGGTAGGCCGAATGCCACTTGCTGTTGATGATGCAAACGGCGATCTCGCGCTCACGCTCGCTCAGCGAGTAGCCGGTGCGGAAATACGCACCGAGCGGCCCCATCACCTTGGCCAGCTTGGGGTTGTGCACATAGATTTTGTTCGGCCCGGGCAGCCGGCCGCGCGTCTCGATCAACGTGCGATAGCCTTCCTGCTGCTCCGGTGTCATCTGGTCATAGGGGATCTCGGCATAGCGGCCAAAAGTCGGCGTGTCAGCCATCGGGCGAATTCCTCATTCGAGTTTGGTTGCCGCCCCATCCTGCCGTCGCAGGGCACGCATGTCGATGGGATAGCCCGCCAGGTTATCGATTCCACGTCGATGGGCGACGAGGATCGGAAAATGGCTCGCATCGCCTCCGCGCGCAGGCGCCCGCTACGTCCGCGCCGAACGCATCGTTGACACTGGCGCTGCCAATCTCGAGACTCAACTGCATGGACCGTTTGGGCGGATGTCACTGCGGTAATATTCATGTGCGTCTTCGGCTTTCGAAGCGGCCGGAAGACAATCCGCTGCGGGCGTGCACGTGCTCGTTCTGCCGTAGCCATAGTCCGCGCATGGTTGCGGACCGCGAAGGGCTATTCGAGATCTGGGCCGATGACTGGTCGCTGGTCGAGAATTACCGCTTCGGAACCCGTACCTGTGATTTTCTGATCTGCCGCCGTTGCGGTGTTTTCATCGCGGCGGTCTCGGAAACGACGGCGGGAGCGCGCGCGGTCGTCAATGTGAACTGCTTGAGCGATCGTGGGCGCTTCAAGTCGGTTCCGGTGGTTCACGATTTTGACGGCGAGACGAGTGAAACGAGATCGTCGCGCCACGCTGCGAACTGGATGCCGGCAATCATCCGCCGCTAAACGTCCGACTCGAAATGATGCTCAGAATTTCAACCGGTTATCGTCACCCCCGCGAAAGCGGGGGTCCAGGGCAAGCGACGGAACATTTGGCCCCCGGATTCCCGCCTTCGCGCAGGGCTGTCCGGGAAAAATTTTCTTGCAAGGATGACTTGTGTGGGACCCCCAGGCAGCGAGTTAAAGTCGTCTTGCGCGGACTTGATCCGCGCATCCACGTCTTTGTCTCGACTGTCCCAAGGCGTGGATGGCCGGGTCTAGCCCGGCCAAGACGAAATTGGGGGGCGATTTCCTGCCCTTGGTCGCCGCCAGATTTTTCCCCGGCCAGCCCTGCACGTTCGCGGGAATGACGATGTAAAGCACTGGAAGGGTCTGCGTCATTTTCGGTCAGGCTCTGACGCCCGGTTGATCCACGAGTGTTAGCCCATGTCGCTCCTGGCAGCCGGGCGGCGGGTTCGTCTCACAAAAAGCCAAGTTTCGGGGTACGATCGCCCGGTTAGCTGGATCTGTGCTTTAGAGTATTTCGACGGACGGAGCGATGGGTCTCTTTCTGGTTCTCTTTTGGTGCTCGGCCATGGCGGGAGACATTCTTCGATATAATTCCCGGTTCGGCGTTTTTAATTCCCGATTAAGCCGGCAAAAATTCCCGTTTCTGCTGCTACGGGAATTGGCTGCCAAGAGCTTGATTTACCTCGACGTTTTCGTGGTCAAAACGGCACTTGTCGGGAACAATCGAAAAAATTCCCGGTTCCACGGGAATAAGCGGGAAATCGGGCGCGGTGCTGGCGGGCCGCGATATAACGTCCCGATTGACCGAGGCTCCGGCTTCATCGTTTGATCGCGATCGTCGAGAACGGGAGGGAGGAACAGCCAATGGCGGGCATGTTGGAGGGCAAGATCGCCGCTGTTACCGGTGCCGGTGGCGGCATCGGACGCGAGATTGCGATTGCGATGGCGCGCGCCGGCGCCAAGGTGCTGATCAACGATGTCGGCGCTTTGCTCTCCGGCGAAGGCCAGTCGGCGACCCCGGCGGAGGAAACCAAGCGGCTGATCGAACAAGGCGGCGGGCTTGCCGCGATCAGCACCGATTCCGTTGCCGAGTGGAGCTCCGCCCGGAAGATCGTACAGGCGGCGCTCGACCACTTCGGCGGCCTCGACATCGTCGTCAACAACGCCGGTGTTCTGCGCGACCAGATCTTCCACCGCATGACGCCGGAAGACTGGCTGGCGGTGATCTCGGTTCACCTCAACGGCAGCTTCTTTGTCAGCCGCGCCGCTGCCGACCAGTACCGCAAGCAGGAGAGCGGGGCGTTTGTGCACATCACCAGCACTTCGGGGTTGATCGGCAATATGGGCCAGGCCAATTACGCCTCGGCAAAGCTCGGCATCACCGCTTTGTCCAAAGCGATCGCGATCGACATGAAGCGGTTCAACGTGCGCTCCAACTGCCTGTCGCCTTGGGCATGGAGCCGCATGACCCAGTCGATCCCGGCGCGCACCGCCGAGGAGCAGTCCCGCGTCGCCAAGCTGCAGCAGATGACACCCGACAAGAACGCGCCGATCGCGGTGTTTCTCGCCTCCGACGCGGCGCGGGATGTCACCGGCCAAGTCTTCGGGACGAGGATGAACGAGATCTATCTCTTCAGTTCGCCACGGCCGATCCGCAGCCTGCACCGGGCGGAGGGCTGGACCCCGGAGGCCATCGCCGAGCATGCCCTGCCGGCTCTGGGATCCTCGTTCATGCCGCTCGACCGCTCGGGTGATCTCTTCTCATGGGATCCGCTGTGAAACCGGAGTACACTGATGTCGAAGAGCATTGTTCTGCTGTCCGTGCTGGCGGCGTTGTCGTTCGGCGGTGAGGCGAAGGCGCAAGCTCCGCCACCTGCGGCGCCCAGCACTGCCCCGCCGCCACCCTATGGCGCGCCGATCGGTGTCGCCGATGCCAAGAAGGCCGCCGCCGCGGCGATCGCCGAAGTCGCGAAGGTCGGGTCTGCGCCCGATGCGATCGCCGTCGTCGATCACGGCGGGTTCTTGATCTATTTCGAGCGCATGGACAATACCCAGCTCGGCTCCGTCGAGATCGCCATCGAAAAGGCTCGCTCCGCCGCCCTGTTCCGCCGGCCGAGCAAGGTATTCGAGGACGCGGTCGCCGGCGGGCGCAACGCAATCCTCGCGTTGCGCGGGGCAGTGCCGTTCGATGGTGGCGTACCGATCATTTCGGGCGGCAAACTCGTCGGCGCGATCGGCGCCAGCGGCGGAACGGGGCCACAGGACGGCCAAGTGGCGAAGGCGGGCGCCGACGCGATCAAATAGCCCATCACGAAAGGCGCGGTCAGGATTTTGGAAGCTTGAAAACCTGACCGGGATAGATCCGCCCCGGATCGCGGATCTGCGCGAGATTGGCCGAGTAGATGATCAGATATCGAGTGCCGACGCCGTAGGCGCGGCGGGAGATCTGCCAGAGGTTGTTGCCGGGCTGCACCACGTAAGTTTGGCCCGGCGCCAGCTGCACCGCAGCGACCCGCGCGAGAGGGACGGCAAGACGCTGGGCGACACGGCCGTCTTCCGTCAGCTGATCGAGCCGCACCTCGAGACGCCCCGGGCCCCCCGGGCTAATTTCTCGGGCCGATGTCGCCGTCCATCCCCCCGCAGCGTCCGCTGTTACCGTCGCGAGCGGCTCGTTGCCGAGATAGATCCGGACGGTCGCGCCCGGCGGCGCGCGGCCCGATAGGACGACCCGGCCCTGTGGGTCATATTCTGCGGTGTCCATCGACAGGGCGGCCGGCTTGCCCGCTGTGGTTCCGTCTGGGCGAGCCGGTCCTCCGCCGTCAGGACGCTGGAGTACCCTCGCCGCACCGGTGCCATCGCGCGGCAACACCACCGCGAGCGCCGTCCCTCCTTTCCCTCCCGATGTGGATGGACCGATTGACAGCGCCACGGTTTCGTCGGATTTGACACCAGCTCCGCCCTGTGGGTTTGAAGCCTCGAGGGAGAGCAGGCGGTCTCCCGGACCGATCGGTTGCTGAGGGACGAGCACCCATTCTCCGCGGCGGTCGGCTGTGACCTCGCCGATCACCTTGTCCCCATCGCGCACGGTTACTTTGCTCCCAGGCTCGGCACGCCCGGCGATGGCGGCTGTTCCGTCGGGACCGACCTTGACCACGTCAAAGCTCGGAGGTACGGCCGCGCGAGGCTGCGGTACAGGATTGGGCTTGACCGGATCTACCGGGCCGGAGACGGGGCCGCCCTGCGAAACCGCCGACACTTGCGGGCTCGCCTCCTTGCCGGAATTGGTGCCACTGTGCCGCAAGGCCATGACGGTAATGCCGCCGAGCAGCAAAACCACAATCGCCGCGCCGACCAGAACTCTCCGCCGCACAGATCCTCACGCCGATCATTAAATTGCAATGCAACGGAGTGTATGCCTTGGGGGAAGGACATGCAATCTTCACCGGCCTCGCGCAGGGCAGCGCCGGGCCGGGCGAGGACAGATGCGGAATATCCGACAATTATGCGTCTATTGCGGCTCGTCCGGGGCGGTCGACGGGCAATTCCGGGAAGCGGCGAGGGAACTCGGCGCGCGTCTCGCCGCGGCTGGGATCGGGCTGGTGTACGGCGGCGGGCGGGTCGGGCTGATGGGTCTCCTGGCTGACGCGGCGCTGGTGGCCGGCGGCGACGTGACCGGGATCATCCCGTCGCGGCTCCGGGATGCCGAATTGGCCCATCACGGCGTGAGCGAACTGGTCGTCGTCGACAGCATGCACGAACGCAAGCGGCTGATGGCCGAGAAGGCCGACGCCTTCGCGATTTTGCCGGGCGGCATCGGAACACTCGACGAAATGTTCGAGATCGTCAGTTGGAGGCAGCTGGAGCTGCACAAGAAGCCGATCTTTCTCGTCGATATCGAAGGCTATTGGAGGCCTCTCCTGGTCCTGCTGGACCATATTGTAGCCCACGGTTTTGCACGGCCGGAGACACGAAGCCTCTTGCAGGTGGTCCCGACGGTAGCGGTCTTGATGGCGTCCCTTGCGCTAGAGCGGCCTCAAACCCGAGACATCGATCCGGAACTCCTCTGACCCTCGATCCAGCGAAATGCCGGCGGCAAATTCAGCCTGCCCTCGGGTGGCGCCTGCGGCTTGCCTCGCCTTGCAGCGGTCTTTATTTTCGGGCCGGTACGTGGTGCGGCCCTATCCGAGGATGAATTGATGGCAAAGATCGAGGTGGCCCAGCCGGTCGTCGAACTCGATGGCGACGAGATGGCGCGGATCATGTGGAGCTTTATCAAGAACAAGCTGATCCTGCCTTATCTCGATATCGAGCTGAAATATTACGATCTCGGCATGGAGAAGCGCGACGCCACCGAGGACCAGATCACCGTCGAGGCCGCCGAGGCGATCAAACGCTATGGCGTCGGCATCAAATGCGCCGGGATCACGCCTGACGAGGCGCGCGTGGAGGAGTTCCATCTGAAGCGCATGTACAAGTCGCCGAACGGCACGTTGCGCAATATCATCGGTGGCACGATCTTCCGCGAGCCGATTGTTTGCCAGAATGTGCCGCGCCTGGTGCCCAACTGGACGCAGCCGATCGTGATCGGGCGGCATGCTTATGCCGATCAATATGCTGCGACCGATTTCGTCGTTCCGGGAGCCGGCACCCTGACGATGACCTTCACCCCCAAAAACGGTGGTGAGCCGGTCACCCGCAAGGTGTTCGATTTCCCAGACGGCGGCGTCGCCATGGGAATGTACAACCTCGACGAATCCATCAAGGGGTTCGCGCGCTCGTCGTTCAATTTTGGGCTGCAACGCGGCTGGCCGGTCTATCTCTCGACCAAGAACACGATCCTCAAAGCCTATGACGGGCGCTTCAAGGACCTCTTCCAGGAGGTCTTCGACAACGAATTCGCGGCCGAATACAAAAAGCGAAACCTGACCTACGAACACCGGCTGATCGACGACATGGTGGCGCTGGCGTTGAAGTGGAACGGCGGCTTTGTCTGGGCCTGCAAGAATTACGACGGCGACGTGCAGTCGGACACCTTGGCGCAGGGGTTCGGCTCGCTCGGCATGATGACATCGGTCTTGCTGACGCCCGACGGCAAGACGGTCGAGACCGAAGCGGCGCACGGCACGGTCACCCGCCACTACCGCCAGCACCAGCAGGGCCGGGAGACCTCGACCAACCCGATCGCCTCGATCTTCGCCTGGACGCGCGGGTTGCGTTATCGCGGCACCTTCGACGACACCCCCGACGTCGTCCGTTTCGCCGAGAATTTGGAGCGGGTCTGCATCGACACCGTCGAAGGCGGCGACATGACTCGCGATTTGGCGATCCTGATCCGCGCCGATCATCCGTGGCTGACGACCAACCAGTTCCTCGACAAGCTCGACGCAAATCTGCAAACGGCGATGGCGGCGTAAAGGGCGCGGGAAGAGGGAGGTGGCGATGCGGCTCGGTATCCTCGACGATTATCAGGGTGTGGCGCTCGACATGGCGGATTGGGCGCCGGTGAGGAGCCGTAGCGTCGAGATCGCCGTCGAGCGCCATGCCTTCGCCGATGAGGACGCAGTGGTGCGCGCGCTCGCCGATTCAGAGCTCGTCGCCGCAATGCGCGAGCGCACGCCGTTTCCGAAATCCGTCGTCGACCGTCTGCCCAAGCTGAAACTGCTGATCACCACCGGCATGCGCAACGCCTCGTTCGACATGGCGGCGCTAAAGGACCGTGGCGTCACCGTGTGCGGTACCGGCGGTCCCGGCGGCGGCAACGAGGACACCGCCGAGCTCGCCTGGGGACTGATCCTCGGCGCCGCCCGGCGCATCGCCGAGGATCATCAGTTCATGCGGCACGGCGGGTGGCAGACCCGCATCGGCCATCGCGTTGCCGGGAAGACCCTCGGGCTGTTAGGCCTCGGACGGCTGGGCAGCGCGGTCGCCCGCGTCGGTCTCGCCTTCGGCATGAAGGCGATCGCCTGGAGCCAAAACTTGACTGCCGAGAGGGCCGGCGAGCAGGGGGTCGAGCAGGTCGAGAAGGACGAGCTGTTCCGCCGCGCCGACATCCTCTCGGTGCATCTCGTACTGAGCCCGCGCAGCCGCAGCCTTGTCGGCGCCCGCGAGATCGGGCTGATGAAGCCGAGCGCGATTCTCGTCAACACCTCGCGTGGGCCGATCTGCGACACCGAGGCGATTGTCGCTGCGCTAAAGGGCGGACGCCTCGCCTATGCCGGGTTCGACGTCTACGATAAAGAGCCTTTGCCGATCGACCATCCGCTGCGCACCGCGCCGAACGTGATCCTGACGCCGCATATCGGCTACGTCACGGAGGAAAACTACCGCAGCTCCTACCCGCAAATCGTCGAGAATGTCGTTGCCTTCCTCGATGGCAACCCGGTCCGCGTCATCCGACCCTAAGAGTCGCGTCCGGACCGGGCCGGGCGCCGACGGGGTATTGATCCGGCCTTCCCGCGAAGGCGACCTGGCGGCGATCACTGCAATCTACCGCCATCATGTTCTCCACGGTGTCGCGTCTTTCGAGGAGCTGCCGCCCGAGCTTGACGAACTCGCAATACGGCGTCGCGAGATCCTCACGCTCGGGCTGCCGTATCTGGTTGCCGAGCGGTCGGGGCGCGTTGTCGGCTA
>WNFR01001001.1_pt1 | contig 29192 bp, 20 predicted proteins | sample 5400221 | NCBI WGS metagenome assembly WNFR01 (sample SAMN13153357, study PRJNA577476) | soil metagenome | isolation source: 40 cm soil under Madrone tree | place: USA:California | collected 2016-06-14
GGCCGGCAGCGCGACCTGGTGGGCAGTGGCGTCGGTTTCGGCACGCGCCAGCAGCGCGAGGGCGTCGGCCCCAGCCTGCCATTCCCGACGCGCGGCAACGAAATCCGCAACGCGGCCGAGACGCCGCTGCCCTTTGTCGACGAGCACGGCAACCATTTCTCCGCGACGGTGTCCGGTGGCGTAGTCCATGAGACGGGCCGCATCGGGGAGGCCGGCGAGCATGGGGGCGAGGGCGGCGCCAAGCCGATCATGCCAAACGTCGTCGTCGACGCGGTCGAGCAGAAGAATTTGGCGGCGGACGTCAAGGCGGTCGCCGACGCGCTGAAGCTCGAGGAAGCGCAGCTCAACCTCGCCATCCAGGCGGCCAAGGGCGACGAGGCGACGATCCAGGAGCTCAGCCAGAAAAAGATCGACGCGGCGCGGCGCGCGGCGCAGCAGGAACAGGGAATCCGCGAGCAATACGCCGCCAAGGCGGACGCGCGCGGCAACACCGATCTCGCCCAGCAATACCGTACCGGCGGGACTTCGCTGCAGGTCCAGGACTTGACCTTCCAGAAGGAAAAACTGGCCCTGCAGCAGAAATACGACGAGCAAACCGCCAGCTCCGAAATCAAGCGGCTCGAAACCGATCGGCGCATCGATGCGCAGGAGCAGACGAAGGAATTGCAGGCGGTCGAGCGCCGGCGCCAGCTCGGCGACATCACGGCCGACCAGGCCGCAGCCCGGGAAATTCGCATCGTCGATAACCATCTCGCGGCCGCCGAGCGGATTTTCGCCGACGAGATGACCAAGGCCGACGGCATCAAAAAGCTGGCGGACGACGAGATCGAGGCCGTAGCCAAGGCCGAGGAAGAAAAGAAACGGATCCGCGACAAGGCCGCACAAGAGGCGGAGCAGCGGGCGCACCCGATCGACAAGGAGCTCGGCGGGTCCCTGGCCTCGGGCGTCGTCGGCGTGGCGTGGGGCAAAGAAACTCCGGGCCAGGCGCTCGGCAGTTTCGCGCAGCAACAGGAGACCAAGGCGGCCAGCGCCGTCTTCACCAAACTGCTCGACGCCTCGGGCATCGGCAAGCTCGTCGACACGCTCTCGAACAAGGTGCTGGGCATCATCCCGGGCGCCGCTGAAAATGCGCCGATCGTCGCCGCGATCACCGGGCAAACGGGCGCGATCACCGGCGCGATCACGGCGCAGACCGCAGCGCTACTCGGCGGCGACGCGGCTCAGACTGGTGCCCAAACAGCGACCACGGTCAGCACCGAGGTGGCGAATACGGCGGCGACCGAGGCCACCGATATCGCCGACACCGCGGCAATCGTCACGGCGGTCGGGGCGGCCGCGACCGAGGAATCGATCGCGGCCAATATTCCCAAGCCCCTCGGTTTCGCCGGCGGCGGCATCGTGCCAAGCGCTGCTGGCGGAATGGTCGTCAACGACGGCAAGGGCGGCATGCTGTCGATCCTGCACCCGCAGGAGATGGTGTTGCCGTCATCGCTGTCGCTCGGCATCCAGGATGCGATACGTCGGCCCGGCGGCTGGACGATCACACCGCCGCCGGCGTCGTTTGCGCTGTCGCCAAATTTCGCCGCCGGCGGTGGGCCGGCTGGCGCGGGCGGCAGTGTCGTGATCAACAACAACGTCTCGGCGATCGACGCGCGCAGTGTCGAGCAGTTCTTCAAGACCAACTCGCACCTGGTGGCGCGGGCGATGGCCGGCGCCCGCGGCAACCTCAACCCGAATGCGTTCTGATGAGCGGCGCCACGTTCGACGCCGAACAGCTCGGGCAGGTCTTGAACGGCATGCTCGATGTCATGTTCGGCTTTGCGATCGCGCTGGAGCGGAAGGGGCTTCTCCCGCGTTGCGAAATTGTCGAGGTCCTCGGACAGGTGATCCGCCAGGCGACGGAACAAGAAGGCGCCCCGACCAAGCGGACGGCGATCGTCGAGCTGATGCTGCAGGCGCTCCACAGACCGATCGCGGGCGCCGACGCGCGGTCCCGGCTGCAGGTCCTCGACGGAGGGAAGTTGCATCGGCCGTCGGATGGTGCGATGGTGACGTCGGCGCTCAAAACGCCTTGAACGCATCAGCGGGAGCCGCCCCCGATACCTTGGCGGAATTATTGTGCCCGGACTTCTAGGTCGCCCTATGCCGGGAGTGCGGTGGATACAATACCCGTGAGGGGAAGAAACCCGCGCGACTGATGCCGCGCTTTCGAGCTCCCGGCGCCCGCCGATCGCGGGCGATGGCCTACGGGCCGATTGGGAGTGCATCATGTTCAACGAAGCCACCTTCAACAGCTACGGCAACAGCCAAACGGCCGACCCGGTCCTGCGGCTGATCGCCGAAGCAGAGCGCCTGGCCGCTCTGGCGGACGCACTGCGGGAGCGGGAGGAGAACATTTTCTTTGCTGTGCCGGGCGATATCTGGCGCGACCCGAACGTCTACGTCCACACCGAGACGAGCTACCAAAAAGTGCACGCCTACAGTGACGACGATATCGACGACTGGGGGCGGCTCTACGGAGCGGTGTGGGCGGCCGCCAAGCGCGCCGCGCTTGCTGAGGAGCGAGCGCGGATCGATGCGGCGCGCGAGGCGTCGGGCTGCGCCGAGCTCGCCCGCCGGGCGGCCCCTATCGAGGCAGAACGCGAGGCCGTGTTCGACCAGATCGTAAGAACCAAGGCGACGACGATCGCGGGCATCATCGCGCAAATCGAGGTGTTGCTGGTCGATCCTGCCGAGCACATCGAGATCGTCCTGGCCGGCCTTCGCGGTATCCAGCGCCGCCTCGAGCCAAGCGAGGCCTCTGAGGTCGCGTCCAGGGCTGAGCCGTCCGAGCCGGCGGTTATCGGCTTCGGCGAGCTGGACGAGACGGCGCCGGAGACGTTGGTCGGCGCCGCGGACGGAACTCACTTCCTCGCCGCCGAAAAAGAGATCGCCGCGGCCGATCGACTGGCCGAATCCGCTGCCGATGACGACGAGCTCCAGCCGATCTTTGCGCGTTACGACGCGGCTATTGATTTCGTCGCGCTGATCCCGCCGCGAGACCTTGTTGGAGCTGTGGTGAAGTTGCGCCGGCTGCTGGCGGACAATTCCCCCCTTGTTGGTTTTGACCGGGAAATGGAGTCGACGAGGCAGACCGTTACCTATCTCGAGCGTGAAATCGCGGGGCCGGTTGCCTGGGTAAATTCCGGGCGCGACGAATAGGCCACCAAATGACGGACACCGAGTTTGAGAAGCTGTAGCCGGACGCTTGGGCCGTCCGCTCGTCGCTGAAGACTTCGGCGCGAATTTCATGACGAGCTCGGCCGCCGTCTCGCCGCCGATCGGGAATGCCGCCGGCTTCGGGGGCCGCGTCAGTGGATGAATTTGAAACCGGCGAGGATGATGCCGACGGCGACGATCATCATGCTGCCGAGCCGCAGCGTCATGTCGCGTTTCAGCAGCTCGATGTCGGCCCTGAGTTCGGCGCGAAGCGCCGCCAGATCTGCCTTGGTGGCAAGCTGGGAGACGGCCTCGGCGATCGCCTCGGCCATGTCGCCCGCCTGTTGCGCCGGGAAGCCGGCGCTTTCCAGCCGGCGGGCCAGTTTCAACGTGTCGAACGGCACCGCCATACTCTGCTCGCTCCGCCGATGCCGGGCTATATACCGTTACCTCATCCGTTCCCCGGGCGCCTGATCAGCTCTTTGTCGTTACCCAGAAATCAGACCTAAGTGTCTGACTTCATTGGTGGGCGATGAGGGACTCGAACCCCCGACCCCCTCGGTGTAAACGAGATGCTCTACCAGCTGAGCTAATCGCCCTGAGCTCGCCCTTCCCGGCTTGCGGAGATGCCGCACCGCGGCGGTGGACCCGGCTTCGACCGGTCGGGTTGCCTCAATTCAGCGAATCGCGCAACCCCTTGCCGGGCTTGAATTTGGCCTGTTTCGATGCGGCAATCTTGATTTTCTCGCCGGTGCGCGGATTGCGTCCTTCGGACGCCGCCCGCGAAGCCACCGAAAATGTGCCGAAACCGACGAGACGAACCTCGTCTCCGTCCTTCAGTGCATCCGCGATGGCGTCGAACACCGCGTCTACGGCCTTGCTCGCCTCCGACTTCCTCATGTCAGTCTTGCCGCTGACGGCGTCGACTAGTTCGTTTCTGTTCACGGGTACCCCCCTGGGCGAGTGTGCAGGACAATCGTGGTCTGTTCGCCAGAGAGTTTAGAGTGCGCGTTCGCGCTGGTCAACCGCGCCGGAGCCACAGAATCGAAGACTATTCGAGGCAACGGACTGTCTTGCGTACTCCATCACAGTCCGTCGCTCCGGGGCGAAGTGGCGCAATGGTTAATGAGTCACCACCCCCGAGCGCTCTTCCTTCTGAGCGGGCACGACCGGCTCGGGATCGCCATCCTCCGACCACGCTATCGGGGTCAATGGGGCAGCCAACGCTTGGCCGAGCAGCTCATCGACGGTTTTGACCGGAATGATTTTCAACCCACGCTTTACATTGTCCGGGATCTCGGCGAGATCCTTCTCGTTCTCCTTCGGGATCAGTACGGTCTTCAGGCCGCCGCGAAGGGCCGCCAAAAGCTTCTCCTTGAGACCGCCGATCGGCAGCACCCGGCCACGCAGCGTGATTTCTCCGGTCATGGCGATATCGCGCTTAACCGGGATCCCGCTCAGTACCGAGACAATTGAGGTCACCATCGCGACCCCAGCCGAGGGTCCATCCTTGGGCGTCGCGCCCTCCGGCACGTGGACGTGGATGTCCTTCTTCTCGAATACTGCTGGTCTGATGCCGAATCCGTAGCTGCGCGACTTGACGAAACTCTCCGCGGCCTGGACCGATTCTTTCATGACATCGCCGAGCTTACCGGTCGCCGTGACACGCCCCTTTCCGGGAACTGTCACCGCCTCGATCGTCAGCAGCTCGCCGCCGACCTCCGTCCAAGCGAGCCCCGTGGTGACTCCGACCAGATCCTCACTTTCGGCCTCGCCAAAGCGGAATTTGCGCACCCCGGCGTACTTTTCCAGGTTGCGCCGCGTAATCGCCACGCGCTCGGTCTTGTTCATCAGGATGTCTTTGATCGCCTTTCGCGTCAGATTGGCGATTTCGCGCTCAAGATTACGAACCCCCGCCTCGCGCGTGTAATACCGGATCACATCGCGGACTGCGTCGTCGCTGATGCTCCACTCGTTCTTGCGGATGCCGTGCGCCGACATCTGCTTCGCGATCAGATGGCGGCGCGCAATCTCCACCTTCTCGTCCTCGGTGTAGCCCGGAATCCGGATGATCTCCATGCGGTCGAGCAAGGGCTGCGGGATTCGCAGTGTGTTCGCCGTGGTGACGAACATCACGTCCGAGAGGTCGTAATCCACCTCAAGGTAGTGATCGTTGAAGGTCCCGTTCTGCTCCGGATCGAGCACTTCGAGGAGGGCTGAAGAGGGATCGCCCCGCCAGTCCGCGCCGAGCTTGTCGACCTCGTCGAGCAGAAACAGCGGGTTTGACGATTTCGCCTTCTTCATGCCCTGGAGGATCTTGCCGGGCATCGAACCGATATAGGTGCGCCGATGACCGCGGATCTCGGCCTCGTCGCGCACGCCGCCCAGCGACATCCGCACGAAATTCCGTCCGGTCGCTCGCGCGACAGACTTCCCGAGCGACGTCTTGCCGACCCCCGGCGCGCCAACCAGGCAAAGGATCGGCCCCTTCATCTTTTTGATGCGTTGCTGAACGGCGAGGTATTCGAGAATGCGCTCCTTAACCTTTTCGAGCCCGAAATGGTCGGCGTCGAGGACCTTCTCGGCGCCTTTGATATCCCGTTTGATCTTGGTCCGGTTTTGCCAAGGTACCGACAACAGCCAGTCGAGGTAGTTGCGCACCACCGTCGCCTCGGCCGACATGGGGCTCATGCTGCGCAGCTTCTTTAGCTCCGCCACCGCCTTGTCGTGAGCCTCCTTGGAGAACTTCGTCTTGTTGATGCGGTCCTCGAGCTCGGCCATCTCGTCTTTGCCGTCCTCGCCTTCGCCAAGCTCCTTCTGGATCGCCTTCAACTGCTCGTTCAAATAGTATTCGCGCTGCGTCTTCTCCATTTGGCGCTTGACGCGATTGCGGATCCGCTTTTCGACCTGGAGGACGCCGATCTCACCCTCCATGTAGCCGAACACCTTCTCCAAGCGCTCGGAAACCGCTGCGGCCTCCAGCAGCTCCTGCTTTTCAGGAATTTTCAAAGTCAGGTGCGCCGCGACCGTGTCCGCCAGCTTGCTGGGCTCTTCGATCTGATTGATAGAGACGAGGACCTCGGGCGGAATCTTTTTGTTCAGTTTTATATACTGCTCGAATTGGGACACCACAGTGCGCGCCAGCGCCTCGGTCTCCTGTTGCTCACCCGCATTCTCGCCGACGGTCTCGGCAAATGCCTGAAAGAACAGTTCATTGTCGGAAAACCGCGTGATCCGGGCGCGCTGCCCGCCCTCGACGAGCACTTTGACGGTGCCATCCGGCAGCTTCAACAGCTGCAGCACCGTTCCGACGGTACCCACCGTGTAAATGTCGGAGGTCGCCGGATCGTCCTGGGCGGCATTTTTCTGAGTGACGAGGAGGATCTGCTTGTCGTCCTTCATCACGTCCTCAAGCGCCCGCACCGACTTCTCGCGGCCGACGAACAGCGGCACGATCATGTGCGGGAATACGACGATGTCGCGTAGGGGCAGTACAGGATAGAGCGCGCCGCGCGCAGTTTCTAACATAAGCCCTCATCTGCAAAAAAACCACCCCGGAAGCCGGGAGGCTGTGACAGGGGTACCGTTCTAAGGTTGGCCTCGCTTCGTCGGCAGTCAAGTCGACGGGCGGCTTTAATGGCCGGCCGTGGTGTCGCGGGCTCAGTCGGCGGTACCGACATCGCCCCGGCGATCGGAATAGATGTGGAGCGGTTTTGCCCGGCCTTCGACGACTTCGCGATTTATGACAATCTCGCTGACGCCGACGAGGCTCGGCAGATCGAACATCGAGTCGAGCAGGATCGCCTCCATGATCGAGCGCAACCCGCGGGCACCGGTCTTGCGAAGTATCGCCCGGTGGGCGATCGCTTTGAGCGCCTCGTCGTTCAGCTCGAGCCGGACATCTTCCATTTCGAACAACCGCTGGTATTGCTTCACCAGAGCGTTTTTCGGTTTCGTCAGGATATCGACCAGCACGGCCTCATCGAGATCGTCGAGCGTAGCCACGACCGGTAAGCGACCGACGAATTCGGGTATCAGACCGAACTTCAGCAGATCCTCGGGTTCGAGGTCCTTGAGGATCTCGCCGGTCTTTCGCTCGTCGGGCCCGCGCACCTCCGCCCCAAAACCGATCGAGGTACCTTGGCGGCGCTGCGCAATGATCTTCTCGAGCCCGGCGAACGCGCCCCCGCAAACAAAGAGGATATTGGTCGTGTCGACCTGCAGAAATTCCTGTTGCGGGTGCTTGCGTCCGCCTTGCGGCGGCACCGAAGCGATCGTCCCCTCCATGATCTTGAGAAGGGCTTGCTGGACGCCTTCGCCCGAGACATCCCGGGTGATCGAAGGGTTGTCGGATTTGCGCGAGATCTTGTCGACCTCGTCGATATAGACGATCCCGCGCTGCGCGCGCTCGACGTTGTAATCGGCTGCCTGCAGCAGTTTGAGGATTATGTTCTCGACGTCCTCGCCGACATAGCCCGCCTCGGTCAGGGTCGTGGCGTCCGCCATGGTGAACGGCACGTCGATGATCCGCGCAAGCGTCTGAGCCAGAAGCGTCTTGCCCGAACCGGTGGGGCCGACCAGCAGAATGTTAGACTTGGCGAGTTCGACGTCGTTGTTTTTCGCGCCGTGAGCGAGGCGCTTGTAATGGTTGTGTACGGCGACCGAGAGGACGCGTTTTGCATGATCCTGGCCGATCACGTAATCGTCGAGCACCTTGCAAATGTCGCGCGGTCCGGGAACCCCGTCGCGCGACTTGACCAGCGTCGTCTTGTGCTCCTCACGGATAATGTCCATGCAGAGCTCGACGCACTCATCGCAGATGAACACGGTCGGCCCAGCGATCAGCTTTCTGACCTCATGCTGGCTCTTCCCGCAAAACGAGCAGTAGAGCGTATTTTTCGAGTCGCCGCCGCTGGATTTGGTCATCGCCACTCCGTCACCGGCTCGAGCAATGCCCCGGGCCGTTCGGCCACATTGCTTCCGCTCCGCGACCCGTCCGCGTGATGACGCAGCTTCGGTCGAGAGCCGACAGCGTCACGGCCCCGCGTCCCCCGGTGTATCAAGTATATGTGCTCTCGACGGATCAACAACCACTTAATGATCGGCGGTAGCCTTGTAGCGCCGAGCCCGTCAAGTTCGCGCCCTTTCTATTTGAACCCTCGTTCCGGGTCGTCTCCGCCGGGCCGGGTTTCGACCACCTCGTCGAGAATCCCAAACTCCTTTGCCTCGAGCGGCGACAAGAACTTATCGCGCTCTACCGCCGCGGCAATGGTTTCGAGCGGCTGGCTGGTATGTCTGACATAAATTTCGTTCAGCCTAGCCCGAAGGGCCAAAATCTCGCGCGCCTGGATCTCGATGTCCGTGGCCTGACCCTGGGCTCCGCCGGAAGGCTGGTGAATCATGATCCGCGAATTCGGCAGCGAAAACCGCTTACCCTTCGCTCCGGCGCACAGCAGCAAGGATCCCATCGAGGCGGCTTGGCCGATGCACACCGTCGACACCGGCGAGCGGATGTACTGCATCGTATCGTAGATCGCGAGCCCCGAGGTGACGACACCCCCCGGCGAGTTGATGTAGAACGCGATGTCCTTCGTCGGGTTCTCAGACTCGAGAAACAACAGCTGCGCGCAGATCAGGCTAGCAACCGCATCGTGCACCGGGCCAACCAGGAAGATGATCCGCTCCTTCAGCAGGCGCGAATAGATGTCATAGGCACGCTCGCCGCGGTTGGTCTGCTCAACCACCATCGGCACTAAGTTGTTCATGTACTGTTCGAAATAATCGGGCATTCTCGCCTCCTGGGCTATTCCACGCCGGCGCCGCCGCGCGCGGTTTCAGCAGCTTCCTCGTCAAGATCGGGCGTACTCAGCAGCTCTTGTGGAGTAATCTTTCGCTCCTCGACCTTCGCCAGCTCGACGATGAAATCGATCACCTTGTCCTCAAAGATCGGCGCCCGCAAATTGGCGATAGCTTCGGGGTTCTGGCGATAGAAATCCAGGACTTGGCGTTCGTAACCGGAGTGCCGTCGCGCTTCACGGGTGATCGCCTGGTTTGTCTCGTCCTGGGTCACGGTGATGTTGTTGCTGCGCCCCACTTCCGCAAGCAGCAGCCCGAGCCGTACGCGGCGTTCGGCAATCTTGCGATAGTCGGCCTTCAGCGCCTCTTCGCTCTGAACTGTGTCAATTTGCGCCTCGTCGGTCTGGGTGGGATTAGCGTTGGCTTCGCCCTCGGTCCCTGCCGCCGGGTCGATGTCAACTCCGCCCGCGCTCGCTTGCGCCAGCGCCGTGCCGGCCTCGCTCGCGGCCATTTGCGCCGGTCCCGCGTCGGTTGCCGCATTCCCCGCTGGCACTGCTTCCCCGCCGGGTTCCACGGCACCGGCGGGCACTGCTTCCCCGCCGGGTTCCACGGCACCGGCGCGAGCGGCGTCCAAGGCTGCCGCTTCCGTCTGTGCCGCCCTCTCCCTTTCCTTCTCGGCCTGGTATTGCCTCCAAATGTTATCAAATTCGAGATCCACCATCCCTGGCGGGACCGGGAAATCGTAACTCGCCGCGAGTCTGTCAAGCAGCGCCCGCTTCAGGCGCAAGCGCGACGCGGCATCGTAATCGCGCTTCATCTGCTGCTGGACTTCCTGGCGCAGTTCGGCAAGGCTCTCGAGCCCGACGGCCTTGCCGAGCTCGTCATCGATGACAAGTGGCAGGCGCTGGCGTATTTCCTTAACATCAACCGCAAAGACTGCCTCGTTACCCGCGAAATCCGGCACCCCATAATCTTCGGGGAAAGTGACGCGTACGGTGCGGTGTTCGCCGGCGCTGGCGCCGATCAGCTGGTCCTCAAAGCCGGGGATGAAGTCGCCGGAGCCGAGCGCGATCTGGCGGTCCTTCCCGCTGGCTCCAGGGATCTCCCGTTCGCCGACCCGCCCCTCGACATCGACGACGATGATATCGCCGCTTTCGGCCGAGCGCTCGACCGCTTCGGATTTCCGCTGCTGCTCGGCGATCCGCTCGATGGCACGGTTGACATCCTCATCCGGAACCTCGACGACTAGCCGCTCGATATTGAGATCGGCAAAGCTGGGCTCTGGGATTTCCGGTAGCACCTCGAGATACATCTTGTACTCGAGGTCGGTGCCTTCGCTGAACGAGACGATATCGACTTTAGGTGGCAACGCCGGCCGCAGATTGTGCTCGCGTATCGCCTCCGCTGAACTCCCTTGGACCGTACTCTCCAAGACCTCACCGAGAACCGAGGGGCCGAACCGCTTGCGCAGAATCTGCATCGGGACCTTGCCGGGACGGAAACCCGGCAGGTTTATGGTGCGGCCGATCTCGCCCAGCCGGCTGGTGACCTTCTCTTCGAGTTCGTCGGCGGGGATGACGACGCGGAATTCGCGTTTTAGCCCGTCGGCGGTGGTTTCTGTCACTTCCATGAAAGAGGGCCTACGATAACTCCATTAACGCCTGGCTGGATCCGGCAATCCGTCAGCCTGTGGGGCGAGGATCGCCGGGTCAGGTCCGGCAATGATGATGTGGATGGATGGTCGACCAAAAACAAACCCTTCATTGGGGAGGGGGCCTCTCTCAGATGATCTCGACACGCCATGGTGCGGGCGGGGGGATTTGAACCCCCACGATTTACATCGCTGGAACCTAAATCCAGTGCGTCTGCCAATTCCGCCACGCCCGCCGCTGCATCTGCCGGAGCGGCTGTTCCGACCCGTCCGCAACCGGTTCTTAGCACAAAGGCGCTCTGCGATATACACTCGGGCCGATGAGCAGGGCCGGCAATCCAGCCGCACGGTGTGGCCGTCATAAATTGGTCCGCTGCTCGGAGGCGATCAAGAACCCGGCAAACCCGCGGTTTCTCAGCCTGCTCGTGCAAGATTGCGAAGCGCGGACGAAGCGGCGACCCGCGCCTCGCCGCGATAAGCCTCGTGATTGGCCTCGATATCACCGAGGCGATACAGATAGTTGACCATTATACCGGCGGATTGCTGGAGGCCCTTGGCGGAGAGGTCGCCGAGCCAGTTGAGCCGCTCGACGCGCGCCCCGTTGCTGAGGTGGAAATGAGCAACCGGGTCGAGCGCCCGGCCGGACGATGACCGCTCCCGGAGAAGATAGCGCGCGCACAACCGGATCAGCGGTTCGCGCAGCACCGCGGCGATGCGCTGGTCGTTGTGCCAGCCCTCGCGGTTCAGCAGCGCGAGAAGATCGCCCTCCCCTGCCTCGTCACCGAGAGCTTCCATCGCGGTTCGCTCGGCCGGCAACAAGAGGTCGGCGGATGCCGATCGGCCCTGGCGCTCGAGCCAGGATCGGAAGCCGGTGACCGGCGACAATGTTGCAAAGATTTTGATGCGCGGCAGCTCGATCGCCAGCGCGTCGACGACACGCTTGATCAGAAAGTCGCCAAAGCTAATCCCGGCGAGGCCACGCTGGCAATTCGAGATCGAGTAGAAGATCGCCGCGTCGGCCGTCTGGGGATCGCCGATCGGGGCGGTTTCGTCGAGCAGCGCATGAACATCGCTCGCCATGCCCGAGACGAGCGCGACCTCGACAAAGATCAGGGGCTCGTCGGGCATGCGCGGATGGAAGAAGGCGAAGCAGCGGCGATCGGCGTCGAGGCGGTTTTTGAGATCGGTCCAGCCGCGAATTTCGTGAACAGCCTCATAGACCATCAGCCTTTCCAGCAGGGCCGCCGGCGATTCCCAGGTGATTCGCTTCAGCTCGAGAAAGCCGATGTCGAACCAGTTGGCCAGCAGCCGCTTCAAATCCTCCTCGAGCCCGCTCAGCAGAGGATCCCGCTGTCCAAGATCGAGCAGTTCGGCGCGACGATCGACGAGGAATTTGACCCCCTCGGGAAGCGCATTGAACTGGCGCAACAAGGTGATGCGCGGCGGCTCCAATGCCGCGCGCAACGCCCGCTCTCCAGCAATGCGCTCGGTCGGTTCCGAAGCCTCGATCAGCGCTTCGCAGCAGCGCCGGACCTCGTCGTGATCGACATCGAATTCGCGCGCGAGCAGTTGCAGGAAACGCTCGCGCCCTGAGGGGTCGAGGGAGAAATAAGTGCGGCCGAGATCCGCGGCGCGGGCGCGCGCCGTTACACCGCCGCCCCGGCCATCGAGGCAGCTCAGCATTTGCTGGTGAAGCCGGCTGGCGTCCTCGCCCGGGAGATCGGGTCGAGTGCTGCCGGTCAGAACGCCGCGCGCGGATTCGGCGATGTCGCGCCAAGCGCTCCGGAGGTTTGTTAGCGTCCGGTCGAACACGCCCTCAAAGAAGCCGGCGGGAGCGGGATCGGTCATGGGGCTCTTGCGGCAGTGATTTGCGCCGGACGAGACGCGAATAAGGGCCGAAGGTCAATCTCGAATAACATCAGTGCCGATCGGCGCGGACGCGGCATTCATCAGTTCTTTGATCACGGGCGGAACCGTCTCGACGAGGTCCTCCGCGACGAGCCCCGGTCCAAACCGGCAGGCGGCAGCACCATGAATCCATACCGCAGCGGCAGCCGCCCCGAACGGCTCCATCCCCTCTGCGAGGAGACCGAGCACCATCCCGGCGAGCACATCGCCGCTCCCCGCTGTCGCCAAATATGGGGGAGCGTTCTCGTTGATCGCAGTGCGACCGTCGGGGGCGGCAATGGTGGTGTCGCCACCCTTGAGCAGGATTATCGCGCCGCTCTGCTGCGCTGCGCGACGCGCCCGCTCTGGTTTGCTGCCGCTCGTGTCGAACAGTCGTGCAAACTCGCCGGCGTGGGGGGTCATCACGCAGGGCGAGCGGATCGCCGAGAACAGCGCATCAGGATCTTCCGAAAACGAAGTCAACGCATCCGCATCGAGCACGGTGTGCTTACCTGCGCCGAGAATTGCCAAGGTCTTGTCGCGGGTTTCGCCGCCGACACCGGCGCCGGGGCCGATCAGCGCGGCATTGCGCCTGGGGTCTGCGAGAAGTGCCCGGAAATCTTCGAGACCCGCCGTCGGATGGACGATGACCCCTGTCAGCGCCGCAGAATAGATCGGGAATACCGCTTCGGGCGCGGCGACTGTGACCAGCCCGGCGCCGAGCCGGGCGGCGGCGCGCGCAGCGAGCCGCGCCGCGCCGGTCATCACTGAGCCGCCAGCGATCAATGCGTGCCCTCGACTATATTTGTGAGCATCCGGGCTGGGCCGAGGGAGGACGCTGAGCCAGCAGTCCGGGTCATTGTCGACCGTATCCGCTCCGATGTGGTCGAGAACCGCGTCGGGGATGCCGATCTGCTCCAGGACGGTTTCGCCGCAATAAATGCGTCCGGGCAGGAGCAGGTGCCCAGGTTTCTTGCGACAGAAAGTGACGGTCACCGCGGCCCGGGGCGCGATTCCGCGTACCTCGCCACTCGCTCCATCGACCCCGCTCGGGACGTCGATCGCGACCACGGGAAGGCGCCGCTCCTCGACCGCCTCGATGACCACCCGCGCGATGCCCTCGATCGGGCGCGCCAGGCCCGCGCCAAAGATAGCGTCCACGACAAGCGCGGCGTCCTCGAGCGCGGCGGGATCAAGCGGCTGCACCCCGCCCGGCCAACGGGCGGCGGCTTGCGCGGCATCACCGCGGAGCGCAGCGACCACGCCGAGCAGTGTCAACCGCACCGGCCAGCCGCGTTCGGCCAGCACTCGCGCCACGACAAAACCGTCCCCGCCGTTATTCCCCGGCCCGCAGAGAACGACCAGCGGTCGCGGCGACCAGCGCCGCGAGACAGTGTCGGCGACGCTGCGACCCGCATTCTCCATCAAGTCGATCCCGGGAATGCCGCGGGCAATGGTCAGCCGCTCCGCCTCGGCCATTTGCACGGGCGTCAGCAAGGCCTTGCGGTGCCAGCCATCGAAGGAGAACGCCATTGCGCAGATGTGGTGAGCAGGTAATCCGCGGGTAAGCCCGGCCTTGACGTTCCGCTTGGAAATCGTTACCTCCACCGCGGACGGCGGGTGTAGCTCAGTTGGTTAGAGCGCCAGATTGTGGATCTGGATGTCGCCGGTTCAAATCCGGTCACTCGCCCCAGTTTTTCGCAATAGGCTCAAGGTTCGAACACCAGCGGCCGGCCATCGGCCATCGAGCACCCTTCCCCCGGCAAGGTCCAACCATCGACCCGGTGACGGCAAGCCGAGCGCGCCCGGCGGGCCGAGCGAACCGTTGACCCGCGCTAGCGTCGGAAGATGGTCTAGTTGGGCTTGGGGCCGGCCCCGCTCGAGTAGGGATGCCAACCGGTCGTAGTATCCCAGCCCGGCGACTTCTCGTAATGCGTGTCCTGTCCGGACGGTGGCGAACGTCGGATCAACCGTTGCTGGCAAGCGCCGAAATCATCAGGAGCTGGTGCGGCTGCGGCAAGCGCTTGTCGCCTGGGCCGAGCATCGGATGCGCGGGTCGGCCCCGGCCCAGATCCCCGGTGCCAAGGTCTCGGTCTGCCACCGCGTCGGTGGCATGTTCGCCGCCTCCGGCACCATCACCGCGTTCATATCGAAAGAACCCCCTAAGCGATGGCGCACTGCGCCGTGCAGTAGCGCTTTCGTGCTGTGGCATTTCGCCGCAAGGTATAGGCGCCGATACCAGGAATACAAGGCAACTTCTAAAAGATGTAAGAAAGTATAAGGTTAATGGAAGGTCGCCTACCGCCTCCCGCAGCCCGTAGAACATTTACCTTAAAATCTAGTAGCGTTTCGGGAGCGGAAAAGTGTCAACAGCAGGTCAAGATCGCAACGCGCCCGAAACAGAAAGGCTTTGATGATCCGATGTTCGGTATGGGCTGTGATGGCAATGAGGTTCGGGGCATAACGCCGGACCTCATTGCAGCGCCAATAGGCGATTTTGATGCGGGTAGCCCTGATGGGCGCTCAACATGGCCGAATAAAGAGCTTTTGCAGTGACCAGCACGGAGCAGACCCTCACTCATCTGAGAACACAATTTGAATAACCCTACTACCTCGCAACGCTCCCGAGTCGCAATGTGGCGCCAGGAACCTGGGGCGTGGGATTCCCTTCACGGCGGCGCCGACCATACCATAGATGTCTCCTTAATTATTGGCACTCGCGACCGTTCGCAACGGCTGGCCCGCTTCCTGGAATCTGTGCGCCGCCTCAAATTCGAGCGACGCTGGGAGTTCATTATTGTGGACAATGGGTCAGTTGACAAAACTGCTGCGCTAGTGGAGGATTTTATCGCTGCCTCTTCCATTCCCGTTGCCTATGTGTTTGAGCCCAGGCCCGGGCTCGGAAACGCCCATAACGCAGGATTGAGGATCGCTCGCGGCGAGATCCTGGCGTTTACCGATGATGATTGCTATCCGGCACCTGATTTCTTGTGTCGGATATGGTCCGGTTTTGAGGACGTGACTTTGGGTTACATAACCGGGCGTATCATGTTTCATGATTCAACGGATTACCCAATTACGATCAATGAGTCGACCACCTCGCTTACAATTCCGGCACACTCATTTATTCCGCCCGGGGATGTGCAGGGCGCCAACATGGCATTTAGGGCAAGTGTACTTCGCGATATCGACGGGTTTGATCCATTATTTGAACCAGGTTCCCTGTTTAATAGTGAAGATTTGGATGTTGCCGCGCGCGCCAGCGCGCTCGGGTGGAGGGGGGATACCGTCCGGAAGTCGTTGTCAGCCATCATCACGGACGGAAGAAATCCGACATACGCCCTCTATTGCAATCGTACTACATCGGCAACGGTGCAAATCGAATGAAGTTGCTTTTGCATCATCAACGGCCTTTCTGGTCCCGACCGCTTTATTGGAAACCTAGGCGGAGAGCAGTCTTATGGGAAGCGATTGGCGCGGCCAAATACGCTCTCGCCTACTTTAACGAGACTGGGCGCAATCGCTTCGGGGGGAGGACGCTCCGGCATAGCGCCGCAGGCATCCTCGCGGCGAAATCTTCTACCGTCGGGTCAACCGGATCCAGAGACTCCGCGATAACATCGCCCCAGGGGAAGGTGGCGATCGGCAGGGCGGCGATGAGGGACGAATCCTCCGGACCGAGGGGTAGAAGGCGATATTGTGGAAGAAAGCAGTAACAAGATTTATCAACGCCGCCGAAAGTCCCGTCCTCAGGACCGAGTTTGATGCCATGAGCTCGCGTTCGCTGAACGTTAAAACGCCCCTCGGCCCCTTCTTGGCCTGCAACCCTTTTCCGCGAGGTTGGACAGACGGGCTTTTCTATCGCGAGAAGATGCGGGCGATTCATCGGGTCGCGCCCGCTGCGATCGATGCAAACGCACGTATTCTCGAAATAGGTGGCGGACGCAGCGGTATGGCCAGCTATCTTTATCGGGGTGCGAACATTACCACCCTGGACATCGATCCCGTGCTCGGTGGTCAGCAGCCCGAATCTGCTCGGGGCGACTTCGTATGCGCGGATGCCCGGAATTTGCCATTTCCCGACGAGTGCTTTGCTGTCGTGACCTTGTTCGACGTTCTGGAACACATCGAAGAGGATTCTGTGGCGGTACAGGAGGCGCTTCGCGTCACGCGGAAGGCCGGGTACGTGTTGGTCTCCGCACCCCACGCCGGCTGGCACTACCCCTATTATCCAGCGATGCAACGGGTGTGCCCACATGAATTAGAGCTAATGCGCGAATGGGGGCATGTACGGCGTGGGTATAGTCACGCGGATCTCGCGCTGCTCTTCGGGGACGCTCCCCAAACGTTCGCGACTTTCATAAATCCGGTGACTGCTTTTTTCCACGACGTTGCCTTCTCCCGGCTGCGGAGAAGGCGGCGCATGATGCTTTATGCAGCTGCGGCCTTGCCTACCGCTATCGCGTACACCTTGCACGGGAGATCGACTCAAGGGACGGAAACCGCCTTTGCATGGCGACGATGAGGGACGAACCTTCTAAACCGACGATCGCCATCTTCCCTTGGGGCGATGTTATCGAGGAATTTCTGGATCCGATCGGTTTGACGGTAGAAGATTTTGTCGAGAGGATGAGTGGTGGCTGGCTATTCGGTTATGTCACCGCGCTTCAACACGTGGGTTGGCGGCCGATCATCGTCTTCGGTTCGGAACGCAAAAGCACGACGACTCGGCTGATCCATTCTAGTACAAGCGCGCCGGTCTGGCTGGTCCCCAGCGCGCGCGTCGTGGACGCGCGCACACCGATAACCTATAATGCGGCCTATAGCATACGGCGCTGGCTCGCTACCCCCGTGCGCATGTTCCGCGACGTGATCGATCGCGAGCAGTGTCGCGCCCTTATGATCCAAGAGTATGAATATACGAGGTTCGATGCGCTCGTTCGTCTCGCGACCCGGCTCGATATTCGCTCTTTTGCGACCTTTCAAGGTGGCGATCAAACACTGTCATGGATCGAAGGCCTCGTTCGCGGGCGCTCGCTTAGGATGTGTTCCGGCCTCGTTATCGCCTCTGAAGCTGAGCGGCTGAGGGTCGAAAGGCTTTATGCCGGCCACCACCCCCCGATCGCCAATATCCCCAATCCAATCGACCCCCAGGAGTGGCAAGCAATTGATAGGCAGAAAGCGAGAAGCCTCCTCGGCCTGCGACAGGAAGCCTTCGTCGTGATCAACCACGGCCGGATCGATATTCGGCGCAAGGGTCTTGACGTCCTGCTTGAAGCTTGGGCGGCTTCAGACGGAGACGAGTTGGTCGTCATTGGCTCGGGCCAGGATCATGACGCGTTTGCCGCGCTTGTCGCGGGGAGGGGTTCCGGCAATATCCGCTGGATCTCAGATTACACTACCGATCGCGCGCTCGTTCGCCGGTGGTTGTCCGCGGCCGACGTGTATGTCACGGCATCCCGAACCGAAGGCATGCCGGTTGCCCCGCTCGAAGCCATGGCTTGCGGGCTGCCAATCATCGCGACTGATGCACAGGGACTTCCGGACATTCTGGAGGGCGGCGAAAATTCGGGTGGACTGGTAGTGCCGCGAGATGACGCGGCAGCGATCACTGCCGCAATCAAACGGCTCCGCAGCGATCCGGATCTCCGTGACCGGCTTGGCCATGCGGCGCGGCGACGCATCGAGCAAAGATTTTCGATTTCGGCGGTTGGGGCTGCGCTGTGCGAATTTCTTAATAGAGCAGGTCCCGGAATGCCCTGACCAAAGCGGGAGGTGGGAGTGCCACAACCGGTCTATGGCGCTGCCGGTTAGCTCTAATATGTTGGACGGCCATCCTCTTTGCTGCGACGGGGAAGCGTGCGCTTTGGTGGTCACCTCGCCAAGCACAGCCCTTCCGACGACCTGTAAAGTTTGAGCTCATGACGGCGCCAGCTTGCTCCCGTGAAGCACGGCTCGGTAGGCTTCTACGTTCCCGCCGTAGGTTTTACATTCTATGTCGCGGGCAGGACGCCGGTTCATCGCCGAGATGCCGTTATCCTTGCTCACCTGCAAACGGTCAGATTAGTCTATGCAACCGAAGGCTTTGTGACAGACCCGGATCAGTCAGCTGAGGATCCTGTTGCGTTAGCCCAGTATGCCTCCAAGATCCGGTTGACGAGGATAGGGTATCAGTCCTTTGAGTAATTACGAGCGGTGAGACACTCGGACGGAATTGACCAGCCATTTGGGGTACGAGAAGGGCGGCCCGGCCGGGCGCGGTAGCGAGAGCCGCGACGGTTATTTCGACAAGACGGTGATCTGCGAGGACGAGGCGATCGAGATCGCGGTGCTGCGAGATAGCAACCGACGACCGTCGGTCTGTTGCACCGTTTGCCAAGCAAAGGCAAGAGATGGACCATCGCTTTATGATCCGCAGCGTATAGGGAATGTCTGATTAATGGTGGGACGAACGATTCATGGCGAACCCGGGAACGACGACACCGGCCACTGTCGGCATCGACGTAGTCATCTGCACCTATAATCGCGCTGCCAATCTCGATGCGGTCCTCTCTGCCTTATCGGCGCAACGCATCGGTTGCGGCGTGGTCCGTACTCGTTGTCGACAATGCCAGCACTGACCGGACGGTGGATGTGGTTGAGGCCCATCGATCGCGCCGGTTCCTGCCCGGTCTGCGGCTCGTCCGAGAAGACGAACTAGGCTAACTCCCGCTCGCCGGCGCGGCGTGCGTGAGGCCAGCGCGCCCTGGATTGCCTTTTTCGACGACGACAATCTGGTCGAGCCGGGATGGCTGGACGCAATTGCACAGGCAGCCCGATCGCATCCGCAAGCAGGCGGGATCGGCGGTCGTGTGATTCTCGATTGGGAGGAACCGCCCCCAAACTTCGTCAAAAACTTTGGCTTCTGTTTCGCCGAACAGGAACCCGGCGAAGTGGCATGCGAAGTCGACAGCTTGGTCGGCGCGGGTATGGTCGTGCGCAGGGCAGCGCTGGCCGAATGCGGATGGCTCGAACGCCTGTTGCTGGCCGATCGCATCGGTAAACGCCTTGTTTCCGGCGGCGATGTTGAGATCGCGCAACGCATCCGGGGGGCCGGCTTTCGCGATCGGGTTCGCCCACGGCGTCCGTGCATGCGTAGCGATGGCTCCGGAAGATCGTGAGGCTCTGCTCGGCGCTGCTGCGCCCAAGAACCACCCGAAGGCCCCGGTCGCGAGCCAGAGCGAATGAACCGCTCTCGCTTCCCCGCAGCATATTTCAGGGTCTGCTGTTGGACCAAGCAGACCGACAACATGCTCACGATCATTTGGTCGGTCGATCGACGCGAGCCAGGCGCCAGCCTGGCCGAAGCAAATATTGCAATCCGGCCAGCCAGCCCAAGACCTCCTGTACGAGCATGGCTCGTCGCTCACGCCGGTCGCGCCGCACGCTATGGATTGCCGTGCGGACAAAATAAACGGGCAACTGCTTCACGATCCGCCGCAGGTTCCCTCGGTCGTTGAAAGCGTCATACTGCGCGACGAGAGCAGAGACATGGCCGCGCATATAGGCGCGAACCTGACGCCTCAACGCCGCCCAGTCAGAGCGATGATGATGGAAGACGACCGCGCGCGGCTCGTACAGACAGGTGCCGCCGAGGGCCAGGAGGCGATACCAGAACTCGGAATCCTCCGAGCAACCCGAAGCGCCGGCGCCCAGTCGCTGATCGAACGGCCCAGCACGCTCAAAGGCAGCCCGGCGAAAGGCCATGTTGGCCCCCGCGCCGATCTTCCACACATCTGCACAATATGGTCTGGTTTCGGCGAAAAAACGCTCATCGAAGATTGTTGGCACGAACTTGCTGCCGAACCCGCCCATCTCGAACTGAAAGCAACGCTGTGCAGGGCTATCGAGACTGGCGGGAAGCACTAATCCGGTGACGGCGTCGGCATTGGAATCTGCGAAGGCGCGCGCGATTTCGGCTAGCCATCCTGGATGTGCCTCCACATCATCGTCGGTGAAGGCGATCAGGTCGCGTGTCGCGGCGCGGACGCCGGTATTGCGAGCGGTGCTCAGGCCTGGCCGGGGTTGATGGATATGGACGACGCCTGAAAAGCGATCGCAGATCGACCGCGCCGAGCCTTCCTCCGAATTGTCAACGACGATGATTTCGGCCGGCGGGCTGCGCTGCCTGCTGATGCTTGCCAGGCAGACTGCCAGTTCCGTGCACCGATCGCGCGAGCAGATGACAACACTGATTCCTTCGCCGCTCGCCGTCGATGGCTGCGCTAGGCGATCCAGTCGTTCGATGGGTCGGTCGATTTGCCTTGCGCGTTCCATGGTCAGGACACGTTTGGGCTGACCTTCGTACGTTGCCCGTAACGGGGCTCCCAGCGCGGGTTCGCGGGCCGCGAGCTGTTCGGCGGCGAACTCCACCACCAGCTCACGCAGCTGTCCGGCGCCTAACGGCAACTCCTCCGCGTACACCATACGCGCACCCAAGGGCAGCGCCTTCCACCAGAAGACGTCAAACACCATTTCGTCATCCGGGACCGCAGGCTCCGCCTGGCTCAGATCGACGTGGCGGATGGCGACAGACCCGCTCAAATTTGAGGGTTCCTGATTGCCTGCACCCGTACATGAGAACGGTCATATTCGCCGGCAACGCCCATGATGCCGCCCCAGAGCTGCGCCAGAGTGAAGCTGATTTCTCGACCGTTCAGCCGGAGCAATGCACTTGCGAGGAACCTTAATTGATGGGCAAACCACCAGCTTACCATCCGGCGATGTAACGGGCGTAACGCGGGATCGGTCCGCCAACTCTTGACAATAAATGCCATCACACCAAGCCCCCAGGACCAATATTGCCGGCGCAATTGCGGGATGGTCTCACGATGCTCATGGTAGACGGCGTAGCGGGGTCCGTAGACTATAGTATGTCCGGAGCGGATGACCCGGTAGAAGATATCGAGGTCGCCGCCGCCGGGAAGCGGCGCTCCGGTGTCAAGCGCTTCATCGAAACCACCAAGTTCGATCAATAGCGCCCGTCTGAAAGCCATATTGCAGCCAGCACCGAATTCTCCCGCTCCTACCGGGTACAGCGGATTGCCGTAGCGCGCGCATCGAAATTCGAAGCGGCGAAAGCCCCGCCTGAAGCCGCCACGGAGTTCGAAGAGAACCTGGGCCTCAGTACTCAGCCGGTAGGGTAACACGAGTCCGGTAAAGCCGCCGGCATCGGGACAGCTCCGCCATGTTTCCGCCAGTCCGGCGAGCCACCCACGATCGACGACGACGTCATCATCGAGATAAGCGACAAAATCGCCTGTCGCGGCAGCGAGCGCGGCATTGCGCGCGAAATTTAGCCCGACTTTTGGCTCGAATATGTAGTGAATGCACGGAAATTGGGCGACGACATCACGCGTATCCGAGGTGACCGAGGCATTGTCCACGACAACGACTTCTATATGTGCGAAGGTCTGGTCCGGCACTAGCCGCTCAAGCGCACCGAGTAGCCGCGCCAGCCGGGCGGCGCGGTCTTTAGTGCAGATCGCTACGCTGAGACGCGGCGGCCGTGAATCGGATGTGGATGGGACCGGCAAAGCGTCTTGGATCTTTGCGGCCAAAATTCCTGCTGCGAATTCCTCGTCGGCAATGGACTTGAGTTGATCAACCGATAGGCTGGCGCCCGGCGCAAGCGCTACCAGATGAAAACCAATCAATCGCTCGCACCAGCGCGCGATGAGGGCACAGCCGTCCTGATCAGGCGCCAGGGTGATAGAGGTCAGCGGCTCCGATAATTCGATTTCGACGAGCTTGTGTGCCATAGGATCAGCCCACAGCCGGCGGCGAGACCGCGCCAAGCTGGAGGTCGTACAGGCGGGCGAAATGCCCCTTGCGATCAAGAAGCTGATCCGGCGGCCCAGCCTCGACGACGCGCCCGCCCTCCATAACGACCACCTGATCAGCGCGCTCGACGGTGGACAACCGATGCGCGATCACCACTATGGTACGCTGATGCGAATACTCTTGCAGCGCGAGCTGGAATGCGCGTTCAGATTCGATATCCAACGCGTTCGTTGCCTCGTCGAGCATCAACATATCCGGATTGCGCAGAATCGTCCGGGCGAGCGCGATCCGCTGGCGCTGGCCGCCGGAAAGGCGCATGCCGTGATCGCCAACGATCGTCTGATAGCCTTGCGGCATCGATCGGATAAACGCATCAGCATGCGCGACGACCGCTGCTGAGCGAATACGATCGGCACTTGCCTCAAGGTCACCATAGGCGATATTTGCTTCGATCGTATCGTTGAAGAGCTGCACTTCTTGCGACATCAGCGCTAGCTGTGCGCGCCAACTCGATACGCGAAAACGGGGCAGAGAGACGTCGTCTGCGGTCACTTCGCCCTCCGTGGGGTCGTGGAAACGGAACAGCAGCGCCATTATCGTCGATTTGCCGGCGCCGGACCGGCCGATGATCGCTGTCGTTTTGCCCGCGGGGATTTCGATCGAGACATTACGCAGTGCCCAAGACTCCTCCGACGAATAGCGAAACGAGACGTTGCGAAGGCTCACCGCATGCTGGATCGGTGGCGCGATCAGAGTTCCCTCGAGAAGGTACGGCTGTTTGGTCGAACAGAGGAACTTCGCAACATCGTCGATTGCACCGCCTAGACTATCGAGTGCCACCTTAGACTGCGTCATCTCTTGTGTCGGGCCCTGAAGACGATAAAGAATGAAGAGGAATGCCGCGATCACCGCGACACTGATGCCAGAAGACCGGGCAACGAGAATCAGCGCGCCGATGAGCAGCGTGATCGAAATCTCCGAGATCGGCCCCGGCATCGCCCACAGCAGATCGAGCTTAAGGATACGTCGTCGCACGCGATCTGATGTGCTGCGGAAGCGATTGGCCTCATATTCTTCGCGCCCGAATGCCCGGATCAGTTGCAGTGCGCTGATGCTTTCCCACATACGCAGGCCGAACTGCTTATTTTCTTCGACCGCGGCCCGGCCGATCTCGCTGGCGCGCCGGCTCGCGGCGCGAACGATAAGCGCGCTCATGGTTAGAAATACGGTCGCGATCAGCATTAGCTTCATCGAAATGATCACCATTACTGTCACAAATATCGCAAAGGTGCAGGCGCAGATGATCAACCTGTAAATGAGGCCAAGCGCAGTGCTCACCTTCCAGGTATTTTCGGCCATCGTTACGACGATGTCGGACCGCTGGCTGCCTACTCGGTAGTCGACGCAGGAGCTGATCGTCTGATTGAACAGGACTGCGCGCAGCCGATGCGCTACGACGCCATACACATAACGCGTGACCCAGGTGTTGATTAGGTTGACGCCGCTCTTGAATACTATCGTCACGCATAACAGCACGACTAGAAAGACGGTAAAATACCGCTCTGGGATTGGCGCCAGCAGCCGATCGAACAAATGCTCGAGGCCGCTCGATCGCGGTGCGTTAGCGCCCAGGCTTTGAATCAACGGAATAAACAGGAGAAGCCCGACGACCTCGATCCCGGCTGCGGTAATGCCCAGCGCAACGATCGTTGACCCCGCCCAACGTGGAGCGGGCGCGAGCGAAACGGCCCTAACGAGACGTTTCCAGAATGAGGACGGTTCGATAACCACGGTGTTCCATTTTTTACGTGAAGCTGGTTACTCCATTATACGAGGGTTTCCCGCCGCAGAAATCCAAAAATAAGATGCAATTCAGACCGCCGCCGACCGGGCACATACCTCGGTGGTCCAGCCTGCTACGCGGTTGAAGCCGGGCAAAACATCTCCAGTGGAGCGCGATGGGCGGCGTAGAACCTGCGCGCCACCGTCATGGCACTGATCACCGTCGAGGACGTCTTAAACTCGCGGATGATCGCAACTGAGGCGGTGACGGTGGTCTGAAGCTGCGCAGCATCACGCGCGGCGGAGGGCTACCGCCCGCCACGGTTGCGAGCGCGGATCGTTAGACCCAGTCCGGCGGCTGATCCGCCTCACAAAAGGCCCACTTTTTCGCGAGAATTGGTCAGGTTGGATGGATTTGCATTCTATCTGATGCCGACGGGCCAAAGGACCTCGTTCTTTCGCCGTGTTCAGTTATGGTCGGACGACGGAGGTCGGACCATCGGCGGCTATAATTCCCGGTTCGGTGAGTTTAATCCCCGGTTGCGCCCTTGCGAATTCCCGGTTCGCTGCCACGGGAATTCACTGGCAAAGGCTTGATTTGCCTTATCGTTTTCACGGCCAGATGGCGGTTGGATGGGCAAACCCGCCGAAATTCCCGGTTCGACGGGAATAATCGGGAATTTCGCCCCCGGCGGCGGACCGAGGCGGCTGGAGCTATCGCGGCAGCGGGTCGCCCTTGGTTTCGCGGCCGATCAGCATAGCAATAATGCTGAGCAGCGCGAAGCAGCATGAACGCGGTCACGTTGTTGAAGCTGCCGCCAAAGGCGCCGACCATCAGCCCGGCGACCAGCGGGCCGAAGCTGGTGATGATGCGGGCGCTGCCGGTGCAGAACCCGACCGCGGTCGAGCGGATATGGGTCGGGAACAGCTCGGGTAGATAGACCGCATAGCCCGAGAACACGCCGAAGACGAAAAAGCCGAAGACCGGCAGCACGACCGGGTACCACGGCTCGTAGGCGGGAAGGGCCAGATAGAGGGTGAGGCCCGCGGCAATCGTGCCAGCGCTGTACAGCATGACCGTCAGCCGGCGGCCGATGGAATCGGCGAGGAAGCCGAAGACGACGTAGCCGCAGATGCCGCCGAGGCTCCACAGCATGATGCCGCGGCTGACGAAGGGCACCGCGGCGGTGGCGTCGGCGGCGCCGCTCTTCTGCGCCATCAAGGACAGGATCGTCGGCAGCCAGATGTTCGTGGTCCAGATCGCGAGCAGCGAGCCCAGGCCGAACAACATTCCGACCATCGTGTTGTAGCGGTGTGCCTTCGAAAACAGTTGGATAGGCACAAAGCGCATGAACTCGCGGTCGCCGGCTTCACGGCGCGAGCCTGCGGCAACGGCGCGGCGGCGCTCCCGGACATTGGAAAAACGGTCCGGCTCCAGCATTCGGCCCCGCATGATGGCGAGGATGATGGCCGGCACGACGCCCACAAAGAACACGTAGCGCCAGCCATAGCCGCCGACGAGGCCGTAGGCCCAGGCGCCGATAAATGTGCCGAGCGCGCCACCCGTCATCATGATCGCGGCGATCTTGGCCCGGTGCGTCTCGCCGAGCGTCTCGGCGAGCAGCGGAATCCCGACCATCAGCTCGGCTCCGGTACCGAGCCCGGCAACAAAGCGATAGATGGCAAAGTCGAAAACACCTTGTGAGAGCCCTTGCAGCGCGGTGAAGACGCTGTAGATCGCGATGCTGAAGGCGAGCGTCCGCACCCGGCCAAAATAATCGGCGATGATGCCGAACAGAAAGCCGCCGAATGCCCAGCCGAGAAGGCCCGTCATGCTGAGGAGGCCGCCATACTTGCCGATATCGGCGATTGACGGGTTGCCGCCCAAAAGCTCGGTCATCGCCGGCCGGAGCACGAGCGAGTAGAGCCCGAAATCGGCCGCATCGAGTGTCCAACCGAGCCACACGACGAGAAAAACCAGCCATTGATACCGGCTGACCGCCCGCAATCCCCCCAGTTGCGCGACCGCTGCCCCGCCCTTGTCCATCAACAGCCCCCTTCCGATTACTTTCGTATTACCGGGCGGGCGGCACCTACTATGGGTATAGCACCCGGTCAAGCGCTATTCGGCAGTGAAGGCCGCGCGACGGCGGCGATTGTCAGCGCACCCGCTTCCTTTCAATGTCGTCGGAATTGGCAACCGGGGTCGGGGGAGGCGCGCCGGGCTGCGATTTGTCATTTGCCGATCGACCCGATTGCGGCGGCGACGGCGACCGTCGTTGTGGCATCGACGGTCCGGTGATGACGTCGAAATCACTGTGAGACATGGACTGACCTCCTCTTTGGAGAGGCCGCTCCACTCTCGGCGACGTTCGGGTGGAAAACCTGAAACACGAAAGCCGCCTCCGGTAGGGCGGCTTTGGTTGAAAAACGCGTAAACGCGAACCTAGGCCGCCGGAATGTACCGACGGTACCAAAATCGCGTGGCCGAGACTGGCGCTCGGTGTGCCATAAGCGGCATATTAGGCGTGCTCGGATATCGATGCAAGGGGTTTCGCCCCGAACGGAGGCCGCCATGAGCCGCGTGCAAAAGGTCTTTGGTAGCGCATTGGTGGCGACGTTTTGTCTGGCGAGCATCGACTCGAGTGGTGATGCCCCGCCGGCCGACAAGCCTCTTCTCTGCGCGACGCAGCCCCATGGAGCAGGCGGGCTGCCGCTGACCTTGGCGCAGTGGTCCGAGGGCGCTCGGATGTTCGACGGATTGGGCGATTTCCACCGCCCGGTCACCACCAATTCACCAGCGGCGCAAGCTTATTTCGATCAGGGGATGCGGTTTCTCTGGGCGTTCAACCACGACGAGGCGACGCGCTCTTTCGCAAAAGCGGCAGAGCTCGATCCGCAATGCGCGATGTGCTACTGGGGCGTCGCGCTCACTGTGGGACCGAACTACAACCTGCCGATGATGGCCGCGCGGCGGGCGGCGGTTGCCTGGGAGGCGCTGCAGCAGGCGGCGCAACACGCCGGACGCACGACGCCGGTCGAGCAGGCGCTGATCGTTGCTCTCGCCCAGCGTTATCAAGGTCCGCAGCCGCTCGATCCCTCCAATGAAGGCCCCGTCCTCATTGCGTACGTGCAGTCCATGAAAACGGTCGCCGAGCACTTCCCCGCCGATTTTGATGTGCAGACGCTGACGGCGGAAGCGATGATGAACATCCACGCCTGGAAGCTGTGGACGTTGGACGGCGTGCCGGCGCCGGGAACGGACGCGATCGTGGCGCTTCTCGAGAGCGTGCTTGCGAAGGATCCGCGGCACCCTGGCGCCAATCACTATTACATCCACGCCGTTGAAGCCTCTCCCGATCCGGCGAAGGCGGTCCGGGCGGCGGAACAGTTGCCAGGGATGTTGCCGGCAGCCGGACATCTAGAGCATATGCCCGCCCACATCATGCAGCGCGTGGGACGGTACGAAGACGCGGCCGAAGCCAACCGCAGGGGCGTCGCGGCGGATCTCGCTTATTTCGCCATTACCAAGCCGCTCGACTATTACGTCATGTATACGGCGCACAATTACCAATTCCTGGCATTTTCGGCGGCTATGGAGGGACGCCAGGCGGAAACCATCGAGGCGACGCGCCAGTCACGTGCGCTGGTGTCCGACGACATGCTTCTGACGATGCCGGGCGCCGATTGGGCTGTGGCAGAGGTCTATGCCGCGATGGTCCGCTTCGGCATGTGGGACGAGATCCTCGCCGAGCCGGTGCCCAACCCGAAGCTGGTCGGACTGACAGGCGCCTATCTCTACGCGAAGGCGACCGCACTGGCCGCCAAGGGCCGCATTGACGAGGCCAGGACGCCGCTCGCCGAACTGGTGAAGCTGGCGGTCATCGACCACCATGCGGGCCTCAACCAGCTCAAGGATGTGCTCGCCGTAGCCGTCCTCACTGTCAAAGCCCGCCTCGCCCTAGCAGAGGGCAGAGACGACGAGGCGATCGGCATCCTGCGCGAGGCGATGGCGAAAGAGGACCAGCTCGCGTATGACGAACCCGCCGACTGGTTCTTCCCCGTCCGGCATATCTTGGGAGCGGTACTGATCAGGGCTGGCCGCGGAGCAGATGCGGAGGCGGTGTATCGGGCGGACCTAAACCGCCACCCGAACAATGGCTGGGCGTTGCACGGGCTTGCTCAGGCGCTGCGCGTCGAGGGCCGGAGCGCCGACGCTCTCGCGGCGCAACGGCAGTTCGACACAGCCTGGAAAAATGCGGACGTCACACTGTCCGCCTCCGCGTTCTAGGGTGGGGCCCCTCGTCCCGCGCGCTAGGTTGGATAAAGAGCCTTGAGACCCGCCTTTATCGCAGGACTCAGGTTTCGCTGGGCCTGCAGGATCGTGGCGTAATTTACATCATCTGCCACGCTGACCGGGTCCAACGGCAGTGGCTCGAGTGGTTTCGCGGAAACGGCGGCGACTGTCCTGTCGAGCAAAGCGTCCGGTCCGGTCGGCTGCCCGCCGAGCGGCAACCGCGGCCGCAGCGCGAACCCGGTCGGCAGCTGCTCGTCGAGAGCAAGCCGCCATTGCGGCGCGCGAGCCGCCAAAGCACGATGTCCAACGCCCCGGCCTGCAGCCTCGTCGGCGAGCAGCTGCGGTAAACGCTGCAGGGCATCCGCCAATGCATCGCGCGCGGCGGCGTAGGTTACCGACGGAACTTTCGGGTCTCCGGGGCCATAGTCGATGATTCGCGGCTTTCCGCCGAGGGTCAGCGTTTCGCCGGTTGCGCCGAGCGACGACATTAGGGCCGGTTCACCAACCACCGCTCGGCCATTTATCATGACCAACTGCATATCGGTCTCCCGCGCCGCGATTAGTCCTGCACAAGCCTCGGTACCGGAAGAGGCATTTACGATAATCAGATCCGCGCGCTTTCCCGGCTCCAGTGAACCCACCAGCGCGCCCCATTTGACGATCGATGCCGGGGTACGGGTCACCATCGAAACGAGATCGCAGTCGGTCAGACCCAGTCCATCGACTTCGTTGACGGTCTTGGCAACCTTCAGCTCGTTC
>WNFR01004843.1_pt1 | contig 29187 bp, 20 predicted proteins | sample 5400221 | NCBI WGS metagenome assembly WNFR01 (sample SAMN13153357, study PRJNA577476) | soil metagenome | isolation source: 40 cm soil under Madrone tree | place: USA:California | collected 2016-06-14
AACTGACCGACATATACCTGCTTGCTCTCGCGGTTCAGCATGAAGGACGGCTCGTTACTTTTGATACCGGCATTCCGCTCGCCGCGGTCAGGAAAGCTACGACGCAGAAACTGTTGATTCTGTGAGCAGCTTTTTTGCACGCATCAGCGACAACACGACGCGCAGGAGACGTCTGGTATGCCACTGAAGGCATATGTTGTATTTATGCCGTAGAAGGCATATGTTGTATTTATGCCTTTAACGGCATATACTACATCCATGGATTACCTATTGCAGACCCCGGCACAACTCGCGAAGCACCTGCCATCCCTGCGAAACGCGCGTCATCTCACCCAAGCGCAGCTTGGAATGCTCGTCGGCTTGGACCAAACTCGAATCGCAAAAATCGAAGCAGATCCGCGGCGTGTCAGCGTTGGACAGCTATTCAAGATCTTAAGTGCCCTCGGGGTCCAAGTGCTATTACTGTCCACCGAAGCACCTAAAGCGCCGCCAGCCGCTGCAGATTGGTAACTTGTGGGTTCCCTGAATGTTTGGATGAACGGGGAGCTCGTGGGTGAGTGGACGACCCTGCGCACCGGCACACCCCTGTTTCGCTATACGACCACATGGTCGCAGTCGCCGCGCGCGCGCGCCCTGTCATTGTCCATGCCGATCACCGCCGATCTCGAGGTTCGCGGGACGGTCGTGGACAATTACTTCGATAATTTACTTCCCGAGAACCCGGCGATTCGCCGCCGAATTCGTGAGCGCTTCGGTACTCGGTCGACTCAAGCTTTCGATCTATTGGAGGCCATCGGCCGAGATTGCGTTGGTGCCGTACAGTTACTGCCCATCCACCAGGAACCCGTCGGTTGGAACCGAGTCGAGGCCACTCGGCTCAATGATGGTGACATGGAGAGACTACTGCTGGCGGTTCCGTCGTCACCGCCGCTTGGCCATGATCATGATGATGATTTCCGAATCTCGATCGCCGGAGCGCAGGAAAAAACCGCGCTCCTTTCGATGGGAAATGCATGGTACCGGCCTCATGGCGCCACTCCGACGACACATATACTGAAACTGCCTTTAGGGATTGTCGGCAACTTCCGCGGCGACCTTTCAGATTCGGTGGAAAACGAGTGGCTGTGCGTGCAATTGATGCGCGAGTTCGGACTACCGATTGCCGACGCCGACATACTCACTTACGGCAAACAGACCGTGCTGTCGGTCAAGCGCTTCGACAGGCGCTGGATTGGACCGGCCGCCGCGGACATTTTGCGCTCGCAATTCCATCCTGGGGCAGGCCAATGGATCGCGCGATTGCCGCAGGAAGACTTCTGCCAAGCAACGGGCAGACCTCCCACAGAGAAATACGAGGCCGACGGCGGCCCGACGAGCGAAGAAATTCTGCAGATTCTCGAGGGCAGCGAATCCCGGGATTCCGACCGCGCGCACTTCGTGCTCGCTCAGTTGGCATATTGGTTGCTGGCAGCAACCGATGGACACGCGAAGAATTTCTCCATTTTCCACCGCGTTGGGGGCGCGTTCGGCATGACACCGCTGTATGACGTGCTGTCGGCGTGGCCGGTCATCGGAGCCGGTGCCAATCAGTTGCCCATACAAGATGCCAAGCTTGCGATGGCGATCCGCGGCAAAAGTCGGCACTATCGCCTGCGAGAAATTCATTCTCGGCACTGGCATGAACTGGCTCTCAGAACAGGAATACCAGGTCTGTGGGGTCGCATGAGAAATCTGGTTGAATCGGCCGACGCGCATGCCGCGGTGGTGCGAGCGCGATTGCCGTCGCGCTTTCCGGAACGAGTCATTGACGCTATCGCCGCAGGGGTCAAACAGCAGGCGCAGGCCTTTACCGCGACGGCGCCCCCGGCTTCGGCGGAATGACGGGGGGCGCGCTGCCCCAGCCTGCGAGAATAGGACAATGCCGCCTCACACGCTTCCGCGCTCCGCGCCCGCTCTTTTCAGCCATGTCATGGCCGAAAACGCGCCGCTGTACCGGGCCATTCTCGATGTCTTCGCGGCATCGAAGCGCCAATTCCGCCTGCATCTGCGCCCCGACGACGTGCTCGCCGAAGCGACCTGGCCAGGCGGCCCGCCTACGCCGGAGACCGTCCAGCAAGCCCTCGGACAGCTCGTCGACTGGGGTAATCTGCAGTCGCAACCGGACACAGCCCGGGTCGCAACGATCGAAGACTTTTACCGCAAACGCCTGCTGTACCGGATGACCTCCGGCGGAGAAGCGGTCGAGGCGGGGTTGCAGGCGTTCGTCGAAGCTCTTGCGCGACGCGCCGAATTGCAGTCCGTGGCCCTCGACGACATCCGGGCACGCCTCATCTCCCTCGCGCAGCTCATGCGCGAATCACCCCCCGATGCGGCCAAGGTCCATGGCGCACTTCGGGATCTCGTGCATGTGTTCGAAGACTTATCGAACAACGCGGAGGCCTTCATGGCGGGTCTCGCGCGTACGATCGAGCTGCAGCGTGCCGAGGTCGCGGCCGTGATGAGTTTCAAGACGCGATTGATCGACTACCTGCAGCGTTTCATCGGCGACTTGGTCACCCGCTCGAGTCAAATCGCCGAATTGCTGATCCACCTCCGGCCGCTCGAGCGGGCGTTGTTGCAAATCGCCGCCGAACGCGACGCACGCAATGCGGCGCCGGGCGATGCCGAGATGGACACTGAAGCCGTCGACTCCCGACTCCTCGCCTGGAACGAGCGCTGGGCTGGCCTCACGCGTTGGTTCGTGTCCGACGGCAAGGATCGCGCCCAAGCTGAGCTGCTGCGCGCGAGCGCCCTCTCGGCGATTCCCCGCTTGCTGCAGGCCGTCTCGCTGCTGCACGAACGGCGCGCGGGACGCAGCGATCGCGCGGCGGATTTTCGGCGCTTGGCGCTGTGGTTTGCCGCGGCGGGCAGCGACCGCAACGCGCATCGGTTATGGCGGGCCGCCTTCGCCTTATCGCCGGCGCGGCATCTGGCATTGGCGGTCGCCGACGAGAAAGTCAGTGCAAATACACCATGGCGCGACTCGCCCGGTATCGCGGTCTTGCCGAAACTTCGCGAACAAGGCGTGCTACCAACCCGCGGCGCACCGCCGCGGATCCAGGACCGTTCCGCGGAGCGCAGCTTGCTCGCGGCCCGTGTCGCAGCAGAAGCCGCGCAAACCGAGGCGGCGCGACAACGCCTGGCCACCCACCGTGAGACCCGATTGTCCGAGTTGGGTCGACTCGATTCGGCGTCGTTTCGATTGTTCCTGACGCTGCTGGGCGAGGCTCTCGCCAGCCAGACGGATCCTGACGAGCCCGTGGAACGGTTGACCGGCGATGGCACGCTCGTCGTTCGGCTCGTTCCTCTCGCTGCTCACACCGAGGTGGAAGTTGCAACGGACTTGGGGATCTTCCGCGGTCGCGACCATCTCCTCCTCATTCGTAGAACCTAACCCATGCCAGCCCCCGGACTCAAGGACGTTCTGAAGCATCAGGAAGCTGAGGAGCGCGAGCGCGCGCTGCGCGCCTTGCTGATGCGCCCGCTCATGCCCGCCGGCGACCCGGCGCTCGAACTCGTGCGCCGACATGCCGGCTACCTGCGTGACTGGTTCGGACGCGAGACGGGATGGAACCTACAGGTGGAGCGGCAATGCGCGCGGCTCTACAAAAGGGCTGCCGCACTCGACGACCCAACGCGGGGGTTGCCGGAGTTCGACCAGGATCGCTATGTGCTCCTTTGTCTCGCCTGTGCAGTGCTCGAGCGCGCCGAATCGCAGATCACCCTGCGGACCCTGGGTGAGCGTCTGTTGGAAGCCGCGGCGGACCCCGATCTCGCAGCCTGTGGATTTGTCTTTACCCTCGAGGGCGCGCGCGAGCGACGCTCGCTGGTTGCCGTGTGCCGCCTTCTGCTGGAACTCGGCGTACTCACCCGCGTCGCAGGCGACGAAGAGGGCTACGTCAATCAATCCGGCGACGTTCTGTACGACGTCCATCGCCGGGTGCTGGCACGATTGCCCGCCGGCACGCGCGGTGCCAGTCTCATCGCCATGACTCAGACAGACCTCCACTTCGACGGCCGGCTCGCCGCGCTCTTGGATGAGTACGTGCCGGACAGTCCCGACGGCAAGCGCATGGCGCTGCGCCATCGATTGGCGCGGCGACTGCTCGATGATCCCGTGCTCTATCACGACGAGCTCTCCCCGGAAGAACGCGAGTACTTGGTCAGCCAGCGCGGACCCCTGGCATATCGACTGGCGCAGGCAACCGGACTCACCGCCGAGCTGCGCGCCGAAGGCCTGGCGCTCGTCGATGGCGACGGCGAACTCTCCGACAAACACCTCCCGGCGGTGGGTACGGAAGCGCACGCGACGCTGCTGGTGGCCGAGCAACTGGCCCGCGTCGCGCGCGCCGAGCCCAAGCGGATTCATTCGCTGCACGAGCTGGCGGGTTACCTGCGATCCGCCGGCGACCGGTACGGCCGCTTCTGGCGCAAGGACGCGCGCGAAGCAGGCGCCGAAGTCCAACTCGCCACCGAGGCGGTCAATCGTCTCGAGGCCCTGCGGCTGATTCGACGCCTCGAGAACGGCGTGCAGGCGCTTCCCGCCCTGCATCGCTACGCCATTTCAGAGCCGTTGACTTGACCCACACCCCTCCAACGATTCCGCTGCCCTCCCCCGGACGAGCCCGTTGGCAACCGCTGCGCCTCGGCCTCGTCGAGTTGTATCACTATGATGTCGAGGAGTTCTGGTTCCGCGACGGTCACCTGATGCTCCGGGGTAACAACGGCACCGGCAAATCCAAGGTGCTGTCGCTCACGCTGCCATTTCTCTTGGATGCCAACCTGAGCGCTTCCCGCGTCGAACCGGACGGCGACCGCGGCAAGCGCATGGAATGGAACTTGTTGATGAACAAGCGGTACGAGCGCCGCATCGGCTACACGTGGATGGAATTCGGGCGCCTCGACAGCGCCGGGAACGTGCTGACGCTGACTTTGGGCTGCGGTTTGCGCGCCATTGCCGGCCGTCCGACGACGGACTCCTGGTTCTTCATCACCGAACAACGCATCGGCGCGAATCTGTGGCTGACCACGCCGGAGAAAACCGCGCTATCGCGGGAACGCTTGATCGACGCCATCGGCGTCCATGGCCAGGTATTCCCCACCGCGCAAGCCTATCGCCGCGCCGTGGATGAGAAGCTATTTCGTCTGGGAACCGAACGCTATGACGCGCTGGTCGACACGTTGATTCAGTTGCGCCAGCCCCAACTATCCAAGAATCCCGACGAAGGGCGACTCTCGGAAGCGCTGACCCACGCGCTGCGGCCGCTCGATCGTGCCGCCCTCGAGGATGTCGCCGAAGCCATGAGCGAACTCGCTGACATCCGGCGCGACCTGGAAGAGATCGAGGCCATGCGCAAAGCGATCGGAGCGTTCGGGACCCGCTATCGGCGCTACGCCCAAGTCGCCACCCGGCGCCGCGCGAGAACCCTGCGACAGGCGCAGACCGATTTCGACAACGCCAGTCGTGACGTCAACGCCGCACAGACGGAACTCGACGAGGCGCGCGCCCGCGTCACCCGTTACCAGTCGCAGCAGCAGAGCTTGGACGAACAGCTGGCGGCCGACGAAGCTCGCCTCCGCGTGCTGCGATCGGACCCCATCATGCGGGATGCGAACCGGCTGTCCAGCGCTCGCGATCGAGCCGTCGAATGCCGCGAACTCATGGATGAGGCTGCGAAACGGGAAACACTCGCCGGCACCCAGCTCACTCGCGAAGCGGAGGCAGCCAATCGCCGGCGCGGGCAGGCTGACACCAGCCGCTCGACGCTGGTGGACTCCACATCCAGTGCTGCCGATCTCGCGCGCAACACGGGACTCGCCCACGGGCATGCGCGCGCACTGCAGGACATGTCTCTACCCGACGGCGTGACGGATCTCCCCGAGGCCGGCGTAACCGCCCTGCTGCGCGAGAGGCGCGAATCCGAGGCGCGCCGCCGCGAGGAGATAGCCTTGATCCGCAAGAGGCTGCGCGAGGTGGAGTCGGCCGCGCAGGCCCGCACCCGCGCACAGGACGCTCGAGCGTTGCATGCCGACGCCTTCGACATCGCCTCCGAGGCCGCCCGGAACGCCGCGGAGAATTTGTTGGAGGGAAGTGCCAAACTCCTAGCCGCGTGGCGACATTATGCAGATGCCGCGCAGGCACTGCGTATTCCTGAGGTGGATGCTGCCCTGGACGAGTTGGAACTGTGGCATACCACCTTGAGCGGCATCAACCCCATGCGCGCTGCGTTGGATTGCGCGCTCCAGCTTTTGGAACAGGACTTCGCAGCGCGCGCCGCCGCGCTGGCAGAGGAACGCCGGCTCTTAGGCCTGGAGCAGGACGAGTTGCACGCGGAACGCGCGCGTCTCGAGGCTGGCGAAGACCAGGCACCTCCCTTGCCCTACACCCGAGATGCGTCGATACGCGCCGAAGCGGCCGGTGCACCGCTGTGGCAGCTCGTCGATTTTGCCTCCCATGTGCCGACTGACGCCCGTGCAGGAGTGGAGGCGGCCTTAGAGGCCAGCGGGCTCCTCGACGCGTGGGTGCTCCCGGAAGGCAACGTGATCCATGCTCGCACCCACGATGTCATCTTGACCGTGCGGCCGCCCAGTGCGAATTCCTTGGCGGACTGGCTGACACCCACTATCCCGGACGTGGGCGGCGCCGCCTCTATTGACGCCCACACCTTGTCCGCTCTGCTGCGCTCGGTGGCCTGCGCCGAGCATGAGCCGGTCGACGTCGAAACCTGGATATCGCCGAGCGGGCAATTTCGCGTGGGTCCCGTGCGGGGCGCCTGGATGAAACCAGGCGCGCGATATATAGGTCACGCCGCGCGCGAGGCCGCGCGCGGGGCGCGCCTCAATGAAATCGCCACCCGCCTGGGCGAACTCGCGGTGGCACTTGGGACCCAAGCGTCGGCCGCCGAGCAACTCGCCGCCCTGCGCGAAGAGGCGCGCAATGAGTACGCACGTGCGCCGGCCGACGACGGCCTCCTGCGTTGGCATGCCGAGAACGATGCCGCCGAGCGACGGCGCCGTGAGGCGCAGACGCGTCTCGGCGAGGCAGAGTCCAAACTCGCGCAGGCCGACCACGCCATCGCGCGCGCGCGGGACGATCTGAGTCTGGACGCGCGCGACCTGAATCTACCGGTTGCCATCGCCGATCTCGATGTCATCGAACGAGCGCTCGGCGAGTATCGAGTGGCGGTCATCGAACTCGCCAACGCGCTGCGCCAGCACAAAGCCGCGCTGGCCGAGCTTGCCGATCAAACGCTGCGCGAAGCCGACGCAGGCGAATCCTTGGGCGCAGCCATCGAGGATCATCGAGAAAAGCAGACCCTGCTCCGCGCCGCGACCGAGACGGTGGCCACGCTGCAGGCGACGGTCGGCAAACAGGTGAGCGAATTACTGAGCGACATCGAGGCCACCCAGCAGGCGCAGCAGAAACACGAGCGCGCGCTGAAAGACTTGCGGGCACAATTGGTGGTCGTCGCCACTCAACGCGGCACCGCCGAGCAAAGACACTCGGAGCTCAACCAGAAACTCGAGGAGCGCGTGCAGGTGCGTCAGGTCGCCGTCGAGACGCTGCAGGCGTACACGCAGCAGACCGGCTTCGTGGCCATCGCCGTTCCGGACCTGCCGTTGGCGGACGACACGGCCGCATGGACCATCGAGGCCGCGCTGACCATCGCTAGGCGCGCCGAGCAGGCCCTGGCCGATATCCCGGCGGAGGAGGCGGACTGGGACCGCGTGCAACGCGAGATCGGGCGCGACCTCACGGAGCTGCAGAGCACGATGTCCACCCAGGGCCACGCCGCAACGGCGGAGCCCAGCGACCACGGGCTCATCGTGCGCATCGTCTATCAGCAGCGGCTGGAGCGCCCCGACGCGCTCGAACAGCGGCTCGACACGGAACTGGCGGAACAACGCCTGATCCTGTCCGCCCAGGAGCGCGCGTTGCTCGAGGAGCATCTCGAGAAGGAAATCGCCGCCAACTTGCAGCGCATGATTCGCGACACGGAGGAGCGAGTCACATCGATCAACGTCGAACTGCATAAACGGCCCACCTCCACCGGGATGCGCTACCGACTGGTCTGGGAGCCCCTCCCTGAGAACGATGAAAACGCGGTGCCCGGACTCGAGCTGGCGCGCAAGCGGTTGCTCAATACCAGTTCGGATGCCTGGTCCGCCGAGGACCGGCGGCTCGTCGGCGAGTTTCTCCAGGCGCGCATCGATGCCGAACGCCAGCGCGACGAGCGCGGCACGCTATACGACAGCCTGGCGCGGGCGCTGGACTATCGCCGCTGGCATCAATTCACCGTCGAACGCAACCAGGACAGGCAATGGAAACCGCTCTCTGGGCCCGCATCGAGTGGCGAACGCGCGCTCGGTCTGACGGTGCCGCTTTTTGCAGCCGCCAGCAGCCACTACGAGAGTTCGGACTCCCACGCTCCGCGGCTGGTGCTGCTCGACGAAGCTTTCGCCGGCATCGACGACGAGGCGCGCGCGAGCTGCATGGGTTTGATCCGTGAGTTCGATCTCGACTTCGTGATGACCAGCGAGCGCGAATGGGGCTGCTACGCGGAGATACCCGGCCTCAGCATTTGTCAGATCGTACGCCGCGAAGGCATGGACGCCATTTTCGTGTCCCGCTGGTCGTGGGACGGCCACGAGCGCCGTGAGGAAGCGGATCCCGTGCGCCGCTTCCCGGAAGCGGCCGTGGCGAGCGAATGAGCGGGGATTGCATTGACGGGATACGCCTGCAGAAGCTGCTGGGCGGTATCGAACTCGCGGATCTGCGCCTGCGGCTGCGCGCCCGATATGAAAGAGGCGCGTCGCGCGACGAATTTACCCTGACGGATCTCTTAGGCCACGAACGCCGCGCGCTCGCCGGCCTGCTCGGCCGGCGCACCGTCGCCGCAGGCTCCATGCGCATCCGGCGCTCCGAACTCGACACAGCGCTGGCCCGTGCCGGAATCGCACTCACACTGCGCGAGGCGCTGGAGTTCCTCGACGGACCGTTGTCGGACCGCCGGGCCGATCGAGCGGCGCGCGAGCAAGCGTGGAGTGCCGCGCTCTCTCTTAAGGCGGAGCCTCGGCTCGCCGCTCTGTTGACCGATGCGGCCGGCGCCGCCCTGGTGAAGCGTCTCTCGGGTAGCGATCCTGCGCGAGCTGAATTCCTGCTGACGCAGGCCGCTCGTGTACTCAGCCGGTTGCCGGGACACGGCATCTCACGGGCACAACTCGCGGCCGAAGTTCTGGGTGACTCGCACGGCCTCGATAACGGGCGTCCCGTGGCGACCATCGTGTTGCGGGCGCGCGCCGCCGAGACGTCCATCGACGTCATCGAAACGGCTGAACTCCAGGACGTCGAAGAATCTGTCCGCGAGCGATGGGCTCGGTTGGGTATCACGGTCAATGAGCTGGCCCTCCCAGCGCTATGTCTCAACCTCCCCAGACTGGACACCAACATCGCGCATCTGTCCCCGGGCGAGCCAGTGCATCTATCGCTGCGCGCCCTATTGCGCCGTCCGCCCACCTGGCATGTGGCACACCGCGACGTGTTCGTCTGCGAGAACCCCAACATCGTCGCCATCGCCGCCGACCGCCTAGGCGCAGCTTGCGCGCCCTTGGTCTGTACGGACGGGATGCCGTCAGCCGCCCAGCAAACCCTGCTCGCCCAGCTCGCCGCCGCCGGTGCCCAACTGCGCTATCACGGGGATTTCGATTGGGCTGGTTTGATCATCGGCAATTTCGTGATGCGTGAATTCGGGGCGGAGCCCTGGCGTTTCGGGGCCGTGGACTACCTGTCGGCGACTGCAGACCACAGAATAGCGCTGCGGGGCGACAAACCCGTCGTGGCGCGATGGGACGATCGCCTCACCAGCGCGATGTCGGAGCGGCGAGTCGTCGTGCATGAAGAAGGTGTGGCTGAAACTCTGATGATGGACCTTGCGGCGAGCATGGACTCGCAGCAGCTGCCCTTGGGCCGCGACACCAGACCCTGCGGGCAACGCTGAACTGGAGCTACGAAACTCTTCGCCGCGTTGAGCGGACCGCCCTGTGTAGGGCTTGCCGTAGGTCCTGTAGCTATGGATTTTAATACAATACGATACGGATCGTCTATAATATGCTACTATCGATGCCAGCACCGTAAATGAGGCAATCACAAATGAGCACGATGAGTAGTCTAGAACTGCGCACCAAGATCACTTCCGAGGCTAGACTTGAGCTATGGCTTGAGCAGGTGACCGTGCCCAAGCCAGCGGCGGACGAAGTTGTAGTCCGTATTGACGCAGCCCCGCTCAATCCCTCGGACATCATCTTGCTCCTTGGGCCCGTCGACGCGGCCAATATCCAGGCCGGTGGAACGCCAACGCGTCCGACGGCCTCCGCGAGTATTCCGCCCGAACGCATGCCGGGGCTTGAGGCGAGACTGGATAAAGCACTGCCCGTCGGCAACGAGGGCGCGGGAGCTGTGATTGATGCGGGCGCCGATGTGCGGACGCTCATCGGACGGACGGTGGCGGCACGAAGTCCGCTTGGAATGTATGCTCAGTACCGCGTGGTAAAAGCGTCGGACTGCCTTGTGCTGCCGGACGGTATCTCGGAGCGTCAGGGTGCCTCGGCCATTATCAATCCGCTCACCGTGCTCGGCATGGTTGAGACAATGCGTCGCGAAGGACACAGCGCTCTGGTCCACACTGCAGCCGCTTCCAATGTTGGGCAGATGCTTAGCCGAGTCTGCCTAAAGGACGGGATCCCGCTGGTAAACATCGTCCGCAGCCAAACCCAGGCGGAAGTCCTCCGGCTGCTAGGTGCCAAGCATGTCCTAGACAGCTCTTCCCCTACCTTCCGACGCAATCTAGTCGGAGCGCTCGAGGACACGGGTGCGACCCTGGCGTTTGATGCGATCGGTGGCGGCACAATGGCAGGGACCATCGTTGCCGCGATGGAGGAGGCACTCGGCGCTAAAGCAGAGAACTACAGTCGTTACGGCTCGCCGGTCCACAAGCAGGTGTACATCTACGGCGTCCTGAACCCAGACGCGAGGGTCCTCGAAGGCAATCTCGGCATGGCGTGGGGCGTCGGCGGCTGGCTGATGACCTGGTTCTACGAGAAGATCGACTCCGCCACAGCGCGGCGTCTTCGCGATCGCGTGACCAATGAGCTGACCACGACGTTCGCCAGTCAATACTCTTCAGAGATATCGCTAGCCGACGCGCTTTCACCAGAAGTAATCGTTGCGTACAGCCGCCGCGCCACCGGCAAGAAATTCCTCTTGCGCCCCAGCGGGCCACCTCATAGGGGCCTCGCGCCCGGGAACAAAGTTCATGAACTAAAGCCTTAGCAGGATAAAACGCAATGCAAATCGGATTCATCGGTCTTGGCAATAAGGCCGCGGCGGTCGCCGCGAATCTGGTGCGCGCCCGGCATGATGTGGCGATTTGGAATCGCACCGCCGACAAGGCCCAACCCCTCGTGGATGCCGGCGCTACCCTGGCAGAGAGCCCCAGAGCCGCGGCTGCTGACCGAGACGTTGTATTTACGATGCTGGCAGACGATGCCGCTTTGGACGTGAGGTCCCAGCAGTCGCCGCCAAGGTGGCGAGCAAACACTCTCAGAGAAGCTGCAGGCCCGGTAGCTCGCTCGAGAACTATTGACGGCCATCGCGAGAGTGATTAGCATTTTAACACGAAACGTCTCGTCTCGTACAAAACAACAGGAAGATCCCTGTTCGATGCCGCTCCGTTCAACCGAACGGTGGGCGATATCCGAGCCAGCGAAAGGAGCTGAACCCATGACAGGACTGTTCTCAAGTATCGGCGCTGGGCCTGGAATTGGATTTAGCACATGCCGAAGCAGTCGGAGAGACCTTCTGGCGCCTACACGCCCAGCCGAGAGACCAATGGGTGTGGGAAGCCAGCTACGGCTGAGCCACCAGTAATCACATCAACGCCGTGGGCGGACTCTGCCCCGACACCAAACAACCTGAAGATTTGAGGTACCTCCATGCCGAGCTTGAACGACCCGATCCGGATCGGTGATCTGGACCTTCCGAACCGCGTGCTGATGTCCCCCTTGACCCGGGCGCGCGCGACCGTGGATCGAGTTCCGACCGACCTGATGCTTGAATACTATGTGCAGCGCGCTTCAGCAGGATTAATCATCAGCGAAGCGACCTGCATCAGCCCGCTCTCCGTCGGCTATGAACGCACTCCTGGGATCTGGTCGGCGGAGCAGGTCGCCGGCTGGCGCCGGATTATAGAGGCCGTGCATCATGCGGGTGGCCGTATCTTCTTGCAGCTGTGGCATGTCGGGCGCATTTCCCATCCGATCCTGCTGAATGGTGAGACGCCGGTGGCGCCGAGTGCCATTGCGCCGGACGGACGGGTCTACCTACTGCGGCCGCATCAGTCCTACGTCACGCCTCGAGCATTGGCCTCCGCCGAGATTGCTGGCATCGTTGAGAACTATCGCCGCGGCACCGAGAACGCGCAGAGAGCAGGATTTGATGGGGTCGAGTTGCACGGCGCGAACGGCTATCTCCTCGACCAATTTCTACAGGACGGCACAAACAAGCGTACAGATGAGTATGGCGGTTCGATCGAGAATCGCGCGCGGCTGATGCTTGAGGCAGTGGACGCGGCCATCTCGGTTTGGGGCCCCCAACGGGTCGGACTACACCTCTCGCCGCGCGCCGACATCCACAGTATGGGCGACAGCGATCTGCTGGCGACCTTCACCCACGTTTCGCGGGAAATGGACAAGCGCAATCTTGCCTTCCTCCTGGTGCGAGAGCATCAGGCCAATGACTCGATTGGTGCTGCGCTCAAGCAGGCCTTCGGCGGCGTGTATGTGGCCAACGAGCAGTTCACGGTCGCACAAGCGGAGGTGGCGATCACCGAAGGGGCAGCCGACGCGGTGGCGTTCGGCGTGAATTTTATCGCAAACCCGGACCTTCCGGCACGCATCAAAACTGCCGCGCCGCTGAATGAGCCTGATCCCGAGACGTTTTATGTCGGTGGCGCGAAGGGCTACGTCGACTACCCCGCTCTGCAGCGCAGTCCTGAAGCATCAGTTCATTCTGTATTTAGGAAACTACAACATGGCTAGACTGCTTCATCTATACCGACGGCCGATGAGCGTGCCCGCCAAAGATTCCTCCAGAAAGGCCGATAGCGAGCTATTGATCGCCATCGCTGCCGGGAACCGCCGTGCGTTGGAGCACCTATATCTCGGCTATCAGGGGCGCCTCGCGCGTTTTCTGTCGAGATTCACGCAACACCACGAGAATATCGAGGAGATCATCAACGACACGTTCATGGTGGTTTGGTGCAACGCCAACGATTTTCGCTTCGCATCGCAGGTGTCGAGCTGGATCTTCGGCATCGCCTACCGCACGGCGCTGAAGTCGATACGTCGGCAACAAAACCACTCCGCCGCTCAAAGACTCGAGGAGTGTCCGGAACAAACCGTCGATCCTGTGCTGGAGACTGAAATTCAAGACTGGGTTACGCACGGCCTCAATCGTCTTCCCGACGAGCAACGCTTGGCGCTGGAGCTTGCCTGTCACATGGGGCATTCGTCGATGGAAATTGCGGAAATCACGGGCGCGCCGATCGGAACCGTCAAGGCTCGCATGTTCCACGCGCGCCAGAGGCGGTATCTGCGAATTGTCAGCAATGAGAGCCGCCGGTCAACAGAGCGTCTCCGGAACAAACAGTAAAAATCACCTACAAAAACGGGACGTCAGTTGACGCGCCGACCAATCATTTCGCTGTGCGTGGCGGGGGCGTAGCAAAAGGGGCAGCCGCCGCGCGCGTGGCGCAAATCTCGTGCCGTAGACAAAAAATCCTGATCATGAAACTTGCCGCATCATGGTGGTCACGCGATGCCAGACCCAAAACGCGTCACTCTCACATGCAGGCCTTGGCCGCAGATTGCCTCTCCCGCCATCCGAAACGAGAGTTATTCTGGCTGTGATGAAAAAGTATGACGACCAAAGGCATACCGTGCAACACCGAAGTGTTTACGAAAGACGCGTCATGTAGTAAAACGTATCGTCTCGAAATAACCCGGAGTAGTGCGATTGGCCACCCCGCCCTCGGCAACCGCCGCGCAAGGTCGAAGACGTAGTGAAACGTCGCGCAAGGCTATTCTCGACGCGACATATGATCTCCTGAAGACCGTCGGCTTCCACGAGATGTCGATCGAGGGCGTCGCCGCCCGTGCGGGCGTAGGCAAAGCGACCATATATCGATGGTGGAGCAGCAAGGGCGTGCTCGCCGTCGAGGCCTTCATGGAGGCTGTTGCACCTTCCATCGCGTTCCGAGAAACAACTTCGGCCCGAGCTGATATCGAGCGTCAGATGAAACTTCTCGCCGAGGCGTATCGGGGCAAGGCCGGCGAAATCCTCAAGGAAATGATTGGATTTAGCCAGTACGACGCGGAAATGAGAGAAGCCTTCTTTGTCGGCTATTTAAAGCCGAGACGAGAAGCAGCTAAGGCTGCCCTACAACGCGGGATTGATCAGGGCGAGTTTCAGTCCAATCTCGATCCGGAAGTCCTTGTCGACGCGCTCTATGGGCCGCTTATTTATAGAATGCTCACGGGATACTACCCGATCGACAATAGCTTCACTAATCAGACAAGGCGGGTGGTGTTCGAAGGCATCATCCGCAGAGACAAGTGATAACAATTCGAGCGCGCGTCGCATCGCTGCTCCCTTATCCCGGCTGAGGAAGGAGCTCGCGTTCACCCAACGTGGTCGATGCGAGAGCGAGCAAGCCGGAACATCCCGTAACATCCACAATCTGCGACACGGTTCTCTGCGAATCAAGTCCTCAAAGTCCTGGATCAATGCGTCACGAGCATGGGGTGTTCATCAAATCGCGCGTGCGCTCAAGCTGCAAAAAGCACCGCCGGATATAGCGATACCGCAACTATGGGTTCTCGGTCGTAGAATCGGCGGGAATTTTAGAACCCCTGAAATCCTTTGTCGCAGAAGGCTGAGCTCGACCGGCGGCTTTCGGAGCATGCGGCCAACTGTCAGCGGCAATCTTATTTCCGTTTAATTCCAGCGGTATGAATGTCGTGGTCTTCTTCGTCCGTATTCTTCGGACGGGCATTATCTAAATCGTCTTCTTCGTCTCGATTTTCTTCCCCGTCGGGTTGGTACCGGCGGCGGTGACGGCGTCGCGCTGCTCGTCGGTGAAGATGGATCCTCAAGCGAGGGATCCATGGCGAATCAAGGACAAAAGCAAGTGCCTGTGCTGCGGCGATAATTTCACGGTGGATGTGCGCAACCGCAAAAACGGGGCGTGCCGGGGGCCGCGACTTCGGGTCGCACACAGGGGCTGTTCTACGGCGGCGAAGCACTGCGGCCGCGCTCCCGAGTGCGATCATTGGCGACTCGATCACAGAACGGCGGCGTCAAATTGAGAATTGCCTCCGTTTGTAGCCTCGGAGTTTAGCCTAATTTTACCCTCCCAAAGGACGGCCGATGTTCCAAATCCGCACCGGTCATGGAGACCTATGCAAGCAACCTACAATGTTTGGCTCGTCGCACTGTCGATCATTGTCGCGATCGTCGTCTCCTATACGGCGCTCACACTGGCCGGTCGCGTAGCCCAGACGGGGCAATCAGGCGGGCGAGGCTGGTTGCTCGGTGGCGCTGCGGCCATGGGCATCGGAATCTGGTCGATGCACTTCATCGGCATGTTGGCTTTCTCCGTACCCATCCCGCTGCGTTACAACATCGTGACGACGCTGGTCTCGCTGATCATTGCCATTCTGACCTCAGGCTTCGCCCTCGCGATCGCCAGCCGTCCAAATCTTGGCGTCAAGCGACTTGCCGCAGGCTCGCTGGTGATGGGCGCCGGAATCTGCGCCATGCACTACACCGGCATGGCAGCCATTCAGATCATGCCGACGATCAGCTACGACCCGCTGCTCGTCGGTGCTTCGATTGCGATCGCCGTCACGGCATCGTTCGCTGCTCTCTGGCTCGCCTTCAAGCTGCGCAGTGGGCAGTCCTGGCTCATGATCCTCACACGCGGCGGCGCCGCGGTTGTGATGGGATTTGCCATCACTGGCATGCACTACACAGGCATGGCTGCCTCGATGCTCGCGCCCGGCTCAATTTGCTGGGGCGGCGCAGCGTTGGACAACAATTGGTTGGCGCTGACAATCGGCCTCATTGCACTGGCGCTGCTCGCGATCACCTTGATTGCCGCAGTCTACGATGCACACCTCGAATCACGCACGCGTCAAGATGCCTTGCGACTTGCCCGATTGAACACGGACTTGCAGCATGGCAAGAATCTCCTGACGCTGGCCACTCAGGCCGCCGGGATCGCTTGCTGGGAATATGAGGTACCGACGCGGACCACTCTGTGGACCGAGAACGAGATCGAATCCCTGCGCAGCGCGGGTTTCGACTTCCGCGGACGTCCCGACGCACTCTTGGCGATGATCCATCCCGATGACGCAGCCACCGCCCTGGCTACGATTCGCACCGCGATTGCGGAGAGCCGCTGGGTGTGCGGGTTGCGCCTGCGGATTGTAACTGACGCCGGAAAGACGGTGCATTTACAGGCCCATGGTCGGTTGACTTGCGATGCGCAGGGTCAGCTCGAGCGCGTGCTGGGTGTTTCCTGGGACGTCACGGAGCAGGTTCAGCAAGAGGAGCAGCGACTGGAGCTGCAGATGCAATTGCGCGATGTTTCGCGCCAGGCGGGCATGGCCGAAGTCGCCACGGGCGTGCTGCACAATGTCGGCAATGTGCTCAACAGTCTCGGCGTGTCCGCCACACTGGTGCTTGCGGGTCTACGTGACTCGCGCGTCGGCAACGTCCAGCGGGTCGCCAAGCTGCTGACCGAACAAGGTGATCGGCTGGGGGACTTCTTGCAGAATGACCGGCGCGGCCGTGAAGTCCGGAGCTACTTGACCAACCTCGGCGAGAATTTGTGCGCCGAGAACCGTACGCTGCACGCCGATACGCAGGCCATCGTCGTGCATGTCGAGCACATCGGCAAGATTGTTGCGGCACAACAGAGTTATGCGCGCCGTGGCGGTGTCACCGAAGAAGTCGATGTCGCAGAATTGGTCGATAAGGCGATCGCACTCAACTTCACGGACAGCACTGACGTGACGATCACTCGCGACTACCAGCTCACACCTCGGCTCACCCTCGATCGCCACAAACTGATTCAAATTCTGGGCAACGTGCTGAGCAACGCGCATCACGCGCTGCGGGATCAGACGCAGGGAGAGCGAATGTTGACAGTGCGGATTCACCCGTTAACGCAGGGTTCGTTTGCGATCGATGTTGAGGATTCCGGAACCGGGATCGAAACCGCTGTACTACAGCGCTTGTTCGAATTCGGGTTCACCACCAAGAAGGATGGTCATGGATTCGGCCTGCACGCCAGCGCCAATCTCGCCAAGGAGTTGGGTGGCGAGCTCTGCGGGCACAGCGATGGCCCAGGCCGCGGTGCGCGCTTCAGCCTTCGGATGCCGCTGTCGGCCGCCAGTGAGCAGATGGCAAGGAGGCGCGCGTGAACACTGTTGAGGCCCGAATCGATAACATCCGTATTCTCATCACTGACGATAACGCGGCGATCCATGATGACTTCCGCCGCATCCTCGCCACCGGCGCCGAAGATGATGCGAACCTATCCGAGGCTGAAAACGTGCTGTTCGGCGACCCGGCAGCGACGCCTACGCACCATCCTGACTATGCGCTCGATTTCGCACTGCAGGGCCAGCAAGCCGTGCAGTGCGTTAAACGTGCACGCGCCGATAACCGTCCGTACGCCATGGCCTTCGTCGATATGCGGATGCCGCCGGGCTGGGACGGCTTGGAAACCATCGAACGCCTATGGGAAGAGGACCCGGGCGTGCAGATCGTGATCTGCTCAGCGCATTCAGATTACGACTGGAGGGATATCTTCGAGCGGGTTGGCCACTCCGACAAGCTGCTCATTCTCAAGAAGCCGTTCGAGCCGATCGAAGTACTGCAGTGTGCGAGCGCCTTATCGCGCAAGTGGCAGCACGAGCGAGCATTGGAAGCGCATGTTGAGTCCCTCGAACAGGTCATCACCGCCCGCACAGAAAAGTTGGAAGCTGCTAACTTGCAGCTGCGTCATCTGGCGACTCACGATGCGCTAACGGGCCTACCGAATCGCGTGCTGCTGGACGATCGCCTTGCCCAAGCGATTGCGCACGCCGATCGAGACGCACAGCCGTTTGCCGTCCTGATGCTGGATCTGGATCGCTTCAAATTGATCAATGACTCGTTTGGCCATCGCTCCGGCGACATCGTGCTCAACGAAGTCGCACGCCGACTGCACGGGCTGGTACGCAGTATTGACACGGTCGCGCGCGTGGGTGGCGATGAGTTCGTGCTCGTGGTCAGCCCGTCGGCAGCACGCGCCGACGCCGAGGAGATCTGCAGGTGCGCGAATGAAGTTTTGCGCACGCCCATTCAATTGGGCGGCGTCGATTTGCACGTCTCCTCGAGCATCGGCATCGCCTTCTACCCCTCAGACGGCGGTTCCGCGGAGAGCGTGCTCGCGCATGCCGACGCGGCCATGTATTGCGCCAAAGAACGCGGCGGCAATAATTATCAATGCTTTGCCCCCGGCATGAAGTCGGTGGCGCTGGAGCGCGTGAGCCTCGAAAGCGAGCTGCATCAGGCACTGAAGCTCGAGCAATTCGCATTGTTTTATCAACCCAAAGTCGACACCGCCACCGGTGATATTCACAGTGCCGAGGCGCTGATCCGCTGGCACCATCCGCAACGAGGTCTCATACTGCCGGCGCAATTCATTCCGCTGGCGGAGGAGTGCGGACTGATCCACGAGATAGGCGCGTGGGTGCTGCGTGAAGCCTGCCGCCAATGCAAGGCCTGGCAACGCGCCGGCCAATTGTCCCTGCGCGTCGCCGTCAATGTGGCGGCCTCGCAGTTTCGACGGGGCGACCTGCTCGAGGTGGTTCGCAGCGCCCTCGAGGAATCTCAGCTCGATCCGCGCTTCCTTGAGATCGAGTTGACCGAGAGCGCGGTGATGACCAATCCAGAAGACTCTGCGGCAGTCCTCGAGCAACTTAGCCGCATGGGCGTGCTGGTATCGGTCGATGACTTTGGTACCGGCTACTCGAGTATGAGCTACTTGCGTCGCTTTCCGATCGACAAGTTGAAGATCGATCGTAGTTTCATCACGGATCTAACTACCCGCGCCGATGATGCATCGATTGTTCAGGCGATCGTGTCGCTGGCACACGGTCTTCGGCTCAAGGTGGTCGCCGAAGGCGTGGAAACGCTACAGCAGCTGAAGTTTCTGCAGTCTGTGGGCTGCGATCAATACCAGGGTTATCACTTCAGCCCACCGCTGCCGGCGACCGAGTTCGCCGAGCTGGTGTGCAACTGGCAGAAAGCGGAGGATCGATCTTCGGATGACGACGCCTCCCGAACACACAGCAAACTGGCAGCCTATCGCTAATCCATAGCGGTATTTTGGGCGCAACGTCACAAGCAGGCAAACGCCCAGGAAGTGGCGTCCCTAAGGAGAGAAAGTTCGAACCAACTCTAGAAACCCTAGAAGAATGGAACGACTACCTTGAGCGCTAATGCGCCCGCACACCGACGGCGCCACCATAATATGTGGGCGACATTGCGCAAGAGGCTGAATAGATCGGTAATCCGACTCCTTGCGGAGAATAGCTGGCCCATTCTCCGCGCGACGTGCGGAGAATGCACTTGCCAATGCGGAGAACAGAGAGCATAATATCCGCATAAAATGCGGAGATTAAAATGTACATCTGGGAGCACCCTGACTGGCCTGACCTGACCTGGGATAGCGGCCACCTTGCCGCTCTGTTGGGGCAGGCCTCGCGCGAGCAGGGCCGTCTGCTCGGCAGGATGCAGGATCTCGGCTTCGACCTGCGTCGTGAGGCCCAGCTGAACACCCTGACCGAAGACGTGGTCCGCTCAAGTGAGATCGAGGGCAAAAAACTCGACAGCGATCAGGTCAGATCCTCGATCGCACGGCGGCTCGGCATGGATGTTGGCGGGCTAGTGCCGGCCGACCGCGATGTCGAGGGCGTCGTCGAGATGATGCTCGACGCAACTACTAACTACGCGCAGCCCCTGACGGCCGACCGGTTATTCGGCTGGCACGCGGCACTCTTCCCCACGGGTCGAATCGGCCTTCAGAAAATCACCGTCGGCAACTGGCGGGATGACAGCGGCGGGCCGATGCAGGTTGTCTCGGGGCCGATCGGTCGGCAGAAGGTTCACTATGAAGCGCCGCCCGCCGCGCGCGTCCCGGAAGATATGGACCGCTTCCTAAGCTGGTTCGAGGCACCCGGCAAAATCGACCCGCTTCTCATCGCGGGACTCGCGCATGTGTGGTTCGTCACCATCCACCCTTTCGATGACGGCAACGGACGCATTGCGCGCGCGATCGCCGACATGGCGTTCGCCCACTCCGAACAAAGCACCCAACGCTTCTACAGTATGTCAGCGCAAATTCGCCGCGAGCGGAGCAACTATTACACGACGCTCGAACGCACGCAGAAGGGTACCCTCGATGTTACGCCGTGGCAGGAATGGTTCCTTTCGTGCCTGCTCCGCGCGATCGAGGGCTCGCAAGACACTCTGGGCGCGGTGCTGGGAAAGGCGCGCTTCTGGGAACGCTTTGCGCAACAGTCGCTGAATGCGCGCCAGATTAAGGTGCTGAACAGATTACTCGACGGCTTCGAGGGAAAGCTCACGACATCCAAATACGCCAAGCTCACCAAGGGCTCGCAGGACACGGCCTACCGTGACATCCTGGATCTCGTCGAGCGCGGCGCGCTGCGGAAGGACCCCGGTGGCGGGCGGAGCACGAGTTACTCGCTTATCATGGGAGTCGAGCGGAAATGACGCAAGCGCGGCACGAGTATCAGAAGTATAAAGACGCGGCCTGCTGCTCCTTTATGCGACGCCATCGCCGGTTAGGGACCGGGACCTTTGTGATTGGGTCGAGTATTCTAACTTCGGTCACTACAAAACCCATGTTCAGGTACTCCGTCTTAACCCACGTAAATACCGCGTGACTCGATCGGTGGGCGGGCACGCGTAATCGTGCCAAGGAGGCAAACGCTGACACGAAATTGCGCGGTCTTCCGCTGGTCGGATTCCCCAACATTCCGTACACTTCCACCGGCAAGGAATTCGCAGCGGATCTTGGCTCTGTGCGCAATCAGTCATCAGTGTCAGAAGAATCGAGCAGCGGTATGCAAGGACAGTCGAGTGAGCGTCAGCCCATCTGGCAGCCGGCTCCGGAGGATGTGGCCCGAACCCAGATGACGGCGTTCATGCGGCACTGCGAAACCGTGACCGGATGTAGATTCCGCTCATACAACGAGTTCCACGGCTTCTCGGTAGACAACTACCGCCTGTTCTGGCGACTGCTCCTCGAGTGGTCCGGCATCGAGTATCAGGGTGACCCATCCGTCATTTGCACGAGCGACAACCTGGAGGAAGCCAGTTTCTTTCCCAATCTACAACTGAATGCCGTGCGCATCCTCCTTGCGGAGTCGGTCACCGAGGACAGCGGATCTGCGATCGCATCGGTGCATTTGAACCGCACGACCCGGCGACTGACCCGATCAGAGCTTCGCCGCCGCGTGATCTCCGGAGCCGCGGCGATGCAGGAGCTCGGCATCGACAAAGGCAGCCATCTGGCGATGGTGGCATATAACGACGCCTCCGCGGTCATTGCGGTTTTGTCGGTTGCGGCCTTGGGCGCCGCTATTGCAACGAGCGCCCCCGAAATGGGAGCGGATGCCAGCATCGCGCGATTTGCCCCAGTTGCGCCGCAGTTACTGCTGTGCCACGCAAGTACCCCGTTCGACAGTATAGATCCGAAGCACCACGAGAAATTGATCCAGATCATTCACGCGCTCCCCTCCCTGCGCGCGGTGATAGTTCTCAACGACGAGCACGACTTGGCCGGATTGCCTCTGCCTTGCTACACGTTGAATGCACTGTGCTCATCCCACGCATCCGCAGAGTGCGATTGGCCACTCCTGCCGTTCAATCATCCGTTGTTCATCTTGTTTTCATCGGGTACGACGGGCAGGCCCAAAGGCATCGTCCACGGAGCTGGAGGCACCCTGATCGAACATATCAAGGAGCATCGTCTGCATTGTGATCTGAAACCCGGTGATCGGTTGTTCTTTCACACGTCCAGCGCCTGGATGATGTGGAACTGGCAGCTGACGGCACTCGCGTCCGGCGCGGAGTTGGTCCTGTACGACGGCCCGCTTACAGCCGCCGATACCCTCTGGAACATCGTCGCGCGGGAACGAGTTTCCGTGTTTGGCACGAGCCCGCCCTACCTGCAAATGTGCGACAGGGCGGGCATCGCGCCGGGGAGAAGCCTGGATCTGGCCGCGCTGCGGGCTGTGCTTTCCACCGGCTCCATCCTCTACGAAGAGCAACAGGACTGGTTTAGCGCAAATGTCAAAGATCTGCCGGTGCAATCCATCAGTGGCGGCACGGACATGATTGGCTGTTTCGTCATGGGCAATCCCAACTTGCCGGCGTACGCGGCTGAACCGCAATGCAAGGGGCTGGGGTTTAATCTGCGGGCGCTTCCCGTGGCAGGGTCCCCATCGCCACACATCGGGGAGTTGGTCTGCGCCAATCCCTTTCCCTCCAAGCCGGTACGATTTCTCGATGATCCGCTGGGCGAGCGCTTTCATGATGCCTATTTTGCGCAGAATCCAGGACTGTGGACGCACGGCGACCTGATCGAATTCACATCCGACGCAAGCGCGGTGATGCACGGACGCTCAGATGGCACGATGAACATCCGCGGCATCCGGATCGGTCCGGCCGAAATCTATCGAGTGCTGGAAAGCTTCCCGGAAATCTCCGCAGCCATGGCCGTCGAACAGCGCGTGGAATCGGAATACGGCCACGCCCGCATCGTCTTGCTCCTCGTGCTGCGGCCCGAGCTCACGCTCAGCACGCTTTTGCAGGCACGCGTACGCAAGGCCATCGCAACACGAGCATCGGCAGCCCATGTACCGGCGGTCATCATACAAGTCCCGGCTCTGCCAACGACGCATACCGGCAAAAGTTCGGAACGCAGTGCGCGAGATTGCGTGAACGGAGTGCCCGTTTCCAATAACGGTGCTCTGCGGAACCCGGAATGTCTGGCCGCCATTGCATCCCATCCTGGACTTCGCGTGGCACCGCCTGATGACGAAGATGCGGTCCGTTTCGCATTGACCGGCGAAGACGGCTGCATCTGCGAAGCAGCCATGACGAGATTGTGGGAAGAGACGCTTGGCATCACACCCATCGATCGAGACGACGATATCTTCGAGATGGGTTTGAATTCGGTCATCGCCCTGCGGCTGCTCAGCCGGCTAGAACTCGCCTTGACCATGTCTCTGCCACTCACCTTCATCTACGACGCGCCCACGATTGCGCGAATGATTCGCCGCCTGGAATCCCTGGAGCCGCCGGCCTCTTCCCACCTCGTGCCAGTTCAGCAAGGTGGCAGCGGACCACCGTTCTTCGTCATTCATGGGCTGGGCGGAGACGTGAGTGAACTCTTCAGGCTATGCCGCAGGATCCGCTCCGACGGCCCGGTTTACGCAATCCGGGCATTGGGGCTCGACGGATCGTGTCAGCCCCTGGAAACGATCGATGCGATGGCAAACGCGTACATTCAAGCGATCCGGACGCTTCAGGAGAGAGGTCCGTATCGACTCTGCGGCTATTCCTTTGGTGGCCTCATCGCATTTGAGATGGCCCGCCGTCTGTCTCGAGCGAGGCAAGCGACCCGTCCGCTGATCCTGATCGATACCACTGTCGATGAACGATACTGGCCGATGTGGGCATGGCTCAAAATCATGCAGGCGGTTGCGGGGAAAAACCTGATGAGCCTTGGCCGGATCCCGATGACCCAGGTCCATCACCACCTGCGGCAACGCTTGCACGGTTTTCGCACGCGAATTGGTTATCGCCGGCGAACGATCGAGGGCAGTTCGCTGGGAGCTGGGGGTGCTGGCCTGCCGGCGCCGCTGGTCCGCGTGCGGGAAGCCGCGGTCAAAGCGATGGCAGCGTACGAACCTTCAAGTTACGAAGGAGAGATCGTACTGATGCGGTGTACGCTAAGAGACCCCGTCTCGTATGATGCCGCGCCGCTGTGGGCGTCGGTCTGCCGTCACCTGTCGATCCATGAAGTTCCGGGTGATCATCGAACCGTGATTCGTGAGCCGTCAGTGGACGTGCTGGCCGACTCGATTTCGCAAGTGTTGCTGACCTCGTCCCCGCTCATACCGGACTCAACTCAAATTTCCCGTGTACCTCAACCATATCGCCATTAGTTTGCCAATCGTCGCCAAGTTGATTCGGGGTACCCCAGCGCGTCCTCCGTCCTCCGAAAACCCATGTATCTTGAGCGCGGGATTCTTGCGGCGGTCGGGACGAGTATTGTTCAGGAATTACAAATTCAGCGCGGGGCGGTACAACGACTTGCGGATACCGCGATACCACACTTGGGGATTTCCGGCCGTGGAACCGGCTGGAATTTTCGAACCCCTGAAATTTCTGCCTTTACAGAAGCTTACGAAGCTCTGACAAACACTCACGTAGTGGCGTCCCCACGGGTACACGAACTTAACCCCCGTAAACATCAAACATACCGCGGGTCTCACCAGAAAGCCTGGCGGGTATGAACTGGCAAAAAAGGTCAGAGACTTATGATTTGTGCGTAGGAGGACCTTTCGAACCGGCAATTTACCGCGCTTCCTCGCCAGGCAAGATGAAACCTAAGGTCTGCTGGTTAAAATGAGTACTGCTGATGCTGGAATACACAAGGCTACAGCACCGGCTTCCGCCTATGTTCTTGACAAAACTTAAGCCCTGAGTATTCTACGCGGCTGTCTTGCCGCCACGCGCGGCGAGAGCCGTACAACGGAGAAGGCTATGACCTTAGGGTCTATGAAGAATACGTGTAGATACTCTTTGAAGTAACCGTTTCGAGTCGATGGCTCGAAGCGCCATGCTTCGAGTCAGGCGGCCCCGTCATCGCGACGAAAGCCCCTGGCGAGCATCCACCAGGGGCTTTTTGTTGCCTTAAATGACGACCATGAAGGGATTGAAATTCGACTTTGAGAGAAGCGTAGGTGAGGCTGGCGGCTTGCCTATGTACCTGGCGCTGCGTGGCGACCTGTCCGACCCGGGCGAGACGCTGTTGAAGCTGCGAGCGCTGCAGTCCTTCGATCGAGGCGCCGCGCGCTATGCGATTCACCGCACCGTGCGGTGCGCCGTTCGTCGGCCCTTGGACGAGGTTTTCGACGCTTTGGCGTTGCACTCCGATCTCGTCGCTCAGCGCATGGATAGCACGTCGCTGCTGCTCGACGGGCCTGGGGTATTCATCAACCTCGAAGGCAACCGCAAGATCGATTACGGCTCCTGCACATTTCACATCTGGGCTGAAAGCATGAACCGGCTGGACCAGGCGCGCGCGAAGATGTTGGCCATCGTCGGCGAGCAACTGGTGCGGCACGAGATGTTTACGATCGACTGGCAATTCTCCAGTGGTCGGGGTCTCTCGAGCGCATCGTTCGACGAGATGGCGGACCCCGCCCCTTACGATGAAGCCTATCCGAATCTGGCCGAGCCGGTGTCAACCTTCATTGCGCGCTACCTCGCGTCGCGCGAGACCGTGCTGATTCTTCAGGGGCCACCGGGCACCGGAAAGACGAGATTGGTGCGCGCCATCCTGGCCGCGATGTCTGCCCGCAAAGCGGATAGCGCTCAAGTGCTTTATACCGCTGACATGCGCGCACTCGAGAACGACGAGATTTTCGTCGATTTCATCACCGGCAACCACGATGCGTTTGTTATCGAGGACGCGGATCACTTGTTGATGGCGCGCTCCAACGGCAATGTGGATCTACACCGCTTCCTGGCCGTGGCGGACGGGGTGGTCCGCGCGCAGGGCCGGAAGATCATCTTTACCACCAATCTGCCTAACATCGGAGACATCGACGAGGCATTGGTGCGGCCGGGCCGCTGCTTTGCGACGGTGCGCACTCGGGCGCTGGAGCGATACGAGGCAGCATCGTTGCTGGCGCGAATTGCGACCGCGCGCGCTGAACGAAATGAACCGACGAGGGCAATGGAGTTGGCAACAGATATGCGCTCGATGACGCTCGCAGCGTTGTATCGGCTGGTGGATTCTGAGGGTTGACCGACGGCGTTTCGCCCGAATTCCATGTACTTCACCGGCGCGGCGGCGGCCGGCGCCGTCATAATCGAGGTAAATGCCTCGTGGATCCCCTCGAATATCTGTTTATTTGCGCGGTTAACAGGGGCCGTCGCCGGGCGCTATAATAAGTGGATGAATACTTCTTTATTTGACCAAGTTCGCAAGCTCCCTTTAGAAGAGCAGCTTGAGTTGGTCGAGGCGCTTTGGGATAGCATCGGCGATCGAAATGCCGTGCCAGGTCCGACAGGAGCTCAGAAGGCCGAGCTCGACCGGCGGCTTGCCGACCATGCCGCGAATCCGGAAGATGTAGTCCATTGGGATGAGGTCAAGGACTCGGCGCTGACGCGAATCGGGAGATGAACCTATCGGTTACCTTTCGTCGTGCCGCCCGCGCGGAGTTCATCGAAGCGGCAGCATGGTACGAAAGCCAAAGGCCAGGCCTTGGTGTGGAATTCATTGCCGAAATCGAACGATGCGTGGACGCTGCGGCTGAGACCCACGACCTACGCAGCGATTGACAAGGATGTTCGCCGTATCGTTGCCAATCGGTTTCCATTCAGCGTGTACTTTCGAGCGGAAGAGCGACGAATCGTCGTTTTGGCGGTGTTCCACGGCAGGCGCAACCCCGTCATTTGGCAGGACCGGACCTGAGGGCCGAGCGATGAATTGCCGGGCGTCCGCCTCTATCCCGAATTGTCGGCGTTTAAAATTGGCGTCCCCACGGGTACACCAACTTAACCCCCGTAAATACCGGGCTAATCGAACGACCTGATGCATACCCATGGGCAGCGCTGCCCCGAACGGTAGAAGCGATCAGACTCTTATTAAAGAAAAGCCTCGTTCCCTTTAATAAACTGCTAGGCTATTAAGCAGACTTTAACAAGGGGCACAACGGTGAAGGATTCACGACCCCGACGGTGACGCAAGCACTGGGCGAATTGCAGAAGCTGGGGATCGTGCGTGAAACCACCGGCCGCGCGCGGGGACGGATCTTCGCCTATGTGCGCTATCTCGATGCGTTGAACGCGGAGACCGAGGCGACAACGCCATAACCGGCGTTTATTAAAATTGGCGTCCCCACGGATACTCCTACTTAACCCCCGTAAATCCGGCGGCCGCCGGTGTCCGAAAAACCGGAACCATCTCTCAGTCCCGGGACGCGTTCAGCGATAAATTGACCGCGTGCGGCGGCGTTGCCCCAGATCCTTGTACTCGGGCCCTGATCGACGGCCGCGGAGATCGGCCGTTGGGTAATCCTTTCGGATGTGTTCATGAATTTATTCGATCTCGACGACAGAGTGACCGCCGCGGCCATTGCCGCCGCGGGCACTATTATCGGCACGTTAATCCAACTGAAGTTCGCCTGGCGCAAGGAAGTGCGGGAACGCGCACGCGGTGTTCCGGCTACGAAGAAATCGCGCCGTGGCCCTGTGCTGGCAGTGGGTCTGCTGCTCGTCGGCGCTCTGGTGGGCGGTTTCGTCCTCTCGCAGTACTTGGTGAGGCAGTCGGACCTCGATTCCGCGGCGCGGCATAGCCAGCTACAGACGCAGCTCGCGCAGATCAGCGCGACTGCGGCGCGACTGGAGCGAGAAACTCTGAGCAGTCATGGTTCGAGCGGGCCTGTGGCCGACGATCACGGTGGGGCCCAAAGCATCACCGTGACGACATCAGTCGGACCGTGCCGCGCGCGCGCCGTCGTCGCCACCGATGCAGTTCCGGGTTGCGACGAGCAGGAAGCACCGCGGGTCACGCTATGCGCGAGCGTGCCCTCGTCGGCCGTGGTGACAACCATGGATCTGTACGCTCGGCCTGAGGACTCATCGCAGCCCTGGACCGAAAGTCGAGTCTCCTCGGGTCAGTCCGTCGGACGAGCGCGCTTCGCAGACAAGCCTTTCGAGCGGGCCGAGTCCGACCAGACAAAGCAGGTCTGCACGGGCTTTTCCTCATGGGACGGCGAACAAGGCTACAGTGCGCGCCTGGTCGTGAAGTACGTAACTGCGCCTGCGGCAAGCGAGGTCGCAAACGCGCTTCCGATTTCCCGGGTGGCGCAGTAGGGGTTCTGTACGCGCTCGCCCGCGGGGCTGACACCCGTGCGCAATCACCGTTTAAAATGGCGCCCTAAATATAGAAAGTTCGAAGCAACTGTTTGAAACCCTCGAAGAATGGAACGATTACCTCGAACGCTGAGGCGCCTTCCTTGCCCCCGACGAACGGCGACCAATTGTTTGGACGACGCTGCAAAGTCTCCAGCAAGTTTCCGGGGGTTTCAGGGGTTACTACGCATTCTCTCCCGGGTGCCCGCCCGGCCCAATCCTCACCGCAGGTTTCAGCAGCACCGAACTTAGTGAACGACGAAAGTGCTCACTATACGTACGGCCGCAGTCGGGAGAGGTAGGCGAAAATGAACATCAAGTCCGAAAAGCAATCGCGCAACGTGCACGAGCCCGGCGCTGAAGGCGGTTCCAGTCCTTTGCCGTTTGATCGGGAAAAATACCGAAAATATCTTGCTAAGACTGGTTGGAGCGAAAAGGTCCAGGACGAGTCGCTTGAGACGCTTTGGAACATGATGAGCACGTTCGTGGATCTTGCTTGGGGCACCGACTCTGTTCGGACCGTTCTAATGAGAGGCCCTCGTCGGCCGAAAACTTACAGCCTATGGCCCAAAGGACTTCGAACCCTCGCAACGTCCGTTAGTCATTAGAAAAGACCGGGAAACGCCGCCGGAAATAGCGATACCAAACTTGTGAATCTCCGCCTAGAAGCGGCCAGAATTTCAGAACCTCTTAAATTTCGTGCCTTTACAGAATCTTACGGTGGATCTTCTGACAAACACGCAGTAAGTGGCGTCCCCACGGGGATTCGAACCCCGGTTCTCACCGTGAAAGGG
>WNFR01001003.1_pt1 | contig 29184 bp, 29 predicted proteins | sample 5400221 | NCBI WGS metagenome assembly WNFR01 (sample SAMN13153357, study PRJNA577476) | soil metagenome | isolation source: 40 cm soil under Madrone tree | place: USA:California | collected 2016-06-14
CCTATGTCGAACAGATCCTTGCTCCAACTTTGAAGAAGGGACAGATCGTCTTTCTGGACAATGTTTCCACTCATAAGGTCGACGGGGTCGAAGAAGCAATCGAAGCTCGCGGCGCACGCCCCATTTTCCTACCGGCTTAAGCCCCGATCTCAATCCCATCGAACAACTCTTCGCAAGACTCAAATCGTTCTTACGCAAAATGAAGGCGCGCACTGTTGAGCAGCTTTGGAGAGCAATCGCCTTTTTTCTCAAAGGGGTTTCCAAAGAAGAATGCAAAGCTTATCTCGCAAACTCCGGCTACACCTAACCTAATCGAGAAATGCTCTAGAGATGATTGCGCTGGATGTCCCGGTCCTTGTCGCGCTCGGCTATCCTTGTCCGGTCGTGTTTGCCATTTTCAAATGCTTAATCAACTCGTTTTGCGGGCCCGCACGCTTGATCGGTTTGCGGACGTTCGCTGACGTCGGGTGGCGGGGGGCGCAGCGCTTCGGCGAGATACACGGCGATCGGCTGTCACACTCTTTCTCAGAGCGTCCATCAAGTTAATCACACTGGCTGGTGCGGGCTCCTTCGGCTTTCCTAACTTCTCGCCATGGTGCCTCTTCTTGATCAGCTCCTTGAGCGCCTTTTCGTAGTGATCCTCGAATTTCTCTGGCGCGAAATGCGTCACTTTGGTTTCCACGATATGGGTAGCCAAATCGAGCATGTCCTTGGGGACTCTTTCATCTGGAATATCATCGAAATAATCTGCTTCCTTGCGAATCTCGTAGGGATAGCGCAGCGTGACGCCCAGCATACCCTTGCCGCGCGGTCCGATCGCAATCACATGTTCCCGCGTCGTGAAAACGATGTTACCAAGGGCCACCATGCCTTCCTTCTTGATTGCTTCACGAATCACCGCGAAAGCTTGCCGGCCGACCTCGCTCTCGGGGGCGATATAGTAAGGAGTGTTCCAATAGAGCTCATCGATCTCGTTCCTGGGCACGAATTGATCGATCTCGATCGTGTGCGTGCTCCCGATCTCAACGGCCTTCAGTTCATCGTCATTTATCTCGATGCAGTGGCCCTTGTCGACTTCGTAGCCCTTGATGATGTCCTCCTCACTAACCAGCTTGCCGGTTACGGCATCAAGCTTGCAGTATCTAATCCGGTTTCCAGTCTTCCGGTTGATCTGATGAAATCTGATCTTCTCCCGCTCCGAGATCGCAGGGAACAACTGAATCGGACAAGAGACAAGAGACAGCTTGAGATAGCCTTTCCAATAAGCGCGCGGAGCCATGCGGTAACCCCATTCTACTCACTAATCCGGTAGACGATCGCAGTGATGCCTAGCAAAATTATTCCGTGGTCGCCCACAGAAAGTTCCTTCGCAAAGTCGAATGTGTCACAATTCGATCTCGCGTTTGAGGTCGCGAACCCCTTTGATCGAGGCCGACACGCGGGCTTCATGACAGTCCGGTCAGCGGAAAAAGCCGCATCGATTTGCCCGACGTGGCCCAATACTGATGAAATGGGCGTTCGTGACGCTCTCCAGGATCGAAGCTTGAGCATGCCGCCGCTGTCTCAATGTAAGACTCGAGTTAAATCTAGCCGACATAATTATAACGCCATGGCCTCGTAGGGGGTTTAACCGCAGTCAACTGTCCTTTTCGAATGCTCGCATGAGCGAGCCATCCCAGCGGTCCTTTGCTAGCCCGAGCCATCACGAAGCTGCATGCGACACGTCAGCTCGCGCAACTCTTAGCTACGTTCGTCCCGAAGTCCGTCAAGGTGAACTAAGGGGTTCGTCATAGGTCGCAGATGCTCAGAAACTTTTTCTGCAGTTGCAACTCTGATGACAATGTCCTTCAACATGCAAATCTCGGCCGCTCAGGCCTCAGAACTTATTACGCGGTGGCTGGCGCCACGTTGACGGGCGTCAATTTCAGCAAACGTCATTGCCGGCACTCGTGATGAGCGACATCGGGCTACGCTATTTGTTCAACAGCGCGACGATGCTTCTCAGCTTGAGCATTGCGCTCGCTCATTCTCTCGCGGAGCTCTGCGGAAGCGGGTTTTGATATGGGCCTCGACCCGTGCGCTGGTCTATGGGCGCTGCCTCTACGACTTCCGACGACGCACTATCTTCGCGCCCGACAGTACCTCCGCAATTTTGACGTGCGGGAATGTCGCAATGATACCTTCATCAATCAATGCCCGTATCGCTTCCGAGCGCCTCAACCCGTTGGCGGCGGCATACGTGTCGATGATATCCAACAGTCCAGACGGGAGTCGCAGCCCAACGTACGTATCGCCAAGGACCGTAACGGAACGACCCGTCGCCCTCTGTCTGACAATCTTGGTTTTTCGCCATGACATATGTCTTGGATAAGTAGCATGCTGGAAGGAAGGCCGCCTCGTGCCCGGCGTCGCCCCGGCGATCGGAGGTAGCACGGACATTTCAATCGGTTCTGGTTCTGAGCCTTGTCCGCAGCCCGACAATCGCCGGTGGACGCTCAGATACATTCGGACCGATGGTGGCGCCTCCCCGAGAACGTCACTCAGCAAGGAACGGCGCCGCGCTGTCCATTCCGTCCCCTGCGAATTATTGACGGTTGGGCGACATCAGCGTTCCCGGTCCGGATCGAATCCACAACGTCCTGAAAGTTCACAGCTTGAGCTGCTCGGCCGCATTCTCCAAGGCGTCGCCGAGGAACTTGTGCGGGCCCAAGACTTCGATAGCGACCTGATTGCCGACCTCGTCCGTGCCCGGCTTGCAGCAGCGCGGCGAGAGATTGTCGAGGCGAGCGGACCTCCGATCGAAGTTATCGCATGACGACCGTGGCACCGGCCGGCGAGCGATCGAAGGTTGACCGAGCGCGGTGCCATGCCCGCCGTAGCCAACGCCTTTCGGCCTCAAGCTCCCACGTTTCCTTCGGAAGCTCCCGCTTGACCGCTTGTCATCGCTTGGTCCTCCATGCGTTGACGTTGTGACAATGGCCAGGATGTCCGTAGGTTCCCTCACAGTTAGGCCGCGCTGGCTGCGCCTGCAGCGAAATGGTACGCGGCTTGCACTAGCCCCGATTGGCCGCTTCCTCCGCGGTATTCCTCCGTGGGCCCGGCAAAGGCGCCTGGAAGCCTCGATCGACGACGCACAGTGACGGTTCCGTCTTTCCAACGCAGTCCCGCTTCTCGATTCTCCCGCATTGGCAAAGGCGGAACCGGCACCACAGGTCCTTGTTGTTTGGCCGTGCAGGCCATATTGCCCACGTATCCACTGCTGGTGATCATCCATGGGCCAGATGCAGTATTTCCCTCTCGCTTGGCCGTTCTTTGCCATCCTGGTGGGCTTATTTCTCATTGTTGTCGTCCTCATCCAGATCAATGTACTGCGTTATGTCTACACGCGCCTGGGCATCAGTTCGGGAACGGCCCTGCTGTTGCTGTTTGCCTCACTGCTCGGCAGCTATATCAATATTCCGGTGTGGGAATTTCCGGAGCGCGAGGTACGGTCCGGGCAAGAAGTCATCTTCTTCGGCGTGCACTATGTGGTGCCGGTAGTGATCGAATGGCCCAGCACCGTCGTGGCGGTAAATGTCGGCGGCGCCGTGATCCCGACACTGCTGTCACTCTATCTGCTCTTCAAAAACCATCTGTGGATCAGCGGAATCGTGACGACCGCACTCGTGGCAGTTATCGTCCACATGCTGGCTTACCCGGTGCAGGGGGTCGGCATAGCAGTACCCATTTTCGTACCGCCGGTGGTGACCGCCATTGTGGCGGTATTGATTGCCCGCGAGCATGCCGCCGTGCTCGCCTATGTGGGTGGCAGCCTCGGCACCCTTATCGGAGCTGATCTGCTTAATCTCGGCGTGGTGCGGGGCCTTGGCGCGCCTGTTGCCTCCATCGGAGGAGCTGGAACATTCGACGGTATCTTCCTCACAGGTGTCTTGGCAGTGCTCCTGGCGAGTTTCTCTAGGAGAGCATAGGGCGCGTGGCCTGGATTTGACGCCAGTATCGTAGCAAATATTGTTGGGAGGCGCTAAACGTGCAGCAGGTCTCGGGAGATAACCTGACGAGTTTCCGCGCACTGCGCGTGGTGGGTTGTCCAACGGGCAGTTATGTCCACCCCAAGGCGGCCATCGATCGGTCCCCGCGTGTTACCAGAGGCTTATTATCCGACGAGCGTCAATTAGACCGGGACGCCGGCTTGCAGGTGGGGCGGCGCGTTCGGCAGCGCAAACTGACTAATCTATTTTCTGGCACCGGCACGGACTTCAGCGCGGAAACGCCGGGCCAGCACATGTCGACAACGCATGAAACGACGAGAGCTCTGCAAATCATGTCGCTCGTCCCGGCATTTTGTGGGTCCAGACAGCAATCCCCACAGCCACAGCAAGAAACAGACCAAGTGCTATCAGCCATGATTGTTCGACAAGAATTTCCGTCATCACCGGATCCGCCTGATCAGCCAGCGAGACCGAATACGCAGCTCCGCCATTGCCTGGTCTCGTGGCCATCCGTGGTGACAGGGTCGACTGCAGACTTGATGCAATAGAGCACGCGCGGCAGGTAAGAGTCCTCCAGAATCTGCTTGGCGCCGAGCATCACCTGATCTCATCGTTGGCACGACCGTATAAACCTTGCTCGGACCGACGATCCTCGCCTGAATATCCTCTTCGGAGGCGCCCTTGTTGACGGTATACGGATCAGCAGCCATACTGTCTGCGCTGCAGTTTGGCTACGACAACCGGCAGCTCGCGTATAAGTCAGCAATCGCAAACTTGCGTGCGTCCTTGATCGCGTGATCGGATCGCCTCCGCGTGTTCTCCGCCCCGGCAAAAGCGGGCAACAGTCGCTCTCGCGCAGCGACGCATTCTCGGCAAGAAGCGTCCCACGTCGAACGGCTTCAGTGGCGACGGCTTCCTCCTCGATGCTGTGCGGCCTGGCCATGCGCCATGCGTCTAAGCTGCCTGTGCAGCAGCAGCGAGAGCTCCCCATATCGCCCATGCGTTATCGCGTCGCGCTCGATGCCAGTTGGGGACGGACGCGCACCAGGGGAAGGGGGCCGCGACCATTCCCCCCGACCTCCCACTTCCCGATTTCAGTCCACGAATCCGGTGCCGGTGCGGTTCGATGCGAACGTACGAATAGCACCAGGAGGGGCTATGATGGCCATCAATTTGTTGATACTTCTTCCAACCGCTCGGGAGTGAATGCGGCTGCCAGATCAGCTTGGACCTGCTGCAAAAGATCGAGGATGCGAGCACTGCTGGGTCTGGGGATAAACGACCCGACGCAACATGGACGCGCGGGGCCTCGATCGCGGGGGCAATGTGGGCGTTTGATTACCCGACTTTTCCGGCGGTCAGCGAATTGTTGAAGAGATAGAGCAAAAAATCTTGTCCAAGAGGTGTGATCTTGAAAAGGACGACGTCGGAGCTCACGGCCTCGTCACTCACGTGCCTTATCAGCAAGCCTCTCATCACGGGCCAATTAATCCATGTCTCGAACGTAAAATTCGTATAGATCTCAGGATAGGTTGTCCTGGCAACCTCGTATAACTCGCGCGCCTTCGCGGTGTTGGGTGGCGATATAGTGTTTGCTAGCAACAGCAGGGTGATCTGCGATCCGACGATCATTCGATATGTTACCTCATGTCCGTACATGACGCGCCAATGGGCAACGATGCGAATAAGCCAAGCTTTCTCAAGTTCGGGCGGCAACTTTATTTCAGCTAGTAGAGTCTGAATTTCCTGCTCGAATTGATCGAGAGCCGGGTTCGGCGGCGGGAGCACGTGAGTAGCATGGACGGTCTCGCCCGCAGGCTTAACCTGTTCAAGTTCACGTTGTTGATTGACGGCAAACGCCCGATACGGATCCACAAGAAGTGATTTGCCACCGGATCCCGGGCGACGTGCTCGGGAGAAAAACTCGAAAGGGGCGTAGCGGAGTGTGATCACGACGATCAACACACACGCCACCGCCGCAAGCGGCCACCGGAGCACTTCCAATATCTGCATAATGCTCCCTTCTTCCCCCACATCTTACAGCCCAGATGATGTACCGACTGTCCCTGTCGATGCCTGCACCTACTCGGGCCGGACGCGAAACACCCTTGCGACGAACAGCGCAGACCGATAGAGGGTTCCATCCTTCCCGAATAGATCACCGCAGCAGAGGGGGGGCGGCTCAACTGCCCCTGATTAAGTCACGGACCGTCAGTGCGAAATTCTCCATTCAACTGCGCCCGAGACGGCGGGTCCGTCAGGGAGACTGCATCTTGCCCCAAGGGGCGCGAGGGATGCTGATGGCCATATCGCTCCAGCAGCATTACGACCGGCATGCCCAGGTCGCTACGCGGCCCTCGGTCAGCCACGAATGCATGGGTTGGGAGATTGACCGATGCAGAGTTGGACTATGGCGACGACGCGGTGCCATTTGGGAGAGCTGCATGTAGTTCCGCCACAACGACTGCTCCCTCGCCGATCGCCGCGCCGACCCGCTTGACTGATCCGGACCGCACATCGCCGACCGCGAACACACGACAAACATTTGTTTCGAGTGGCAGCGGACGGCTGTTGCCTGACCGGCGAACGTTGAATGGAACGTCCGAGCCTGTTAGAATGAAATTCTTTGCGTCCAAAGATACGCCACTGTCCTTGAGCCAGGTCGTTGCTGGATCCGCCCCGATGAAGAGAAAGACGTGGCGAATCGGCTTCTCTGTTTCTTCGCCGGTCACACAATTACGCCATCGTACCCGCTCCAGCTGCTTTTCCCGACTCCCGTACAAGGCAATGATTTCCGTCCGGGTCAAAACTTGGACATTGTCGGTCGCCCCGATGCGGTCGATGAGATACTGCGACATTCTCTCGGCGAGACTTGGCCCGCGCACCAGCATCCAGATTTTTGCAGCGAAGCGGCGCAGGAAGACGGCGGCTTGGCCAGCGGAATTGCCGCCCCCGACCAGAACGATCTCCTCGTTTCGACACAGGCGTGCCTCGATAGGTGAAGCCCAGTACCAGACTCCACGACCCTCGAAGTCCCCGAGGTTCGGGACGCTGAGGCGCCGATAGCGGGCACCGGTGGCCACGACCACTGTCGAGGCCTTCACGCGCCGGCCATCGTCCAATTGAAGCGTGACCGGAGTTTGATTTAGATCCAGGCTCACTACTTCGGTAGGTATTGCCATCCTAGCACCGAATTTCTGCGCCTGGACATAGGCGCGGCCAGTCAGCGCTGGGCCAGAAATGCCGGTTGGGAAACCGAGATAGTTCTCTATACGCGCACTCGCTCCAGCTTGTCCACCAAAGGCGATCGCGTCGAACACGATCACCGAGAGACCCTCAGATGAGGCATAGACCGCCGTCGACAGGCCGGCCGGTCCGGCGCCGACGACCGCGACGTCGTACGTTCGATTCCGTTCGTCGATCGGCACCATACCGAGCGCGTGCGCCAATTCGATCTCGCTCGGGTTTTTTAGAATTGAGCCTTTCGGACACACGGCGAGAGGAAGGTCTGCGGGATTGGGGGCATATTGTTTGAGCAGTTCCGCGGCATCGCGGTCATGTGCGGGGTCGAGCAGTTGATGTGGGTACGCATTGCGGGTGAGGAAGCCTTGTAGGCGAATAACGTCAGGACTGGACTGCGGACCAATCAGAACTGGACCGCCGGCACCGGCCTCGACCAGGGCAACGCGGCGCAGGATCAGTGCTCTCATGATCCGCTCGCCGATTTCGGGCTCTTCGATTATCAGGGCGCGCAGATTTTCGGAGGGAATCTGCAGCGCTTCTACGTCGTCGACCGCATGGACGTCGACGAACGCTGGTTGGCCCGACAATTGCCCCACTTCGGCAACGAATTCACCAGGTCCCTGCTCGACGATCGGGGCGCTGTGGCCCAAGGGATCGCGTCGAGTGACTCGCACGGAACCTTTAATCAGCACGACCATGCCAGGAGCGATTTCTCCCATCACGAACAGCGCCTGGCCCGCGGCATAGCGCCGAACCACCCCAAAACGACGAAGACGGTCGATTTCGCGTGGCTCGAGTCGTGGAAACATCTGTTGACGGCGCGTATCGATCGTAGACATGCGAAGCTCGTCACTGGGCCGCTAATAGTTCAGATCATGCGGAGTGGGCTGTTTCGACGTGGGCCGCATGCACTTCAAATTTTGTGGGTCTATGGACGCAGTGCGGGGCCGCGTACACGCTGACGGGCCTCGCCAACCTTGCTGCATCTCACAAAATGTTTCGTTTTGCACTCCTCCTGGCAGTTGTATCCCTCATGCTCCTATTTAACCGGTCCTCGAGCTTTTCTCTGGGGGCGCGTTCAATGACAGCAACTACGTCGGACGCGGAAAGGTTCTCGGGCGGAATCTCGTCGTGACTCCTGGGAATACTCGGGCTGCCAGGCATCTGGCAGCCTATGTACGAAGGATCGCGCTCTGGCGTTCTCCGCCCTTGATAGCTGTCAATTTTTTTAACTCCTGAGCCTGCTTCCCCGAAGACCAGTTGCCGCCACAGTGATTAAGCCGCTCGACACAGAACCCGTCGGTGCGCCTATGGAACGTCTGATTCATGCGTCGCTAGGCGCGTTACCGCGCAGGGCCCGTGCTTCATCGGGCTGCTCGAGGTAGAAGAAACGAACCTGCTTGCGTGCCGTTGGGCGTTTGCTCCACGCTTGCGCGCTGATTGAAGCCAGGCGAATGACGGCCCGTTTGTCGGATGTGTAGTGATCAGTCACATACGGCGCGTTCGCGGACGATCAAATCACCGTTCCCACGTGTGGATGCGTTCGGGGATCGTGCGGCAAGGCACCACATAGGGATATTCGCGCGCCCATTGAAGTCGGTCCGGGAGGCTGGCGCAGATCAGCAGGAAAATTTCACCCGAATCAAGGTAATATCGGACCGCGGAGCGCGTGCACGGCGAGGAGCGACAGTCGATTAATCGCACATGCCTAGCGGTTGGCCAATGGGGCCGGCCAGTAAGGCAGACGGATAGACAATACCTATGCGTGTGCCACAGGTGAACGGAGCGACAGCTGGAGTATCACTGCGCCATGCACGTCGCTGAGCCAATTGCGCTATGGGCTGATGATGATTCGATTGTCGACCTTCGATACACCAGGCGCCCACCACGCGGCTCTCTCCGCCTCCTGGCGTTCGGCCGACGAGCGCACAGTGCCCCTCAAAATGACCTCACTACCGACTGTTTCGACCGTGATTCGGCTAGCGTCAATCTCGGCCGCACGCCGCAATGCATCCTCGATCTTGCGCCTGATTTCCGAGGGCGCCACGTGTGGCTTCACCTCAATGGAGTTAGTCACCCCCTTGAGTCCGCGCACCCGGCGGACCGCCGCTTCCGCACGGCCCCGCTGGTAGTTCCATTCGACTTCACCTTCAAGTGTAACCCAGCCGCTTTTCACGACCACCCGAATCTTGTCCCATGCAAACGGCAACTCGCTCTTGATCCGTTGGATTGCATCACGAGCGATCTCAGGATCCGGCCTCTCGTCAACACCGGGCAGACGTATTTCGATGTCGTTAGCGACGGCGACCACTCCTGCAACACGCTTTGCATCGGCTTCCGCCTGGTACTTTTGCATGAAGCTGCGCACAAACCCCGCCAGTGTGACAACACCGTTGTTGACGGTCACCGCAATGTCGGTGGCATCGATGTCCGGGTCCCACCGGAGTTCACCCTCAACATCGCGTCTGATGTCGCTGTCGGACCGCATGCTAGATACTCCATTTCTATAGTCGGTTGGAACGGCTAATCTACGTTCCATGTCGCAGTTTGCAGTATTAGCCATCGCCAATGACACCGCCCGCGACCATGACGGCTATCAACATTCGCGATTTTTTATGACACGGATTGTCACACATCAATGCTTAAGCGGTTGTCCACTTTGCTCACACCGGGCGCACGCCACGCCGCATGCTCCGCTTCTTCGCGTTCCGCCCAAGTTCGGACTGTCCCCCGCAAGATGACTTCGCTGCCATCGGCCTCGACCGAAATGCGACTTGCGTCGAGCTCGGCGGCCCGCCGCAATGCTTCCTCGATCTTACGTTTGATGTCGGTCGGCAGGACTAGCGGCTGAAGTTGAATGTTGTTGACGACGTCCTTAACGCCGCGCACGCGCCAAACGGCCTCTTCTGCATCCTCGCGCTGATAATGCCATTCGACCTCTCCCTCGAGAGTTACCACTGCATCCCGGACTGTAACTCTGATCTTCTCCAAGGAGAACGGCAGGTCTCTCTTGATCTCCTCGACAGCGTCGCGCGCAATTTCAGGATCCGGTCGGCGATGGATGATGGGTAAACGCACCTCGATGTTGTTGGCTAGACCGACTACGCCAGTTACACGCTTGACATCTTGCTCGGCCTTCCGCTTCTGTCGAAAGCTGCGAACGAAGCCGATCAGAGTCACGACGCCACTTCTCACCGCGATGGCGATATCGGTTGCATCGATGTCTGGATCTGATCTCAACTCGTCCTCCACGTCTCGTTTGATATCTGAATCTAATCGCATTGCATGACCTCCACTTCTCGGATTGGGTGCGCCAAAACCTCAGGTCTGATCGTGCCAACGGGATTAGTACGCGACCGAAGCATCGCAGCCCTGATAACCATCAACATTGCGACGACGGGACGCGGCCCGCGCGGAGGCTCTCGGTCGGATGGCGCGCCAATCCGGCCGTTGCAGGAGGCTCGCAAGGAATAGGACAGTCGCTGCGAATGCAGCGCGTAGCAACCATCGGCCGGCTTCGTCTCTGGCATCAAAGCCCAAAGAACACTGAATGCGATCAGAGCTATCACGGCGACTGCCACAAAACCGGCTGCCAGTCCAAAGTTTCCCACGATCATACCGGAGAGTGTGGTACTGAGCGAAGCTCCGATACTGGAAACCGCACCGACAAAGCCCTGGGCGAGGTTGAATCGACCCGTGCGGCCAGTCGAGTCAGCAATCGTCAATGGCTGCAATACACCGAGCATGATTCCGCTGATGCCATCCAGGACCTGGACGGCAACCAGGACCATTGGTTCCGTAATCAGCGCAAACAGCAAGGCACGGATCGGCAAAACCACGAATCCGATGAGCAGCAGCGGGCGGCGCCCCGAGCTTTGAACCTGCCGCCCAGGCCATGGCGCCATCAAGGCGGCGTGAACCTGGGGCACAATGACGAGGATCGCCATAATCATCGAAGATTGCCGACCTTCATGACGAGCCAACATTTCGCCGATCAACGGTAGTATGGATGCGTTTGCCACCTAGAACAGGAACAGACAAGCGGCGAATGTCATCAGAGACCGGTTCTGCCAGAGTGTTGCGCGTCGGTCGCGTGGCGGCGCGGTGGCACTGTGATGGTCGGGCGCACCAACCGATCGCCCAAAGTGGACGACGGCAGCGCGGATCCTTGCGAGAGCGACAACCGCCGGAATCACGAGGAGCGCCGAAGCGAAGAATATGAAGTGGTTTGACAATGCATATCCCACCACGCCCATGAGTCCAGCGGCTGCTAAGCTTCCGGCTGACCGGAAGCGCTGATTGCGTCCGAGCCTCTCGGCGAGCGCCGAATGGCCGACCAGGCCCATACTCACGGCAGCGATAGCCGGCCCAATGAATCCGCCGGTGGTCCCTTACAGCACCAGGGCCACGAATACCACAGGGAAGGTCGGCGAAAGCCCAATCATGAGGGCGCTGAACCCCACGGAAAGGATTGCCAGGCCGAGCACAAGCCTCTTCGACCGTGCCGCATGAAGCAGCTCTCCTCCGGGTATTTGGGCCAACAATCCGGCGATACCGCCGATGGTCAAGACAAAACCGACGTCTTCTGGCGACCAGCCTTGACCTCCAAGAAAGAGCGTTACAAACGGTCCAAAACCGGCCAAAGTGCCCCCTACAAAAAATTTAACTGCGTCGAGAGCACGAAGACTTTGATCCAACGTCGAGGTGTTTGAATCGAACAATTGCGACGCGACGATCATCTAGAAGCTCCGCTGACACATTCACCGTGCTAGCGCACGCCGGACGCCCGCGGTGGTGAGCGGAACCGCCACGACAACCGGGCGCGACCGCCTCGGCAGCCTCCAGCCTGATTCGAAGCAGTTCAGCACTTGCTCGCAAAGCCAATGCTGCCGCTGCGGGGAGAGTCCCTCATCTTGCTAAGGCAATCTGCGCCACGGTTATTGAGAGATGTTGACCAACACCTCCAAGTCGGCGCGAACCACCGCGCCGGTAGTGACCTGGGTGAGGCCGCCGGCACGGGCCCATTGGCTCGCAGTCATTTAGAATCAACGCACAAACGGATAGGTCGTGGCAGAGAAATATCTCTACGATAGCTAGCCATCCGTGCCAGGCTTTTTCCGACACGTCGACGGCCATCGAGATTCGATAAGGATGGGCTGCCCTGATTACGTAAACTTACGATATGGAATTTTGCCGAATACTCATTCTCTACAAGGGGGCAACTCTCGCCATTAGGCGGCCGAAATGGCTGGTGGGAAGAAGTAATATGCCGACAAATTCAGCGTGTGCGCCGGCCAATCACGCGACCTACTATCGTTGCATCCTGTCGAACCGGCCGCACTCCCTGCAGAAGGTCGATCACCTCGCTGTGATTTTGCCATTCCAGCGCGGCCAGGAAATTTGCGGCCAGGGCCAGTCAGCGGACCGCTGGTACTTTGTCATTTCGGGCGCCGCGCGCCGGTGCGTGTTCAGGCCTGACGGGAGGCGCCAAATCGTCGATCTATTGCTTTCGGGCGACTTCTTCGGTTTCACGGCCGCTGAGGAGTACGACTTCAGCGCCGAGGCGATCGGAAAGGAGACTGTGGTCGCCGCCTATCCGCGTCGGCGCATTGAGGTCGCCGCGGAGTCGGATTCGGATTTGGCACGGCAAATTTACCGAACGGCTCTTGAGTCGATTTCACGCATACAATCTCAGCTCCTCATTGTCGGTCGCATCACCGCGCCCGAGAAAGTCGGTTCGTTCATCCTTGAGATGGCGGCGCGTCTGTCGCGCGGGCGCTCGGACACAGTGGCGTTGCCGATCACACGGTACGACATAGCAGAATATCTTGCGGTGTCGGTCGAGACAGTGAGCCGCTCGCTTAGCGACCTCAAGCGTCGAGGCCTGATCCAGATGTCAGGCACGCGTGAGGTGAAGATCATCGACCGGGACGCGCTCGAAGACCGTAAGCGGAGCGCCATGAGTCGCGTGACCTCGCTCGATCGTCAGAGGCAGGATCGGAACTCGCCTCCGCGACCGGACTCGTCGCGAGCACTGCGATACGGATAGCCTCCGCGAATCGTCGGACGGCCAGCCGCTTCATCATCCGTCCCCGATGAGCCTCGACGGTGCGGACGCTGATGCCGAGATAGAATGCGATGCGCTTGTTGGGATGACCCGCTGCGAGGGCCTCGAGCACCGCCCTTTCGCGCGGGCTCAGGGACGCAATCAGCCGCGTCGCCTCGGCGGCATCACGCTTGCTCCGGACCGCGTCTTTCTGCTCCAGCGCGGATTCAATCGCCTTGAGCAGGTCTTCGTCGGAATAGGGCTTTTCAAGCACATCGACGGCGCCGGCCTTCATAGCCCGCACCGCGCACGGCACGTCGCCATGCCCTGTCGTAATCACACGGGGATGGGCGACGCCGAGAGCCACTAATCGCTCCTGCAGCACGAGACCAAGCATTTCAGGCCTGCGTGCCTCCAGCAGAACGCAGCCCAGGGGCAATTGTGGCGCAGCTGTGAGAAACGTCGCACTGTCGAACGACGTTACGGAAAATCCGTCTACCGTGAGAAGGCGCTGAAGGGACCGGCGAACACCGGCGTCCTCATCTACGACGTAAATGGCGCAATGACCCGGCACCGCACTCTCCGTCCACCGAGACCGCCAAGAGCGTCAAGTTGAAGATCGTCCCCACCCCATGGGCTTTCCAAACGAACGAACTAGGCGACCATGCTGTTCCCACAATCGTGTGGGTGCGAGACGCCAGGATCTACCCTGCGACGTTCGATCAGCAGAAACGGTTCGGTGTTTCGAGAGGTGTTCGAGAACGTGTTTTGCTCTACCGAGTCGTACCGCTATTCCCCACCATCCCAAACCGTTAGGGTCACAAATTCGCGGTCGACCGCACCGGCCACCGCTTCCAGGCTATGCAGATAAGATCGACGATAACCCGTTGGATTTGAACGCGTTCGGCAAGCACGGCGGCACTAGGATCAAAGTCCAAAATGCGGGACGACGTTCATAAGAGCCGACGCAGGTCATCACCAGGTGCTGGCCTTCCCGAGCGGCAAACCTCCACCGCGCGCACCTCCAGATCGACGCGGGTAATGAAAATAGCGCATCCGGCGCACGATCTCGCTGGCCGCGGCGTAGGTTCAGCAATTTCTCCTCTCGCATCCGCGGCCGCGCAGATATCAAAGCGAGGCGCCGCCGCGCGCTGATGCACTTCGTCACACCAGCCAATGGCAGGTGCACTTTGTGCGAGCCCGCGACCCGCCCACAAGTTTCCCGGCCGTTCGGCGCGACGCACGGATACGGACGAAACTCGTTCAGCGGGAAATACTAGGCGGTTTTGTCGATCTCGATTTCATGGACCCGGGCCGCGATAGCGCCGTGATCGCTTAGGATCGTCAGCGCTGCATCCTCCTGCTCCGGGGATTGGACACGAACCCACAACACGATGCCGCGGTCCGTCATGTACCAATCGAGACCAGCGACTTTCTCGCGATTGACGATGCGATTGGCCCCGATCACCCCAACGCCCCCTGCAACAACGGCTGCTACCAGCCCCGCGACCACGCCCGTCACAACGGTCACGTCCGATGCGGCAGCGGCCAGTGCCGTGCCCACCCCGGCGGCGCATGCAGCGACACCGCCAACGAGCGCATATGTCGCCCCGATGTCCCTAGCCAGGACAACAGGTTGCCTTGGCACCAGCGGAACATCCGCGAGCTCCTCGGACGCGACGATGACATTGCCGATCTTCTCTCGTACCTTGTCGATTGAGGCCATCCGGTCGATTTCGGCTCGGTCGAAACCGACGACCAGCAGGGCTTCGACTGCAGCGTCGAGCGCTTCGTAGGAATGGAATACGCCGGTGACCTCACGCACTCCCGTCCGATCAAGTGTCGTGTCGGATGACTTTTCCATGGGTGAGGTTTCGCTTCGCAGAAAGCAGAACCGACTGAGGCTCACGGCGTGCTAGTTGAACTACGAAATGTTTCTGAGCGCCTGGCAACTCGATAGAAGATCCGACGCATGCAAACGATCGACTAACGGCGGCGTTACCGCACTGACGGTTATCAATATTGGCGGATCTTGTACCGCCTCGACTTTATTGTGGATAGGAGCGACACTGGGGCTTTACGTCGACCGCGCCACGTCGAAGGAACGCCGCCAACGCCAACACCGTGGAAAGCCGTCGCCCTTTGCAGTCGGAGTTGTGGCGGCGCAGCCCAGGGGACCACCTAGCCGCCATCGCTGCAAAAGCCTGCCAGAGAATATGCCGATAATCGACCGCAACTTCGAGCGGTTCAGAAGTAGGTCGTGCACCCAGGTCACAGACTGGCCCCTGGGTTCCGGCGCGCCGCGCAACATGTTTGCACCGCGACGACCGGGTCATGCCACAAAGCGGGATGAGCATCCTTTGCGCCTGTTCCAGCCAACGCGTAGGGGACATGCAAATCGCGTCTCAGTGGAGCTTCCCGCGCTCCGCCCTCGCTTGAAGGAGAAGAGACTTGTACAGCAGCCCAAAACCTTGCATTACATGCAGATAGTTTTCCACTCTCAAAGCAAAGTTGTGCGCCATCTGGAGTAGTTCCGGATTGTTCTTCTCGAGCTCCGCTATCGCTTCCCTTGTAAAATCCTCGGGGCCCTTTTCGTCAATTTCCGCAACCAGCAACTCCCGCGTTTCTGCACTCACGCGAGGAAGCGGGACGACAACATCGGTGGGGGCGGGCGCCAGGGTGAGAAGACGATAGAACATGCCAAACCCAAGCATGGCCTTGGCGGAATTCCGGAGATCGCCGGCACATTTGGCCGCCATATCCAAAAGTTCCGGATTGTACCGCTTGAGATGCTCGATAATCTCCCTCATGCATGCGTCCGGCCCACGGTCATCGAACTCTCGAGCAACCAATTCACGGGCCTTTTCGCTCACGCGTGGAAGTAAGCTCATTTTCCGATACCTTCTTCGCACAACTTCCTTACCGCGAGGTCGACGGGCCAGCAATACTGGCCGCCGGGCGCTCGTGACTTGATCGGATATATTGATTAAAGCTCAATCAACCCAACTGGTCTCGGGGGCGACCCGCGGGGCCGGCGAAATCATCCTGCGGGTTCCGTGCGATCGTGAGCCGAGCCGCCTGGAGCGCGCAGGACGTCAGAGGTGGACAACCGCTTAAAGGTCGAGGTGAATGACCCCGCCAGAAAAAAAGTTGCTGATGTTGATTGGCGTCATGGTCGGGGATGCCGTCCGCGATAGTTAATCCTGGAAACTGCAAGGCTGGAACGTCAATTGGCAGGTTTCCAGCCGACTCTCAGAAATGGAGTACCTATTATGCGGTCCGACAGCGACATCAGACGCGACGTTGAGGATGAACTCCGGTGGGACCCGGACATCGATGCGACCGACATTGCGGTGACTGCCAGCAACGGTGTTGTCACACTGGCGGGATTCGTTCGCAGCTTCATGCAAAAGTACCAGGCGGAAGCCGATGCAAAGCGCGTCGCGGGGGTGGTGGCCGTCGCCAACGACATCGAAATACGTCTGCCCGGTGTTGACGAGAGGCCGGATCCCGAGATCGCTCGTGATGCCGTCGAACGGATGAAGAGCGAGCTACCGTTTGCATGGGACAAGATTCGGGTGGTCTTGAAAAGCGGCTGGGTTACGCTTGAAGGTGAAGTCGAGTGGAACTACCAGCGGGACCGTGCGGAAGCGGCGGTCCGCCGGGTTCGTGGCGTGAAGGGGATCACCAACTCTGTTGTGGTAAAGCCCCGTGTCGCGCCGATGGAGATCAAACGCAAGATCGAGGAAGCATTGCGGCGAGCGGCTGAGATCGATGCCAGTCGCGTCACGGTCGAAACCGTCGGTAGTGAGGTGATTTTGAGGGGCAGCGTGCGCTCGTGGGCCGAACGCCAGGAGGCGGAGCGAGCCGCGTGGTGGGCGCCTGGTGTATCGAAGGTCGACAATCGAATCATTGTCAGCCCTTGACTTGGTTCCCAGAAGCCAGCCGGCGGCGTGGCACTGTATCGGAGCCGGCGCGTTCGATCTTCTTCATGCTCTGGCCCTGTGAAGACGGAGCAATCGACGCGCCGATCTTCAGTACCCACGCCGGATCGGCGCACTCGTCGCCGTGCTTGGTGAGCAGCCCTTGCTCCTCGCCGGCAGGATCCGCCGAACGCCTTCCGGACCGGACCAGCGTGAAGCCGCCGCATAGCTTGGCGCCGTGAAGTTCCCATGTCGAGCTTGCCCCAGGCAAGCTGCTTGCTTGCACGGCGACTCGGCACATCGCAGTGCTATTGAGCGACCAACATACGGGCCCGGGCCGGGCCTCCGCGCTCGACCTATCTGCTCGGGCGTTTTAGTGAACTTTCTCTTGGAGCCATAGTCTTTCAGGGAAGCGCCCACGGGCTCGTGGTGCGTCCTAAGATCGTCAATCCTCATGCCGCGCCGCTCAGGTCTCACGAGCGACGTCTTGAGGCCTCTTGTCATCCCGAAGCCCGAGGAAGCGGGGATGTCGCAATTTGTCGTCGCGCGTCCATTCCGTGAAGGCGATTTGGGCAACGAGCCTGGGCTTCACCCAGTGCACTCCGCTGCGCGGCAGCGGATCGTCCGCGAACGGACTGACTGGTGTTTCTAATTGAGCAAGCCTCTCGCCCAGCCGGCGCAGTGTGTCATGATCAAAGCCGGTCCCAACTTTACCGGCGAAAACGAGCACTCCGCCGCGATAGTAGCCCACCAGCAATGCTCCGAAGCCGAACCGGCTTCCTCGGGGTTCGGTGTAGCCCCCAATGACGAATTCCTGCTCGTTGATGCACTTGAACTTCAGCCAATCGCGCGTCCGCCTGGAGACATAGACGCTTTCCCCATTTTTTGCGATCACTCCCTCCCACCTGCTGCGGCACGCTTGGCGATAGTAACGTTCCCCTTCGGTCTCGCGGTGTTCCGTGAACCTTAATGACCCTCCGAAATCAAAGGTATTTCGCAGGAGCTCCTTGCGGTCGCGCAGCGGAACCTGCTGGGTATCGTAGCCGTTCAGATAAATCAGATCGAACAGATAGAGCCAAACCGGCACCTTACGGAGCAGATCCGCCGACGGATGCGTGACCTGCATCCGCTGTTGAAGCTGCGCAAAACTGGTGATGCCGTTCTTGAAGGTGACGATTTCGCCGTCCGCGACGAACAAATCGGCGTCCTGTCGCCGGAAAGCCGACGTGATCTCTGGATATCTGTCGTTCAGCAGCACCCGGTTCCGTGAAAACAGCGTCAGCTGACTATGGCGGCGAAAGACCAGGCAGCGCTCGCCATCCCATTTAGGCTCGAAAAGCCATCCCTCGCGAGAGAAGCGTTCGTTCGTGAGGGTTGCCAACATCGGCGCAACCCATTCCGGCTGCGACTTTTTGCGAAGCTGAGCCTTGGCCTCGGCCGGCAAGCTGTTCAGGGGATCGCGATCCGTCATTCTCTGCCACGTTCGCAGCACTGGCCTCGTCGTCGGGCCGTGACCGGGGGGTGACATCATCGACAGGCACGCGGCAGGCCGGCGCGGCCTCGTATCCGGACAGCGCCAGGCGGCAGCACGTCGCAACCGCCGGAGACAGTCTCAAGGTCGCGGCAGCCGGCGAGCCACGGAGCAATCATGGATCAGACACATTCTCGTTAACCCAGCCCTTTCTGAGAGACGATGCGGCCTCAATTCCGTTTAACCCGGGCTCACCAGCACAGAACGGGGCGTACGCGATAGGCACGCGATCGCGGTCCTGCATTTCAATGCAAGCGGCCCGGTGCGCCCTATGCATAGTGGTTGACAATATCGTGCTCCCCCTGGGCGCGGCGGCGCGACATTCGAATTGCCACAAGCCAGTCCTCCCAAATAGTTGGGTCAGCGAGCGAGCCGTCCACCCATCGAGAGCCGCCGAGGACAAACCCGATCTCGTGGGAAGTCCTATCTTGACGCTGCCAGATAACCTCAAGAAAAACTCGCATAGCGTCAAAACCCTCGAGCACCGTAATCGTGTCCGTTGCCCTCGGCACTGAGCTTTCCGCAGTCATTCGACGCCTCGCTCATGAATCCGGCCTCACGAAGGTGCGCATCGCGTGGCAATGCCCTTCTTGAACGGCAAAGCCACAATGCAACCGTTAAACATCACTTCGCTGGTACGCCGATCACGCTTCGCGATTTCCAATGGTAATTCATTCGGCTCCTCCTGCGTTCCGTCGGGCCTGGCTGATCGGCGGAGGCGCTGGAGCCGCGCCTGTCACCCTCCAAGCTGCGGAAACCAAATTTGACGGCCGTCATGGCGGCGGACGCGAGAGAGACCATGATGCAGATAACATCACCAAGTCAGCTCGCTGGGCGGACGGTACTGAAGCAAAACCTGTCGGCCTCCTAGGAAGACGAAGCATGAGCATCAAGCATGAGCATACAGCCAGAACTCGTTAGGCCAGGGCTGTTTCGCGATCGTCACGAAGCGGGCCGGCTACTTGCCGCGAAGCTCGCAAAATACGCTGATCGTCCGGACGTCTTTGTGCTGGCGCTGCCACGCGGTGGCGTGCCTGTCGCGTATGAAGTCGCTAGCGCCCTTGACGAACCAATGGACGTTTTTGTCGTCCGCAAGCTTGGAGTCCCCGGCTACGAGGAGCTGGCGATGGGCGCGGTCGCGACCGGCGGCGTGCTCGTGCTCAATGATATGCTCATCACGCGCCTAGGCATACCCGACCATGTAATCGACGTGGTCGCGACACGCGAGCAGCAAGAGCTGGCGCGGCGTGAGCGCCTGTACCGCGGCGGTCGCTCTCCTCCCGATGTTCGGGGTCGCACCGTCATTCTTGTGGATGATGGTCTGGCGACTGGGGCCACCATGCACGCCGCGATCCAAGCGCTGCGACAGCAGCAGTCCGCCCGCATTGTCGTCGCGGTTCCGACGGCAGCGCCTGAGACCTGTGAGGAGCTGAGGGCTGAAGTCGACGAGGTGATATGCGCGATCACACCAGAGCCGTTCCACGCCGTCGGCCTCTGGTACCGGGACTTCTCGCAGACAACGGATGAGGAGGTTCGCGATCTGCTCGCGCTGCGAAACACGCAAGAGCGAAGTGAGGAGGTGCAAGCCTCAGTCGAAAGTCCACTCATCGAAGCGTTACGCGCGACCGCCTACCCGTTGGCAAATAGCGAACGGGACTACGATCCACTTATGGACAGAATCGGCGAGGCACGTTTTGCCCTGCTTGGCGAGGCGTCTCACGGCACGCACGAGTTTTACCGGGAACGTGCCGAGATCACGAAGCGGCTCATCACAGAGAAGAACTTTACGGCTGTGGCCGTAGAAGCAGATTGGCCGGACGCCTATCGGGTCAACCGCTATGTTTGCGGGGCGAGCGACGACATCGACGCGACGGAAGCGCTCGCCGATTTTCGCCGGTTTCCGATGTGGATGTGGCGCAACCCGGTCGTTGTCGAATTCATCGAATGGCTACGGGCGCACAATGAGGCGCTCCCGCCACAGGCCCAAAAGGTTGGGTTCTACGGCCTTGACCTGTACAGCCTGCACACCTCGATAAAAGCGGTGCTGCGATATCTTGAGAAGGTCGACCCCGAGGCCGCCAAGGGGGCACGCGAGCGCTATTCCTGCTTCGACCATGTCGGTGAGGACACTCAGGCCTACGGTCTTATGACGCGTCTAAACCTCTCCAAGTCATGCGAAGAAGAGGTCGTCAGCCAACTGGTCGAGCTGCAGCGCAATGCAGCCGACTACGCACGGCGCGATCGCCGATTGGCGGAAGACGACCTGTTCTATGCCGAGCAGAACGCTCGCCTGGTTATGAATGCCGAGGCTTATTATCGTGCGATGTTTCTTGAGGAGGTGTCCTCATGGAACCTTCGCGACCAGCACATGGCTGAGACGCTTGATGCCTTGGTCGCGCATTTTGTTCGGAAAGGTGCCCGCGCAAAGCTTGCGGTCTGGGAGCACAATTCCCATCTCGGCGACGCCCGTGCGACAGACATGGGCCAGCGCGGCGAGCTGAATGTGGGTCAACTCACGCGCAAAAAATACGACAATGACGCCGTGCTGGTCGGCTTCACGACGCACCATGGGACCGTTACCGCCGCCTCCGATTGGGGAGGGCCTGCGGAGTGCAAACGCGTCCGCCCGGCACTTCCCGGCAGCTACGAAGCCCTGTTCCACTCCACACAGCCCAGACAATTCCTGCTGATTTGGAACGATAACGACAGGGTGTCTGAAAGCCTGCGCGCGCCGCGACTCGAGCGGGCGATCGGCGTGATCTATCGTCCCGAAACCGAGCGGCAAAGCCACTACTTCTGGGCGCGCTTACCGGACCAGTTCGACGCCGTTCTCCATTTCGATGAGACGCGGGCGGTCAGGCCGCTCGAATCCACAACCCACTGGGAAGCTGGCGAGGTGCCGGAGACATTCCCCTTCGCGATTTAAGCAACTGGCAACAGGAGGTCACGTCGATGGCTGAGACCGCAGAACCAATCATCGACTACCGGTCGGCCCACATCCCCCATCGGTGACGTGACGCTCGAAGGCACCCTTAGTCTCCCACAAGAGGCCGCTGCCGTCGTGCTGTTTGCCCACGGTAGCGGCAGTGGCCGGCACAGTCCTCGCAACCGGCATGTCGCCAACGTGCTGAGCGAGGCGCGGCTCGCGACCCTGCTGATCGACCTCTTGACCGCCGAGGAGGAAGAGTTCGATTTGTTCACGGGCGAACTGCGCTTCAACATCGCCCTGCTCGCGCATCGGCTTGTCGCCACGACCGAGTGGCTCACCCAATATACCGACACCCGACGGCTCCCGGTGGGATATTTTGGCGCCAGCACCGGAGCCGCGGCCGGCGTGGTGGCGGCGGCGCAACGCCCGGACCATGTGGGCGCAGTGGTGTCGCGCGGCGGACGTCCCGATCTGGCCGGAACCGTATTGCCGCACGTGCGCGCGCCGACGCTGCTTATCGTCGGGGGGAACGACCTCCAGGTCATCGAGCTCAACGAGGAAGCGTTGCGACTACTTCGTTGCGAAAAGAAACTCGTCATTGTCCCGGGAGCGAGCCACTTATTCGAAGAGCCTGGAGCACTCGATGAAGTGGCGGGGCTGGCGCGTTGGTGGTTCCTGCGTCATTTGACCCGGCCGATGCAAAGCGACGTCAACATGGCCAGAGATGCTCCGGATGACCGTTAGCGGATTTGCCGAATGAAAAACGAGTTGGACATGACCCGTCAGTTTGCCGTTCTGCCGAGCGCCGGGCGTCGATTTTGTTTCTCTGGAGCATTTTCTATATGACCAAATCGAATGAGCTGAATGTCCCGCCCAGACCCATTGTTCATCTTGGCAACGACCCGGCGGCTCACCCCGTGGCGAATCTTTCGGAAGTTGTGCGCCCGTCAGGGAGGCGAATGATGAGCTCGCCCCCGCGCTGTCGCGCGACAGGCCGGGCCACCAACTCGGCGGCTTCCCTAGTTGGATAATGACCAAGCTCATGCCCACTTTCGTCGCGGACGACCCAGTCGTCGAAGTTTTCGTCCGGGGCAATGTAGATCGCAGTGGTGTCCATCGCGCCTCAAAATAACAATGATCGGAGAGTAGGCTTTCGCGCTGCCGTTAAGCTGCGGCTGCGGGGCTCTCGCGACCTTGTCGATCAGCAGTGGGTTTTCGTGCGCGAGGCATTCTCGGCCTCAAGTCTTTCAATCAATTTAAGTAACGGCCCTGGATGCGACCACCGCTACTGGCGTCGGCCGCCGACTTCGTCGATGTGCCTCAGAAGGTCGGCTGGGTCTGCATAAACGCGATATGCACCGGCCCGCTCAAGTTCGTCCTGGCTGTAGCCGCCGGAAAGGAGACCAACCCCAAGCGCACGGGCTCGCTGCGCAGTCAGCATGTCCCAGACACTGTCGCCGACGACGGTGGTCGTCTCCATGCTGACACCTAACCGGGGGGCCGCGGCCAGGAAGACATCGGGATCAGGTTTTGCGTATCTCACCTGATCGCGCGTCACGATCGGGATCTGATCCAAATCGAGCTCAAGGCTTTCCAGGAACGGCCGCGCCGTCTCCATCCGTCCGCTCGTCCCGATTGCCCAGGGAATTTCGGAATAGGTGAGATAGGTAAGAAGCTGGCGAGCGCCCGGCAGCGGGCGAATGCAGGCGGAAAGCCGATTAAAGGCCGCTGCATGCAGGTGCCGCAGCCGGTCGCCTCCTTCGAGGTCAATGCGCAGCCCGGTTTCGCGCAGAAGCATGTCTGTCAACAAGCCGCCGCTCATGCCGATCTTGCGATGGATGCGCCAGATCGAGACGTCGATCCCCTCCGCCTCGAGCGCTTCGCGCCAAGCCAGCACATGTTGGTAGACGCTGTCGACCAGCGTGCCGTCAAGGTCGAACAGGAACGAGGATTTCGAAATTGCCGCGCCCATCGCTACATTCTCCGAGGCATATCCGGGATGTAATGGATGCACGGTCTTGAGTCTAATGAGCCATCAGCAGCGGAACGGGCGACTCGTGCATGAGATCGTTGGTCACGCCGCCAAGCAGCCATTCGCGTAGGCGGGAATGGCCATAGCCGCCCATGACGATGAGATTCGCCTTTCGCCGCTGCGCCTCGGCCATGAGTTCGGCGGCCACATCGCCCTTGCGGCTCCGGATCCGGTTCAGGGCTGCGCCTATTCCATGATGCTCGAGGTGATTCACTGCCTCTGTGCCTAGCATGGTCTGATCCTCGGCCGGGCGCTGATTAGTGATGACGACGACCGTCACCTCTTTTGCCTTGTGCAGAAATGGCATTCCTTCGGCAAGCGCGCGTGCGGATTCCCGGCTGCCATTCCACGCGACCACAACGCGATCGAAAGCGTTCTCGGGCCGTTCCGCTTCCGGGATTAGGTAAATGTGCCGGCCGGATCCGAAAAGAACGCCTTCGATCAACCGCTCGGGATCCATCGAACCATTTGGCCTCAGCGCGACGAATGTGTCTGCGGAGCGCGCCTCGCGGGCTGCAACGTTGGCGATCTCGTCGGTTAACACATCGAACCGCCGAATCTCAACAGGCCGCTGCAGGAGTTCGAGCCGCTTGGCCAGTATCGCCTCCACCCTGTCGCCTGTCTTGCGCGCCCGCTCGATCAACTCGGCCGTGGCAAACGCGCCGACATCCCCCGGGACTGGACCGGGCAAAGGCAACGGGTTGAGGAACAACCCAATGACCTGGCTCTCGAACCGCCAGGCGATCTCAGCGGCAGCTGTCAAGCGCACCTCGTCGGACAGGCTTCCGTCCAGCCAAACCATGACATCTTTGATCATCGGCGTTCTCAGCGACAGGTAGAGGTGGATACCACTTCAGCGGCGAGCGCCATCAGCCGTTCCGACCGACCCAAGCTTCAGCTCGGCAAGATGCGTGAACGAGGAACTTGTCGCCTACGTCATCAAAACCGGATGCCGCAGCTACCCCGACATGCGATCACTCATTTGAGCCGGCAGCATGAGTTTGTCCTTGAGCTTCACAATCTGTTTGACGCCATTGGCGTCAACGATTTCAATGCTAGTCAGTGCCTCGGCCCCGTTATCCAGGTAGATTTCGCGCGGCCCGCGGATCATGTGATCAACTCCATCGAGTGCAACTTCCAAGACATCGTCTTTCGGATCATAGGTGATGCCGAGCAGCGGCAGCCATTCCGCCTCGATCTGGTCGCCCAGTTCGAGGGAGGCAACCTCGATTTCAGCCTCCTTCGTTTCCAAGAGCTTGGATACGATATCGAGAAATGGGCGCCACTCTGACCTCTCAAGCTTCCGGATTGTCATAAAACCTCCTCTTCCAACCCGCGTTCGAGCGGGCATTTCTGAGCCTTCTCACAACGCTTACGCCTCCCGGCTGATGGCCTCCCTATGGCGCGGTATTGGGAGATATTCCACACCGCCACTGGCGCCTTGCGCGCGTACCGGCTGCGGATAGAGTTTCATCAGGTCGAGAATGTCGCTGGGTATATCGGTGCTCACCGGGAGTCCAAGCTCCTTTGCCATCGCCGCAAAGAGCGGATAATCGTGTGTCCAGGTTCCGCTAGAGAGCTTCTCTGCGAGCGCGTCAGCCTTGTCTGCTGGCAGTCGCTTTTTCAGGATATCGTTAGCCGATTGCTTGAGCTGTGCGATCGCCTTGCGACCGACATCCGCCGAGACCAGCGTCTGGTCATCGATCTCCGAGATCGGCTTCTGCTCGACGACCCTGATCAGTGATGCTGCCGGCGATTGTCCGATCTGCGGATCAATCGGACCCAGCACGGCATGTTTGGACATGACGATCTCGTCGGCAGCGAGCGCAATGAGCGTCCCGCCCGACATTGCATAATGCGGCACGAACACGCTGACCTTGGCTTTGTGTTCATGGATCGCCCGCGCGATCTGCAATGCGGCGAGTACGATGCCGCCTGGAGTGTGCAAGACGATGTCGAGTGGAACTTCATCGTCCGTCATCTGGATCGCGCGCAGGACCTCCTCGGAGTCGCTGATATCAATGTAGCGCATAATCGGGAAGCCAAGCAGCCGCATCGTTTCCTGCCGATGAACGAGGAGGATCACACGCGAGTTCCGCTGACTCTCCAATTGAGCGATCTTCCGCGTGCGCATCACCTCGAGCATGCGCTGGCGCAACCACGGCTGAAGCGCTGTGAATATAAAAAACAGCCAGAAGATGTCGCTTATGGACATGAAAGCCTCCTATGGCATGCGGCAGGTCATCGTCGCCCGCATGGATCGAATCCGAGGACGATTCGGGATCATGTGGGCCGATGCTCCTTTTGCTGCGCTTTGATCGTCGACAGAAGCTCGCGCAGCATGTGCCGTAATCCGTAAATCTGGTCGATAAGATCGAGGACGATCGGGATGCCTTCGTCGTTGACGCCGAGATCGAGCAGGTCGCGGATCAGATGAGCCCTGGCGAGATCGACCTCCGAATAACGTCGGCGGCGGTCGATCTGATTGGGAATCAGCCAGCCTGCTTCAACCCATTTGTCCAGGACATCGCCATTGATGCGTGCCTGCATTGTGAATTCGCGCGTCTCCATGATCACGCCTCCATGGCCTGCCGTGGGCTATATGCGCCGCGCCAATGGGCCACGAATTTCTCCAGCTCCGGATCAGGCTTTTCTGGAAGCATAACTCTGAGTGTGACAAATTCGTCGCCCTTGCTGCCGTCCACACGTGGGACACCCCTTCCTCTCAGGCGCAGCACCGTGCCGGTGTTCGCCCATTTCGGCACCGTCATGGTCACCGTGCCGGATGGCGTCGGCACCTTTACCTTGCCGCCAAGGACCGCCTCGCTCAGAGATATCGGCAGGTCGAGATGGATATCGTCGCCCTTGCGCGTGAAAATGCGGTGTGGGCGAACCTCGATCTCTACCAAGGCATCGCCCGGCGGGCCGCCGCCGAGGCCCGCCCTCCCCTTGCCGCGAAGCCGTAGAATCTGGCCGTCGCGCGTACCCGGAGGAATATTGACGTCGAGTACCGAGCCATCGGGGAGCGTGATTTGCCGCTTGCCCCCGTTGATGGCGTCGAGGAAATCGAGCTCCAGCCGATACTGCACATCGGAGCCGCGCATGCGGATGTCGGCCCGTCCTGCCCGCCCGAAGATCTCCGAAAGAATGTCCTCCGCACCAGCAAAATCGGCAAAGCCGGCGTCGCTGCCATAGGGAGATCTGCTGTCGGCGAAGTCGCGATAAAAGCGATGCTGCGGACGCTCCGCACCCGTGGCATCGATTTCGCCCCGATCGAAACGAATGCGTTTTTTCGGGTCACCCAGTAGGTCATAGGCCGCCGAGATTTCCTTGAACCGCTCCTCGGCCTGCTTGTTACCGGGATTGAGATCCGGGTGAAACTTTTTCGCCAGCCGCCGATAGGCTTTCTGGATCTCATCTTGAGAGGCGTCCTTTTTGACTCCCAAGACCGCGTAAGGATCGGCAGCCAAACTGATCTCCTGTCGTTATTTGGTTGTTGGCCGTTCAGTATCCGAATCCTCGTCACTCGGTGCAGAACTGGCACGAGCAGGCTGCATGGAAACAAAGACGCGTGAGGGTCGCAGCAGCCGATCGTGGATCATGTAACCCTCTTCCACGACGCGAGCGACTGTGCCGGGTGGCTGCGAGGGGTCCTCGACCTGCGCGACCGCTTCATGCAGGTTCGGATCGAACTTTTGACCGACGGCCTCGATCCGCCGGACACCGAAGCGCTGCAGCGTCTGCATCAAGATGCGTAGTGTTGCCCGGACGCCTTCAACAAGGGCGAGGCTCTCTGCCCTCGCGGGTGCCTGACCCTCACCAGCCACCACCGTGCGCTGCAGATTGTCGACAACGATCAGCAGTTCGCGCGCGAACTCGGCGATCGCAAACTTGCGTGCATCATTGATCGCCCGATCAGCTTGCCGCCGCGTGTTCTCCGCCTCGGCAAGAGCCCGGAGCAGTCGATCGCGCAGCGACGCGTTCTCGGCAAGAAGCGTCCCCGTGTCGACGGCTTCGTCCTCGATGCTGTGCGGGTTGCCCATGCTCTATGCGCCTACGCTGCCTGTGCAAAGTGGTGGCCGTTGATGCTAAGCTGGCCATCCTGCACCGTGACCTTAACCGTGTCGCCGTCCTTGAGAGCACCGGATAGCAGCATGGTGGCCAGTGGATTTTGCAACAGCCGCTGGATCACCCGCTTGAGTGGCCGCGCGCCATAGACCGGGTCGTATCCGGTATTGGCGAGCCACGTTTTCGCCTTGTCGTCGACCTCAAGCACGATCTTACGATCGGACAACAGCTTCTGCAGATGCTTGAGCTGGATGTCGACGATCCGCTTCATTTCGGCACGGCCGAGGCGATTGAAAAGGATGATCTCGTCGAGTCTGTTGAGGAATTCGGGTCGGAACGAACGCCGCACCTCCTCCATCACTTGCCCGCGTGCCGCCTCAGCGGGTTGTCCGTCCGGCAGGGCAGCTAGATATTCCGAGCCGAGATTTGACGTGAGCACGATCAGGGTATTGCGGAAGTCAACAGTATGACCCTGGCCGTCGGTCAAACGCCCATCGTCAAGCACTTGGAGCAGGATGTTGAAGACGTCGCTGTGCGCCTTCTCCACCTCGTCGAACAAGATGACTTGATAGGGCCGGCGCCGCACAGCCTCGGTGAGCGAGCCGCCCTCTTCATAACCGACATAACCTGGAGGCGCGCCGATCAGTCGCGCAACGGAGTGCTTCTCCATGTACTCTGACATATCGATACGAATCATTGCGTGCTCGTCATCGAACAGAAATTCGGCGAGTGCTCTGCACAGTTCGGTTTTGCCGACACCGGTCGGCCCCAGGAACAGGAACGAGCCGATCGGGCGGTTGGGATCCTGCAAGCCTGCACGGGCACGCCGGACCGCGTCCGAGACAGCGATGATAGCGGGATCCTGGCCCACCACACGCTGCCGGAGCTTGTCTTCCATATGGAGGAGCTTCTCGCGCTCGCCTTCGAGCATCCTGTCGACCGGAATGCCGGTCCAGCGCGATACGACCTCGGCGACCTCCTGAGAGGTGACCTCCAGCCTGAGTAACTGACTTTCGGCAGCGGAGGCTTCCGCAAGCTTCTTCTCAAACGATGGGATTATGGAATACATTAGCTCACCGGCACGCTGGAGATCGCCACGGCGTTGCACCGTTTCCAGCTCACCACGGGCCTGGTCGAGTTGTTCTTGCAGGCGCTTTACGCCGGACAGCTTTTCCTTCTCGGCCTGCCATCGCGCCGTGAGCGTCGCCGAGCGCTGCTCCAGCTCCGCTACCTCTTTTTCGACGTTCTGCAGGCGCTCCTTCGAAGCAGGATCGCTCTCTTTCTTGAGCGCTTCGCGCTCGATCTTGAGCTGAATCACTCGGCGATCGAGCTCGTCGAGTTCCTCGGGCTTGGAATCGATCTCGATCCTCACCCGACTCGCCGCCTCGTCGATGAGGTCGATCGCCTTGTCGGGAAGGTGGCG
>WNFR01001004.1_pt1 | contig 29170 bp, 23 predicted proteins | sample 5400221 | NCBI WGS metagenome assembly WNFR01 (sample SAMN13153357, study PRJNA577476) | soil metagenome | isolation source: 40 cm soil under Madrone tree | place: USA:California | collected 2016-06-14
CGTTGTAGAATTCCGACATTTGATAAAGAACTTCTGTTTCGTCTTCTAAGGTCAGAAAGCCGTGGGCGAATCCCTCGGGCACATAGACTGCGTTCCGGTTTTCGGCCGTGAGAATCACAGCGATCCACTTTTTGAATGTCGTCGACTGCGGACGAAGGTCGAGTACAACGTCGTAAATGGCTCCCTCTGTGCAGCGAACCAGCTTGGTCTCGGCATGCGGAGCGACCTGATAATGCATGCCGCGCAGCGTACCCTGGCGAACATTATGCGACAAGCTGCTTTGCACTGATCGGGGATTGAGTCCGTGAGCTTCGAACTCCCTTTGGCACCAAGTGCGCGCAAAAAATCCCCGCTCGTCAGCTTTTGCCTCGAGACTAATTTCGAAAACCCCGGGTAACTTGGTTTCACGAAATATCATGCCCGCCACGACAAATTCGAACCGCAGTTTTGGACGAAAGTCCGTCTGGCTCCCAGCACAAGACCATATCGAGGGATACTAGACGAAAGGAGAGACGAGGTCCCACGCGTGCCGCTCATCGGGTCGTTGCCGTTTGCGCTAGCTCGTAGTGTAATTTGCCATCAACGATTTTTGCGTACGCCATTACGGCACGGCCTGTATCGTCGCCCTCAATACGCCATGAATGTCCATCCCTCACGACAGACATCTTGCTTCGAGCTCTCCACCACGAATCGACATCAGTTGGAAGGGCAGCCCAGATCTGTGCTTTCTCGCGCAATTCTCGCAAGTATCCGAGTAAATTTTTATAAGCCAAAAGTGCGACTTGCTCAATGACGTAGTCGGGATGAACGATGAAACTCATCAAGCCATTCTTTTGCAAAATCAGGTCGATTTGCGCTTTCCACAAATCAATAGAACGTTCACCCAAAACATGAAATAGGGTGTAGTCCTGGGTAGTGGTGACGGGGAGCTCAAGAACATCTCCGATGAAATAGGGCATAACCGTGCAGCATCCGCCGTGCTGAGGATCCAGGTGGGCAACATTCGGGATCGACATATCATAAGCAAACTCAAAAGCGTCATACCATTCAGGTTTTCGGTAAAGTATCGCAGCCCGAAATCCCTTCGCGCGATATTCGCGCCCATAGCTATTGATGATTTTCGCCCGCCGCAGGAATTCTCTCTTGTTCTCAAAGAGCCGGCCATCATGGTTCAGGTCCTGGATTGCAACCTCAAATCCACGGGCACGCATTAAGTTAAGCAGACTTGGAGAAACCTCGTAGCGCTCCTCTGGGACGATCCCAAAGACGGCTTTCAGGTCAAACGAGTCATCGATGTTCATCAGGTCCGCGCAATGGTCCCTTCCAGCCTTGGTTTCCACGTCGTGCGTCATCGTCAAGCAACTACTAGCGCCATCAGGCCAAAACCAAACGAACGGAATTCGTTTCACACCTTTGGCTTCCATCGACATCAACAGTAGTGTTTCGCAGATGTCTTCAACCGTCGTATCTACGGGCCAATTGGGAAAGGAACGCTTTCTCCAATTACGGGAGTGAAATTTCTGAACCTGCTTTCGCATACTCAGATTTGTGAGTGGTCGCAAGTGGTAGTACAGTTTTCGAAGAAAATGCGTGAAGCTGCTCTCCATGCCCCGGGCATTCGCATATCGCTCCATACGAAGATTATCGATAATCTCGGTTGGATCGAATGGCAAGCCGAGCTTCCCGCCCTCGACTATGACGTCCAGCATTGCATCGTAAAGTGAAGCCTCAACCCGAGATTGACGCTCTCCCGAACAAGAACGGCCGTAGCAGATTGTATTCGGGCCGAATCGAAAAAACCTATCGTCGGATGATAGCTGGTCGCTGAGGAAGATCTCAAAAAAGTTCTCGGGGCAGCGATACCGCTCATTTGCAGCTTGACTAAGCATGCCTGCGTTTTCAGAGGCTGACTCACGAGAGACCACCTCAGATTCCATGCACAATTGGCGCCGTCGCTCCAAGTTAATCTCCAACCTTGCCAACAGTCCGGTGCTCATCTCTTGTCGACTCTAGACGTGGCTCCCACCGCACACTTCAGGTAATCCGGATTCCAATGGAAACGATTAGATTGGGGCCGCAACAGCCGGACAAAGGTCAACCCATATGCCTATACAAAACTCTGCCCGCTGCAGCAGACGCAGCCTCCGGCAGACAGGAAAAAAACTGACGGACAGCCTGCGAGCCCCAAAGGATTGCCATTCCACGCTTTGCTGTTTTCGCGTGACGATAATATCTCAGCAACTTTCTGCTAGTTCCCAACCTGTCCTTGAAAGCGATCAGACCTTCATTGTTCAAATCGGTACGACCGAAATCGATTCTCTCCACACCTGCTGCCTTACTCTCCTCGACAAGCCTCCAGAACAGAAACGGCATGCCGCCGAGGCTGTGAAACCTTTCGTCGGAGCACCCGTATTTGTAAACCAGCGACGATCGATGCCGCAGCGTGAGCATCGCCGCGATTGGAACGCCGTTCTTCCTGGCAACCCTGATCTGAAGCTTGTCTCCGGTGCACGCAAGCAAATTTCTGAACCAGGTTCGCGGCTGAGGCAGCAACTTGTGGCGCCTCCTGGTAATTAGCAGAAGTCGGTAGAATTCCTCCAAGAGTTGTTCGGAGTGACCTGCTTCACAAGAAAGCCGTTCCCGTTCCGCCTTCTGGATGTTACGTCGGAACGAATTAACATGCATTCCTCGAAAAATGTCTTCTAAACTCGACCTCAAATCAAGCTCATGGAACCAGTATGAACAACTCGGTTTCAGACCGTAAGCCAAACCATCAACTGCCAATAGCGGCCGAAGTTCCACGTAACGACACTGCCGAAGATCACATTCTATTCGTAGCCAGTTCGTGAATTCCTGGAGGTTACCACCATCGGCTAGCAGGGGGTCACAATGGTCCGAAAACGGCAGCGACACCAGGCGCGTTCCGGTTATCCAACTCGAGACGCGGCACACCACAATGCCATTCTGTAGCGGTTCGCCCGGGAGAGCAGTCGTCAGCACGTATGGTTCATATCCGTACGTGCGAGCAAGCGCTTCTAACCAACCCCGTTGATGGAAAACCGACCCGTTCGGGTGACGAGCAACCAAGTCATCCCAACGGCTGTCCGTGAGGGGATCTAGGATGTCGATTTTCACTGTCTTAGTGGGCGTAGGTGACCCAAACATCCGTCGTCTTCAAATGGGGGCGAAGTAATGGATCCTCTTCTGGCTAGGCGCCAAAATGACGCTCGCCCCGTCCTCCAGATAAGCTACCGCCATTAACAACAGCAATGTCGCAATCAGCCTGCCAGTTTCCTGACTCTGGGATACTGCTTAGTTGTTGAAAATAGGATGGTTACTGATAGACAGGCCGCTCTAACCGTGTATCTTTCACGCGAACTCATCACCCCGGACGGATAGAGGGAAAAACCTTACCACAACTCGCGAAGGGGTTTCCTCGCTTGGGGGCTCGTCTGGCCATTGGTCATAGCCCATCACCCAGCAACTGGTGGACGGCGTCAAGCAAGGACGGCGCTGAGACATCTGCTCTTTTATTCCGCGCTTCATCGCCGCTTAATATTTGAACCTTCTGCAGCCCGCGTTTCTGCCGGCCTCGACATCGATTTCGGAGTCACCGATCATCCAACACGAGGTCAGATCGAGTTCATATGTCTGCGCGGCAGCGAAAAGCATGCCCGGATCTGGTTTGCGGCAGCTGCAAGGGGGTTGCTTTTCGTGCGGGCAGTAATAGACTTGCGTGATTGTGGCGCCCGCCGCTGCTAGCTCCTGACACATCCGCCTGTGTATTGACTCCAATTCGGCCACGGTCAGCAGCCCATTTGCTACACATCTTTGGTTGCCAACCACGAAAACACAGTAGCCTGCTCCCGTGAGCAAGCCGACCGCTCGGGGACTCCCGGAAGAATTTGCAGGTCCTCCCAGCGAGTTACATACTGGCCTTCCGGCGGCTTTCGGCGTCACGATCTAGAAACGCGGCGCTATTCATGAAATATTTCCCGCTCTACTAGTTCTGCGATGATATGGCCGATGAGAATGTGGCATTCCTGAATGCGTGGCGTTTCATTCGATGGCACGCAGATACAATGATCCACACTCCCCTGAAGGTTCCCCCCAGTACCGCCGGTCAATGCGATGGTGTGCAAGCCCATTTTCCTGGCCGTCGACATCGCATTCAATACATTTGACGAATTACCGCTCGTCGAAATGCCAATGGCGACGTCCCCCGGCCGAGCCAAAGCTTCAAGCTGCCGTGAGAAAACTCGATCAAACCCGTAGTCGTTTCCGATGGCGGTAACGCACGAACTGTTTACGGACAAGGCTAATGCAGGTAAGGCGGGCCGATCGAACGCAAAGCGTCCCACGAGTTCCGCCGCTATGTGCTGTGCATCAGCGGCGCTGCCACCATTCCCAAACAACAGAGCTTTATTCCCTTGTTTGAGCGCATTTACTAGGACTTCGCTCACTTTCGCTACCGTCAACACAACGTCCGTACTTCGGAGCAGGCTTTGTTTCGTTGCGATCGATGCCTCAATCAGTTCACTCACGCGATGCTCGAAGTCATTGGTTTGTTTCATCCATCCTCCGAGGTTAAGCAGCGGACTGCGCATAATCTGGCTTCGGTAGTCTGCCTCTAATATCGCCATCCGGCCACGGTCACATCATTATTATTCCCCTGTCTGCTCTTGCGCCTCCTAAAATGAAGCGAGTACCGCCGTCGCCAAACAGGTAAGAAGAAGCCGCCAATCGCAAATCCGCCGACCTTCCTCATCAGAAGTGCCGAAGGGCTGTTTCTGGCAGGCCGCCACATAAAGCCGATGACAGATGCTTTCAGCCCGCGCGTAGTCTTCTGGAATACCGATGTCGATGAAACCCACGCTGCTCCAATGACTGCAACCCATTGCACGACCCTCTGGACGATCATGAAGCGTGCGATATCAGCAAACGCAGATAGATGATGAGGGAACTGTCGTAGCGCACCACCAATCGCCGGAAGATTCCCTAGCTAGGCACTGAGGCGCTTGACGATCCTGCTCCGTTTGTAGCGACGCACCGGGCGGCCATCCTGCGCCGGGCTTCTCGCGATTCGAGCGATGCGGGGCGATCAGTCGATGCCTCGCCGTGCCAGCCGCTGACGCACCGCGTCGCTATCGGCCATAACCCGTACGGTCTTTGCTGAGGACGGCCTGCTTGATAGCGTCCTACACGGATCGCCGCGCGCGTCATTTCCGCGAGCCGGACCTCTGCCGGAGGATGCAGGGTCAAGGTAGTCCCCCAAAGGAAGACCGCAGCCGTCGACCACCACCATCCATTTCGTCCCGAAGCCGATTGTTAAACGCTCATCCCCCATCCTGGAGAGCAGATGTTGTCCGAGGGCAATATTAAGGAAATTGACGATAGTTGGATGATAAGACCTCGCTACCACGAGTCGTTAGAAATGTCTTTCAGATCAGTTCGAGGTCGCGAACGGAGCAGAGCACAGAGTTTTGTTCTAGCTAGGCGGCAAAGTTGCCGTAAAGGCGATCTTCTTCTCCCGTGTAATCCCGCCAGGGCAGCTATGCCCAATATCAGCAGCATAAACGTAGATGGTTCGGGAGTCCTCACGATCTGAGCATTCCAAGTGACCCACGTATATGTGCCAAGGGTTATATTCTCCAGAGAAACCTGATGAGTGCCCACGTCGTCAAATTGTAGCTTCCAATGCATCCCATCCGCAGTGAACTGCGGCCCATTTGGGAAGGGAAGAAATCCACCACTACAAGCTGAACAAAGGCCACCCACGAATATATCCCCACCGGTTCCGGCCAGAGTGTATTGATGGTCGAGCGTTCCCGTGAGCGACGTAACAAGCTCGAAGGAACCATCATTGACCCCGCTAAATGGGTCTGGTTCTGGCTGAAGGTTCAAAGTCGCCGTGAACATCACGGGAATACAGGTCAGGCCATACTGAGCGCAGAATGCAGTGTTTGTTTGTCCAGTGACCTGCACTTGGTCTGCCGAGGCCTGGGGCACGAACATGAACGTTAGGGCCACGATACCGAGAACCACTTTCATAAGTTGTCCTCCCCAGTGACTCTTTAGAAAGCGCGTGTCGCTGGGGGCTATTCGAAAATCGCTGCACGTTTGGTTCCACCAGCAAACTCACGAGATTATTAGACTTACGGCAATCTCTTTGGTCCACATAATGCATAGCTTTCCACTTTGTGAATTCAAGAGACGGTCCGTTTTGGGGTCAGGCCGTCATTTCCGTTCGTTCTATGCCCTAGGAAATCGCCGGAGGGCGATCCCAGCCGCTCTCGCGTTGACGAGCGACAGGGGCAGCGTTCTGAAAACTGAACTACATCCCCGAAATCAATAACTTACGAGCCATTGAGTAATCCACATAAGTCGATGTGTATGCTCTGTATGACCCGGAATGAGAATCCCGGCGGACGCGTTCAATCCAGTTGCGGCGCTTCCGCAAGATCGCGCTCGTCCACGATGTTGTAACGTACAAAAACGCTCCGGGCTTTGTGTCCTGAAATCTTCATCGTTGTCGTGTCCTTCGCGCCTTATGCTTATGCATCGGTTAGCGGAAGCGACCGAAGCTGCATGAACACCCGCGCCAAAATGTCCGGAGGCCTCCGAGGGCCAGACGAACACTACAACCAGACCTAAAGCCGCGCAAGATGTGCGAAAAGCTCTGCACGCTATCGGGTACTAATCGCAACCCTGGTCGTAATCTGTCCGCTGTGACAGTTGATTTGACCTCGCGTCTGGAGCTAAATGTAAGTACTGGCAGGGGTACAATCGACCCGTTACCTGTGAAAAGGATTTCACGCTAGGAGTGGTTGCTTCATTGGAGTGTTTAGGAGATCAAATGAGACGCAGGTGGTCGCTGCCGTTATACCTCATTCTGCTCGGGTCAATTCCCGGGATCGCTCACGGGCAAGCTTGGTCTGGTATCCTCGACCCTACTCGTGCCACTGACTGGTCAACTGCGGGGGTACTTGGTGGAATCCCCGTCAGAAATACGATCTGTTCGACGCTTGGTACGGCAGGACAAGCTCCGGGTTTTGTGCAGTCAGTCACAATGGCGCAAATCAATTCAGCGCTGTCTGGTTGCCCCAGCGGTCAGGTCGTCCTTCTCAATCCTGGCACGTATAACACTGCGAGCAACGGCATCACGATTCCAAGCAACGTGACACTGCGCGGTTCCGGGCCGACGCAGACCATCATCAACTCGTCCGGTACTGGCGGAATACCTATAGTGCAGTTTGGGAACGGTGCGGCACCTCGTGCCGGAACGAATACAGCTATTATCGGAGGAGCAACTCAAGGGTCAAATGCCATCACCGTAGCTAGCTCATCGGGCATCGGCGCCGGGATGCTCATGATTCTGACTCAGAGCGATTTAAGTTACATGACGAGCCAGGGCGACAATGGAACATGCTCCTGGTGCAGCGGGGGCATAGGAGGGGATTCTGGGCAGACTGTTCTTGTGACAAACGTCAACGGCACGACCATCACCTTCAGCCCTCCACTCTATATTGCACTGACAAATTCCCCTCTAGCCTTCCCTTTCAACGTGGGCTGCACCAACGCCGGACTGGAAAACCTGAAAATATCCGCGCAGCAAGTTGGCTATAATCCGAATATCAACTTCAGCGGGGTAACAAACAGCTGGGTCAAAAACGTCGAAAGCGACTTCGCTGATGGTTCACATCTTTATCTCTATTACAGCTTACACAACACGGTGCGCGACAGCTTCTTCCACGACGGTTACAGCCACGGACCAGGGACCACGGACGACCAACTTACCCTCGGCTATAAGTCGAGTGCTAACCTCATTGAAAACAACATCTTCTGGCGGCAGCACATAAGCATCATGCTAGAGTGGGGCGCGTCTGGAAACGTCATTGCTTACAACTACTCGACGGGAAGCTACCACGACCAGTTGTTTGCGTGGATGATTAGCGACATTGATTTCCACGGCGCTCATCCGATGATGAATCTGTTCGAGGGAAACATAGGAGTACACTTCCAACCGGATTCTACTTGGGGGTCATCGAGCCACAGCACGATATTCCGCAACTACTCGACTGGCTCTAATGTCTACGTTCCTCCTGCAAATGCCCGCGGCGCCCTCCAGATGGGAAGTGCGCAGCAAGAAACGGCCAATGCCATGGCCTATTCGATGGACTGGCTGACTCAGTTCAACAACATGGTGGGCGTGATCGCAGGGTCTAACTCTCTCCTCAACAACCAGGGAGCGCCAAGCATAAGGAAATCCCCAGCTTCGGGTGGTGCTAGCCCAGCGTGCATAAACGTTGGATTCCTCTCGGCCAGCAGTACGGCTCCTACACCGAACAACGCAGACGCGACGATGTTCTATCACGGCGTCTATAACTGCGCTGATGGCACGTTTACGTGGGACGTAAACCATCCGAACCATAGCTTGCCTGCGAGTTTTTATCTCAATAGTAAGCCGTCATGGTGGGGGAGCGCAGCTTGGCCTCCTATCGGGCCAGATGTGAGTGGCGGAAATTTCTCGGATTGGGTGAACTCCAACAATTCAGTGCTCAATGGGCATGTGAACGCGATTCCGGCGGTTAGCTGCTTTAAGGCCGCGACGTCCAACGGGGCGACCAACACAGGGACATTCGACGCGAGCACCTGTTACACAGGAACGTCAACGTCGGTCGCCCCTCCGACGAACCTCAGTGCTCTTGTTCAGTGATCTTCTCGTTCTGCATTGCTCTTCTTGCGTGAGCGGAACTGTTGTCGCTGTCAAACGCGATAGATTGAGGTCCGAATGAATCCTGTTGGTTTTCCCGCCGCTGATTCCCGAGTCCGGCGCGAATTATTTCAAATCCCTTAACCGGTCGTTCCAGTTTTCATTTTGGCGAATCGCTTTTGAGGCGTCGATTTTCAATGCGAAAGAGCACTTTATCCCAATACCTTACGAAAGAGAACCTGACGCCCTGCAGGAACAGTTGAGCACGCTTGGCTGTACGCCAGCCAAAGGCCGCCTTGATCCAGGAGTACTTCCAGGACAAGCGCGGAACTTCCAGTTGGCCTCCCAAGTCGCTGGCCAACTGTTTTGCCTGTTCTACAATGTCAAGCCTTTCCGAATAAAAGTAGATCAGCAAAGTTTGCAGGTATTTCACGCAAGCAGCCCGAATCTCCTCGCTGTCTTCTAGCGACCGCACATAACCTATATGCAACCGCATAGAGTGCCACAGAGCCTCCATTTTCCTGTCCGATCGACCGACATAGCTTAGGCTTCCGAAACCGGACGCACGATAGTACACTCTTGATTCCGGCACGAATCGAACGCCATCGCTCGCGAGGAGGACGCGGCAGAAGTACTCGCCATCGTCATCTCCCAGCAATTGAGTGTTCCATGGACCAGCAGCTTCGGTTAAATTGCGACTGACGAGCCAGGTGGACGTCTGCATGAAAATATTCTGTTCCATCTTGCGCACTAGCCATTCTAAAGGAGATAGATCGTTCCACAGCGCAGTCGGAATGAATTCTGCACGACGATATCGGTACAGGAATCGTCCCCACTCCGAAGAAAGAAGTGTCTGTCTGCTCCGACACTGGTCCAGTGCAGCCATTTGCCTGGCAACCTTGTCAGGAGCCAGGAGATCATCGGCATCCAGCCACTGAATGTAATCTCCCTGGCAAAGAGAAAATGCCCGGTTCCTGGATGCAGCAGCACCCTGGTTACTCTGCGTGACGACCCGAACGCAATCGGACTCAAATTGCCTCGCAATCACTAAGGTGCGATCCGCAGAGCCATCATCAACGACGATGATTTCCTTTCTAGGCCACGTTTGCGTTACGGCGGATCGCAGCGTGTCCGCAATCCATTCTTGGGCATTGAACGCAGGGATGAGAATTGATACTAGAGGTTGCATGACGGTCTCCCCTCCTCCAGAGGCGAAACTAGTTGTGGGTTGAATCCATCTAGTTCAGCAGTGCTAATCGTCTTACCGTTTGTCCAATTGTCCGGAACGGCGGTGATCGCCAGAAGAAAGGCGATCCAGATGAGGTCCAGCATCCTGAATCCTGCTTCGGTAAAATTATAGATTACTCCAACGACGCAATACGCCAGCCTGAGCTTGCCTACGCCCGAATCCCGACGGAGAGCGACACATGCGTTGCGGTAGCCCGTCACTATAAGGACACCAAGAAGTGTCACTCCTATCCACCCTAGGTTCAGGTACACTTCTAGGTATCCGTTGTGGGCCTCGTTCGGATGCCACCAGTAGATGCTCCATATCTTTTCTAGGCGCGGCCCGAGCCAGAAACTCTCGAAGCCGGTCCCGAATAGCGCGTTCCCGCTCAAACTGAGGACCAGATTCCACAGCGCAGTCCGGCCCGTGAGCGTACGGTCTCTTCCCATCGCATCGAGTGCGACCCCACCCACATCGAAAAATAAGGCGCAGAAGGAAACGAGCACCACCAACGCTACGAGGAGGTGCACAACCGACAACCTTTGGGCAAGCATGCGGAAACTCGCCGCCACCATCAAGCCGCTTGCCAGAAGGAAACAGGAGAAGGAGGTCATCGAGTTGGCCATCCAAAAGAGCCACAACACCATCGTAAGAAGAATGCCGTGAGCGATCAGCCGGCGGTTCCGGTTTGTCTCCTCTCGGTCCATCCGCGCAGAGAGAAGACGCCAGACGGATCCAAGTCCGAAAATCAGGCAAGTAATACCGAGCATGTTCTTATTCGTGGCGACGCCCGAATAAACTGCTGTCCCAGACTCTGCCTTGTACTCTTTCCCGAGTTCAGGGTAGTACTTGATTATTAGAACCGACAGCGGTATGAGGAGAAAACCGGTCCGCGTAAGGAGCCGCTTAACCGCCGCGGATCGGTTAGGATCAGTCAGGACGACCATGATCATCACGACGTCGCCCAAGGCCTTAATCCATCGCTTGAACGCAATGTCTGGGTAGTCAGACCACAAGATGCTGGCAGCACAATAAAGAAAAAAAAGGAGGATCGGTCCGTTCGCGCGCAGGAGACGCATTGCCTCTGGCCTCCTTACAAGTACGATTAAGCCCAAACCCAACAATATCGTATAGATCCATCGGTCAACAGGGCTCCCCTCAGAGTACTGGTCGGGCGAACCGAATAACGTCCGTGCTTGGCCCACGCCAAGTGCTGCGAGCCACTGGGATACCTCGCGGGACCCGACAATCCAAAGCCACATCACGGGAATCCATAGGGCTTTGGAAGTGCGAGAGCTCCGGTCCCGATCTAGAGCGAAAAGCCCCAAGATCCCGAGGGCATAAACTACAGTAGCGACGTGCGGTGACATTCACCTACTCCCCTCAAAGGCCGCTGACGGGAGGTCGTGCTGAGCCGTCTTGACCATCGAATCGAGGAAAAGCCGATGGATCAGTTCCAGGGTCAGCACCTTGTGGATCTCACTGGTGTGGTTCCGACCTCCTTGGAGATGGCCTCGCACAATGGCTTCGAGACTGTTCCGTTGGAGGTAAGGTCGGGAAAGGGTCCGCGGGTCGAGCAGCATTTCCCGAACGTATTCGGCAAGAACATCTCGGTACCAAACGCGGAAATGTGAGAACTTGTGCCTGCCAAGAAAGAGCCGTTCGAGTTGGAACGGCGAGAACAGATGATCGATGCGCGCCAACCACTGGGGCATACCGTAGTCGTAGGCGTATTCTGCTTTGAACGTGAATTCAAGGAACCGCTTCGAGATCGCCCCGGAAAAACGTCCCTGATCTCCGCCCAAGCCGCGATCGGTCCGGATCCCGTTGAGGGCGGCATTTCCGTCGGCGATCAATCGTAAGCTAATGTCATTGTTCGCACGAGCTGACTCTGGCGCGCGGAAAATCGTCCGGATGAAGTCGTTGTCTAAATAGGGAGTGCGCAGGGAAAGCTGGGTCTGCTCCAGGGCGAGAAGGCCGAAGTGGTGCCAGGGAGCCTGGCGGAACACGGCAAAGGAAAGCGGGTGAACTCGAATGAGTTGGGCATACGTCTCGCACGCCAAACCAACGTAATAGTTAAGCTCCGGACACAACAGCCCAGGTGTGGACTCCACTGGCTTAAACGCCCGTACGCCCCGGAGCACCTCGCCGCCGTAGTTTCCCGTCATTCGGACGGGAGCAATCTCCGCGGCTCGTTCGTTCACGTAAAGGTCGGGGGAATGGTTCACGCCGACGCATCCGTCGGTGAGGTACACAGTGCGCTCGGCGTAATCGGGGAAGAGCGAGAGGAACTCTTCTCCAAGGCGGATCACCTCGTGGGACTGCTGGCACACATTCGCTACTTGCCGGGCCAGCCGGACGTCATGGCAGTCTCGAAACATGCCTCCGAACGAATAACAGGGTAGAGATCCCGGGGCTGGCTTCCTCCATGCCATGATTATCCGAGTGTCCAAGCCGCCAGTTAGGGAGACAGCGATTCGTTCACAACCACTGAAATACCGAGGGAGGTTCCTCGAAAAGGCATTCTGGAGTTCCTGGTAATACCGCTCCGGCTCTAGTGGACCTTGCTCCTCCCATTGCCTCGGCTGGAAATACTTATCTTTCCGCTCGATGGAACCATCGCGAAATGTCCAAGCCGAAGCAGGTGGCAGGATGTAGATTCCCTGGAAGAGGGTGCGATCCTCCAACACGCAGCCGCAGCCGACGAACTCTCCCAAGCCCCGGGGGTCTACCGTTCGCAGTTCGGGACGAACCGTGAGGATGGCTTTGGCTTCCGCCGCGAAATAAAACGCCTCCTTAGCTTCGTGATAGTAGATCCTGTGTATCCCGTACCGGTCGTTGAAGAGCGTCGTCGCTCCGAGCCTCCGGTCGGTCAGGAGTCCGTGATATCGACCGTTCAAATCAGCCAGAAAAGTGGTGTTCTCCTCGTAGAGATGGACGAGGTAGGAGGGCCCCTCCGCCCGGACGGCATGCCCCCGCTGCTTGAGGCGATGAGCTGTCCCCGCCTCTGGGTATTCCTCCCCGGAAAAAACGAGAACGACATCTCCTAGCTCGTTGCGGAGCGGCATTCCGTCGGAGAAGGAGTTCTTCCGAGCGGCCCAACCGACGTACACGCCCGCAGATTCATCAGCCCACATTCCCGTCGCGTAAAAAGACTCGTGGCGCAGAGCCGTAACCATCTGCTGCAGTTGCGGCTCGACCCATCCACGCGGCATTTTGGTGATAATACCGACGATTCCTGGCACGTCGTCTCTTCAGGGTGCCTTCGTAGCAGATTGGAACACTAGGTTATACCAAGAAGCCCGAAGTTTGCGGAGCCTGTAGAGTAAGGGTTCGGGAATATGGTCCGTGAACCTTCGGTGCAGGCCGAGCTGGAAGCCGACCCGACCGGTGCGAGTCAACGGAACGTAGTAGCGAGGCAGATCGACACGCTGGAAGCCATTTACTTCTTTAAACTTCGTCAGGCTGTCAGGCTTCTTGTTGCTGTAGGTAAAGTTTTGGTACACGAGGTATCCGATATTTCGTTCGGCACAAGAACGAACCGATTGAGCAATCAGCGCATTCGTGGGAGCCTTGTCCCTGTGTTTGACCATCGAGACGATGTTCATCAAGTTTGCCTGTGTTCGATTCTCATCGGTCACCAGTTTAACGAAACCAATCAGCTTTTCGCCGAGAAATGCCCCAACGAACAAAGAACGGTCCAGGAACGTCGCCTCCGCCGCGCGTACCGTTTGGATGTCCTTGCCATAGTGAACATTCGGCTTTCCCTGTCGGATGGAGCTCTCATTGTAGACCTCCCACATTCCCTGGACGAGGGCTTCATCGAAAGGCACCTCACGAATCATTACCCCTTTCTTCTCTGCTTGCCGGGCCCTATTCCGAGCGTCGGATCGAATTTGGTGGTTCCACCACTGATCGAAGGTGGACACGCGCAAGACCGCCAGATTGTCCCACTCCATGGGATAGGCGAATTTTGGGGAGGTTTCAGGCATTATCTGCATGAACGTGAAGAGGTCGATCCGTGTGCCGGATTTCCGCAGGCCGGCGAGCAATTCCTGAGGGTCAGTCAGAAGTTCGTACTTGTCCAGCTCCGGGTAAGCAATCCGGATCAACGATCCCCGAATATTTATCTCTTTACCGCAAACTATCACGAGCTTGCCTCCAAACCTCCTGCGTCTCGACTGGCCTGATGTTCTTTGCCAGGTCAACAAGACGGGAGAAGGTGCTGATTATCCGCCTCTTACGACCTTTCGGGATGTCTCATGGCATAACGACCGTGGCCACTCTTGGCAAAATAAGGCAGGCCACCGGATTTGTGATCCACCGAGTCTTCTGCGAGTTCGTGACCTGACGAGGCCAACAGGATACAAGCGTTCTACTAAGCACATATGTCGGTTCTAATCGGTGATGTATGGCTGTTTGATCGGGTTGACACCCACGAGCGCGAGGAGCCGGCCCAGGTGAAAAGAGAACTGGAACATGCACCTCATGAACTTAGCCTGTCCCAGAACCAGCGCAACCGGCAGCGCCGCCGCATACGATGGAGCTGCAATAACTGACTGTAGGATTCGAACGGGCGGAAACCCATGATTGCGCAGCGAGAATACGCCCCGGAGCAAAGCTCGTTTGACTAGAAAACCTCGTTTCCAACGCGCTGGTGGAACGACTTCGTACACCACAGCCTCATTGCACCAAACAACCGTCCGCCCCTTTTCGATAATTCTTCTAAAGAAGTCTTGGTCCTCTCCCGACAAACACTGAGGTCTGAACGGCTGGGCTTCTTGTGCGAAAACTTGGCTTCTCAGTAGCACATTGCCAGTTCGGCAATAATTCCAGTCGAGGCGTAGCCCAGTTCGGTGCGTGGGCCGATCGTGGAACCGACCTTCCACCACCCACCGGGGAGGTGGCGCGTCGAAGTGCGGCTTTACAGGTCCGAGGACCCCATCGACCTTATGCTCCTCCAGCGTCTTGAACAGGAACGCCAGCCAGTGCTTGATGGGAAACTCATCGTCATCGATGAAGGCCACAAAATCTCCCTCCGCGTTCATAACCGCCTTGTTCCGCGCCAGCGGGATATTCTGCTGGGGTTCGACGCAGTATCTGATAGGAATGCGTGACGCAACGGCGAAGTCAGCAACCACGACTTCAGCTGATCGTAAATAATCGTTGTCGGCAACCACGATCGAGTAAGTGAATCGATCGCCTGTATCCTGGAGGCTGAGTGCCAACAACAGGCGCTTCAGATACTCCGGCCGCCTATATGTGCAGATGCAAACGGAAATATGTGGTTTGATCATCGCCCGTAGAGAATAAAAATTTGCTAACGCCAATCGGCCATCCGCTGTCGAACACAAGTGCCCAATCCGAGCTTGGATCAGGTCGAACGAGAGGCAACTGAACCTCACAATCCGTTTGCGCTCGAGGTGCTATCGCGCAGGCGCTGTTGTGGACGAACGACTACGCGGCGACCTGCCTACGACAAACGCCTTCAATCGTCGCATCTGCTCTTGTCTGCAAAACTGGACGAATTCACGGGACACGGGCCTCTCCACGCGTCTAATCAGTGACCAAAAATAGCCGAACGCAAGCATCAAGCCGCCCACGAATATAGGTTTCTTTGTCATCTGATAGGCCGCCCTGCACAATTGCCAAACCGGGGAGGTTCCCACGGAGTAGTCCTTGCCGCCATCCCTGAACATCGATACCAGCAAGCTTTCCTGGGCGGTGCCGGTATGCCGGTAATGCCAATACATTTTTTCCGTAAATGTCCTTGTCTTCCATCCCCTCATTCTTGTGGCAATGTCCGCAATACGATCTATGGCACCGCGTTTTACCGGCATGTACCCACCGATTGCCTCGAAGCACTCGCGGCGAAACAGTTGGCAAGGACCCGTCACGTGCTCGATGCTGACGAAGCGATAGTCGTACGGTTGATTTAGTGGATCGGTGTAGGGCGTTCCGACTAATCCCAGTTTGGGATCAGCGGCGAGCTTCTGGAGTAAAAAAGAAAAGTACTGCTCGTCGAAAGAGACGTCAGCATCTAGATTGCCGATGGCGTCGTACTCCGATCCCGCTAGCCTGACTTGTCCAGCATTGAAAGCAGCTACCTTGCCAGCGAAGTTGCGCTCCGCACGCTCGGGCAATGTTACCAATTCAATCCAAGCATGCTTGCTGGCGAACTTACGCACAATCTCATCGGTGCCATCGGTGGAACCATCGCTAACGATGACCCACTTAAGCGGAAGTACGGTTTGCGCAATGACCGACCTAATTGTTTTCTCGATGAAAGCGGCTTCATTTCTCGCAGGTGTCACGAGTACATAGCTAGGTAATTTGGCAGACGCCATCTCTTTCAAATACTGCCCATCGATCTGGCTAGACGAGCGCACATTAGCTTTGGGTTGATTCTTCGCCAGGGTTCTATAGTTCGTTTCCTTGGCGTTTGACCGTGCCGCTTTCAGCCTTGCGGTGCCCAGAGAATTCCGTCTCGCCGCCGAGACGATTGCATTTAAAGTTGCATTCGTATCAATGTAGTTGTCGCGAAACTCACACAGAAGGCGCCGCATTCGTACTCCTGCATTATAAGTTTTCGTCCCTCGCCATGGTGTGCCCATGATCTCAGATCCTTCAGGCAGAATTCTGATCCTAGCGCTTTGGCCAGCATCCAACGACACGCGTATTTTCAGCCGACCATCTTCTTTCTCGCACGCCCACTCGCATCCATCGATGGCTACAGACGCCGGTTTCTCATCCGGTGTTCGCCGCTGCAGCAGAACGTAATCTTGAGTGCGATCTTCTGTGTTTGTCAGCGTGAACCGATCCGTGTAGAACTGCACGTGTATATTGCCGTTCTCGGCGACTCTTGTGAGGCTGGCACGTGAGCACGCCGTGCTAAGGCTTGTCCATTCTAGGCGCTTATCGAGACGGTTCAATTGATCGACAAACGTCTCAAGCGCCGCATACCCATCTCGAAAATAACCATGATGCTCAGTTGCGAACGCCGGCTTTCCCATGAAGAGATCAAAAGCGAACTCCGCCAGGTTGTTTGGGTATCGACGGCCAAACAAGGGAAAATTATCGAACGCGGTAACGGCTACCTCCAGCAAATCACGAAGGGCTAGCGTTTCGGTGGTGTTTGACGGGAAGACATCGCTGTTGACAGCCGCCAAATAGCCCGACGCTCTCAGGGCAGTCACGCCTTCTGCCGAAAAGAGTCCTTGGGGAAATATCATGACATCATCGAACGCGATCCCATGGAGCCGCTGATGTGCTTGCATTCGCTCCAAGGCTAGTTGAGCCTTCCCGCGCAATGACTCCAAGTTTGTGCTCTCAAACTCCCCCCAGGTATGATCGCAGCCATGAACACACACAAAAAGTGGTCCGCTGTTCGATGAGATGAGGGCCGCTGCTGTCTTGCTCGATTTGCGGTAATTTTGGGGGATAAACGCGACATTGACTGAAAATCTACGCGCTCGCATGATCTCCAGAAGTCTTCCATATTCCAGAAACCCATAACGACTCGTCAGCAATGGATCGTCGATGATAAAACAGGCTGTCGGCTGATCGTTGTGCCAGATGCGGTTGCCCAGCGCTCCCCGCAAAAACATCATCAACGGTACGAGCCTGGAAAACCATGACAACGGGCGACAGTCGCGTCTTACCTTTTCGTCCAAGTCCGCCAATTCGCCGCAAGCTAAGAAGAAAACTCGTGATGCACCATAGCCCGCGCTGACGAAAAAAGGCTTGTCTCCAGCTTGGATTATCACGTCCTGTTGACGCCCGTTAGTACCCTGAAGAAAGGAGTGCCCTCTCGATGTGTTCACCGCTCCAAATGAAAGTCCGGAAAATTGGCCGCACAATTCACGGTGACTCCCGGCAACGCGAAACTCTTGATCGCCATCAGCAAGCGGTTGGACTCCCCGGAGACCGTCGGCAGATAAAGCCCGCAATATCGCGTCATGACGTTCTGTGGGTTGGAAACCAAAGACAAAGATGCGTGCCGCCAAATCAGTAAGATTACATACTTCGGTGAACCCTGTCTGTATCGCATCGGCAGCGTTGGCGAGGGTTTCCGCGTCGACGATGAGGCAGGAGCATTGGGGTACCAATTTCCGAATCGATGCGCCGTCGCGCAGGGCTGCCGTAGTGAGGGATATAAGTGTCGTTTCGGCTCCCAAGAACTCCGCGATCTTGTATGCGCTGCGATCTGACATTGTCGGTGTGTTCCAGCAAAGAACGACCACTTGGTTTGTCAGCCGGAACGTTTCAAGAGCCAACGAGTTCGAAACTGGGAGCGTTGATTGCATTATGGAATATAGATCCGATCCGCCACTGCCTCATCGAGGCAACAATCGTCCTATGGTCGCGCGGGGGAGAAAATGCGTTATGCTGTCCCTAGCATAGAAAAATTCACGCACTAGCAATTGCCGAATCCACGTTCCAGCAAGTTCCCCGCCAGTCTGCACTCGATTCAGCTTGGCTGACGACAGTCGATTCGCCCAAACGCGGCCATCACGAGAATCCTCGACACTTGTTGGGCCATCTTATTTGCCACCAGCCCATTTTCCCTCGACTGTCACTTCCGTGACGCGTAGACGTTCGGTCATAGGAATGATCGACCCTGCCAAGTCCTCGATCAGCCCTAGGTACCGCTGCTTCATCACATCCCAGCGGATTGGCGCATATTCTTCCATAGCCCTCGCCGCCAGGCGAGTACCCAAAGCGCGATCCGTATAAAGCCGCACCATCTGCCTGGCCAAATCTTCGGCATTGTTCGGCTCAAAATAAACGAGGGCTTCCTCACTAAAATACCGCCGTATCGTTTTCAAACGAGACATCAAAACCGGTTTGCCCGTAATGACGAATTCAGGCAGCTTGTTGGGAAAGGCAAAGTCCAAAAACACGTCGCGACGGATCGGTAGAATGCCGGCGTCGCATTTTCTCAACCAACTGGGAATTTCAGCCGATGGAACCGAACCGATCAACTTAACCCTTTCTGTCACGCCCCGCTCTCGCGCCAGGCACGCCAGTGTTTTCTCTTCGGTCCCGGAACCCAGAATCCACAGCTCCGATCCGGGCATATCCGCATGTGCCATGCTCAAAGCTTCGATTGCAATATCGAGTCCATAGAGTCGCGTGAGAGTTCCGTGGTACATCATCACGAAACGATCGGAATGCCCGGTCGCATCTGGTTCCTTCATGCTCGATTGAAACCGTACTTCGTCGGCCGCGTTCATTATCACGACTGATTTGGAGGGCCTCAGCCCGCGCTGGATCAAAAGATCCTGGATCGGTTCGCTGATTGTGAGCACATAATCAGCGCAATCAAAGCTGATCTTCTCCAAGTACTGAAGAATCCGAATTATCCATGAGTTCTCCGCGATACCGTATTTGGACATGTAGAACTCCGGAGTGATTTCGTGCATGTCCAATATCAGCTTAGCGCCCAACCATCTGGCGGGAACTGCGGCGAAGATCAGGAAGTCTGGCAGAGTGTTCACATCGATGAAGACATATTGTCTCCGCCACGTCATCAGAAGCACCTGGACAAGGGCCCACAGGAAGAAGACCGCATACTCATAAAAGTAGCGCGCTAGTGACCCCCGCTTCTTTCCCAGGGGAACTGTATAAACGTTTACGCCGTCGAGCGTATAGGTTTTCTTTCCATGGGCGGCGGCCAACGCCAGAACGTCGACGGAATACCCAGCCGACACCAGTGCCTCGGCCTTTCGCCGCACCCGACAATCAATATCGTAAACGTTTTGCACTATTATGAGGCAGGCAGATTTCATTGACGTACCTCGAGTTCGGACAGCCCGGCTGGTTGTTCAGAAACTCTCCCGAGGAAGCAGTCGAAGTTGACAACCGTCTGGGCATTCCATTCGGTGTCGGTGTATGTGAACATCCCGGCGGACGGCCCTGCATCTCGCTTCATTGATGGCCGGTGCACTCGTAAGCACAAAGATGGCAGAGCTTCTGTCTCTTGTTCTTCGTCGGTACGGCTGAAAACCAGTACGCCGTTCGCGGTCCCGGCTCGCTCGAATCGCACTTCACGCCGTTTGCGAAACCAACTAACCGCTTGCGCAGCTGTGGCAAACCACGCATCCGAGGATTTCAGCACTTCAACTAAGCTAATGTAAAAATCACCCCAAAAGCGTTCAGGTCCGTGACTTCGGTCATGCCAAAGAACCGTTAGCACACCTCCGAATTCTCCGGCGTTCGCAATCAAATGTTTGCAGCGTTTTTCGGCTTCGGATTCAGATAGGTTAAGCCGATTGTGGTAGAAGAGCGCTCCGTCCTGGATATGTAGTGGAAGCTCGAGGAGTGTCTTGGCACTTAATGGACGAAACACCTGGGTGGTTCCGCTGCGGTACCCTACGGTTTCGTTGTATCCCGCCGTGGAATCATAAGCGTAGCCCCCCTGATCGAGTACGGATGGTGTGTTCGCGTTTTGCAACAGCCAGTGCATCCGGATGCCGATGTGAGACGCACGCGTGATTTCTGCAATCCTCGATAGCTCAGCTCGACCTTGCTCGACACTGTGCCAGGCATCAATTCCGTGCACGCCCAGTTCGCAACCTTCCTTGCCGAGAGTCGCTACCCAGCGCCGAATGTCCCCCACGTCATAGGCCGTTGCGCGCCAAGCAGCGTGCTTCCCCGGCACGTGTTCACCCGCGTGGCGCTTGAAGGGAATCAAGTAATAAGTTGCCGGCAAGCTTTTCTCGACTCGCAGGTACCATTCAAACGGACTCCAGAAGTCCTTGGCCCAGCCGAGGTACACAAGGGGAAGAGATGCAGCCGCGCGCCACATTTCCAAAAAACGGCTTACCGGAATTCGCCGCCGAAGAAGGCTGCGAAGCGCCCCAACGGTTGAGCGGTAGAGAAACCCCCACATCGTATGATCGAACTTATGGTCTCGAATTCCGACGAAATCGATGTCGTGGGTTAGGCAGACCGTGAACGCGTGGTCTTTAGGTGCCGGGGGGATCTCCAATAGCGGAATTCCTTCATTCAGTATCCAGTTCCTTAACATGCTAATGTGCAGATCGAGTGTGGGCAGGTGTGCGTGCTCGATAGGTTGGCCGGCCGACAACAGGAGGTGAACTTCCTGAAACAAGTCATATCCGAGTCGAACCACAATTTGGCCCGCCGCCCGGGCAACGCGAAGGCCCGCAATTCCTGACGTCGCCACAAGACACGGAATGCTATCGCCTGCCTGTTTGAACGTGGCCAAATCGCCGTAAATCGGCACTCCAGCGCTCTGGTAGTCGACCGATTCGCCTCTATGTCGGGAAAGCGCCGTAATGCCATTCCGCGCGTCGTTGCTCTTGATTTCGGCGCCGTATAAGAGGACCAACCTTGCGTCGACGTCCGGTATCACATCGGCAGTGGCCACAACCACATCATAGGTCCGGCATGGCTCGTAGTGCTCCCACGGTGTTTTGAAGAGTTCAAAAAACTCTTCAACGGCCGCCGCCTGGTTAACTTTGTATAGGACCCCGATCACAGGATTATTGAGAGTGTGGTTCTGCGAATGCCGCGGCTGCCCGTTGAGAGCCATCCTCTCGTGCAGGGCTCGCCTCGACGAAATCGCGGATAGACTCGACCACATAGTGGAGTTGCGCTTCGGAGAGTTCCGGGTAAATTGGAAGTGCGAGTGTTTCGTTTGCCGCGCGCTCACTTTCCGGGTACGCACCAACCCCATGGCCCAGGTAGGCGAAGCACTCTTGCAGATGCATGGGGACCGGATAATAGACCTCTGTACCTATTCCACGTTGTTGCAGGTATTTCTGTAGCGGATCGCGACCAGAAACCCGAATGACGTATTGATTGAAAATGTGCCGGTCTGTCATGACGCTAGGCACGCTGACGTGCGGCGACCCGTTGCCTCCGGTCGCTAATCCGGACTCTGAAAAAAGTTGGTCGTATTTTCTTGCGTTTCGTTGGCGAGCATCTGTCCATTGATCCAGATGAGGCAGTTTGGCCGACACGACGGCAGCCTGAATCGCGTCCAGACGGAAATTACCTCCAACAATCTTGTGATGGTATTTTGGTTTGGAGCCATGAGCGCGCAGGCACTTCAGTTTTTCGGCTCGCTGAGCATCGTTGGTGACAATCATTCCTCCGTCACCAGCCGCGCCAAGGTTTTTAGACGGGAAAAAGGAAAAACATCCGTAGTGTCCAATTGACCCGGCTCGTCGCCCTCTGCTCTCGGCGCCGATCGCCTGCGCCGCATCCTCGATGACCACCAGATCGTGTTTCCCGGCTAGGGCCATCACCGTGTCCATGTCCGCCATCTGACCGTACAGATGTACGGGAATGATTGCGCGGGTCCTACTGGTTACTTTGGATGAGATTTGAAGTGGGTCCAGGTTGTAGGTGACCGGATCAATGTCAACGAACACCGGGGTGGCTCCTACGCGAGCGATAGCACCGACGGTTGCAAAAAATGTGTATGGCGTGGTGATGACTTCGTCACCCGACCCGATGTTCTCCGCCATCAAGCAGGCTAACAACGCGTCAGTACCCGAAGAAACCCCTACCGCGTGCGAGCAGCCGCTATACTGCGCGATCGCGTACTCGCAGTGTTCCACCTTCGGTCCCAAAATGAAGTGTTGGGACTCCATCACCTCGGCAAGTGCCGCCTCGACTTCGGCCTTGATCGTTGAGTATTGCGCCTTCAGATCGAGCAGTGGCACATGCATATTTGGCTTCCTCTTTTAGTTGTCTGTATGACTTGGTTCCTTTATTCAGGTCCGCTGGCAAAGGTGCTTCCTCGTCCAGGTCGAGGCACCGCAAAACGCCTGGCTCGATTTCCTGATAACGGTATCCGCTCTCGGGACATACCATCACTCCGTTGGAGTCTGGCGACTCGAGTCGGTGCCCATGGCGACTCATCCACCCGACTTGGCTAGCCGGGTTTCCGACGACCAGGCCGAAATTGGGTACGTCCTTCGTAACCACCGAACCAGCTCCGACGAAGGCATACCGTCCGATCTGGACTCCGCAGACGATTGTCGCGTTGGCGCCCACCGTGCAGCCCCGCTTCAAACATGTGGTTTCGTACAAGGAGTGCCGGTTCACCTGCGACCTGGGATTAGTGACATTCGTCAGCACGCACGATGGTCCGAGAAATACGTCGTCTTCAATCACCACACCCGTATAAACCGATATATTGTTTTGGATCTTGACGTTGCTTCCGATGATTGTGCCGCCGTCGATGTTCACGTTTTGCCCGACGATGCAGCGCTCCCCGATTCGGGCGCCCTTCATGATATGAGAGAAGTGCCATACCTTCGTGCCGGCTCCAATCTCGGCGCCTTCATCAACATAGGCCGATTCGTGTACGAAGTAAGGGCGGTCCTGCTTCTCATTTCTCGATTTGAATGTTTCTGGCGCACGTACTGTCTCCCGACCCCTTAAACTGATGTCGCCGTTCGTTCTAGCAGCGGTGGGATGCGTGAAGTGAGAACGCTCTTGCTTCCCGTTCCCGAATTTGAATGCTTCCGGACTAACCCCGCCGTTATGCAGTGCGATTTGGCAGGTATCCAAAACTCGCAAAACCCTGAGCCCTTCCGCACCATCGCTCACGGGAGCTATCCCAGATATGATGGAGTCGAGGAAAACTTGGCATTCCGCGCGCAGTGGTTCCCGGTCTTCTAGAGCGATAATTTCCCCGCTCTTCTTAACTGCGGTCGGGATCCGATTTCTCCATTCGACTTTATGCGGGTACAAGACGAGCTTGTGCTCCGCAGTATCGTCGAAGACCGCCATCTTCTCCGAACCGATAACCACCAGCCGTTGCTCCTTGATCGGATGCAACCAGCTGACGAAAATGTGTGCATGGACTCCACTCGGAAATTCGAAGTGACTTAGCGTGACATCGGGGATATCGCGATTCAAATAAGCAGCGCCCTGGCAGGTAACGCGAGTCGGCATTTCATTGAGCAGGGACAACATCACGGAGATATCGTGAGGCGCGAAACTCCAGAGAATATTTTCCTCAGTCCGTATCTTCCCGATGTTTAAACGATTCGAATATAGATAGTCGATTTTTCCGAGGGCGCCCTCCTGAATGAGCTTCTGCAGTTTCAGGATTGCCGGATGATACCTGAGAATATGTCCAACCATCAGAATTCGGCGGTTAAGCTTTGCCAGCTGTACGAGATGTTCGCCGTCCTTCACATCGATAGCGAGCGGCTTCTCGACTAAAACGTCCTTTCCGGCGTCGAGCGCTGCCTTGGCCATTTCATAGTGACTCGCCGCCGGCGTGGCCAGCACCACTGCGTCGATAGAAGTGTCGGCGAGCACCTCGCTGAATTCAGAATGGAATCTAACTCCTTGGTACTTGCGCTCGCACTCTTCTGCGACAGATGTATCCGGATCGCAGAGTGCTTCTAACGCTCCGAGTTCATAGAAATTTCGAACAAGGTTCTTGCCCCAATAACCCACTCCGACAACCGCGACCTTAACCTTCGACCTATTTGCACCAGTTTGCATATTCGGTCCTTTCGGCGAAACTCACAGCCTCAGATCCAACACCCAGAAGGTCCACACATTTTTCTGCTGCGGCTCCGTCTCCGTACAGCGGCGGGCGTGCACCGGGCGGAAAAAATGAATTCACGGCGTCCACGATCTTGCCCGAATCGTGGCCGACCAAAACGTTCCATCCGGCCTCGACAGTCTCTACCCACTCGGTCTCGTTTCGCAGTGTGAGGCAAGGGACACCGAGCCAGTAGGCCTCTTTCTGCAGCCCACCTGAATCCGTGAGAGCCAACCGTGCAGAACCCAGCAGCGCTACCATATCGAGGTATCCCACGGGATCGATCATTTGTACGTGGGCTTCAGGCCGGAAGCCCATTCCAGTCATGATTTTCCTGGCCCGCGGGTGAACTGGGAAAATGACCGGCTCCTCGAGGGAGTTGAGTGCGTTCAATATGCAGGACAGTTTCGCCGCGTCATCGGTGTTCTCACTGCGGTGAACGGTCGCCACTAAATAAGCTTGCCGTTTCAATCCAAATCGTTCCAAAATCGCCGATTCGTTTCCATCGGACCGCTGTTTCGCCCAGTTCAAAACGTCAAGCATGACGTCGCCGACGAGATGTACGTTTTGTGTGATGCCTTCGGTGGCTAAGTTTTTGATTGCGGTGTCGCTTGGGCACAGCAGTAAATTCGACAAGTGATCCGCCACAACACGATTGATTTCCTCGGGCATACGACGATTGAAGCTTCGCAGCCCAGCTTCCACATGGGCAATTGGGACGGACAGTTTTGATGCCGCCAACGCGCCGCTCAATGTCGAGTTCGTGTCTCCGTAGACCAGGACACAGTCTGGGCGTTCCGCGAGCAACACATGTTCTATGGCTTCCAGCATTTTGCCAGTTTGAAAACCGTGCGAACCCGAACCGACACCTAAGCTTGCTTTGGGCTGGGGCAGCTCGAGCCCATCGAAAAAAATTCCGGACATCTCATAGTCATAGTGCTGACCGGTATGCAACAAAATCTCTTCGTGCCGCTCCCGCAGCTTCCGACTAATTGCGGCCGCCTTGATGAATTGAGGGCGCGCGCCAACGATGGAAATGATCTTCACGGATTCCTTGTTTCCCTGTTCTGCGTCACGGCGGATCGTTCAGGCAATCTTCGGCTGTAGGAACGACTGCTTGTCGGCGGATACAAAGATCGTAAGCTCGCTCACAATCCTGCTTTGCTGATCGCCTCGTAGATGCGGGTACATTGGGAGGGAAACGATTTCAGCAGCGATCTTTTCGGCGACGGGAAAATCTCCACTCTTGTATCCGAGAGCTGCGTACGCATTCTGAAGGTGCAGAGGAATCGGATAGTGAATCCCGCTGCCAATCCCGGCTGAAGCAAGATGTTTTATCAGGCCGTTGCGATTCTCAACCCGGACCACGAAAAGGTGATACACGCTCTTAGTGCCGTCCGGCTCGTACGGAAGTTTTGCCTGGTCCTCCCCAAGATTCTGAAGCAAATCCCGATAACGAGAAGCCGCCGCGCGGCGCCCCTCGGTCCACTCAGGAAGGTATTTGAGTTTTGCGTGCAAAATCCCGGCTTGGATAGCGTCGAGCCGGCCGTTGTAGCCTTCGATTTCGTGGTAATACTTTTTCGTCTGGCCATGGTCACGCAACATGCGCACTCGTTTGGCTAGTTCCTCGTCGTTGGTGGTGACAGCTCCCGCCTCCCCACAGGCCCCTAGGTTCTTGCCAGGATAGAAACTGAACGCAGCGGCTTTCCCCATGGATCCCGCTGTCCGCCAGCAATTCTCTTTTTTAGAGAAATATTGCGCGCCGTGCGCTTGGCAAGCGTCTTCTATGACGATCAATTTATATTGTTCAGCTATTTCCAGAAGTGCGTCCATATCGGCCATCTGGCCGTAAAGATGGACTGGGACGATAGCCGTAACCGGCCTACCCGTCTTCTTATCGATCACAACCCCGAGCTCGTTATCAACCGTACAGAAGTCTTTCAGGTATCGGCGGACTTTCGCCGGATCCATGTTGTACGTGCGCTCGTTAATATCCACGAACCTGGGCTCAGCACCCACCTGTGAAATCGCTTCCGTGGTGGCAATGAATGTATGGGGCACGGTAATTACGATGTCGCCGATTTTTACGCCGGCCCCCGCCAGCGCAAACCGCAGTGCGTCAGTTCCGTTTCCTACGCCTATGCAGTATTTGCTCTCGCAGAATTCCGCGAACACCTCCTCGAATTGCTCGACCATCGAGCCTCCGATGAAACTGGCAGTGCGGAGTGCGGCCTTGAACACTCCGGCAAGCTCCTGCTCGAGCTCGATATGAGTTGTTGCAAGATCCAGGAATGGAATGCTTTCGTTTCTCGTCACTTTTGATCACCCGGGACGACGCTCACACTCGTTTCAAGAAATCTCTTCACACGGGCAGGGTTCCCGGTCACGATGGCATTCGCGGGAACATCTTTCGTCACCACGCTTCCTGCGCCGACAATCGCGTTTTCACCAATCGTTACGTTACAAAGCACCGTTGCTCCCGATCCAATCGAGGCGCCTTTCCTGACCACCGTCCATTCCACTCTCCAATCCTTCTCCGTTTGCAGTTGGCCGCTGGATGTGGTCGCACGCGGGTAGGAATCGTTGATGAAAGTCACGCTATGGCCGACAAATACGTCATCTTCGATGTCCACGCCCTCGCAGATGAACGTATGGCTGGAAATCTTGCAGCGTCGGCCAATCCGGGCATTCTTCTGAATCTCAACGAACGCCCCGATCTTTGTCTCGTCTCCGATCTCGCAACCATATAGATTGATGAATTTTGAAAGCTTGACTCCGTTTCCCAATTTCACGTCTGGGGCAATCGAGCAGAATTCATTCACAGCCGCACCAACTCCCCTCTCTTGCGGATGGAGCAATCGGCTGCTTCCAACATACGGACAACCCGCAGGCCCGCGTGTCCATCGTTAAATGGCGTGATGTTGTTTAGAATGCAGTCGGCGAAGTAACTGAGTTCGGCATGCAGCGCCTCCCGCTGTTCGATCTGCGGCGCCCACATGTCCCCGCTACGGTAACTTACGAGCAGGTCACGGATTCCTTCCCCGTTGCTGATTTGGACGCCCTTGTCGTACACACGAATTTTTTCGTCGGCCACAAGATCGTTCCATACGACCATCCTCTTCTGTCCACCGATCAGCGTGGTGCGAATTTTTACGGGTGAAAGCCAATTTACATTGATGTGAGCGATCACATTCTCTGGAAAATGAATCGTCATGAATGCAACATCTTCCACGCCATTCAGGTGTTTTTCACCCGTTGCAATAATCGCTTCGGGTTCTTTCTTTATGAGGTGGTCCATGATGGACAAATCGTGCGGGGCGAGATCCCAAATCACACTGACGTCGTGCTGAAAAAGTCCTAAATTCACCCGTAGCGAATCGTAGTAATACAAATTACCGAGCACCCCGCTCTCAGTCAGCTCCCGAATTTTTCGAACGGCACCGGTAAACAAAAATGTGTGATCCACCATGATGGTGAGGTTCTTCCGAGCCGCCAGTTCAATGAGTTCTTCGGCTTGGACTGCGCTGGAGGTTAGAGGTTTCTCCACAAAAACGTGTTTACCGTTTTCGAGCGCCGCTTTGCTTAATTCGTAGTGGGTCCAAACTGGTGTGATTACTGCGACGGCATCGATCTGCGGCGATCGCAAGACCTCATTAGGATCCGAGGTTGTTGAAATGCCCGGATAGGCCTTCCGTACGCGAGCCAGAGCTGCGGGGCTTTTGTCACACACCATTTCCACGCATGCCCTGTCGAGCCCATGCAGATTCCTAACGATATTGGGGCCCCAATAGCCGTAACCGATAACACCAACTCGGATCATATTCCTACCGTTTGCAGATGTTGAAGCGGGATAGTCGCATCCCTTGGCCGAAGAAGAATTTCTGGATTCACGAATTGCCGAATGGGGAACAAGAAGAGGGCGAACGATCGTCCCCCAAAAGTGTATTCAAGCCGAACCTTCTCTGACCGCTCCGGTTGTTGCCGAATATTGTCGCCGGACAAGCTACCGCCATAAATGTCATCATCAGACATTCGCTAAAAGAAGCGTTTACACCTAATATCTAAGCCATTTAGAATCATCACCCTAGGCTTAGGATGAAGACTCCAGATGTTTGAGGAGGTGAACCGCAATCAGCCTGCCAGAGGTTCTGCCTCTCCAACCACGCCACCAAATCACGTAACTAACGGAAAAAACATAACTTAGCCACACATCGAATGGCAGAAACAATGTCCGGAGGCAATAATCCCCTCTTGGCAGACCATTTGACGGAAAGCTTTTACCACCTTTTGACATGACCGTTCATCGCGCACTGTCCGTCCCTCAACGCTGGTAACCTTAGCCCGCATTCTGCCGCTGTCAACTGAACCCTTGTCGAAATTTGGGCGCCGTCTCATTAAAATTAATTCCTCGCGGTAGTGCATCACTTTTTGAAACGTAAAGGTGCTGCCGATGGACTCATTCGGAAACGCGATAGGGCCTCCCCTAGGTTCTGAATGAAGGCCTCCGAGTGGAATAGCTCTGCATCGGACCGTAAACTCTCGGGCGGCGCGACCGGCTCCACTTCGTCCAATTGGAATTCACGTGCTACATCTTCAATGATCTTCGAGGAAATCGGCCGCTGGTGTTCCACGTATGCGTTGATCAATGCGTGCTCGCAAAGTAGATTGATCACGCGCGGAACACCCA
>WNFR01003163.1_pt1 | contig 29161 bp, 31 predicted proteins | sample 5400221 | NCBI WGS metagenome assembly WNFR01 (sample SAMN13153357, study PRJNA577476) | soil metagenome | isolation source: 40 cm soil under Madrone tree | place: USA:California | collected 2016-06-14
CACCTTTATCTATGCCTATCTTGGCCCGGACAGCGCCATCGGCCGCATACTGATCTCGATTGGGTTCGGGTTCTCGAATTCCCCGGTCATCGCCTACGCGCTAGGCGCCGTCGTAGTGGTCGGTCTGATCTTTCTGTTGGGATTGCTCGTCGAATCGCGCCTCGAAAGCCGGGTGCGTCATCTGATCGACTCCTTGATGCAGCGTATCCCGTTCGTCGGCAATCTCTACGATGTCAGCAAGCGCTTTGTCGCGATCATGGACAGAAAGGACCAGGATGGTCTCAAAAGCATGAGCCCGGTCTGGTGTTTTTTTGGCGGCGACGGGGGAGCGGCGGTTCTCGGCCTGTTGCCCATGCCCAAGCCCATCATTATCGGCAGTGAGCGCTATCATGTGATCCTCGTGCCCTCCGCACCCATACCGGTCGGCGGCGCTCTGATCTATGTCCCTGCCGCCTGGGTCAAGCCTGCCAATAGCGGGGTGGAGGCGCTGATGAGCATCTATGTTTCCATGGGCGTCGCGTCGCCGCAGGTCGTGGAGGGTGACCCCGAACGCTATCAACGCCGCTGAGGATATCGGCTGAGGGTGCCGACGACAAGGAGCAAGGGTTTGAAATGAGTACCAAGGAAGAGCTGAAGCGCGGGGTTTGCGAGGCGATCGACCGCCATGCCGATGCTATCATCGATCTCGGCGAGACGATCCTGCGCAACCCCGAGACGGGCTTCAACGAGGTCAAAACCGCCGCCCTCGTGGCTCGGCGAATGAGCGATTTGGGGCTGGCGCCGCGCACCGGTCTGGCCCTGACCGGGGTCAAGGGCCGGCTCGCCGGTCGAGCGCCGGGGCCGCGGCTCGCCTTCATCGGCGAGCTCGACAGCCTGCGAACCTCGGAACATCCGCTCGCCGATCCGACCACAGGGGCGGCGCACAGCTGCGGCCACAACGCCCAGATCGCCGGGATGCTGGGCGCAGCCGCGGGACTGACCGATGCGAAGATCGCAGAGCATCTTGCCGGCGAGATCATTTTCTTCGCCGTGCCGGCCGAAGAGTTCATCGACGTCGAGGAGCGGGCGGCGCGCGTCGCCAAGGGTGAAATCGAGTTCATGCTGGGTAAACCCGAACTCGTGGCCAAAGGCCATTTCGACGATGTTGACATGGCCATGATGATCCACACCGGTTCGCGCGATGCCGTCAAGACGCGGGCCGTCCTGGCCGAGTCCTCGAATGGCGCGCTGGTCAAGCGGATCCGCTTTCTCGGCAGGGCGGCCCATGCCGGCAGCTTGCCTCAGCTCGGGATCAACGCCTTGAACGCGGCGATGATTGCGATGAACGCCATATCAGCCCAACGCGAGACCTTTTGGGAGAAGGATACGATCCGCATCCACCCGATCATTACCAAGGGCGGCGATGCGGTCAGCGTGGTGCCGGCCGAGGTCAGGATGGAAACCTTTGTGCGCGGCGGCTCGCTCGAGGCGATCGTCGACGCCAACAGGAAAGTCGACCGCTGCTTGCGTGCCGGGGCGATGGCGATGGGCGCCGAAGTCGAGATCCACACGATCCCGGGCTATCTGCCGCAGCGCAACGACGTCAGGATGGGGCGGATCTTTGGCGAGAACGTGGAGGCGCTGTTCGGACCCGGCGAGTTCACCATCGGCGGGCATCGCACCGGGTCGACCGATATGGGCGATCTCGCCCATATGATGCCGGTGATTCATCCCTATGTCGTCGCTGCCGAAGGCAAGGCTCATGGCGCCGACTGGCGGATCAACGAGCCCCAGCACGGCTATCTGACCCCCGCCAAACTGCTGGCGATGACCGCGATCGATCTGCTCTATGGCGATGCCGCGCCGGCGAAGGAGATCCTTGCGAGCTTCGAGCCGGCGATGACCAAGGAAGCCTATTTGGCCTTCCAGCGGGGCCTCTTCCGCAAGGAGCGCCACGCCTACGCCGATACGTGATCCGCAGATAGGGCATCTGCCGTTGCGACCTCAATGGAGCGAGTTCGAAAAGTGAGAGTGACCGCACAGCGCACCAGTTCGCGGTTGCGCGATTTGTTCTTTGCGTAGAAAATTGCCGGCACGATTGGAGTGCGGCGACCGGCCGAGGGTTGGTGTCAGCGGGGCGCAGAAAACCGTATCTTTAGTCGGCGCAGGGGGGAGGGTAGGCGTGCAACGCGTAGAGCTCGGAGCAAGGAGATGCCTTTTGACGGGATAGAGTTATCAGGAACCGAACAACTCGCGAAACTCGGGGCGGTGGAGCGCATGCTTGCGACCGAGCAGCAATGGTGCAAGGGCAGGTTGCGCGACGCCCATGGTCGCCACTGCCTGGTCGGTGCAATCGAGGCCGTGGAAGGCCGGCAGATGCTCCAGCGTGTCATCTTGCATGCGGCCAGAGAGGTCAGCGGAAAGCGTTATTGGCGGATCGAATTCTTCAACGACGATCCGCACACGACACACGCTGATGTTCTGGAGACGCTCCAGCGTGCCCGGGAGAACATAATCGCCGGGATGATCTGCGACCCCCAACCTTGGCATCGGAGATGGGCGGACGCGTTGCGGAGCTTGGTCAGCCCGAAACCTGATGCAGGCGTGGCGCCCCGTGTCAAAAAGGGCGGATATCGGCCTCGGGCGGGCGCGCCGGAGGTGTTCTCCCGCCCATATCACGCTTATTCGTGCGCGGACCGCGAGCTGCACGGACAGCGAGCTAGGGTGCTGGAACCGCAAGACTAGCTGTCTTCGCGGGGTCTTAGGGCAGGTCACGCAAAGCGCCGGCCTCAATCGGCGGGTAGCCGATCCTGTTGCTCTTGTGTCCCGCGCCCGGGCGTAGCATTTGATCCGTCCTGGGTGCCGGCGAGGGATGGGGTGACCAGGATGCATAGCTTGTGGTCGGAAGCGGATGCCGAGCGGATGGTCGAGCGCTATGCCGCGGAGGGTGTCGCGCGTGATCTCGCGCTGCGCGTCTATACCTCGCGTCTGTTGGGTTACGACCCTAGGCTGGTGTTGCATGGCGGCGGCAACACCTCCGTCAAGACCGTGATGAAAGACCTCCTCGATGAGGAGGTCGAAGTGCTTTGCGTCAAGGGCAGCGGCTGGGACATGGCGGCGATCGAGCCGGCTGGGTTTCCCGCAGTGCGGCTCGCTCCGCTGCGCAAATTGCGCGGGCGCGCGGCGCTGGCGGATCAGGAGATGGTGCGGGTCCAGCGCGCAAACCTCCTCGATCCCGGCGCCCCCAACCCCTCGGTCGAGACGCTCTTGCACGCGTTCTTGCCGCAGAAATACATCGACCACACGCATTCGACCGCGGTGCTGAGCCTCGCCGACCAGCCCGACGCTACCGAGCGCTGCGCCGACCTCTACGGCCGGCGGATGGGGCTCGTCCCCTACATCATGCCGGGTTTTCTGCTCGCCAAAAAGGCGGCGGAAATCTTCGAAGCCGATCCCGCCGTCGGGGGGCTCGTGCTGTTGAAGCATGGCATCTTCACCTTCGGCGATACGGCGCAAGAGGCTTATGAGCGTATGATCGCGGCGGTCTCGCTCGCCGAAGAGCGGCTTGCGCGCCACCGCCAGTCTGTATTCGCGCCTGCTCGCGTGCCCGCCGCCGTCGCCGGGGCGTCCGATGTGGCACCCGTTCTGCGCGGGGCGTGCGCCATCGCCGATCCGACCGGGTCGGGCGCCTACAAGCGCTTCGTCCTGGAGTTCCGCTCGAGCCCGGCCGTGCTCGAATACGTGAACGGTGTGGAACTCAACCGGTATGGCCAAGCCGGGGTCGCTACTCCGGATCACACGATCCGCACAAAGAACTATCCCCTGATCGTGCCGGCACCGAAAGCAGGCCAGCTCGATGCGTTCAGGAAGGCGGTGCGCGAAGCAGTCGGCCACTTCGCCACCAAATATCACGCCTATTTTGCCCGCCACAACGCTCGGCAGGAGGTGCCGAAACGCGAGCTCGACCCGATGCCGCGCGTGATCCTGGTGCCGGGGCTCGGTTTGTTCGGGCTGGGTCGAACCGCCCGGGACGCGCAGATCGCGGCCGACATCGCCGAATCCACCGTCGAGACCGTCGCCGATGCCGAGGCGATCGGCCGGTTCGAATCGGCAAGCGAAGCCGACCTCTTCGACATCGAGTACTGGTCGCTGGAGCAGGCAAAGCTTGGTCAGAGCAGCGAGAAGCCGCTGGCCGGCCAGGTCGTGGTCGTTACTGGAGGCGCCGGAACGATCGGCTTCGCCACGGCGCGAGCGATGAGCGGCGCCGGAGCGGAAGTCGCATTGTTCGACATAGTCGGAGAAGCGACGCAGGCGGCGGCGAAAAGACTGGGCGGGGCGGTGCTGGCAATCGAATGCGACGTAACCGATCCGGCGGCGGTGCGCCGGGCGTTCGACCTTGTCGCCGCGCATTTCGGCGGCGTTGATGTCGTCGTCTCCAATGCCGGCGCCGCGTGGCAGGGCCGGATCGGCGAGGTCCACGACGCAGTGTTGCGTCGGAGCTTCGAGCTCAATTTCTTCGCGCATCAGACCGTCGCTCAGAACGCCGTGCGCATCATGCTGGAGCAAGACACGGGGGGCTGCCTCCTGTTCAACGTGTCAAAACAGGCGGTGAACCCCGGCCCGAATTTCGGTCCCTACGGTCTGCCGAAGGCGGCAACCTTGGCCCTCGTGCGCCAATACGCGCTCGATTACGGCGCGGACGGCATTCGCGCCAATGCGGTAAACGCCGATCGCATAAAGAGCGGCCTCTTGACGCCGGAGCTGATCGCCACCCGCGCCAAGGCGCGTGGGCTCGATGAGATGGAGTATATGGCGGGGAATCTCCTCGGCCGCGAAGTAACCGCCGAGGACGTCGCCCAGGCCTTCTTGCACCACGCGATGGCACTCAAGACCACCGCCGACGTCACCACCGTCGACGGCGGCAACATAGCTGCCGCCCTACGTTGATCGCCTAAAGGGATCGGGCCCCCTAGGCAGCGCTGGGCTTTTTGCTATCGCGTGTCCGACAACGTTGCGGCATGCCCGCGAGCTTTTCGCTGCGTAGAACGGCCGTGGTGTAGCGTGATCTCACCCGCCAGCCCATTCGAGGCGATCGGAATGACAACCGACAGCTACGAGGTTTATGCCGTACGCTATGCCCATCACAACCGGCGAGCGAGCGAGAATTTCCTCGGTGGCGACCCGCAAGACGGGCCGATGCCGCTCGACTATTTCGTCTGGGCGATTGTCGGCGCAACCCGCACCTTCGTCCTCGACACCGGGTTCGACCAGGCAATGGCGGCAAAGCGCAAGCGCGATTTCCTGCGCTCGCCGCAAGAGGGCCTCGTCGCGATCAGCATCGATCCCACCGCTGTCGAGGACGTCATCATCAGCCATATGCATTACGACCATGCCGGCAACCACGACCTTTTCCCCAAGGCGACGTTTCACGTCCAGGACAGTGAGATGGCATTCTGCACCGGCCGCTCCATGTGCCATCCGCCGCTGCGGCGATCCTTCGAAGAGGGCGATGTCGCCGCGATGATCCGGCGTCTTTTCGAAGGCCGCGTGCAATTCCATGACGGGACCGACGAACTCACACCCGGGGTCACGGTGCACCATGTCGGTGGACACACGATGGGATTGCAGGTGGTGCGCGTCCGCACCCGCCGCGGCTGGGTCGTCCTGGCTGCCGACGCATCGCATTTCTACGCCAATTTCGAAGAAATGCGCGCTTATCCGACGGTCTACAATGTGGCCGACATGTTCGAGGGTTTTGCCACTCTAAAGCGTCTCGCAACGTCACCCCGGCACGTCATACCTGGGCACGACCCGCTGGTTTTGGAACGTTATCCCGCGGCGAAGCCGGGGCTCCCAGGAGCGGCTGTCAGACTCGATGCCGACCCGCTCGAATAGCGGGCCTCAGCAGGCTGCGGGCGCATGCGGCCAATTCCGATAGGCGGTGACTGGGTACTCGTGCGCCTGCGTTCCGGGGAATACGTCTGTGTCGACATGCGTTCCCTCGATTCGCTCCCCTATGTCCTCGGTTGGGAGCATGAAGCCGACGTCGTACGGGTGTTCCGTACGTTTCTCACCCAACGATCGGTCGTTCTCGATATCGGCGCCAATTTCGGCCTCTACACCGCCTTGACTGCGAGCATCGTCAGAAATCACGGACGGCTCTATGCGTTCGAGGGCAACCCGCAAGTCTTCGAAAGCCTGCAGCGCACGATCATCGCCAATCAGCTGTACTTCAACCCCAATATTATCGCTGCAAACTTGCTTGTGTCCGACAGGAGCGGTCGCGGAGTACTGCATTATTCGCCAAACCAGCTCGGCGGCGGCACCATGTCGGATGTGCGGCTCTGGGGCGTCAACCAGTCGTCCGTCGAGGTCGATATGACCACGGTCGACGACTTCCTGCCATCCGACTTGTCGGTCGATCTGGTCAAGATCGACGTCGAAGGTCATGAACCGCTCGTAATCCGCGGTATGGAGCGCACGATCGGCCGATCCCCAAACATCCGCATGATCATCGAGTTCGCCGCGCCTCTCCTGACCCTTACTATGAAGCCGGCGGATTTTGCCGATTATCTTCGCAGCTTGGACTTTGCGATCTGCCGCCTGCTGCCGGGCTTCAAAATGAAGGTAGTTCACAAGGGTGAAGCCCTTTGCGGCTTCAATTACTGCCTGTTGACCCGGACACCCGAGGAAGACATCCGGGCGGTCTACGAGCGTCGGAAATTCCTGCCGATCCGCTTGAAGCGGTGGCTGCGTCGTCACCCGGTCAAGTGGGGCCGGTATCGCCGCATTTGGGCCCGCTGGTAGCGCCTAGATAACGCCGACCTGGCCCGCCAGCCGGACCAAGCTATCGCGCGCTCCCAGCATGTCGTCGAGCGATCCAAAGGCGTTCATGTAATGGCCTATAAAGCCCGCGCCCTCGATCCGCTTGAACATGTCGGGAAAATCGAGGTCGCCGGCGCCCGGCTTCAGATGCACTTCGTACCCGTTGCCGAAGCAATCGGCGAGACGTACCTCCTCGACGCGGCTCATATCGAGCGCGTCGATAAAGCCGGCGATCCCTTCCGGAACGAGATGCGCGTGGTTGACCGTGAAAGAGAGCTTAAACGCCGGCGACTGGATACGCTCGAAGTAGAACCGCCATTCCTCGGTTGTGTGCGCGAGATAGTGCACCTCGGCGTCCGCGGGTTCCTTGTTGAGGTTCTCGAGCACGATCAGCGCGTGCTTTTTCTCCGCGTAATCGACGACGCGCTTCAGGCGCTCCAGCCCGGCCTCCATTCGCATCTCCTTGTCCGATGTGAAATGGTACCCGGCATGCACGACGATCCATTCCGCACCGAGCTTCCCGTAGGCGTCGACATACGCCTTGAGGTATTGGTCCACTGCATCGGCCACGTAGGGCGAATATTCCGCGACGTTAACTGCAGATAAGGTATGCAAGCCGAGATGGACCTGATGCTTCTCGCGTGCCGGACGAATCCTGGCCGCGCGCGCGTCATTGAGTCTTGTCAAGGCATTCGCGGCGGCGTTGAGCTGGATGTCGATGTACCGAACATCGTGAGCGGCCGCCCATTGAATAGCGTCTTCGAGCCTGAGACGGCGTCCGATGTCTATCCCAATTCTGTCTCGTAGCGCCATTTAACTGCTCCTTGAAGGCTCCCCATCCCACCACCCCGCGCGACCGGAGGCAAGCCGGCACTTGACCCGCGGGGGGAGCGCTGTTACGGAACGCGGTCTTGTCGTCGGGGGGCGCCCCGGGCCGCCGCAGGTGAATTTTGGGATCGGAAAAGCCGAGCGAATCCGCGATCCGGGACTGGTGCGTCAGATACCTCGCACGGACGCTCGACTTGCCGGAGCAAATGGTCGACCCGGATGCCAAATTCGCCCGGCTGGGCCTCGACTCTGCGAACTCGCTGTATTTGATCGTCGAGCTCGAAGAATGGCTCGCAATCGAGCTCACTCCCGACCTCATTTTTGAATATCCGACGATTGCCGAACTTGCGCGGCACTTGGCGGGGCGCCCCGCGAGTGAAAACGGCGCCGGCTGAACGGTTTCGGCCGCCCGGGGCGGCCGCGGCAGTCGAAGCTGCATCCCTGGTCGACATACTCCGTAGTCGGGCGGCGGATCAGCCGAACGACATCGCCTACATCTTCCGACCGGATCGCAGTGGCGAACCGATCCAGCTGACGTTTGCCGATCTTTATGCATGCGCGCGGGCAGTTGCGACGAGGCTGGTCGAGCGTGGGCAGAAAGGCGATCGAGCCGCCCTGCTGTTCCCGCCCGGTTTGGATTTCATCATCGCGTTCTTCGGCTGTCTCCTGGCCGGCGTCATCGCTGTGCCGATGATGATCCCTCGGCGCGACAGTTCACGCGACGCCAGCACGGCTATTCTGGCCGACTGCTCTGCGCGTTTTGCGATTACGAGTCGCGATTTGATGATGGGCGCTCGACCGGATCTGGGCGAACGGTTGTCGAGCGCGGACATAGAGTGGCTCTATGTAGACTCGTCGCTTGGCGGATCTGATCAGCCCGATGGCGTGCTTCCGGTCATTGAGGCCGGTGATACCGCATTACTCCAATATACCTCGGGTTCGACTTCGGCACCCAAAGGGGTGATCGTCAGCCATGGCAACCTGCTGCAAAATTCGGAGATGATCCGCAACGCCTTCGGTAATACGCGACGGTCGACCCACTTGAGCTGGGTCCCGCATTATCACGATATGGGACTGATACTTAATATTGTTCAGTCGTTGTATATCGGAGCATCATGTGTATTGCTGGCACCGGTGAGCTTTCTACAGCGCCCGCTCAGTTGGCTGCGGGCAATCCACGATTATCGGGCAGAGGTCGCTGGCGGCCCCAATTTCGCATTCGACCTTTGCATCAGGCGCCACCGCCCCGAGCAGATGCAGGGTGTCGATCTCTCGTGTTGGAAGCTTGCCTATAATGGCGCAGAGCCGGTCCGGGCAGACACGATCGAGCGCTTCGCCGCGACCTTTGCGCCGTATGGCTTCAACGCCAACAGTGTCCACCCCGCCTATGGAATGGCCGAGGCGACTTTACTGATCTCGTCGGGCGAGCGGAGCGCCGGGCCGGTCACGCGAACTGTGAGCCGCGATGCTCTGCAACGCCACCAGGCGGTTTCCCCGACCCGAAACGAAGATGGTCACAGTATCGTTGGTTGCGGACGGCCGCTCCCTGGCGAGCGCCTCGCCATTGTCGACCCGGAGAGCCGGCGGCGGCTTGGGGTGTGCCTGGTCGGTGAAGTGTGGGTTGCGGGGCCGAATGTGGCGCAGGGTTATTGGCGCAACCCGAAGGCGACCAGCTCGGTGTTCAGAGCGGTCATCGCCGGCGACGACACCGAATGCTGGTTACGAACTGGCGATCTCGGCTTCCTCGATGACAACGAACTCTTCATTACAGGTAGGATCAAGGAACTGATCATCGTGCGCGGGGTGAACCACTATCCGCAGGACATCGAGAACACGGTGCAGGATTGCCACCCGGCTCTGCGACGACACTGTGGCGCCGCGTTCAGCGTGCTCGACCAAAACAATCAAGAGCGGCTGGTCGTAGTCCAGGAAGTCGAGCGCACCTATCGGCAGCAAATCGTCATTGGCGAAATCATCGCCACTATTCGCGAGGCGATCACCAAGGAGCATGACATTGGAGCCCATGCAATCGTGCTGATCCGCACCGGGACTCTGCCGCAGACCACCAGCGGCAAAATCCAGCGCAACCTCGCTCGGCAGATGTATTTGGCCGGATCCTTATCAGTCTTCCAGTAACGGGCCTGCAGTAACGGATCTCGGGCTACATCCGGTACAGGGCGTGACGATATCTGTCCCACTTGGCCTCCCACCGCCGGATGCGCCGCGCCAGGCGAACCGTCAGTCGATTCCCGGCACGATGAGCGTGGGCTATGTCTTTTTCCGGGGTCCGGGTCAGCAGGCAAAAATTGGCGCCGCGCAGGGTCTTCCCACGTTCGAGCAGCTCGAGCCGGGATCCCGGTAGTACCCGACAAATTCTGAAGCCTAAACTGTCGATTTCTTCGGTAAACAGGTCGGCGCGGACGGTCTGTGCCAAGAACGCTTCGACGAATTCGAGAAAGATCCGGATATTGGGTGATCGACGTATTGTATTTTGCATGCCTCTTATGACAAAGGGCTCGTATCCCTCTACATCGATTTTAACGAGATCGACAGTCATATCGTCCGGCAGAAATCCGTCGATGGTGATGACGTCGAGCTCGACCGAACGTTTTGACGCACCCCACTGGCCGACGTCGGTCATTGTCGCACCGCCCAGAAATTCGGGAATATAGTGCAGCGTCCTGCGCCCAGTACCGTCGCCGATTAGCGCATTGACCGCGATCACATTCGGATGTTGTGCCAGCCTGTTCGCATAGAGCGTTCTTTTGAGCAGCTCGAACGTATGCGGGTTGGCCTCAAAAGAGTAAAGACGGCCCTGATCCTTGACGAAAGTCGCCGAAGTCGCGGTGTAAAGCCCGAAATTTGCTCCGACGTCGAGGACTACGGATTTCGGCTGTAAAAAGCTTCGGAAGACGGGTAGGAAATTCATTTCCATTTCCCATCCAAGAAGGTAATCTATGGAGTCCAGAGAATTTGTATCTACGCAAATGTATTCGCCGGAACTCAACCTGACCAAAGCCCTGTCGACCCCCGCATAAATAGGCCGTCCCACATCTAATTCCTGGCTTTGTAAGAAATCAGCACTGCCTCACCAGTCCGCCTGCCGCGTCTGAGCAAGGTTTGCCCCCAGGACGCCCAGGTCAACATCGCTTTGACCGATCGAAGCATATCATGATCCATCTTCGCGCTTTACTCCGCTGTCGCTCTCCGGGGCCTTTCCGCATATATTAGCGGACCGAGTCGAGAAAGTTTTGATTGGTGTCGAGCTCCGAAGACATATGGCGGATCTTACGCGGGGTGGCGGCGCTGATCATCGCAGCGATCCTGCTCGCGTGCACCCTCTCCCCGCCGTCCCAAATGGAAAACCCGTTTCTTGGAACTTGGGTTACAGCGGAGGATGCCAGCATTATCATCCGTCACGACACGATTGTGCAGAACCAGCCGGACGGGCAGAGCACGGCGCTTGATAAAAACGTGTGCCGTGGGGTGTTCCGCTTTGCCTACGGAACGAAGACTCGCCAGGCGCTGACCGATCTCGTCCCTCGTCAGCCGGAGCTGCGCCACAGATTGTCGGACCTGTTGGTAGAGCCAAGCTACCCGACAGCTGAGCTCGACTGCGACCGGGGCGACCAGACCTATGTCCTATTGAATGATCGCCAGCTGGTGGCGATCTACCGCGACGGCGCCATCGGCGCGATCGACCGGTTGGCACGCCGTTGATCTGTGTTATGTTTCCGTCGCGAGGCGGATATTGGTACGGGTAACGAGGGCGGAGTGGCGACGGTTGCTTCTCTACCCCGCTCTGCTGAGCCTGGGGGCGGGCGCGCTTGTGTCATGCACCGGCGAGAAGCCCCTGCCGCCGCCCCAGATCTCTGCGATACGCCCGTTGCCCCCGCCGTCTCAAGAAAGGGCGCCCCCGCCTCCTACCGCTCTGCGCCCGGCGCGCAAGCCCGACCCGCCGGCACCGGCAGAGACGCCGGCATCCGCAACAGCCGGGGAGGTCTTGGCGATGACCGCGCCAAAACCAGCGGAGAGTGGGCCCGCTCCAGAGCCCGCTTCGCCGCCTCCCGACGCGGGAGCGATCTCGACTTCTCTCGGCCCGGCCGGCTCGCTCCCTCCTAAGACCAGCGAACTGATCGGGATGGACCAGCCGGCTGCGACGCGCCTGTTTGGGGCAGCGGCGGAGCGGTCGGAGCAACCGCCCGCGACGGTCTGGCGCTACAAAAGCGCCACCTGCGAGCTCGACCTGTTCTTTTACCTCGATCTGCGCAGCGGCCGCATGCGGACGCTACACTACGCGTTGAAGGGCGACGGCGCCGATGCGGCTAGAGGACAGGATTGCTTGCGTTCCTTGCTCACCGCTCGAAGCAATTAGCGCCGACCCGTTGATGCCGCATCTTCTTCTCGTTGACGATGACGATCTATTCCGAGAGTCGCTTGGCCTCAACCTGATCGATGAAGGATATGAGGTCACGAGTTTTGGTAATGGCCGCGACGTGCTCGCTTATTTGGACCGCGGCGGCGGCGCCGATGTGATCCTTCTGGACTGGCGCATGCCCAACCTCACTGGCCTCGATGTGCTGCGCGGAATGCGTGCTGCCGGCATCACGATCCCGGTGATCTTTCTCACCGTGCTGTCCGATGATATATACGAAGAGGCCGCTCTCGATGGTGGCGCCGTCGATTTCATCGACAAGTCCCGCCGCCTGCCTATCCTGTTGAAACGCCTGCAGCTGATCGCTGAGGGCGGACGGCCGTCCGCCGAGCCCGAGCCGCCACGTGCGCCGTTGCTGCGGTTGGGTCCCCTCGCGCTGCGCTTCGAGACGAATCGGGCGGTGTGGGTAGGACGGGTCGTCGATCTGACCTTGACGGAGTTCAAGATCCTTACCTTGTTGGCCGAGAAAGCAGGACGGGACGTCAGCTACCGTGAGATTTATGATCTGGTCCACGGTAAGGATTTCATCGCCGGGCACGGCTCAGAAGGATATCGCGCCAATGTCCGTACCTTTATCAAGCGTATCCGCAAGAAATTCCGCGATGTCGACCCCGGTTTCGACCATATCGAAAACTACGCCGGCTTCGGATACCGCTGGACTGCGGAAGACTGAGACACGCCGCGGTATCCCCTGGGCGTGGTCGCTGACGGCAAAGACAGCATTCCTCGCTGTCGTTTTCATCCTGGTCCCGGTATTCCTCTATCTCGAGTTCCGCTCGGCCCACGAGGAGAGCCAAGAGTTGTTGCTGCGCAGCGTGCGCGCCGAGGGCCGCACGATCAGTCAATCCTTGCTGCCGTTGCTCGAGACCGCCGATGGCGCCCTGCTGCCCGAGCTCGGCCGCGATCTCGCGCGGTATGCCGGCGAGGTGACGACCGTAAAGCTGCTCTTGCAGCCGGCTGGCGCCCACAATGGAACAAGCGGTTTTTATTATGTGGCGTCCTGGCCTCCGGTCGCGCCCAGCAATCTCGAGGCCGAACGCGAGACGCTCGCCCGGCAGGGGGTGCTCGACCGCCTCGCCGAGAACTGCCAGGGCGAAATGCCGTTCTCTTTGATATATCATCGCCCGACCGGAGGTGCCGAGATTGTGACCGCGGTGACACCGCTGTCGACCGCGGCTGGTTGCTGGGCGGTGGTCGCCTCGTTTTCCGAGGATGCCTTCCCGGCCGCTCATCTCGGCCAACCCTACTGGGCGACACCGCCGGTAATCGTCGCGGCGCTGATCTACCTGACCATGGCGACCATCACCTTTGCGACCTTGCTGAGCGTGCGCGGCGGCCTGCGCCGCTTCGCCCGACGCGCGCGCCGCATCCGCGAGCGGGGACTTGACTCCGGGTCTTTTGCCTACCGCAACAGCCTCCCTGAGCTGGCCGATGTCGCCGCCGAGTTCGATAGAATGGTGGATGCCCTCCATCGCTCTGCTGCCGATATCCGGCGCACGGCGGAAGACAACGCCCACGCCTTCAAGACGCCGATCGCGGTCATCCGCCAATCCGTTGAACCGTTGCGGCGCGCCCTGCCCGAAGGCAACCAGCGCGCGCAGCGCGCAATCGGCATTCTCGAACACTCGCTCGATCGATTGGACGGCCTCGTCGCGTCGGCGCGCACGCTAGACGAAGCGACAGCCGATCTGATTTCCGAGCCTCGCGTGCCGGTCGATTTGGGGCGCGTCATTGGCGGGCTGATCCAGATCCGATCCGCTATCCTTGCCAGTCGCGACGTGTCGATCATTCTTGCGAGCCATGATTTGACGATTTCTGCAGATCTCCTACCCGGCCTGTTCGTGCTCGGCTCCGAAGAGATGATCGAGACCGTCGCAGAAAACCTGATCGATAATGCGGTCTCGTTCTCTCCGCCAGGCAGCGAGATTTTGATACACCTCACCCGCGACGGTAGCTTCGCTCACCTCACCGTGTCCGATCAGGGTCCCGGAGTGCCCGCCCAGCAGATCGAGCGTATTTTCGAGCGCTACTATTCCGAGCGCCGCGCCGACGAAGCCGCGTCGAGCTATTTCGGTATCGGATTGTGGATCTCGCGCCGCAATGTCGAGGCGATGGGCGGGACGATCGAGGCGGAAAATCAACCATCGCATGGATTAACGGTGCATGTTCGCCTGCCCTTGGCGCCCGATCGTGGCTGAAGCAAGATTCATTTATCGTCGGGATGGAAGCTAGGCTGAAATCGGCGATCTGGGTCAAGGCGCTAATTCGGCGCTGCGATCTTGCTGCGATCCCGATCGCCGTCCTGGCCCGCGGCGATGGAGATGCCGGCGCGATCCTGCTCAAGTTCAACGGCGGTGCCACCGGCTGCTCGGTGCTGACACAAGCGCGTGGACAAGAGGGCGAGCTCGTCTGGATGCGGGCAACCGGCCCGGGTCCAGTCGCCGAGCCCGACGCCGATCTTTATATCGCCCGCCAGCGCGGTCGAGATCCGGACATCTGGGTCCTCGAGATCGAAAACGGGTCGGCCGAACCCCTGGTCGACGGACGAATTATTTGATCGGCCGCTTTGCTGGCGCCGCCGACCAGGCGGCTCTCGGCCCGAGGAGTAATTTGATGAGTTTCAGCATTCTGATCGTCGACGATGAACCCGACGTCGCGGACCTCTTTCGCCAACGCTTCCGGCGAGAAGTGCGTCAGAGGCAGTATGTGCTGCATTTCGCGGGGTCGGGCGAAGAAGCACTGCGCCGGCTCGCCGAGATCCATCCCGAACTGATTGTGATCTTGTCGGATATCAACATGCCGGGGATGGATGGGCTCGAGTTGCTCGAAGAAATCAGGCGGGTACGGCCGGAGCTTCCGGTCTTGATGGTGACCGCCTATGGCGACGACGAGCGCAAGCGTCGTGCGGACGAGCTCGGCGCTGCCGCATTTCTCGCCAAGCCGGTGGATTTTGAACAGCTAAAGCAACATTTGCTCCGGCTGATGCCGGGTGATCCAGGCTGATGAGCGGCACTCGCGGCGAGGAGATGAGGCTTGTTTCGTTGTGGCGCGAATGGCTGCGCAATACGCGCAACGCGATCCTGAGTCTCCTTGTGGCTGGCCTGGCGCTTTCCTCGGAAGTTGGCTCCGCCGCGCCAGCTGATGACGACATGGCGATCGCACGGAGTCTGGCAGAGATGCTTCGCGACGTTCGTACCGTCATCTCCAACCAACAGGATCTGATCAACGATCCAAACCTTGGTGACAAGCATCTCACCGGTCAACATGTGCTCGACCAGGCGGTACAAATCTATTCGAAAACGACCGGCGTGGACCCGACAAAGATTAATCCGGCTTCGCGCAACGGGCGGCTGCTACACGCCATGATGGCGGCGATCGTCGAGGTGGTGGATGACAACCAGGCGACGATCAATGAGAAGGGCACCGGGTTCAAGGGCTTTATCCCGGCGATGTCCGCGCGCCTCGTCGACGAGGCGTTCGGGCGCCTGGCGAAAGGCGAAGCCGATGTAAAGGTCACCGCGCCGCCGGAGCTAGTCCGCAACCGCAAGGCTCGGCCCGACCAATGGGAAGCCGGTATCATCAAGACCAAGCTACTCGATCCGGGCTGGCCCGCAGGCCAATCCTACTCGGCTACAGTCGAGGCCAACGGGCGCCCGGCATTCCGCGTCATGGTTCCGGAATATTACGCGGAATCCTGCCTCGCCTGTCATGGTTCACCGAAGGGCGAGATGGACATTACCGGATACCCTAAGGAGGGTGGGAAGCTGAACGACCTCGGCGCCGTAATCAGCATCACGCTCTACCACTGAGGAGACCGGTCGTGGCAGGATTGAGACGATGACCCGGTTGACGATCCGGACTCGGCTGATCCTCCTGACGAGTGGGGGCCTTCTCGTCCTGATCGCGACGAACTCTTACTTGACGCGCAAGCTCGCCGACAACTCGGCGGGGATGGTCACCGCGGCGGAGCTCCTCAGCAGCATCGAGGAGGCGAACAGCGCCCAAATCGCCTTCGGGGAAATGCGCTATTGGATGACCGATCTTGCCGTGAGCCAGCTGACATTGGCGGAGCGGTACGCCGCGGCGGCCCGGGCGCGGATGGAGCAGCACCTCGATAAGCTTGCGCCGTGGAACTCGCAACGTGTAGCCACGGTCCGCAGCGAACTCGCTCAATACGAGGAAAAGGCCGGTAAGGCAGTCGACGAGTACACTGACGACCGCCGCGTAATCGGCAACTCGCTATTGGCGCAGGCCCGACAGCACAGCCTTGTTGCCGAGCAGCTGCTCGCGTCGATTGTCCAGGAGCTGACCGGCGCCGCCATCGCCGCCCGGCAACGGGTGGTCGCCGAGGCGGCTACGGCGACACGGATTTCGCAGATCGTCGTGGCAGCCGCGGTGCTGATTGGCGCTCTCCTCACCTTCCTCGTGCTGCGCTCGATCGTGCTGCCTCTGCGACGTCTGGTGGTCGCGATGGATGGCCTGAATGCCGGAAACGTCTCGGTGGCAATACCCGAGGCTGGGCCCGATGAGATCGGTGCCATGGCACGGACCCTGGCGATTTTCCGCGACACGCTAAAGGAGTTGCGCGAGACACTGGCGCAGTTCGAGGCACTGCGAGGGGTTGGACGCGCGGTCGGGTCGACGCTTGATCTGCAAACCGTGCTGTCCATCGTCGTGGGGCGCGCGGTCGAGTTTTCGCGTGCGCAAGCCGGGATGATTTACGAATACGACGAGGTGGCGCGGGCATTCCGCTTCCGGACGAGCCACGGCGCCGAGGAGGAGCTGACCGAACTTCTGAAGGGAGACCCGATCCGCCTGGGCGAAGGCGCGATCAGCACCGCCGCCGTAATCGGCTCACCGGCTCAACTGCGGGATCTCCTGAGCAACAGAGAGCTCGCTGTTCCCACCTTGTGGGATGCTCTCGCTCGTTTGGGCTACCGCGCCTTGATCGTCGCGCCACTGCTCCACGAAGAACGTATTTTGGGCGGTCTCGTCGTAGCCCGCCGGGAGGCGGGCGAGTTTTCACAAGAGATCGTGTTTGATTCACGCGGAAAAGATGGCGTCATTGGGCCAACTGACCGCCGGGATCGCCCATGAGATCAAGAACCCGCTGAATTTCGTCAATAACTTCGCGGAGCTCTCCCGCGAGCTGCTGCAGGAGGTCAAGGAAATCATCAGTTCCGCCGCGGACGGGCTGAAGGCCGGCACCCGCCTCGATCTGGACGAGCTGATCGCTACGCTGACCGGCAATCTGTCGAAGATCGCCGAACACGGGCAGCGGGCCGACGGCATTGTCACCAGCATGCTGCTGCATTCGCGCGGCGGCAGCGGCGAGCGCCGGAAGACCGACCTCAATGCGCTGATCGAAGAGACGCTCAACCTCGCCTTTCATGGGGCCCGTGCACAGGACAGAAGCTTCAATATCACCTTGGAACGCGATCTCGACCCCAGCCTTGCGCCGATCGAAATCGTCCCGCAGGATATCACGCGGGTACTCCTCAACCTGTTTGGCAACGGCTTTTACGCTGCGAACAAACGCCGGCACGAGGATGCCGACCCAGCATACCAACCGGTGTTAACGGTAACGACGCGTGATCTCGGAGACAAGGTCGAGATACGGGTGCGCGACAATGGCGTCGGCATGTCGCCGGACGTGCGGACAAAGCTGTTTACGCCGTTTTTCACGACCAAGCCGACGGGCGAAGGCACGGGGCTCGGTTTGTCCATCAGCTATGACATCGTCGTTCAACAACACGGCGGGACGATCACCGTTGACAGTAATCCCCGCGAGTTCACGGAATTCACCCTGCATCTGCCCCGCACCCTGCGTGGCGCGGATATGCCTGCGGCAGCGGCAAGGGCGTCCGCATGAGCGAGCAGCCGCCTACGAAGGCTGTGGCACATCCCGATGCGGAGATCGTCGATGCGGCGAAGGTCTTCGAACGCTATCTGCGGATCGACACGTTCCGGTTCCGACACCGATTGTTTTCCGGCGAATGGAGCGCGGTGCGAAGCTACGACGTGCTGAGGCGCGGAGGAGCGGTCGCCATCGTCCTTTATGATCCGGATCGCGACAGCGTCGTGCTCGTCGAGCAGTTCCGCCTCCCGGCGCTTCTCGCCGGAAGCTCACCCTGGCAGCTCGAGGCGGCAGCTGGCATGATCGACACCGACGAGACGCCAGAGATGGTCGCGATACGCGAGACCCGCGAGGAAACCGGCCTCATATTGATCGGCGAACCAATCGTGATCCAACGTTATCTGCCCTCGGCCGGCGGTTCGGACGAGAGCGTCGTTCTATTCTGCGGCTGCGTCGATTCTACTCTTGCCGCGGGGGTGCACGGTCTCCCCGAAGAACACGAGGACATTCGCGTCAGGGTCAAAACGCTCCGCGAGATCGAGGCCATGCTCGACGCTGGCGCGCTCGAGAACGGTCACACCCTGATCGCTCTCCATTGGCTCTTACGCCACCGCGACCGGCTGCAGCAGCTCTGGGCGTCCGGTTGACCAACATCCCCGGTTGCCCTCGTCCCGCCGGGGTAGCCATCGCCCCGGTGTGGCCGGGGCGCCCGGTGGCTTAAGCGTAGGTGGATCAGCCCGCCCCTGCCGTCCGCAGGACCCGCTGGGCGATGCTCCAGCGGTGTACCTCAGAGGGGCCGTCGTAAATCCGGAACGGGCGGACTTCGCGGAAGAGGCGCGCGACGATGGTGTCGTCGGTGATGCCGAGGCCGCCCAATATCTGCATGCTGCGGTCGACGACGCGCCAGATCGCCTCCGAGCAGATGACCTTTGCCATGCTCGACTCGTGGCGGCCGCGCTCGCCGCAGTCTAGAACCCAGGCCGTATGCCAGATGACGAGACGGCTCTGGTGGATGTCCATCTCGTTGTCCGCGAGCATGAAGCCAACCCCCTCGTGCTCACCGAGCGGCTTCCCGAAGGCGGTGCGCCGCCGGGCATAATCGGCCGCGATGTCATGGGCGCGACGCGCGGCGCCGAGCCAGCGCATGCAATGCGTCAGACGCGCCGGGGCAAGCCGCACCTGCGCGTACCGAAAGCCCTCGCCGAGACGCCCCAGCACAGCGCTTTCATGAACGCGCAAACCGTCGAGCCGGATGACCGCGTGGCCGCCGGCCATGTATTGGTCGAGCGTGTCGAGCACCCGCTCGATATGAATCCCCGGCGCGTTCATCGGCGTCAGGAACATCGTGGCACCTGCGGCCCCCGCCGCATCGCTGCCGTTTTTCGCCATGACGATCCCGAGATCGGCGCCGACCGCGCCGGTGATCAGCCATTTCCGCCCGTCGATAACGAATTCGTCGCCTTCGCGGCGCGCCGTCGTGAGTAGCATCGAGGGGTCCGCTCCGGCTCCCGGAGCCGGCTCGGTCATCATAAAACACGAGCGGATCTCGCCGGCGGCGAGCGGCCGGAGCCATTCTTCCTTCTGGCCCTCCTCGGCGACCTCTTCGAGGAGGTGCATGTTGCCCTCGTCGGGGGCAAAGCAGTTGAGCGCCACCGGCCCGAGCGGCGAGTAACCCGCCGCCTCGAAGACGACCGCCTTCCCCCGGTGGTCGAGCCCGAGCCCGCCCCAGTCACGGCCGACATGCGGGCTGAGGAGCCCGCCCTCGCGCCCGAGCGCGACGAGTTCGCGCCGAAGCTCCTCTGTCGGTCCGTGCGGTGTCTGTCTGGGATCGCCCTCAAAGGGCATGATCTGTTCCCGGACGAAGCGCTCGGTGCGCTCCTTCAGCTCGAGAAGTTCGTCGGAGAGCGAAAAATCCATCGATGACCCCGGAATGCTGCAGCATCGTCGGGATTTCGGCGCGGCCCGTCAAGGTAGCGTCCTAATATTGCTACTATCGCATTTGTTATTGACTATTATTCGGTTTTGTGCAACGTTAGCTCAAGCAACTGACAAAGCCGGGTAGAGATAGTTGGGATACCGATCGAAATCGGCGCGTCTGGGCGCTGCGATGGGGGCGGGATTGTTCAGCTTACGATCAGGGGAGCAGCCGATGCAACGAGCTGACGATTCCCAAGCCTGTATCCGCTCCGCTCTGCGACGGCGGCGGCGCACGCTGGGGCTCACCCAGGAAGACGCGGCGGTCCTCCTGGGCATGTCGCGCATGACCTACCACCGGATCGAGATGGGAATGCGGCGTATCCGTTTCGCCGAACTCGCAGTGATCTGTTCGGCCTTCAATTGCCACATCGGGGAGCTCGTTCAAGACGGGGAGCTCGCCAGTGCCTACATCCATGCTGCCAGGGCAATCCTCGGGGAGGCGTCGCCGTGATGCAAGTCGCCAATACCGAAAACCCCCGCGCCTCCGATCCGGCACACTACGCTGCGGCGGTAACGCCGAGCGATACGGTTGATCTCGCAGCGGCGTCGACCGCGATATTCATTGGAGGCGGCGGTAATCTTCGGGTGACGATGCTGGGCGGCGGGATCGTCACCTTTGCTGGCCTCCCGGTTGGATGGCATCCGATAAGAGTGACGCGCGTCTGGAGCACGAGCACGACAGCCACCAACATCGTCGCCGTCTGGCGTTGATGAATCCGGCTATCTGGTGCGCAGCCGGCGCTGGCGCAGTGCGATAAAGAGCCCCGAGGCGATGATGATCGCAGCCCCGAGCCATGTCCACAGATCGGGGAAATTGCCAAAAACGAAATAACCGAGGGCTGCCGTTCCGATCAGCTCGATATAGCCGAGCGGCGCGATGACCGCGGCTGGACCGCTCTGAAAGGCGCGAATGACCAGGTAATGTCCGGCACCGCCGAGTAGGCCGAGGCTGGCGAACAGCAGCAGATCGAAGAGGTTTTGCGGCGGCACAAAGACGAAAGGCAGCACAAAGCTCATCACCAGCGAACCGACGAGGGCCGAAAAGACGATGCCGGTCGCCGCGGGGTCAAAGACGGCAGCCCAGCGGGTGGCGATCTGATACACCGCATAGGCAGCCGCCGAGCCCAGCAGCAGCAGTACTGCGGGGTCATGCAGGCCGCTGCCCGGCCGAACGATCAGCAGCGTACCGCCAAAACCGATCAGCATCGCGCTCCACCGCCGCGGACCCACCCTCTCACCGAGCAGCGGCATCGATAGTGCGGTCACGATCAGGGGTGAGGTAAACCCGATCGCGGACGCGGTCGCCAGCGGCACCCTGCCGATCGCCAGGACGAAAACCAGGTTGCTGATCAGCATCAACAGCGACCGGCCGATCTGGATGAGGGGTCGCCGGGCCGCGAGCAAAGGCCGCCCGTAATGCGGCAGGAAGACCACCAGCATAATGACCAGGTGCCCGGTGAAGCGCGCCCAGACGATCTGCATCACCGGGTACTGCGCGGTCAGCAACTTCACCGCGGCGTTCATAAACGGGAACACCGAAACGCCGAGGCACTTCAGAATAACACCGCGCTCCGTCGACAAATCGCTGGTGCCGATCAGCAATGAGTCGATGCCCGGCACGGCGGCGATCGCCGCGGCGTTGGATATGGTTTTGGGCGTTTCGAGCATCGCGATGACGAGGGTCGCAGCGTTGATCGCGGTGCAGGCCGCACCGATGCCGATCGGGACAAAGCCGAAATGCGGTAGACCGCCCGTCAGCCAGCGATGGCCTTGCGGGGGATAGCGCAGGCCGTCGGCGATTTCGCACGGCTCGTCGGCGGTGTCGACATTGCGGGGTTACATAGAGCGGGTTCCATGCGATGCCTCCCAGATCCGATGAGGCCGGCCGGCGCGCGTCACCGCGGCAAAGGTGCTTCGGATCGGCGAGGCGATCGGTTAATTCTACCGATCGCCGCCGGAGGGAGGAACCACGCATGGAAAACCGGAACCGCCAGGTGTTGCTGAAACGGCGGCCGATCGGCGCGCCGACTACCGCCGATTTCGAGATCGCCGACGGGCCGGTGCCGGACCCGGGCGAGGGCGAGGTCTTGGTGCGCGGGATCTATCTCTCGCTCGACCCTTATATGCGTGGCCGCATCAGCGCCGCGCGCTCGTATGCCAAGCCGGTCGATGTCGGCGCGGTCATCGAAGGCCGGGTCGTCGGACAGGTCGTGTGTTCGCGGGACCCTGCCTTCCGCGAGGGCGATTATGTTTTGGGCGGCTACGGTTGGCAGCTCTACAGCGCGGTGCCAGCCAAGGGCCTGCTTGAACTCGATCCGGCGGAGGCGCCGCTGTCGACCGCGCTCGGCGTGCTCGGAATGCCGGGGCTGACCGCCTATGTCGGGCTCGGCGAGATCGGCCGGCCGCAGCGCGGTGAGACCGTCGTCGTCTCGGCTGCCTCGGGCGCCGTCGGCGCGGTGGTCGGTCAACTCGCCAAACGTGCCGGCGCGCGGGCGGCATCGCCGGCGGAGCCGACAAGTGCCATTTCGTCGAGGGCGAGCTCGGGTTCGATAGCTGCATCGACCGTCGCTCGGCCGATCTCGGCGCCGCGCTCGATCGCGCCTGTCCGAACGGGATCGACGTTTATTGGGAGAATATCGGCGGCGCGGTACAACAGGCGGTATTCCCACGGCTCAACGATTTCGGCCGCATGGTAATGTGCGGCATGGCCGCGGAATACAATGACGTCGAGCCGCGCCCCGGCCCCAGTCTGATTATGTCTGTCCGCAAGCGCCTCAAGATCCAGGGGTTCATCGTCAGCGACCAGTGGCAGCGCTTCGGCGAGTATCGCGTGATGGCCGGTCCGCTGGTGCGCAGCGGCGAGCTGAAGTACCGAGAGGACATCGTCGAAGGCCTCGAGCGGGCGCCCGAAGCTTTCATTGGCCTTCTGCAAGGTCGCAATTTTGGCAAGCTCCTGGTCAAGCTCGGCGACGAGCCGACGCGCGGGGCTTGAGCCCGTCGGGCAAGGGAGGGCAACCATGCGGTGGCTCTCGACCCTGGCAATTATTTTGGGTTGTGCGGCGTGTCAACCGCAGCCCGATGGAACACAGGTGTCGGCATTGCCGGGTCAGCCACAGCCGCCGCAAGGTCAAGCGGAGCTTGCCTGCCATGACTTCACTGCGCCGGTAACGGCCGCAGGGAACCCGGAGCAGGCCAGCGGCCAGGCGTGCGGACAGCCGGACGGCAGCTGGCGGGTCGTGCAGAACACTCCGGGCTTGCCGGCCCAGACCTATGTCGTGCCGTCGCCGAGCCAACCAACCGCCACTGCCACGAGCACCGCTGCTCAGCCGGCGCCAAACCAGCCGCCGTGCAGCAGCTACACTGCTTCGGTCACGGTTGGCGGGCAGCCGCAGCAGGCGGTCATCGAGGCCTGCCCGCTACCCGACGGCAGCTGGCGGGTCACACAAAATACGCCCGGCCTGCCGACGCAGGTCTACGAGGTTCCGCCGCCGACCTCGTCACCCTATCCCTATGGCTACCCGTACCCCGCCGACTACGCCTATCCCGAATTCTTTCCGTATTGGGGAGGCGCGCCCTGGTTCTTCGGCCTCGCGCCGTCGATCGTCGTCGTGCAAAGGTTCAATCATTTCCACCATGGATTTGGCCGCGGGTTTGGTCATGGTTTCGCCCGTGGCTTCGGGCATGGCTTCGCGGCGGCGCGCGGTGGTGGCGGGGGTGGTGGGCATCGGTAGCTGAAACGGGATCGAGAAAATGAGCGTGCAAGCGATCGGACAGCCGGTACGCAGAGAGGAGGATCTGCGCCTCCTCAAGGGCAGAGGCCGGTATGTCGACGATGTGAAGGAAGCCAACGAAGCACGCGGCTATGTCCTGCGGTCGCCGCATGCGCATGCCCGCATTGGGGCAGTGGACGTTCGGCGCGCGCTGACGTCGCCTGGTGTGCTCGCCGTGTTGACCGGCGAGGATCTGCGCCGGCGCGGCCTCGGCACCATCGTGGCCGATACCCTGAACCAGGCAAAAGATGCCGCTGAGCTGATCGAAATCGATTACGAGCCTCTGCCCGCGATAATCACCGCTGAAGCGGCCCTCGCGCCCGGTGCTCCTTCGGTGTGGGACCAGAACCCGGGGAACGAGGCGTTCTTTCACGAAATCGGCGACAAGAACGCAGTCGATACGACATTCGCCGGGGCCGACCGTATCGTCCGTCACACGACGGTGATCAACCGGGTCACCGCGAACAGTATGGAGCCGCGCGGCTGCCTCGCCCTCTACGACCGGGATCAGGACCGCTACACGATCCGCTGCACCATTCAGTCGGTGCACGGCACCAGGGCGGCACTGGCCGAGCGCATCTTCAAACTGCCGCACCACCAATTCCGGGTGATCTGCGAGAATATGGGCGGCGGCTTCGGGATGAAGGGCGGCTGCTATCCGGAATATGCGCTGTCGCTCTGGGCATCCGAGGTCACCGGCCGCCCGGTGCGCTGGGTCGCCGAGCGCAGCGAAGGGCTCCAAAGCGACGAGCAAGGCCGCGGCAGCGTCGTCGAGACCGAGCTGGCGCTCGACAAGGAGAGCCGGTTTCTCGCGCTCCGTGCGCAGTGGAAGGCGGCGATCGGCGCCTATTACTCGACCGACCGCCCGACGATACCGCTGACCGTCGCGCTCGGTTGCCTGGTCAATACCTACGGGATACCCGCGGTGCACGCGCAGGTCGTCGCGGTTCTGACGAATACGATGACGATCGCTCCCTATCGAGGCGGCGGTCGGCCCGAGCCGATCTACGTGACCGAAACCATCATCGACAAGGCAGCGCTCGAGCTCGGCATCGAGCCCGCCGAGCTGCGCCGGCGCAATACGATCCCCGCTGAAGCGATGCCATTCACGACGGTGCTGGGGCAAACCTACGACAGCGGCGACTTTTGCCAGAATCTCGACGATTGCTTGGCTCTCGCCCATTTCGATCAACTGGCCCACCGCCGCGCAGCCGCAGCGAGGCGCGGCAAGCTGCTCGGCGTCGGCACGGCGACCGCGGTCGCCGCGACCGGCGGCCGCGATTATGAGCATGCCGAAATCCGCTTCGATCCTGCAGGCGGCGTGGTGCTGATGACAGGGAGCATGGATCACGGCCAGGGCCACGGAACGACCTTCAAGCAGGTCCTGTCGGAAAAGCTCGGCATCGACGCGGATCTGATCCGCTACCGCTATGGCGACAGCGACCTCGTGACGATGGGGATCGGGACCTTCGGCTCGCGCTCGGCCCAGCTCGCGGGGTCTGCGATCGTTGTCGCCGCCGACAGGCTGATCGACAAGGGCCGCAAGATCGCCGCGCATATGATGGAAGCGGGGGTTCACGATGTCGTCTTCGAGAACGGAAAATTCGCGATTGCCGGCACCGACCGCTCGGTCGACGTCGTCGAGGTCGCAAAGCAGTCGTTCGAGGCGGCGCACCTGCCCGAGAACATCGAGACCGGTTTCTCCGAACGGGCCAATTTCGGCCCGCCCGGGTGTGCGACCTTCCCCAGCGGCGCCCATCTTTGCGAGGTCGAAATCGACGAGGCAACTGGCGCCGTCGAGCTGACCCGATATGTGGCGGTGGACGATGTGGGCCGCGTGCTGAACCCGCTCTTATGCGAGGGACAGATCCATGGCGGCATTGTGCAAGGTGTCGGCCAGGCGCTGATGGAGGATCTGGTCTACGACCAGGCTAGCGGACAGCTCCTCACCGGCTCGTTCCAGGATTATTGCATGCCGCGCGCCGATGATTTCTGCGATTTCGAGCTCGCCAACAACCCGACCCTGACGGACAGAAACCCGCTCGGCGTAAAAGGGGTCGGCGAGGCCGGCACCCTCTGTGCGATCCCGGCGGTGATGAACGCCGTCAACGACGCATTGGCGCAGGTGGGCGCGCCCGCTGTGGAGATCCCGGCAACTTCAGAAAAACTGTGGCGCGCCATTTACGCGGCCCGAAGGGGTGTCGTGGGATCCTGACTGGAACATTGAGGTTTCAACTCGTCATTCCCGCGAAAGCGGGAATCCAGGGCCCCGAGCGCTCCGTGGGTCGCCCTGGACCCCCGCTTTCGCGGGGGTGACGGTGATATCTCCTACACTGTGGGCCACATCCTTCAAAAGAAAGGAAGACAATCATGATCTGTGATGTCCACGCGCATTACATACCAAAGAACTTCAGCGAGTTGATGGGTGACCGATTTCCCCCGCGTGTCGGGGTTCGGGTAAAGGCCGGGATCGCGAAGCATCCGGTTTCGGACTCGGCGGGAGACATCGTTGGTCGGCTCGAATTGATGGATGCCGCCGGCGTCGAGAAGCAGGTCCTGTCGCCGCACCGCCCGCCCTATTTGCCGGAGGAGGCGGAGTGTGTCAGAGCCGTCAGCATGCTGAACGACGGCTATGCCGATCCGGCGCACCGCTATGCCGATCCGCCGCACCGCTATCCCGATCAGATTGCCTCCTACGTCATGCTGCCACTGCCGCATATCGACGCCGCATTGCGGGAGATGGAGCGTGGCCTCGATCAGCTCGGCTGCGTCGGGGTCAACATGCATATCTCGTGCTTGAACCGTCAGTGGTGGAGACCGAGTTCGAGCCGATCTACCAGGAGATGAATCGGCGCGGCTCGATCTGTTCGTCCACCCGTCGGTGACCGGAATCTGCTCACCGTTCATCACCGATTACGGATACACCGCGTCGGTCGGCACCTCGCTCGAAGACGCGACGTTTGTATTGCACATGATCGCCAAGCAGATCCCGCACCGGTACCCGAACATCAAATTCATCGTGCCGCATCTCGGCGGACCCGTTCCGATGCCGCTGAACCGGCTCGACCAGCAGGGTCAGCGCGATCATCCGAACCTGGCCGAGGCGCCGAGCTTCACCGCAAAGCGGTTCTGGTACGACACCGTGTGCTATGGCTCAAAGGCCGCCTTCACCTGCGCCCTCGAAGCCTTCGGGGCGGATCACCTGGTGACCGGCAGCGACTATCCGGTGCTGCAGGATTACGAGGCGTACAAGGAGACCTTCGCCTATATCGAGCGTCTGGGGCTGCCCAAAGCCGCTACCGACAAGATCCTCTCCCACAACGCCCAGGCGCTGTTCGGCTTCCGGCATTAGCATTCGCCTACGGTTTCGGCTAGGATTTGCGCTGGAGCTGAGGAGGTAGGCGATGTTGTTGCGTAATGCCTGGTACATCGCCGCGTGGGCGGACGAGATCGGCGGGCAGCCGCTGGCGCGCCGGATCTGCAATGAACCCATCGTGCTGTTTCGCGACGGCACGGGTCGCGCCGCGGCGCTGGCGGACCGCTGTTGCCACCGCGCTGCACCGCTGCATATGGGCACGGTGGTGGAAGAGGGGATTCAGTGCGGCTATCACGGCCTCATCATCGACGGATCGGGGCGCTGCGTGCGCATTCCCGGCCAGCAGCTGGTCCCCGAAGACGCCCGGGTGCGCAGCTATCCCACAGTGGAAAAAGACCGGATGGTGTGGGTCTGGATGGGCGATCCGGCCCAGGCCGATCCCGCCGCGATCGTCGACTATCCGTATCCGACTATCCGTATCACAACGATCCGGGCAACTGGCCGAACAAGCACGACGTCTATCCGATCAAGGCCAATCACATGCTGATGGTCGACAATCTGATGGACCTGACGCATCTCGGCTATCTCCATGCCAAGACCGTCGGCGGCAACCCGGCGGCGCATGTCGAAGCCGAGATGAAGACGATTCGGACCCCGACCGGCGTCAAGTTCACCCGCTGGATGCACAACTCGGTGCAGCTGCCGACCTACGTCAAGGCGGCGGGTTTCACCGGCCGGGTCGACCGCTGGCAGGAGTTTGAGTTCGTCGCCCCGAGCAGCGTCCTGCAATGGACCGGTGCGGCCGATGCCGGGCCCGGCGCCTATGAAGGCAAGCGCGACAGCGGTTTCCAGTTCCGCCTGTTCCACGGTCTGACCCCGGAGACCGAGATCAGCTGCTTTTATTTCTGGTCGGTGGCGAACGGCTATCGCCAGAACGAACCCGAGACGACCGAGCAACTCTACCGGGAGATCGCGCCGACCTTTGTCGAGGACAGGGTCATGGTGGAGGCGCAGCAGGCCCGGCTCGGCGAGTTCGGCGAAGCGGGCCTCGTCGACATCGCGTCGGACGCCACGCGCATGCAGATGCGGCGGATGGTCGAGCGGTTGATCGTCGATCAGCAATCCGCTGTTGCAGCCGAGCAGACCCTTTTCCTAACCCTCGCCCGGCGGTTTTTCGAGCATCGCGAGACCGCGCCCGCGCGCCTGCTTCATGATGGTCTCGCCGAGCAGGCGCATCATCCATGGCAGGTCGATTTCGATGCGGACGAATTCGTCCAGCACCTCGATCGCCCCGGTGATCGTCTGCCACACCGCCACGGCGCGAAAATTCAGGCGGTCCTGGTCCCAGCTATAGTCGAAAGCGCTCACCAGGCCAGCAAGTTCGGGGCGAATGCGGCTGATCCCGCTGTCGAGCCGGCGCTTCGCCTCTTCCGGGCCGAGCCTGTGCGGGATCGAAACGATCAGCGGCTGGGACATCGCATGGCTCCTCCGGCAGGATCGGAAAGGGCCGATACCGTTGGCTATATGGGCCAAAATCGGCGCGGCGCGTGGCGAGATGTGGGGCTTACGGTGCGCGGTGGGGATGCGAGGACGGAAGTATTTGAGCCACGAGGCGCGGGTCCATGACAGCGGGTTTCAGGCTGGCGGGGCTGTTTCAAGCCAGCGATCGTCGTTCGTCTACCGGGCCGCCGGCTTCGGTCGGGGGTCGATCTGCACGGTCGCCGTCATCCCCGCGGCGAGGACCACACCCTCCGGCACCTCATCGATGTGGATGCGCACCGGGATGCGCTGAGCGAGGCGCACCCAGGTGAAGATCGGGTTGACCGTGGCGAGCCCTTGCCCGTTGGGCTGCGCGTTTGCGACGTTGATGCCGCGGGCGATGCTGCCGACATGGCCGCGAACGATCTGGCTGTACCCCATCAGCTTGATGCTGGCCGGGTCGCCTACCTGGATCGGCTCGAGATTGGTCTCCTCGAAATAGCCGTCGATCCAGAACGAGTCGGCGTCGACGAGCGAGATCTCGTTCTGCCCGACATTGGCGTAGTCGCCGAGCTGCGCCAACAGGTTGGTCACATAGCCGTTGACCGGCGAGCGGATCTGCGTGCGCTCGAGGTTCACCTTTGCCTGGTCCAGATTGGCAACGGCCTGCTGATATTGGGCTTGGGTGGCGAGCG
>WNFR01001006.1_pt1 | contig 29153 bp, 28 predicted proteins | sample 5400221 | NCBI WGS metagenome assembly WNFR01 (sample SAMN13153357, study PRJNA577476) | soil metagenome | isolation source: 40 cm soil under Madrone tree | place: USA:California | collected 2016-06-14
GTTACCTGTCCAAGGGAAACGGTCACGCCAGAAATAGTAACGTGCTCAAAACCTTCGACAGTAACAGACACCGAATACTGTCCGGGCCTTAGCAGCGCGAATCGGTAATTCCCCGATTCTCCCGTCGTGGTGGTTGTGGAGTTGCCGGTTTCGGCGCTCTTAAGGGTCACGGTGACATTCGGCACAAAAGCGCCGCTTGGGTCCGCAACTGTGCCGGTAACTTCGCCGGATATGGTGGTCTGCGTCCGAGCTGCCGACGCGCAAAGCAGTAAGGCAGTAAAACCGAACAAAACAAGAGAAGCTAAATACTTTTGCTTCAGAATCCCTTTAATGGTCACTAAATTTCTCCTAAGTTTTCGAAAACACCCCACCCCAGTGACCACTCGCTCGATACATGTCCGTCGGAGTGCGTCTCAAAATTGCAATTTGCGCACCACAAGCTACAGGATTCCATTTAGCGTAGTTAAATTAGGATGTCCTTACGTTTAAGGTGCTTACGGGGAGCACGTACCAGATAGCCCGGATGGCGCGGGCTGCCCAGGTTACTGGCATATGTAAATTATATGAAATTCAGAATATTTTGAGGCTGTAGAGCTAAATCGGTTTAGCTTTGGTGACGGATGCGCTCGGCGAGATTCCGGGCGCGCTGGCGTCCGATCTCGACGAAGCGGGCGTCTCCGGCGATCTGGTCCAAGGTAGGGAGGGCGCGCTCGGGCTCGGGCAGCAGCTTGCGGTTCAGCTCGGTTTCAAATTGTAACAAGGCGTCGTTGATGCCAAGCCGGTCGTACTTCATCCGGCGCTCCAGCAGCGACAGGAGCTCCTGCTGGCGGGCCAAGCCCTCGAAGACTTGCAGCAACTGGCTGGCTGTCGAATTCAAGGTGTAATTGAACTTTACCTCGTGCGCTTCCGAACCCTGCTCCCAACGGAAGGTTTTCTCGCCTAGGTTGGCGATTTTGCGGTGCACATCCAAATCCTGTCCCTGAAAGTGATTCAACTGTTGCGCCAGGGCGAACATCTTGGCGCGCAGCGCCGAGCTGACCTGAAACTTCGCCGCCCCGGGGTCGTCGTCGAGCTGGCGGATCTCATAGGTGGCGTCGTCGGAATCTTCGCGCACAGAGATTTCAATGAACTCCGGGGAACTGGACTTGAAGATGCGGCGAAAAGTGAGCTTCGCGCCAGCTGGAGCCGGAGCAGATCGCATCGTCTCAGTAGCCGTGGGCCAAGCAAAGCCACGAGCGACCGAGTAGCCCGCAGAGCTACAGGCTAGCAAAACCGTACAGGTCAGCGGAATCAAACGGGTAAGGGAAGTTCTCATCGTGCTCATCGTATCGATTCGATGCGCGATGCAGTAAGTCGTGTTGCGCCCCGCGCAGGAGTTCCTGCTAAGGGCAAGGCGCGAGATTTCGCGAGCGACTTCGCGTCAGGAAGGCCGTAGCGCACGCGCGCCTGTTCGGCCTGCAGATGGCAGAGCGCCACGGCCAGGGCGTCGGCCGCATCGGTGGGCTCCGGCGTTTCCGTCATGGAGAGGAGCGCGCGCACCATCAACTGCATCTGCCGCTTATCGGCGTGGCCGTAGCCCGCAACGGAAGCCTTCACTTCACGCGGCGAGTAGCTGTGCACCGCCAGCCCGTGTTGCGCAGCCGCCAGCAAGAGCACGCCGCGCACCTCCGCCAGACGCAGCGCTGTACGCATATTTAGCGCTGTAAATACGGACTCCACCGCCATCACCGTGGGCGCAAATTCCTTGATGAGCCGGCACACCAACTCATGAATGTCTTGCAATGCCGCGCCCGAAGATTCTTTCTGCCGCGCGGCTGGCACGCGCAGGGCGCCATAATGCAGCATCCGGCAATTTCGGCCGTCGCTGTCCACCACGCCATAACCAGTCGGCCCGGCGGCTGCCGGATCGATTCCGAGCACGCGCATCCAAGGGGCTGCATTCTTGGCGCCATTCGTTGCATTCATCGAAAGACAGTCTAAGGCGAACAGCGCAGTCGGTGCCACACTTTTTCCTTCTTATCTGGACGCGAAGGATTCCAAAACAAAGCGGCCACTGAGCTACAAACACTACCGAAAATTGCAGGCGGAGCTTGCCGGTTCCGCGCTTCTCTTACCGGTCTAAAGACCGGCCACTACCAGGAAGCAGGGCGCGGAGGCGTGCGATTGTCAGTGGCCCCGCGGGAAATTCGCTTACACAAAGGAAAGATCAGTTAGCGCCAACCGCCGCCTGAATTTCCGACTCATCAATGTCGAAATTGGCGTACACGTGCTGCACGTCATCGTGCTCTTCCAGCGCCTCGACCAGCCGCACCATTTGCGTGGCTTGCGCTCCGGTTAACTTGATGTAATTCTGCGGAACCATGCCGATTTCCGCCGATGTCGGCGTGATTCCGGCTTTGGTCAGCGCTTCTTTGACCTTTTCCATCGCTTCCGGCGGCGTCACTACGTACCAACCCGAGCCGTCGTCCTTCAAATCTTCCGCGCCGGCTTCCAGAACGATGTCCAGCATTTTGTCTTCGCTCGCCAGCTCCTTGGGCACCACAATTTCGCCCTTGCGGTGAAACATCCAGCCGACCGCGCCGGCCTCCGCCAGGTTGCCGCCGTTCTTGCTCATCAAGTGGCGAAATTCGCCGACTATGCGGTTGCGGTTGGTGGTCACGGCCTGGATCAACATTCCGACGCCACCGGGACCGTATCCCTCGAAGGTCACTTCCTCGTATTGCTCGCCCTCGAGCTGGCCGGTGCCGCGCAGAATTGCGCGCTCGATGTTGTCACTTGGCATATTTTCATTCTTGCCGGCCAGAATAGCGGTGCGCAGGCGGGGATTAGAGTTGGGGTCGCCGCCACCGATGCGCGCCGCGATGGTGATTTCGCGGATGATACGGGTAAATGCGCGTCCGCGTTTCGCGTCGGTGGCCGCTTTCTTGTGCTTGATCGTGGCCCACTTTGAATGCCCAGACATGACACTTCCTCTTTTCTGATTTTCGGGACCGGACTCGGCCGGCGTCTTCGGTGTTCGCGACCCGCCCTCGGCGGGATCAACGCCGCTGAATTTAGCCGCCGGCGCCCTACCCGTGGCGCTCTGGCCGCGAGCGGATTACGATGCGGAGCCCCACCAGTGAACCGCAAACCCCTGCAGAACCCACGCAGTTTAGCATAGCCGGAGAGCGTGCGAAACGGGGGTATACTTTCTGAGGGGCACCATCTTGCGTCTCAGAAAGCCTGGCGCGCGCTCGCGCCTGCCGCTCAATCCATTGGAGTTGCGACGTGTCTGATCGGCGCTATCGCGTCCTGGCGATTGCTTCGCACCCGGTGCAGTACGCTGCACCGATTTTTCGGCTCATGGCCCACGACGCGCGGCTCGATTTTCATGTGGCGTACTGCAGTCTGCGCGGGGCCGAAGCGGGCCACGATCCGGAATTCGGCCGCAGTGTTAAGTGGGACGTTCCCCTGCTCGATGGTTATGCGTGGACTCACGTGCCGAATCGCGGCTCCGGCTCGGAATCTTTCTTCGGGCTGTATAATCCGGGTCTTTGGAAATTGATACGCGAGGGCCGTTTCGACGCGGTGCTTTGCTACAGCGGATACGTACGAGCCAGCTTCTGGATATCGTACTTAGCTGCGAGAGTAACGCGAACGGCCTTCCTTTTCGGAACCGACAGTACCGGACTCACACCGCGCGATGGCCGGACGTGGAAGCGCGCATTTAAGCGCCTTGCGTGGCCCTGGTTGTTCCGCCTGGCCGATCAGGTGATCGTTCCATCCTCTGCGACGCGGAACCTGATGCTCTCGCTCGGCCTCTCTTCCGATCGTGTCACGCTTACACCGTATGTTGTTGACAACGAATGGTGGCTCGAGCAATCCGCTGCCGTGGACCGCGCTGCCGTGCGGGCATCCTGGGGCGTCGCGCCGGAGGACTTGGTCGTATTGTTTTGTGCGAAGTTGCAGCCGTGGAAGCGCCCGTTTGATGTACTCCGCGCTTTTGCGAAGAACGATCGGCCGAGCGCTCGACTTGTCTTTGCGGGTGATGGTGCGCTTCACGCGCAGCTTTCCGCAGAAGCTTCCGCTCTCGGTATCGCATCACGCGTGCGGTTCCTCGGCTTCGTTAATCAAACGCAACTTCCCGCCGTCTACACGTCTGCGGACGTAATGGTCCTGCCGTCCGAATACGAGCCATTCGCGGTTGTCGTCAACGAAGCGATGTGTTGCGGGTGTCCGGTCATCGTGAGTGACCGAGTGGGCGCAGCGCAAGACCTGATCGCTCCCGTCTGCCCTGAATTCATTTTCCCTTGCGGGGATATTGATGCTCTGAGCGAAATACTTGCCCGTGTCCTTACCGGCGGCGCCGATCTGAAGGGAGTGAGGCGTCGAGCCGCGACGCATATCCGCACCTGGTCGCCGCAAGCAAACGTCGCAGCAACCGTCGAGGCAGTCGAGCGTTCAACAACCCGCGTGCAGTCTTCCTTTCGGAAATCACCGGCAGCGCTTTCCAGCAAAAGCAACGCATGAAACTCTTGTTCTACACGCATTTCTTCGCGCCGAGCATTGGTGGTGTTGAAAATATCGTCCAATCCTTAGCTGATGGTCTCAGCACGCGGCGCAAGGCAAACGGCGAACCGGAATTTGAAATAACTTTGGTCACGAATACCGCCGCGGGTGAGTTTGACGATGGCTTGCTGCCATTTCGGGTAATCCGTGCGCCCGGCGCGCTTGGTCTGTGGCGATTAGTTCGCAGTTCGGACGTCGTTCACATAGCGGGCCCCGCCCTCGAACCCCTGTTCCTGGCCTGGCTTGCACGAAAACCTTTTGTCGTCGAGCATCACGGATATCAGGCCATCTGCCCGAACGGTCTACTGCTGCATAGGCCCGGCGATTGCGCTTGTCCCGGACACTTTCAGGCCGGACATTACATGGAGTGCGTGCGCTGCGTGAAGCATGAGAGTGGCGGCCTGCGAAGCTGGGTTCGCCTTCTGCTGATGTTTCCTCGCTTGTTTTTGTTGCGCAAAGCCGCCTCGAACGTGGCGATTACCAACCATGTGCTTGAGCGCCAGGCATTGCCCCGCTCATCCGTCATCTACTATGGAATCGAAGACCTGCTGCCGAACGGTTCCAACTCCTTTCGCGCGACGCGCGCGCCCGAGACGGTTTGCTTCGCTTACGTGGGCCGTTTGGTACCCGAGAAGGGAATTCCGATCCTGCTGGAAGCCGCGCGAATTGTGAAGGAGAAAGGCGAATCGTTTGAACTTCGGCTCATTGGCGACGGGCCCGAGCGGACCAGGCTCGAAGCGATCATTGCTCGCGATGGTCTTGGAAGCTGCGTGTCCTTGACTGGCGCTCTAACCGGTCCAGCTTTGGCGGGCGCCCTTCGCGATGTGAGTGTCGTAGTAATGCCTTCCCTTTGGGAGGAGACTGCCGGGCTTGCCGCGATCGAGCAGATGATGCGCGGCAAACTTGTGCTCGCTTCCGATAGTGGAGGGCTCGGCGAAGTCGTGGGCGATGCGGGCCTCAAAAGCGCGCCGGGAAGTGTTGCTGATTTAGCGGAGTGTATGGAGCAAGTGCTGCGGAATAAATCGCTGGTAGACTCGCTCGGAGCCAGGGCACGTGAGCGAGCGTTGCATCTATTTGCCCGCGGGCGAATGATCGAGGAGCATGCGCGTGTGTACCACGAGGTTTTACGTAAGAATTAGCGAGCCTTGAGGTCCCAACCGCAACGCACTCACACACTCGCTACGGCACTTTCAAAGTCGAGCGGGCGTACGCTGAGAAAGGGAACGTTTCCGTGAAGGAAAACATTGCGAGATTGCCGACGGCTACTCCTCGGGGTTTGCACGAATTCGTGGCTGCGAAGGTCCTTGCACGATACGCGAGCTCTGGCGTGCGGGCAGCGGACCTCGGCGCCGGTCCGGGCGCAATGAGCCAGCGACTCGGAGAACTGGGCTGCACGGTGGTGGCCGTAGATCGCGACCCAGATGTCTACAAGGCCGGATTCCCGTTCGTTACCCTGGATTTCAACGAGCCCGCGTTTGCCACGCAACTGGGGATTGCTGAATTTGAGTTGGTAGTCGCCATCGAGGTGATCGAACACGTGGAGAGCCCCATCGGTTTCCTGCGTAACGTTGGTCGGCTTCTTGCCCCCGGCGGCGTCGCGGTTATTACAACTCCGAACGTCGATTCGCTGCCGGCGCGTTTCAAGTTCTTCCTGACCGGAAAACTCCGCACTATGGATGAACACAGCGACCCGACACATATCTCTCCTGTTTTCTGGGATCTTTTCGGTCGCCAATTCCTGCCTCGTGCAGGCGTCAAGCTTCGTGAACGCTTTTTCTTTCCGACCAACGGCTACCAATTGACGCGTGCGCCGATCGCATTCGCCCTGCGTCTCCTAGCCAGGGTCTCGCCTGGAGATACCGTTCTAGGCGACAATCATGTTTTGGTCCTAGAGCGCGCCTCATGAACCTCAGTTCGCCCGCCATTTCGGGGCGGTTGCTGCACAAGCGGTTTGTTACGGCCGGATTCTTTGTGTTGGCCTTCCTTGCTGCCTATAAGGTTGCGGGCGACATCATTGCAGATGATCTGTCCGGCCTGGCTTATATCGCCATGTTTTTTGTCGGGGGCGCCGGCGTCATAGCGATTCTGCAAGATTGGCGCAGGGGACTCTATTTCTTCCTGGCTTGGCTTTTGCTCGAGGATTTCGTTCGCAAATTCCTCGGCAACAACATGGCTATTTATTTTGCCAAGGATTTCTTCCTCGCTGTCATATACCTCTCCTTCCTGGCTGAGTGCCGAAGGAACGATGCCAAGACGTTTCGCCCCCCTTTTTTCCTGGTCCTGAGCGCCCTCGTATGGTTCAGTGTGATGCAGATTTTCAACCCAGCCTCGACGAGTATTTTCTTTGGCCTGATGGGCATGAAGCTTTATTTTTACTATGTGCCGCTGGTTGTGGTGGGTTACGCGTTGATTGATTCAGAAGTGGCGCTGCGTCGTTTTTTTTATATCAATCTGAGCATTATGTTGGTTATCGCCGCGCTGGGCATCGCCCAATCTATTATTGGGCCCAGGTTTCTGAATCCGGCGGTCATGGCCGATGACATTCGGTTGCTCAGCGAAACCTACCGGGTAGCTCCCATCTCCGGCGTGAGCGTCTACCGCCCTACCTCTGTTTTTGTCAGCACCGGAAGATTCGCGAATATGCTCATCGTGAACTGGATCATGGTATTTGGATTCAGCGGATATCTTTTGCTTCGCTATCGACGCGGAAGAACGTTTTGTTTCGTGGCTCTGGCGGTTACGGCTGCGGCCTCCCTTATGTGCGCCTCGCGGGGAGCGTTTATGTGGACCCTGGGAAGCGCTGCTGTCGGGGCCATCGCCTTTTTATGGGGCGCCCCGTGGCGGCAAGGCGAAGCATTGCGGATAATGCGAACTCTGCAGCGCGCACTCTTGGGCGTGGCGCTTGCCGTGGTCGTCCTGCTTTTTACATATCCGCAGGCATTTCTCAATCGCATTGCCGTCTACTCCGAAACTCTTGACCCCAGAAGTCCGACCAGCGAACTCGTTCACCGCACTCAGACCTATCCTTTGGTTAATTTTCTGGATGCTTTTGGCTCTGAGCGTTGGCCTTATGGCTATGGACTCGGCACTGCCTCCTTGGGAGTACAGTACGTTGCACGCTTCTTCCATGCTCTTCCCCCGGAGACTGGTGTGGAGAGCGGATACGGCTGCTTGGTTTTGGAAATGGGAATCGTCGGCTTGCTCCTTTGGATTATCGTGAGCATCGCGGTTGTGTTGTCTGGTTGGAAGGTGGTGAAGAGACTCAAAGGCTCACCCTTTTTTCCACTGAGCTTTATGGTCTGCCTTTATTCCTTCATCTTGCTAATTCCCATGACCTTCACCGGCATACAGCCCTATCAAGACTTCATCATGAACGCTTATCTGTGGCTCCTCTTAGGTGTGCTATTCCGCTTGCCCAAGCTCGCGCTGGATACGCAATCTGCCGCTCCTGCCGCGGCACAGCCCGGCGGCGTCTGGATGCTCTGATTTGCGCCTCGCCGTAGTTTCGCCCTTTGTGGATCGCCGGCACGGCACGGAGCGTTGCCTCGCGGAGCAGCTTGTGCGCCTTGCAGCTCGGCCTGATGCCGAGATTCATCTGTACGCTCAACACGTCGAAGATCTTTCCAACGTCATCCGCTATCCCGCTCGGTCGTCCGGCTGTATCGTTTGGCATAGAGTGCCTCGGATTCCCGGACCACATCTTTTTGGCTATATCTGGTGGTTCTTGGCTAACCGCTCGCAGCGCTGGTGGGACCGCAACGTTCGGGGACTCAAGTTCGATTTACTCTATTCTGCGGGAATCAACGCTTCGGACGCCGACGCCATTTCGGTTCACGTCATTTTTGACGAGTTCTATCGCCGGGTGCGTTCCCGCTTGACTCTTCGTGATGCCCCTATCTCGCTCTGGCCGGTACGCCTTCACCGTAGCCTTTATTACGGCCTGATTTGCTTGCTCGAGAGGCGTATTTATCCTTCCCGGCGCATCTCACTTACCGCCATCTCGGCTCATTCCTCCGGCCGCATGCTGCACTTGTTTGGGCGCGAGGATGTGCCCGTTATTCGTCACGGAGTGGATACGGAAACTTTCCATCCCGCGGCCCGCGCCAAACGTCGCGATTCCGAGCGCGCTTCCATGGGAATTCAACCGGCAGACTTCTGCATCCTGATGATCGGTAACGACTGGAAGAGCAAAGGCCTGGACACACTGTTGATTGCTTTCCGGGAGTGCTCCGAACTCAGCCTTACTCTCCTGGTTGCAGGTTCCGATGATCGCCGCGCTTATGAGCAGGCGATTCGCAACCTCCATCTCGAGTCCAAAATACGCTTTCTCGGCTCATCGCCGGACGTGATGCGGTTCTACGCAGCTGCCGACGCGTATGTCGCTCCTTCGCTCGAGGACGCTTACGGGTTGCCGATTTTGGAAGCTATGGCTTGCGGACTTCCGGTTATTGCGAGCAGCCGGGCCGGTGCGACGGAAATCATTCGCGATGGCTGCAATGGCTTGGTGCTTCGCGATCCGGAGGATTCACACGAACTCGCCGCTTTGCTGCGCAGGATCGCTTCCGATATTTCTCTTCGTCAGAAGATCGCTGAAGAGGCGGCGCGGACTGCGGCGGACCATACCTGGGACCGTAACGCGGCGGCTACCTGGGAGTTCCTCACCGCTGCCCTGGCGCGGAAACGACAGCAGAATGCGAAGTGAGCCCTGACGTTTTACACCAGCGGTCGAAATCTGTGTGAGTCCGATATTCTCTAGGAAGGCAATGACGCGGCGTGCCGTCAATAATCTTTACCGGGGCGAGCCTCGGTAAACCAACAATGTAGAAACGGGCAAGGCACGCGAACGCGTGCCCCGTCCACAATTTGCGATCGACTACGCGCCTGCGCTTTTGGAGAAGCTGGACACCGCTTCGGCTTCCGTGTTGTACACGTCAAACACCGTCAGCAGCTTCGTGATTTGCAGTACTTCCTGGAACTTGCTCCCCAAGTGGCAAAGCTTGAGACCAGCGCCTTGCGACTTCGCGCTGTGATGCGCCGCAACCAGCGTGCCGAGGCCCGCGCTGTCGATGAACGTCACATTGTCCATATTCAACACGATTTTCTTCTTGCCGCTGGCGATCAGGCTTTTCACTTTTTCACGAAGCGCGTTGCTCTCTTCGCCGAGCACGATGCGCCCGTCCAGCGCCACCACTGCCACGCCATCCACTTCCCGGTTCGTCATCTTGAGTGCCATGTTGTTCTCTCCTCGTCGATCGCGGTTCCAGCGGCAACCGGGCCGGACCCGCAAAGCATATCAGTAATAGTCCGCGCAAGACATGTAATAGCCGCAGACCACACAAATCAGTTTGCATCGCCGCGATTCCAGGCGTTGCGAGCAGACGGGACAATAGCGCGAAGCGTCTTCTTGCGCGGCCGCCACGCTGCGTTCCGCGTTCGGAACGGTCTGCGAAGATGCGCCCGGCGCGGACTCCGGCGGAACCGGCGCTAACCCTGGCTTCGCAGCATGTTCCACGGCGGGATGTTTATAGCACATCCCCCTGCAGGGGAAAAGCGCCAGCAGTGCCGCACTGGGCCGTGCGCACCGAGCGATAGGTTTACAGGTTTAATGGTAACCAATGCCGTCCACTGCGCATCTTTCTTATAGAGCCACTTAAGGGTTGTGGCGCTGGAAAAAGGTTCGGTCATGAGTCGATTTTCTATAAGTGCGATGATGCTTCTTGCGATTCCGGCGCTTGTCGCCGCCCAGCATCGCGGCGGCGCGCCTATGGCGCCGAGTCGTCCCGCCACAGTAATTCCCCGCGTTGCTCCGGCTCCCGGACGTGGGATCGTGCGTGCGCCATCCGGAATATCCAGTGCCTCCCGCGTGGGCGTGCCGGTCACGCGCGTGCGGAACTCCGGCCGTACATTCAACGGCAGTCCTGCGAATTTTGGACCTAACGGTAATTTCGGGCCTAACGGTACTGACTTCCAGAACGTCCCGGGCTTGGGGTTTGATTACCCGCATCTGGCTGCGATTAGCGGCAACCGCCGCATACCCGGCGGCAGATTTGGCGGCGGCTTTCCTTTTGGCTACGGCGGCTATCTGTATGGCTCGCCCTATCCGTATGACTCGCCCGGCATGGTCGACGAAGGGCAGCCAGCCGACACTGCGCCGGCCGATGCGCAGGTTTCGGTAACGGACGAAAACATTCCGGCCGATGCGTATGACCTCCCGCCTATGCCCCGGCGCCCGCGCGCGCCGCGTCCGGCTAACGACACGCAAGCGGCGAGCGCTCAAGCGCAAAGCGCCCCTGTGCCTCAGCCTGATGTTGAACAATATGTTTTTGTGCGCCGCGATGGCGGAGTCGTCTTTGCCGTCGCGTATTCGTGGGACAAAGGAACGCTGCGCTACGTGACACCGGAGGGACAGCGCCGCAGTATCGGACGCGATGCTCTCGATCTGAACGCCACGCAACAATTTAACGAGCAGCGCGGCCTGACTTTCCAAGCGCCAGCCTAAGCGCCGGCCGACGAATCCCTAACTCAACGTAATAAACGAGGGTGCCCTACCGTTTGCGGTTTTGGCAAAGGGTGGGTTCTTTCCCCGCTACCGCTGCTGGGGTGCTTGTCCGTGTCGTTCGTGTCCCGTCGGTTCAAGCTTGATCGCCGGCTTCAACTCGCGCGGCGTAGAGACTCACTTATTTTTCGCTGGTTCTGGCATCACATAGCCAGAGGTCGCGGGAAGACCGGCGCGTTCCAACTGCACCGTGGTGTGCTCGATGCGAAAACTCTTCGCCGCTTTTTCCTGAATCGAAGTAAGGATGCGTTCGCATTCGTCCATGTGCATATCTGGCACACGAGCGTGCAAGCTGAGCGCGTTGTGCCCTCCGCCCAGCGACCATATATGAACGTCGTGAACTTCTTGGACACCGTCGACCGTTAGCATCGCGCGCGCCACCTCTTCGACACGCATTTCGCGGGGGCGCCCTTCCAGCAAAATGTGCGAGGACTCGCGCAGGATTCCGATGCTGGACCAGAGAACAAGAAGGCCTATGGCGAGGCCCAGGAGCGGGTCCAGCCACTGCGCGCCAGTCATTCGAATCGCGATGGCGCCCGCGATGATGGCTATATTGGAAAGGGCATCGCCAAAATTGTGAATCAAAATGCTGCGGAGATTGAGATCATTGCGGCCGCGCACGAGAGCCAGCGTGATGCCGCCATTGACGGCGAGTGCCGCGATAGAGGTCCAGATCATCCAGCTTTCAATGACGTGAACCGGGGTGCGGAAGCGTTCTACCGCCTCGTAGCCGAGCCAAAGAGAAAGAATGACCAGCACAAGCGCATTCGTGAACGCGGCGAGGGTGCCGGCGCGATGATAACCGTAGGTTTTATCGGAGTCGGCGGGGCGTTCCGCCCAGCGCATGGCCAGCCAGGAGATGCCGAGCGCGGGAACATCGGAAAGATTGTGCACAGCATCGTTGAGCAGCGCCACCGAGCGGCCCAGAAATCCGCCAACGATTTCGGCCACCACCAGTCCGAGCGTGGCGGCCATGGCCCAGCCGAGCACGGAGGGTTTTAGGGTGGGATGCGCGTGGGCATGGCCGTGATGAGAATGGCCAAAGTGCTCGTGCCCGTGCTGGTGTGTGGATTCGGAAGAATCGCAGGGTTGGACGTCCGGTCCGTTAGGCTGCTGGCGCATCCACAAATATTCTAGCGCGTTCGAATGCCGCCGCGCAGCAGAGAGCTTATTACGCAGTTTGACACCGTCCCACCTCGATTTCGTTGACGCTTCCGGGCTTCGCTGCCAACATCGCAAGAGATTCCTGCCGCATGCGTACGCGCAGAAACGCTGGCTGCGCGAGGGCCGGGTACGCGGAGAAAAATGACCGCTCCTGTTGCAAAGCTGAGTTTTTGGGGTGTGAGAGGCTCCACGCCGACGGTCGATCCGTCGACTTGGCGCTATGGCGGAAACACGCCTTGCCTGGAGCTGATTGCGCCCGACGGCACGCAATTCATTTTGGATTGCGGCACGGGACTGCGCATGCTGGGGAACCGAGGAACTTCGCCGAGTCGGGGCGGTTCTCCGGAAACGCATATCTTTGTGACCCACTATCACTGGGACCACATCCAGGGAATTCCGTTTTTTGCGCCGCTCTATTCGGAGAATAACGAGTTTCACTTTTACAGTTTTCGGTCCAAATGTCTGGGCCGCGACAGCCTGAAGCAGGTATTTGAAGCGCAGATGGCCGTTCCCTATTTTCCGGTGGACATGTCGGCGATGAACGCCAGGCGCAAGTTCAGGGAGGTCGACGGCGGGGAAACCTTTCGCATCGGGGAAAATAAAATTACAGCGGGATGGCTCAATCATCCGCAGGGTTGTCTCGGCTTTCGCATCGAGACGCCGGCGGGGTCGGTAGTATATGCCACGGACAACGAGCCCGGCGACGCCAAACTGGACAAGAGCCTGCGGGAATTAGCCGCGGGGGCGGACATTTTTATCAACGACGCGCAATACACGCCGGAGCAACTAGCCGGCACCCGGCGCGGTTGGGGGCATTCGAGCTGGCTGGACGGGACCCGTATCGCGCGGGAAGTAGACGCGAAGACCCTCGTGCTGTTTCATCATGATCCGGATTCGACGGACCGCATGGTGGACACGATTTTGAAGCATGCGCGCGAGGAGTTTGGTTCTGTATATGCCGCGAGCGAGGGCATGGTGATTACTTTGGGCTCGCCCGGGGAACGCGTGGAAGCGCACATGCCCGGAAGCCGCACGGCCTTGCGGCGCGAGGCGCACTTCCGCGTGCACGTGTGCGGAATAACAGAAGGCGGGCACCCGTTTGAAGAGGATAGCGTTGTGAAGGACTTGTCCCTGCAGGGTGCGCTGATTGCGCTGAAGAATAGCCCGCGATTGCAGTCCGAGCTGCAGGTGACGATAGAGACGCCCGGCGTCAACGGCATGCAGCAAATGCAACTACGCGGCTACGTCGTGCGCATCGACAACGTCGCAGAGAGGGATCACACCGCGGTAGGGGTGGTCTTCACGGATTGAGGATTGCCGTTAGATAGCGGCGCATCATTGCCGACGTTTTCAAATCTTCCGCGCTGACCACGCCTGACCAGCATGCGGAAAACTGCAAATCTTACTCATAACGTAGAGCGATCAAGGGATCCACTTGCGTGGCGCGCCGCGCTGGTAGATACGAAGCGAGCACACTCACAAGACCGATTAGCAGTGCCACTGCCCCGAAAGTAAACGCATCTGTAGGGCTGACTCCGAAGAGCAGAGATGTAAGCAATCGCGTCAATCCGAGCGCCGCGGCAAGCCCAATAATCAAACCGATCGAGATCACCAAAAGGCCTTTTCGTAGGACCATCCATACGACGTCCCCTGCCTGCGCACCAAGCGCGACACGCACACCAAACTCATGTGTCGAAGCTTCTGTTGCATAAGAAACGAGTCCATAAACTCCCGCGGCAGACAGCACCATCGCTAAGAAAGCGAAAATGAACAGCAACCGTGCCACGAAGCGTTGCTCCGCCAACGTTCCGGCAATTTGGTCGCGCATGGTGCGCACGCGAAACACGGGCAATTGCGGATTCACGCGCTCGACCGCAGCATGCAGAGCTGGAATGAGCGTATGTGGATCACCGTTAGTCCGCGCCAGCAGGTTGATGTCGGGCTGCCACGGAAACATCAAATACGCTTGTGCAATGGGGAGGTAGACCACAGGACCGGGAATTTTCCGAAAGTCTTCCATCGCAGTGTCGCCCACAACTCCGACCACGGCGAAGCTCTGCTCATGCGGCCCGACATGGTCGATGCGCTTCCCAACGGGATTCTCGCCAGGCCAATATTCTCGCGCCATGGCTTCGTTGATGATCGCGACACCAGAACCACTCGCAGTGTCCGATGCAGTAAAGTCTCGTCCGCTTAAAATACGAATTCCGACGGTCCTGAAGTAACTGGGACTGGCCATAACAATTTGCACCCAGTCTTCGTCGCCGATTGGAGTTCGATGCCCTTCGGGGGCAACCACCGTTCCCATCCCTCCCTGAAGCGGTAGAGAACTGCTCAGCGCGGCTGCTTGCACACCAGGCTGGACACGCAGCGATTCGAGAAGTGGGGCAAGCAGCGCGGCGGCCGCCGTCCGGTCATAACCCTGGCGGATAGGGTCAGTGGATGCAGCAATCGCGTGATCTGGGTCAAATCCCAATTTGACCTGGGACGCGTGCCAGAGAGTCCGAGTAAATAGACCCGCTCCTATTAACAGAACAACGGAGGCCGCAACCTGTATCACGACCAGTAGATTCTGCAACGAGAGCCGCCGAGTCAGCGACTGAACCGTTCGCGATTTCTCTTTCATGACATATATAAGGTCCGAACGAGAGTTCCTAAAGGCCGGAACCAAATTGCTAAGAATGCCGACGCAAATGGCAGCGAAAGCGGCGAATCCAAGAATACGGAAGTCGAGAATAGAGGAGGCACGTTCCAGCGGAATCGGCAGCGTCGCTGGCGCGGAAGCCGATATCAGCCGCACACCCCAGTTCGCCACCAAACCACCTGTCAAAGCACCGAGAACGGAGACGAGCAGACCTTCAATGACGTGCAGTCGGATAATCCGGAATCGCGTTGCTCCGAGCGCCAAGCGGACCGCGATTTCCTTTTGCCGCGCCTGTGCGCGCGCCAGAAACAATCCACCCGCGTCGGCGCAAGCGATCAACAACACGAGCGCCACGATGCTCAACAGTAGGAAAGAGTAGCGGATTCTGTCATGTCTAGCCTCTTCCGTTACGGAAACCAGAACAGGCCAGGGGCGGACAAAACCTGTTCCTTCCGAGGGATCCGCCCTTCCGGCACCCAAGCCTGCGGCCAGTGTGTTGAGTTGTGCCTGCGCTTGGGTAATCGAAACGCCAGATTTAAGTCGTGCGACAACACCAAAGGGAGCGAATGACTCTCGGCGCAATGGTATTTGGCTCTTCAGCAGCGGATCAGTCTGAAAGCCGTAGGCCATGGGTATCCAGATCTCGGGTAGGTTCTCGAAGCTGACGCCGCCGAATCCTGGTGGCGTAATTCCGACAACCGTGAACTGCTGCCCGTCAACGGTTACCGTCGTTCCGAGCACCCCTGCATTAGCGAAAAAATATCGCCGCCAAAAATTGTCACTCAGCATCACGACCGGCACTGCGCCAGCACTGTCGTCTTCTGGAACAATGACGCGACCGTGCGCCGCGTTCACGCCAAGGAGTTGAAAATAGTCACCCGTGACCATGCCAGCATCGACGCGTTCTGCCCCCAACTTCCCCGCGGAAACATTGACCGGGAGCCGATCGATATAAGAGGCCATGCGTGAAAACACAGCGGAGCGGGTGCGGTACTGCTGGTAGGTAGGAAAGGAGACGAATCCCCAAAAAGCTTCGCCCCTGGTTCTTCCGGTCGTAAGGCGCACAACTTCGCTCGGCTTAGTAATAGGAAGAGGCCGGAAAAGGACGACATCCACGAGGCTGAAAATGGTGACATTGGCGCCGATGCCCAAGGCAAGGGTCAACACGGAAATAATTGCAAAGCTTGGATTGTTGCGCAGCATGCGCATCCCATAATGGATGTCTTGCCAGAGCATTCCCATTTAGCGCTCCCAGCCCTACGATATCAGCCCAATTTCGCTACCCCAACGCGAAGCACCGGTCGTCGGTACACAAAGGCCCAGCACTTGATGGCGAGCCGCACCGTTAGTTCCAGCGTATAATTTTGTAACTGCATATGAAACTGGAAGACTACAAGACGGTTCTTTACCGACAGCAAGTGGTTCGTGGGTTGCCGAGATTCCGGCGATAGCCCGCTGCTATGCATTGATGGATACGCGAGAAGCAGCCCTGGCAGAACTGAGCAAAGATCGCTGAAGAGTATCGCGAAAGGGGCCTTGCTCTGCCTTCCGACACGATTAAGATAGTGAATGCTTAGCGCGACGGTGCGCGACTACCAACGCGTTGCCCGGCTTCTAGGATTTGTTCTTACGAGACAGACCGGCAGTCATGAAAGATGGAATCACTCTGATGGTCGGGCTGTGACGATTCCCATACATGGTGGACGCGAAATCGGTCCACCGCTGTCCTACAAAATCCTGCGACAGTTGAAATCTCCTTGGATGAATTCGGAACACCTGACTGGGTTCCCTGCATGGAGTCAGGTCCTTACAGCGAGTTCAGTGTAAGAGCTTAGAGCGGAGGGAGTCCCAAAGCTCGTAAGCGAAGGTCCAGCAGGCGCCGGTCGATATAACTGTGCGTCAGGAGCTGCCGAAAGGCGGCCTGGAGATCGGCTAAATGGCCTCGCAGAAAAGATGTTTCAAGGAGGCCTACAGTGCCGCGAACTTGGAGTCCCTCCGCACGGGCTAGTTTGCGCGCATTATAGTCATCGAGCAGAACTTCAGTCACCCGAATCTCTTTCGCCAGAAGAATTGTGCTGAGCTCTCCAGCCCCTAGAGCATACTTTTCTTGGGCTGCTGACAAGCCCGCTTGATTCTGCAGTTGTTTCACTTCGATCCATTCCGCTTTTGTTACTTCCGATGATCCAGGCAGGCCAACACCCGCGACAACGACTTCATGGTGAACTTCAGCGGAGATGTAAAGGCGTGGAAAAAGCCGATTGAGGAGGTCGAAGCTGCCAATCTTTGCCAGGATGACCAGCGGAGATGAATCTGCTACGACGGTCACGCTTTGATGCGATCGGTGGTCTGGCGTTCTTCTTCCAGATCCTCATAGCTGTATCGTAGAGGGGGGACGCCATGCTTCGCGGCGAAATCCATGAAAGCCGCCAACGGCGTCTGGCACAGCTCAGCCGCGCGCTCCAGCGAAACCTTATCTTCGCGATAAAGTTCGATGGCCAGCAGCCGAGCGGCCTCCTGGGAGAGGTTGCTCTCCTCCAGATTTGCGGCCCTCAGAAGCGCTGAGGGCAACTCAACGCGGACAGTCTCCATGCTTCAAAATTACCGTATCCTTAACGCCTTGTCATGCGATTTCACCGATCCGTCGCCGCAGGTACAATACTTGAGGACTCGTGCTGTCGTTCACTTGATATCAAGCAAGCAATGTGCTCCTTGGCTTTCAGCACATGACTGAGAAGAACGCAAATTTTGTGCCGGTGAGTGCGCTGGATAAACGCGTGCCGTCGAAGCGCGAGCTGCTGCGCGGGTTGGTGCGGCACGCTCCCTTCGTGGCGAAAAACTTTCAACTCTATTTTCGCAATGCGTGGCGACGGCATGTTTTGCGGACGAAAGTTGTGGCGCCGTATGCGGTGACCTTTTACGTCACGCACAAATGCAACCTGGCTTGTACGTATTGCACGCAGAAGGAGCCTGACGTCTTCAGCGAGGAATTGGGAACGGCCGATACGATTCAGTTGCTGCGTAAGATTCGGAAGGAGAGCGACTCGATTGTGATCACCGGCGGAGAGCCGACGCTGCGCAGCGACATCGAAGAAATTGTCCAGGCTGCGCGATTCCAGTGCAAGTTTCGGTCTGTGCTGCTAATTACCAACGGAACGTTGCTGGACCGAAAGGCGGGAATTCTTTCCGCGATTACGGGTCTAGTGGTGAGTCTGGACGCGCTGGCTGCCGATCCCACCAATCCGCTTTCGAAACCGGCGGCTTTGCCGAAAGTAATGGAGAACCTGAAATTCGCAAAGGAGCGGCTCGGAAGTCCGCGGCACATCACCATCAGCACGGTGATAGAAGAGTGGAACATCGGCGAAGTGGAGCGCTTGCTCGATTGGTGCGGCGAGCAGGGCTTTGTGTTCGCGGCGCAATCGGCGCAGATGGAAAAGATGCCGAATCTCGCGCTCCTGCGGAGCGCGCGCTATCAGGCATTGGTGGACAAAATCATCGCGCGGCGCCGCGCCGGAACGCAGGCGATCAATGGGACGCCGAAGACGATTGACACGCTGCTGCGATTTCGCGATTTCCAGTGTTATCCGACGATGTTCCCGCGCGTGTATCCCAATGGCGACGTGTTTTATCCGTGTGAGCCGTTGCGGAAAATTGCGGGGAATTTGCTGCGGGATAGATCGCTGCAAAAGATTTTTGCAAACGGGAAAAAGATGTACGGAGAGATTCCGCCGTGCCAGGGGATCTGCTATTTGTTCGGGAACGTGCTGTCGCATTATTACGTGAATGATTTTTGGGGATTGGCGGGCGATTTTATTCGGTGAAGCAAGAAAGGCTTCACACACAGTTCACCGAGGCCGGCGCACAGAGGCCACGGAGAAAGCTCAGAGAAGATTAGGAGAGGTCGGCGATTTTTTTGTCGAGGTGGGCGAGGGCGGCTTCGAGCGATTTGCGGTGATTGGGGTGCGTGGCGGTGTTGAGGTCGTTCGCAATGCGGATGCGCGAGAGTTGCAGTTGCTTGATATCCTGCTCGCGGCGTTGTTGCTGATCGCTTTTTGCGTCGCGCCCGGATGACGCCTTGCTGACTTCTTTGGATTCAACCTGCGCTTCTACGTCTTTGCTTTCCCAGCCTCTCGCCATAGCCTATATTTTGACACAAACCGCGGGAATGAAGAAATTTTGTGAGCAAAGTTTCGATCAAAGATTTCGAGCTTTGGACGCGGTAACTGTCCTCTCCTTCAGGCAGTGGCGGCGCGTTTTCGGGGTAAAACTGGAAGCGCCGGGTGAATTAGGCTGCGCAATGTGGATTCGGCTACGCGGGCGAGGTGCTCGGCGAAGATGCCGTGATAGTGGAAGTCGGCGGTGTGTTCGGACCAGCGGATGCGCAGGATCCAACCGCCGGCGGCCTCCGCGGCGGTGGCGGAAGAAATTTGCGCCGTGGGAATGACGAGCAGCGGATGCAGGTCGGAATCGAGCGCCCAGACGCGTTCAGGGCAAACGAAGAGCTGCACGGCTGATGCCGGCGCATTTTCCCGTTGCGCGTTTCCCAATTGCGGTTTTCGTACTTGCCCGCTTTGCAGTTGCCCTCTTTCTGCTTGCCCTCTTTCCATTTGCCCTTTTTCTGCTTGAAAGGCGCCGCCGTTGACGATGACGAGGGCGCCGAGTTGCGCGGCGGTGTCGGCCAAAGTGGTGTCCGGCCTTGCCTCGGGAAGCAGGATGGCGGCGAGGAACATGGCGAGGCCGGCGATTGCGGCGTGCCAACTATTCCACAAGCTGAGGGGCAGAATCACGAGCGAAGCGCCGGTTAGAGCGAGCAGGACGCGGAAGGCGAGCCAGCTCCGCGGATCGCGGCGAATATTCAGGAGTTTGGGGACGAGCAGCACGAGCGCAAAGAGGGCGCCGAGGCTGAAGTTGCGAAGCCGGGCAGCGATGGTTTCCTGCGGGGAAGCGATGGGGGTTGAGGTCGTGCTCATTACCTTGCGTTCTGGTGCTCTGAAATGTTTTAGCACCGTGCGCGGAAAAAACAAAACCAATTCGCGGTTAATTTCGCGAGAGTGGACGGCCAGGTTAGGAATTTTTAAGATTGTCGATTTCGCGCATGCGGGCGAAGGCGCGGCGCACGTGCGGGATAGTGATGGAGCCGCCGACGACGAGGGCGACGTTGAGGGCGTCGATGACCTCTTCGCGCTTCCAGCCTTCTTCGCCGCAGCGCACGAGATGGTAGGTGATGCAATCGTCGCAGCGGAGAACGGCGGAAGCGACCAGGCCGAGGAGCTCCTTCGTCTTAGTGCCGAGGGGGCCGGGCTCGTAGGCTTGATGGTCGAGGGCGAAAAAACGCTTGATGCCGAGGTGGCCGCAGCCGAGGATCTCCTCGTTGAGATCGGCGCGGGATTTCTGGAAGTCGTCGAGACGATCGGGCATGGTTCCTCCGGAATGGGATTTTGCCACAGAGGCAGGTAGGGCACAGAGAGAATCGGGATCGGGCTAGTCACTGTGGCCCCAATACCCCCCTGTTTTTCGCAAAAGAGGCTGCAAGCTGCTGAAAACAAAGGAAACAGGTGCGAAAAAGAGAGGCAAGAGAAACCAAGAGGCAGCAAGTTGCTGAAAACATGTGAGATACAGGAAAGGCGCAACACAGAGGGCGCTGAGATCGGAGCAGAGAGAATCGCAGAGGGGTACCCCCTCACCCCAGGTGTTTCCGAAAAGGAGTCCGGATTTGCTTGATTGCAAAGGAGTTGACTTTTTTGGGGATGCCAAAGAGACGGCAAGCTGATGAAAACAAAGGGGAAGAGGCGAGTGGCGAGATAGAGCGCAGAGAGATCCCCCCACCCCTTGGTTTTGTATGGATGTGAAACGAAAAGGGTTGCGGGAAAAGGGATTTGTAACGATATGAAAATAAAGGGCGAAGAAAAGTGGTTGGTGAGTAGCGTAGCAAGGGAACACAACGGGGCGCTTTCGGATACCCATCGACTTGCGGGGGAAAGGAGGGACGAAACGGGGACACAGTCAGCAGAACCTTAAGTTAGAGATTACCGCATGCGTTACTATTTGTAAAGTTATAAATAAAGCCTGTGATTTGAATGCGTTGCAGGCGAGTCTGCCAAGCGGATCAGCAGCAAGGTCAAAAGATTCAGATGCCCCACCCTTGCGAGAACCAACGCCGCAAGGATGGGCCCTCAAAATCGTCTGAAAGGCGCGGCCACCCGCCCGGTAATGATTGTCGCTACTGCGACCTATGAAGGTCCTGGATGCGATATTCGTTGGAGGCCAAGGGCGTCGCTCGTGTCAGTTCCCTAGCGTTCCCCAGCCGTCCGAGTAACCACCGAACGCGGCGCTCAATTCATCGAGCTCCTTCTGTGCTGCAATTACCGCCTCATATGTCGGAACCATTCGCTTGGCGCAATAGCAAGTCCAGCGTTGATCCGTTTCGTCGAAGTGAAGAGTCGGCTTGAAACCTCGTTGCGCTGCAAGGCGCTGCACCTCTCCTCCGCTGCTCTTGCTCGGCACGTCGACCGCAAAGTCGATGTCCATCGGCTTCGACATATCTGACCGCTCCGCAACTCTGCGGAGCGCGTCTCCATCTGCGTCTTTTGAAAAGTCCATGACTGATCCTCATCGAGTAGATACCACTTCCAATTGAGCCGAAAAGCCCGGGATAGAGCTTCTCCTCGCGGAAGGCGTACGCGGCCTCAAACCGCGATTGCCACTTCTCGTTTGTCGAGACTCTGCCCGGTAATGATTTGTCGCTACTGCGACGTGTGAAGTTCCTGGATGCGATGTTCTACGTTGCGCAGTATCTCTTGAGGCCAAAGATCGTAGCCAACGGCGCGAGGGCCACTCCAGTTGACACCTACTCTTACATTGTCTGTGGTGAGGCCGGGCACCCATCTTTCGCGAAAGTCTGGCCATGAGATTTCGTGAGGTTCGCAGCCGGCATACGCAGGGACGCTCTTAACGATGCGTTGGACGCGCGAAAGTGACGACCAGAACGGTTGCGCGCGATAGCCGTCACTGGTCATTGGCTGGGGAAAACCCCCTTGGTCCCGGACAGTCCATAGCTTGCCGGTTTTTGCTACTTCGCGATAGAACGCGTGAGCTTGCGCTGCAGCTTGCGACATTTTATTTACCCGAGTTCTTTAGCCTTTGACAATCCTCGTCAGGATCAGACGCGACGGCTTCTTGTCCTGAGTCAACAACAACTTATCTAAGTAAGCTGAGTCCGCGTAATCGTCCCAAGCCCTGAGCCCGTAAAATGCGTCCAAAAACTCCATCATGTTCCCGCTACCCCTGACGGTTGCACCCACGAGGTGGGCTTTTTCCAAGGCTGGCAGCCGCGTCATCCGCTCGAGGTGCTTTGGAGCGCACTGAGCCACCAATGCCCAAACGCCTGAATTGAGAAGATCAGGAGTCGTAAACTGTATGGATATCAGTTTATCGGCGGAGAGCTCGTCAGCCGAAACGCCAGCCCCTGGCTGTAGCCGAATATCGTAAAAGGCACAAACGGCACTATTTAACGCTTCTGGGGTTAATTTCAATACCTGACCGACGGAGCACAAACCGTCCGACTGGGGCACCAAAAACACCGAACCCTCGCTCCATTTGGCCCTTCTTCGTGCCATACCGGAATCCTCCTCTGCCTACAGCTTAGTCCGGGGAATAACGCCTAGGGTTCAGAACCGCTGATGTCATATGCCTCGTTTCCGCATCGTCGCCACTGTTTCCGTTGGTGAGTGAAGCTCCCGCTCCAGCCCACCGTCGCCTTGAGCTAGGGTTATCACACAAGCCGTTCGAACGCGTTAGTACTTGGCCCATTTGTCACGCGGGATTCAATTAACTCATTGGAATAGGAGCGATCTGCCGTCGTTGATCCGTGCCGGAAGCGGGCCGATCATAGGAGCATCGCTCCTTCGTCGAAAGGCAGGTCATGAAACGCTACCTATCGGTGCTCCTGTTGGGACTCGTGTCCGCTTGCGCAGCGCTAGCACAGCCCAATTCGGTCAAAGTTCGAGTGCGGGTGATCCTTGTGGACCAAGAACTCAGTCAGAAGCCGGTGCCGTTCTTCGTGGTATCGCTCAAGAGTGGGGCAAAGGCCGCGGAGGTGAAGACCAGCTTGGAGGGAACCGCGCAATTACAGCTTCCGCCCGGGCGGTACACGGTTTCGTCGCCGAAGCCCGCCGAGCTAGGAGGCAGGCGCTTTTCTTGGAGTATTCAGATAGCGCTTTCGGGCGCCGAGCAGAACATCGACTTGACCAATGATAACGCCAAGGTGGAGGAGACTGCTGCTCTGGCATCGTCGGCAAAGCCCGCCACCAATGACCTTACCGAACAGTTCAAGCGGCTGAAGAACACCGTGGTGACCGTGAGGAGCGAATCGGGGCACGGCACGGGATTTTTCGTGGACGCGAAGGGGCTCATCCTTACCAATCAGCACGTCGTGGGCAATTCGGAGTATTTGGCCGTGCAGTTTGATCGCACGCACAAAATCGTGGCCAAGCTGATTGCCGCCGATCCCCAGAAGGACGTCGCATTGCTGTCGGTGAACATGGCTGCTCTTCCAAACGCTTCACCCGCACCGCTGTATCGCGCCGGGGCTGGCAAAACCCCAGTCCAGGAAGGCGAGCGCGTGTTCACCATCGGCAGCCCGCTCAGCCTCGATAAGATCATCACCACCGGCATCGTCAGCAAGGTCGAGCCGCACACCATCATGTCGGATATCAACATCAACCCAGGAAGCTCGGGCGGGCCGTTGTTCAACGGAGCGGGCCAGGTCATCGGCTTGACTACCTTCGGCGCGCGCGGAGAAGGCGGGCCGGGCGTCTCGGGTATCGTGCGTATTGAAGAGGGGCTCGCGCTGCTCGATAAAAATCGCGCGAAAGCCACGGGCACTCCGCCGCCGGGTGCGCTCCTTCCGGTGGAACCTCTCACGCCTTATCCGATCGAAGGGCTTAAGGAAGCGTTGCGCGCGGAAAAATACGATTCGCGCCCGTATTATTTCCCCGCCGGAGATTTCAATATCGCGCTTTCCACACCTCCGCTGGATTACCGGGAGCAAGAGGAGAGGCGGCTGCAGGCCGAGCGCGAGCATAAGAAGCGCAACAAGAAACAACAAAGCGCAGACGAGAGCACGGGCAGTTCGGATGAGCCGAAAGAGTGGGAAGAGGAAGCCGGCGAGCATCCGGCAGTATTCGCAATATATGCAATGCCGAAGGCCAAGGAAGGGTTCGGATCGGCGTTTGGCCGCTCGCTCAACCCAAACTCGGCTGCAAAACTCAAGTTCAAGACCGATTTCCAGACGATGAAGCTGTTCTGTGGAGACAAGGAAGTGCAGCCGATCCATCCCGGCAGGGTTCCTGTGACGGTGTCGGTCCAAAACCGGGCGGTAAAGATGGAAGATTCGACCTACAAAGGCGTGTACATGTACGCTCCGGATGCCGTGAATCCGGACTGCGGCCAGGTGAAAATGGAAATCTATTCCTCGAAGGGCGGGGATCCCACGGTCAAGACCTTCGACGAGAAGACCGTGCAGCATGTCTGGGCGGATTTCGATGCTTTCCGCAGGGCTCAGACGCTGAGCACGCAGGCGGCATCAAGCGCAAAGCCGTAGACTAGTTACCCAGATGAGGCGCTCCGTGCATATGCTGGCTGCGAGCCTCACGAAATCTCATGGCCAGACTTTCGCGAAAGGTGGGCGCCTGGCCTCACCGCAGACAACGTGAGAGTAGGGGGCAATTGGAGTGGCGCTCGCGCCGTTGGCTACGATCTCTCGCCTCAAGAGATACTACGCAACGTAGACCTTCAGATTCCTCCCATTCCCAGCGCTCACGCACTGGGCTAACCTGTGCCGCACCTCCGGCGCTTTCGGATTTTTTACTCCCGTTTCCCAGTGCTTGGGCACTGGGCTAACGTGTGGCGCGCCTCTGGGCGCTCGGGGAAGCTGCTCACCCGGCTGGGTGGTCATTCGTTCCATCGCGCTGGCTGGTGCCTCTATATTTTTCTGCTCTGTCGATACCCATTACTAATGCACGGGTGCGTCGTCGATCGGCATTCTGGGGGAACCGATGCGAATTTTGATTGCGGACGATCACGAAGTCATCAGGAGCAGTGTTATCAGGGTGCTTCAATCGCGGGGGGACGTGGAGGAATGCGCGGAGGCGACAAACGGAAAGGAAGCGGTCGAGAAAGCACTTGAATGGAAGCCGGATTTGATTCTGCTTGATGTGCGTTTGCCGGTGCTTTGCGGCTTTGATGCCGCTAAAGAGATCAAACAGCAGGCCCCTGAGATTCCCGTTCTGTTGTTCTCTATCCACAACACCCAGGAAATACTGGACCAAGCGAGGGCGGTGGGAGACGGGTTCCTATTGAAGGATAAAATTGTGGAGATGTTGCCGAACGCTATAGACGCGCTTCGACGTAGGGAGCGGTTCTTTCCTGCGGATCATCAAACGGAGCCGGAGAGCTGATTCGACGTCGCTTTATTGGCTCTCGCCTCGCTCGCGAAAGTTCTCCGTGTAAAACCCGCCGATCAAAAATGCGGACATTAGACTGTGCCGTCGCTGTGCCTTCGCCAGCCGGCAAGAACGCAAAGGGTTGTGCACCCTCCACGGCTCAGGCCTCCAAAAGCTTTCTTCAGGGGCTGAAGCTCGTTGCGGCCGCACCTGAACGTGGCGGCTGAAGCCGCCACCTCCTAAAAAGCATCGGGGAGAGGCGGACCATGGCTAAAGCCCGAGAGTGAGGAGGTCGCCTGAACGCGCCGCCTTAAAAGACGGCGCTCCCCCGACTGAAGGTCGGGGGCTTCCACCGCGAAGAGCAGCCCGCTTAGGAAAGCGGGCGCTACATAGGCCTGGAATTCGTGGGAGCTAATTCTTGTTGGAGTTGTTGAAGAGGGCGAGGGCGAATTTGGGGTTGTCGCGAGTGCCGGAGATGCGGATGGGGACTACGGAGCCGGCGCCGTCTTTTTTGAAAAAGGGATCGGCGAGCTTGAGGAAGAAAGATTTTTTGCCGGTGACGGTTTGCGAAAGTTTGGCCTGCATGCGGAGGTTGCCGCTGAAATCGAGAGTTTCGTCGGGGAGATTGTATCTGCCGGTGAGGCGGACTTCAGCGCCAGGAATGCTGAAGCTGAGGCGCGGGAAGGAGGCGACCTCGCGCGCGAGATGGAACGAGCCGAGGAGATCAGTGACGGCGCTGCCGGCGTCTTCATTATCGGGCTGGCCGAGGGCGTGGCGGCTGAGAGATTCGAGCTTGTCGCGGACATCGACGCTGGCGAACTCGGCGTCGTTGACGCCGAAATCGCCGTCGAGGGTGAGGCGGTGAATAACTTTTTCTTTGCCTGGCGTAAGAAGCATTTTCGTTTTCAGGTTGACGGTGCCAGTCATGACGGGTTCGCTGGATTTGGTGGCGAGGCGAAGGATGTCCTGGAGACGAGCGTTGGGGGCGTAGACATCAAGGGAAATAATGTGGCCCGGCTTGCCGGAAACGCGGGTGACGCTGCCGTTGGCGATGATGAGCGAGTGGAGAAGCGTGGCGCGGACAGGATGGAGGTAAGTGTCGCCGTCGGTGCCGTCGACGGTGGCGGAGAATTCCGTGTGCAAGGGAACCAGGCGGCCGACGGGGTCGAGTGAAAAATTCGGAGTGTCGGTCTCGCCTTCGACTTCGAGTTGATTGAGCTGGCCGGTGTATTTTCCGGTGGAAGAGAGCGTGCCACCGATGCCGGCAAAGGGATCGAGGTCGGCGTTGGAAAAATTGTAGCCGCCGGAAACGGGTGTGGAGGCGGGATCTTCGGCGTTCCAGGGGCCGAAGGTGCCGTTGGTGGCGATTTCGCCTTTGGGCTTGGCGTTGGTGAGCGTGCCGTGAAAGTCGAAAGGCTTTTGCTTACCGACATTTGTCAGGACAAGGTCGTGGATTTTGAAGTCGAGCGGAATCTTACCTGCTTTCTTCGGGAGGATGATGAGGCTGGTGTCGTTGCAGACGATTTCGTTGAAGAAAATGTGGGGGACCTGCGCGGATTTTGCGGATGGCGGAGCGGCGTTGGGGTCGCTGGGCGGAATGGTGATGACCATGTTCTCCACATAGACGCCTTTAACGTGGCGAGGAACATGAACGATGCCGAGGAAGCCAAGATTAAACGAGAAGCGGGCGATTTGGATTAGCGGCGGGACGTCGGTGCGGTTGCGATAGCGCAGGGTGAGGCCTTCGCCAGTGACTTGCATGCGCGGAGTCGTTTCGACGTGGAGGCTTTGCAGGTCGACCTGGCTATCGAAACGGGCGCTGAGGTCGCGAATGACCCATTCGCGGGTGCGGTCGTCGATATTGCGCGATCCGAGGTAGATGAAGAGGACGAGGCCGGCTGCGATACCGAGTAGAATTCCGAACACGTAGGGAAAACCTCGGCTTGCGCGCGAGACTTGTTGCATGGGTTGCCGTTTCAAAAGCGGCGGCAAGACCGCCGCACTCCATAAAAGAGAAGATGCTAGTGGGAGGCGAAAAGTTCTGGATGAGCGGGACGGGAGTTGGCGGTGGTCGCGGCGATGGTGACAGGCGCGTCGACATCGAGAGTTACCGGGGGAAGGCAGACTTCCTGGCTGCAGGCTTGGTAGCGAAGCTTGAGGGGAATTTTTTGGGCGCCGAGAGGGGCGTCGGATTGCGCGGTGAGCGGCACGCGGAGAACAACTTTGTCCTGGTACACGTTGAGCGGAGTTTTGGTGAAGGTGAAGGTGTGGAGTTCACCTTGCGGGTAGGAGACTTCGCCGGCGGATTTGAAACCAGCCGGAAGATTGGCGCGGAGATCGGTGGGAATGAGGTACTCGGCGGAAGGTTTGCGCGCGTTGATGTGGAAACCGTTGCGGATTTTGAGCACGACGGCGAGCTGGAAGTTGCTGCCACGCGCGACGGGTTCGAGCGAAACGTAGGCGGAGGGCGAGACGACTTCGCGGCCGGACGGGATCTGCGGCTGCGCGGAGGGCAACGCGGCGAGGATGACCAGCAGAACGCCTGTGATCACGACGGCTCCGGCGAACTTCACAGGCGCACCTGCTGGCCGAGCTGCTGCGAGACGACGCGGCTCATCACGTCGAGAAGATTTTCGCCGGTCTTGTCGAGGACAAAAGCGTTCTTGGAGTCGGACCAGCCGAGTTTGAAGCTGGTGGAAAGAGCGGAGATCCAGATTTCGCGCACGGGAGTGTTGGGCGAAACGACGAACTTGGCTTCTTCGGGATCCTCGAAGATCACTTCGAGCTTGCCGCTTTCACCTTCGACATCGAAGCCATGTTCGTCGCCGAGAGTGAGCAAGCGGCGCTTGAGATCGTCGAAGGCGGCGTCGGCTTTGCGTTGAAAATCTTTTTCGTCCATAGAATCAGAGTATCAGAGCTGGGACTCGATTGATTTGGTGATTTCGTCGTAGCTGATGAGACCGGTGATGCGCTTGACGATTTTGCCGTCGCGGGTGACGAGAAGGCTTGTGGGGTAGCCGAGAAGGCCGCCGAATTTGTCGGCCGCAGCATCGTTGCCGATGACGATCGGGTAGTTCATCTGAGATTTGGAACCGTTGACGTCGAAGCGCTCTTTTTGGACCCAGGGTGTGACTACGCGGGCACCCTCTTCATCCATGGCGATGCCGAGAACGGTGAAACCTTGGGCCGCATATTTTTGCTGGATTTCGATCAGCCAGGGAATTTCCACCTGGCAAGGCTCACACCAGGTGGCCCAGAAATTGACGAGCACTACTTTGCCTTTGTATTGCGCGAGGGAAAGGTCTTTGCCGTCGAGATCTTTCAGAGTGACGTCGGGAGCGGGCGCAGGGGCCGAATTGGCGGTGGCAACTCTGAGCACGCTGGTGCGAGGCTGACGCGTGGCGCGGTCGGCGACGTAGGTGGCGGCGATAACGGCGACGACCGCGATGATTACCAGCAGGGATTTCTTCAACGTGTCACTCCTCGAGATTTAGCTCCCACACAAATATTATCTCGCAACATTATCTCGCAGCGGGGCGAGCACGGCAAAAACGCGCGACTCATTTCGCCCCCGTCAACGATCGCTCCAGCCATAAGACGATGCTGTTGAGAAAGCCGAGCTTTCCGGCCATCCATGTCAGGCGGTTGACGAAGATGAGGCCTCCGACAAAAAGAAGGAGAGCGCCGCTGAATACTTCGACGGCGTGGAGATGCTTTCGGAAGCGTTGATAGAAACGCAAGAACTGGCCGATGCCGAGGGCGGTGAGCAGAAAGGGAACGGCCAGGCCGGCGGAATAGACGG
>WNFR01001008.1_pt1 | contig 29146 bp, 30 predicted proteins | sample 5400221 | NCBI WGS metagenome assembly WNFR01 (sample SAMN13153357, study PRJNA577476) | soil metagenome | isolation source: 40 cm soil under Madrone tree | place: USA:California | collected 2016-06-14
TCGAGATCAGGCATCGCCAACTCCCCTCAATGACAATCTCGCATCCGCTCACGGGTGCCGATGCCCGCGAGAATATGATGCGACTATGGTAATTGCGTGGTTGTCAGTATTGCAAACTCCGAACAGCCGGCGTGAAGCCCTAGGCCGGTAGGTTTAGCGAGCGCTAGCCTTCCGCTCCCAGGCGTCCTTGGCCTTTGCCTCGGCGATTGTCTGCCATTGAAGATTGGAAGTGAAGATTGGAAGTGAAGATTGGAAGTGAAGATTGGAAGCCGCATCGGGTCCGCCGCAAGCGAGCGGTACGACGTGCTACTTCGGGTCAGGCCTTCCCGTACCGGGTCGATGTTCGAGCTTCTTTGTCGACGGCCGCTGTTTTCCGTGGATCCAAATTGCTGCTCGCCTGGGGCAAGACATTCGGATACCCTCGCGCTTGTGGGCGCCTCCCGGCCCTGAGTGCGGTGCGGCACTTGCTGCCGCATTCTTTTTCTGCCCTTGGAAACGGGAGATGCGGGGTTTTCCGTATTGAAAGGCGTGCCCGCCAACCAGGTTCTCCGGGACGTCCGTGCTGCTCAGGTGAGCGCGGTGTTCCGGCAGATGCCGATCGCCCTCGCGGTCAATCTCCTCAATGCGGCCATAACCGTAATTGTGCTCCAACGGCTTGCGGCGGTGATGGTTCCGTTCACTTGGCTTTGCCTCGTTGCGCTGGTCACAGCGGGGCGCTGGGTCTTGTGGCAGCATTATCGGCGCGCCCATCCCAAAGTCGAAGACGCTCCTCGCTGGTCGTTGCTTGCGACCTGCGGTTCGCTGATAGCGGGTTTGTGCTGGGGGCTGGGCGGGGTGGCAATGTTCCCTGTCGTCCCAGTAATCGGGCAGATCTTTCTTACATTTGTGATCGGGGGCATGTGCGCCGGCGGCGTCGTGCTCAATGCTTCGCACCTCCCAGCCCTCCTGGCTTTCCTGCTCTCCGCGAGCTTGCCGATGGCTGTTCGTTTTTTGTGCGAAGGCACCGTGACCGGCAGCGCGTTGGGGGCAATGACCCTGGTCTTTGCAGCAGCACTCTCGCTGGCAGGAAGGCATCTCAACCGAATCTTCACCGAAACTATGCGCCTGCGCGTTGAGTTGAATGAGGCCAATCTTCGCCTGCACGCCGAAATTGCGGAACGCCAGGCGACGGAGGCTGTTCTCCGCCAGGCTCAAAAGCTCGAAGCCGTAGGCCAATTGACTGGGGGAATCGCCCACGATTTCAACAATCTGCTGACGGTCGTGATCGGCAATTTGATCCTGGCCATCGGTCGGGTAGGCGAGAATTCCGCTGTTGTGCCGCTGCTTCAGGGCGCCTTGCAAGCCGCCGAGAGAGGGGTTGCGTTGATCCAGCGCCTCCTTGCTTTCGCGCGCAAGCAGCGCCTTGATCCACGGTCGGTGGATCTGGGCCTCCTCGTCGCAAACATCGAGGAATTGCTGCGGCGCACCGTGGGACACCGGATTCGGCTTGCAATAGCGCGAGCCGCCGATGTGGCGCCGGCCAGCGTCGATGCCAACCAGCTCGAGCTCGCGATCCTGAACCTCACGATCAATGCTCGTGACGCGATGCCGGCTGGTGGCACCTTGCGGATCGGGCTCGAGAATCGCCGCGCTGATCGCGGCTCGCCGCACCAGCTGACGCCCGGCGATTATGTTGTCATCTCGATCAGCGACAGCGGAACCGGAATGGACGAAGCGACCCTCGCACGAGCATTCGACCCGTTCTTCACGACCAAGGAGATCGGTAGCGGCTCGGGCTTGGGTTTGCCAATGGTCCAGGGCTTTGCCGCGCAATCCGGCGGGGCCGTGCAAATCCGGAGCAGGCCGGGCGAAGGAACCACGGTAGAACTCTGGCTGCCGCGAGCGCATGAGCCGCCATCAGAAGCTGTCGGGGGTGACCAAGCCTTATTGATCGTGCGGCAAGACGCTCAACCTCCTATTCTGTGATGTCAGAGAGGGACCCGCGCGCAGTGCGTCTCGCTGTTCAAAACCGGAGGGTCGCGGACAGCGACACAATGTCGACGTGGTTCGAGTAACGACCGACCAGCAGATCGCTCGTTTGCGACACTTCATTGATCGAAGGACTCGCAGCGAAAATATGCACATAGGCGGCATCCAAGCGGAGATCCGGCGTCCACCGATAGCCCAGGCCCAAAGAGAGCCAGTATCGATCCGAATCCGGGAGCCGGGCTGTCCGAAACTGATTGCGAACGGGCGTCGGATCGAAGGCGAGCCCGCCGCGGATGATCCAACTCGGGTCGGGACGGTAGGTCGCCCCGACACTCCCGAACCAAGTCCCGTGCCACTGTTCCGGCTGGTCGGTCAAAGCAGAGCCGTCGGCTCGCTCGATTCGCAGGTTCTTGACGACGCTCCAGTTGGTCCACTGAATTTCCGCCAACAGCGTAACCTGCGGCGAGACCTCGTGAGAGCCTGCCAAGCTGACGACATCGGGAGTTTTGAGATCGGCGCGAGCCGGCGTATTCTGGAACACCGGGCTGGTCGCCAGCGGGGCCGGAACGTTGAAAGTGGCGCTCCCCTCGATGCGGTGGCTGACCTGCGAGCGATAGCTCGCCCCAAAGCGCGTTCTTGGCGAGACCTCTGCGAGCAGGCCAAGGGTGTAGCCGACCGACACCGAATTGCCGGTGACGCGGGCGGCGCCGTCGGGGAGGGTAAAACCCGCTGGCAGCAACGGACTGGCGAGATGCACCAGGGTGGTCGAATTGATCGCGTTGGTAAACTCCGTGTGGGCATGCTGTATCGCCGGGCCGCCGCCGATCGAGAGCCATTCCGAAACCCGATAGGCGACGTTCGGGTTGATGTTGATGGTCTCGATATCAGATTTGATCGCCTGATAACGCCCGACCCAGCCGCTGTCGTATTGCGTCTCGAGGCCGAACGGAGCGCTGATCGCCAGCCCGAATTTCAGATCGGGCGAGGCATCATAAAAACCGTAAACCGCAGGGACGGGTTGAGCGCTACCAGCATCGCCACCGTCCCCTCCGCTGATCGGCTGTCGCGTCGCTGTGAGCCCCATCCCGGAGAAGACCCCTGACGGAACGACAATGCTGATGTCGCCGGAGACTTGGTTTCCGGAGAGTTCGGTCATGCCCGCAGGATTATTAGCGATGATGCTGGGATCCTCGGCCGAGGCCGCCGCACCTGCGAAAGCGTTGCCGAGCGCCGAAGCGCTGTTCTCGCGCAATTGAAACCCGGACCCCAGACCCTCTTCGAATGGCGCAAATCCGACGCCAACAGCGGCTGCGAGCAGCCCAGGTCTCAAATCCACGGCGCCCTCCATTATAGTTAATTTCTGCTAAAATGCGGGCGCTAAGGTGGTATTGCAAAGGATTATCTAACGCATCCGGCTAAAAGTTCCGACCAATGACTCTCTCGATCACTCATCCGGGAAGCGGCGAGTGGCTCTGCTAAATCCGGGGCCTACCCCAAGCGCCGACGATAGAGCGAAATCAGCCGCTCCCAATGCCGCTCCGCTGCGGGCTTGTCGTAGCACCAGCGCTGCGGGAAGGCGAACCCGTGATGGACGCCGGGGTAGAACTCGATCTCACCAGTGGCCCCGGCGTCCCTGAACAACATACCGACTCGCTCCACCATCGGCAGGGGTGCCAGATCGTCATGCTCGGCACAGGCTATGTAGAGTTCACCCTTGACCTTGCCGAATGAGAGGTGCGGGCTTTCCTCTGCGTCGCTGACGAGCCAGGTGCCGTAAAACGAGGCGGCGGCGGCGATCCGCTCGGGATAGCGTGCCGCCGCGGCCAGCGCGAAGGGGCCGCTCATGCAATAGCCGTGGCAGCCCACCGGCCCTCTCTTGACCGCGCTCTGCCGATCGGCAAAGACGAGCATCGCAGCGACATCATCCATCACCGGCGGAATGGTCATCTTGGTGCGCACGGCTCGCATGCGCTCGCGCTCGGCGCTGTCCTTCTCGAGCACGCTCGGTCCATAGATCGTGTCGCGTCCGGCCCGGTAGTACAGATTGGGCAGCAGCACGTAATAGCCGACGGTACTGAGGCGGCGCGCCATATCCCTGAGTTCCTCGCGAATGCCGGGGGCGTCCATCAGCAACAACACAGCGGGGAAGGGGCCGCCGCGCTCCGGACGGCAGATGAACGTCTCCATCTCGCCGGCGTCGGTAGCGATGTCCAGGGTCTGTTCGATCATCTGAACGCTTTCACAGCTTAGGAACCTAGACCTACCTCCCCTTTGTTCCGTCGAGGGAACAGGAGGCCGGCTAGACTCCCACCTCAACCCTTGCTGCACAAGCTCCGCCGAGCACGATCGGCGGCCTGCTCTCTTCCCTCGGCGACATGGCGCTGGGCATGGACCGCGACTCGCGCCCTCTCGCCCGCGGCGACAATGATGAGCCGTTGGCGATTTTGAGCCCGGCTCGGGCTACAGCGGATAGGCAGCGCCCGTTTTGCGGGTCAGCAAGCGCGGTGCGCAAAATCAGGGACGGAGCGGGAGAAGGGCCTGCCGGCCAGCGCAAGGAACGGTCAGGTCAGGTCTTCACCAAACGCACGACCTTTTCGTCTGCCAACCGCTCGATTTCCGCCGCTTCGAGCCCCAGCCCGGCCAGAATGATTGCGCTGTGCTCGCCGATGCGCGGCGCGGGCCCTTGAATTTCGGCCGGGGTGCGGTCGAAGCGGGCCGCGGGCTTGGGCTGGCGGACGAGGCCGATGTCCGGATGGTCGAACTCGGCGATCAGCTCTCGCGCCAGCACCTGCTCGTTGGCGATCACCTCGCCGCGCCGCAACACCGGCGCCGACGGTACGTCGTTTGTGTCGAGCCGCTGCAGCCATTCCGCGGTCGGGCGCTCCTTGATGATCTCGGCCATCAAGAGAATCCGCTCGGTGGCGTTGACCGCCCGCTCGCCGGGCGTGCTGAACCGCGGATCCTCGGCGAGATCCGGTCGATGCGAGGTGGCGCAGAAGCCCCGCCACTCGGAATCGGAAATGGTACCCACGGTGATGTATCCGTCTGCAGTCTCGAATATGAGGTCGGGCCGCGCCGTGGGGTCGGCGGTGGTCGCCTCCCGGCCCGCCACGGTGTACTGCGTCATCGCCTCGGGCCAGAGGTAGGCGATCATGGTGTCGAGCATCGCGAGCCGGATGTGCTGGCCCTCGCCGGTCCGCTCACGGGCAAAGAGCGCCGCGGTCACCGCCTGGGCGGCAAAGATGGCCGTGGTCTTGTCGGCGACGATCGTGCGGATCATCCGCGGGCGGCGGGTTTTGGGGTCGGACTGGACATCGGCGAAGCCCGACAGGCCCTGGATGATCGGGTCGTAGACCCGCTTTCCGGCATAGGGTCCGCTCTCGCCGACGCCACTGATCGATACGTAGATCAGGCGCGGGTTCGAGGCGCGCAGTGTTGGCTCGCCGAGGCCGAGGCGCTCCATCGTGCCGGGCCGGAAGTTTTGGACCAGCACGTCGGCGCGCGCCGCCAGCTTGCGCATGATCATTCCCGCGTCCGGCCGCTTGAGGTCGAGCGACAGAGAGCGCTTGCCGCGGTTTGTGGAGACGAAGAGCGCCGAGAACTCCCCTGACGCGCTCACCGATTGCCGGCTGTGGCGGGTGATGTCACCGCCGAGCGGCTCGATTTTGATCACCTCGGCACCTTGATCAGCGAGAAACATCGTCGCCAATGGGCCCGAGACAACGCTGGTCAGATCGAGCACCCTAATCCCCGCCAATGGACCTGGCATGTGTGCGTCACCTTGGGTTTGTTTCGAGAACCTATATCGGAGTTATGCTCGTAACGGCAAGATCACTCTCCGAGCCGTCAGAGCGGATCAATCAGCCGACTCCGTCTTAAAGAGCTTTTTCTGCTGGCGAAAACCGGATATCATGAGTGTGATTTTTAAACGTAATACGGATACGAGGATGACCGAAAGCAGCAAGAGCGGAGTGGCCCTGCTGGTAGGCGCCGGAGACGCGATCGGCGCCGCTGTGGCGCGGCGATTCGCCGCCGGGGGTTACTGCGTCTGCGTGGCGCGGCGCGATGCCGAGAAGTCTCGGAATGTCGTGCAAGAGATCGTGGCATCGGGCGGCCTAGCGCGTGCCGTCGGCACCGATTTGCGCAATGAAGACGCGGTCCAGGCGCTCTTCAGTCAGGTGGAATCGGAGCTGGGACCGGTCGAAGTCTGCCTCTTCAATGCTGGCGCCAACGTCAAGGCTCCGCTGATCGAGACCAGCGGCAGGCTGTTCTTCAAGGCTTGGGAGCTCGCCTGCTACGGCGGTTTCCTGACCGGCCGCGAGGCGGCGCGCTACATGGTGCCGCGCGGTCGCGGCACCATCCTGTTCACCGGCGCCACTGCTAGCGTTCGCGGCGGCTCCGGCTTCGCTGCCTTCGCGGCTGCGAAATTCGGTCTGCGCGCAGTTGCACAGTCCATGGCGCGCGAGCTCGCCCCGAAGAACATCCATGTCGCCCATCTGATCATTGATGGCGCGATCGACAGCGAGGCGATTCACCGACGGCTCAGCGCCGCAACCGGGACAATGCCGGATCGACCGCCGGACAGCCTGATCCAGACCCGCTCTGTCGCTAAAGCCTACTGGGCATTGCACAACCAGCCGCGCGACGGCTGGACGCACGAACTCGACCTCCGTCCCTATGTCGAGCGGTGGTAGCGATGACCGACAAACCGCCGCGGCGGCTGGTGCTGTGGGGCGTCGGAACCAGCCGAACCCTGCGCGCCCATTGGGCATTGCACGAGCTCGGCCTCGACTATGAGTGCCGGCCGATCTTGCCGCGCTCCGGCGAGACCAAAACGCCCGAGTACACCAAGCTCAACCCGCGACAGAAGGTCCCGCTGCTGCAGGACGGGGATTTCAAGATCGCCGAGAGTCCGGCGATTGCCGCCTATCTCTCGAACACCTATGGCACCCCGGAAAACACGCTGATCCCGGCCGATCCACTGGAGCACGCGACCTGGCTCGAATGGTGTTTCTATGCGGCGACCGAACTCGACGCGGCGAGCCTTTACGTAATGCGCCGCCACGGCGACTTGAAGCACGTTTATGGCGAAGCCCCCATCGCACTAGAAAGCGCTGCCGAGTATTTCACGACGCAGCTGCGTCATGCCGAACAAACGCTGCGGGACGGACGACCGTTCCTAATCGGTACGCGGCTGACCACTGCCGACATGCTGCTGACCACATGCCTGACCTGGGCGGTGAACTATCGAGTGCCGGTTACCGCGGCGTGTCTCGCCTATATGGAGAGGATCATCTCTCGGCCGGCCTACCACGCCAGCGTCGCGGCCAACAGGCCCAGGACCGCATAGTCGCCTCAGCTTGCCGCCTTCTCCTTCGCGACACGCCGGGCGCCCGGGAGATCGCTATCCAGCGGCAAATGTCGCGGGCTTTTGGCTCCGGGGCCGCGATGGACGTGGACCTGCTTTGCAACGAGCGGCTCACCGCATTCGGAGCACACCATCACCGGATCGAAATCCTTGCCGCAGAGATCGTGCGTGTGCAGCAGCGGGCGCCCCTTCTTCCCGGCCATGTAGACATCGCCCCAATGCACGATCGACATCACGATCGGATAAAGGTCGAGCCCTTTCTGCGTCAGGCGATACTCATTACGCACCGGCCGCTGCTGGTACGGCACTTTGACGAGCACAAACTCGTCGACGAGCTTTTTGAGACGACTGGCCAGGATCGGCCGAGTGATGCCGAGGCGTTCCTGGAAGTCCTCGAAGCGCCGTACGCGCAGAAAGCAGTCTCGCAGGATCAGCAGGGTCCAACGGTCGCCGATCACCGAGACCGTGCGCGCCATGGAGCAATTTTCGTCGCTAAGCTCGTTCCAACGCATCCATTGTTCCAGCAATGCCTGTTGAGTCCCTCCAGCCATCATATAACGTATTAGGTTCAGGATTCAAACTATCGAGGGTATCGCGAAGCCCTGGCTCGCTCTCCAGCCAGGGTGTCACGGCCGATCAGGTGGGGACAGCGGCGGTCTTTACACCCCGAGTCGTCAGCAATTCCGCGAGCTCGCCCGACTCGTACATCTCGCGGACGATATCGCAGCCACCGACGAACTCGCCTTTTACATAGAGCTGCGGGACTGTCGGCCAATCCGAGAAGGCCTTGATCCCCTGCCGGAGCGCCGGATCGCTCAGCACGTCGACACCTTTGAACTTGACGCCCAAATGGCTCAGCACTTGGACCACCAGGCTGGAAAAACCGCATTGCGGGAATACCGGCGTGCCCTTCATGAACAGGACGACATCGTGCTCACCGATCTCGCGCTCGATGCGCTCTTGCACTGGATCACTCATCGCCTACCTTCCTCTCCTTTCACTTGCCGTGATTGGCTGTATCCGAGTCGTTCGTCATTGCTTGTTAGCGTAGCGAAACAATCTCGATGGCAAAGGCCACGTTGCGGCTACGAGACTGCTTCGTCGCTTCACTCCTCGCAATGACAGCATAGATTGGGCAAAACGCACTAGCGCGCCGCCAGGATCATTTCCTCGACATCGCGCAGCCGGTCCTTGCCGAAAAAGATTTCGTCGCCAACGAAGAAAGTGGGCGAGCCGAAAGTGCCGCGCTCGACCGAGCGCTCCGTATTGTCGAGCAGCCGCGCCTTGACCTCAGTGTCCTGGACCAGCGCCCCGAAGCGCTCGGCATCGAAGCCAGACTCGAGCAGGGCTGCCCGCAACACCACCGGATCGTCGAGCTTTTTCGGCTCCGACCACATGTGCCGGTAGATCTCGTCGACATAGCGCTCGAACACGCCCAGCCTCTGCGCCGCGACGGCGCCGCGCATGATGGTCAAGGTGTTGACCGGGAAGAACGGGTTGTGCCGGAAACGAGTGATGCCATGGCGCTTGATGAAGCGCGCGGTCTCGAGGCGCTCGTAGTCGGGCTTGTTCTTGATGCCGGCGAAGCTTTCTCCAGGCGAGCGGTTGCCGGTCAGTTTGTAGACGCCGCCCAGCAGCACCGGCACATACTCGAATTTCGCACCGGTCCGCTGCTCGATCTCCGGGATCACCAGATGCGCCAGATAGGCGTTGGGGCTACCAAAATCGAAGTGGAATTCCACCTTGGCCATGGCTTCACCATTTTTCCGCGAAGGGCCGGATCTCGCGCTCGAACGACCAGGCGTCCCGCGGCTCCTGATAAATCTGCCAATAGGCCTCGGCGACCGAGTCCGGCCGCATCAACCGGCCCGGATCGAGATTGGCGAGAGCCGCCTCGCCCTCCCGCTCCTTGATCCGCTCGCGCACCCACGCGGTGTCGACGCCGGCGTCGATGACCAGATGGGCGACGTGGATGTTCTTTGGACCGAGCTCGCGCGCCGCACTCTGCGCCACCGCACGCAGGCCGAACTTGGCGCTGGCGAAGGCGGTATAGCCGACCCCGCCGCGCATGCCGGCGGTGGCCCCGGTGAAAAAGATGTTCCCCTGGCCGCGCGGCAGCATCAGGCGCGCTGCCTCGCGACCGGCCAGGAAGCCCGCGTAACAAGCCATCTCCCAGACCTTTCGAAACACCCGCTCGGTGGTCTCGAGCAGTGGGAAATTGACGTTGGCCCCGACGTTGAAGATGCAGATCTCGAGCGGCGCAGCCGCATCGGCGTCCTGGAGGAACGCGGCGATCTCTTCCTCCTTGCGCGCATCGAGCGAGCGGCCGACGACCCGCCCGCCCGCCGCTTCGATCTCGGCGACCAGCGGCGCCAGCTTGTCACCACGCCGCCGCCCGGCGAAGACGGTAAAGCCTTCGGACGCGAATCTCTTGGCGATGGCGCCGCCGATGAAGTCCCCCGCGCCTATTACCGCCACGGTTGCGTTCCTGTGTTCCAATGGAGCCTCCTGTGTGTTGTCCAACGTTTCCTATGCCTGTTGCATTGATTGGTCACGAGCGGCCTCAAACAGACGATGCTTTGGGACCTTGCCGGTCGAACTGGACGGCAACGTGTCCAGTATGATGATGTCGCACCGGGCCGCGACTTCCTCGTTACGCGTGACAGCGCGCCCGATCACCGCCGACTGGACCAATGCCGTATGCTCGTTTAGCACCGCTTCGACACTGATCCGGTCCGGAAGCTCGGCCGGGATCTTGTGCGCTTCGTGTCGCGCCTCCGTAGCGTTCATGCTCGCCTTGCCGCCTTGGTCGCGCGCGCCATCGGTGGACGACCACTATCATAGGTGTGATTTTAACACTTTCAACTGGCAGGCAAACTGTTTTCGGTTGGGTTTGAGCGCTTCGCTCGGCAGCCGCCGTGCGGGATTGTCAGCGGCGGGGCTGATCATTGATCCTGCGCGGCGGACGAGAAATGAGGGCCGCGGTCGAAAAATCATCTTGACAGGTGTGGTTTCAAAACTAGCTATGGCGGCGCGCTGTAGCGGAATGCCAGGTACCGGGGAGTTGTTGCCATGGATCTGAGCTTCTCGCCGGACGTTGGCGAGGAGGTTCAGGCCTTTCTAAAGCCCATAAGGAGGTAGCAATGCGGGCAATGAGAGCAGAGGGCTTCGATGGCTACCAGGATCTCAAGCTGACGGATATTCCGTCACCCAGCCTGTCTGAGAGGCGTGTCTTGGTACGCATGAGCGCCGCCGGCGTTACGCCCCTCGACCACACCATTCTCTCTGGCCAATTTCCGATGGCAAAAGCGCCTCTGGTGCTTGGAAATGAAGGGGCCGGCATCATTGAAGGGGGCGGAACGCCTGAATATCCGAGGGGCTCGAGGGTGATGTTCACAGGCCCCTACGGCGTCTTCGAAAACGGTACCTTGAGCCAGGTGGTCGCGGTCCAGAAAGAACATCTTTGCCTTGTTCCAGACAACGTCGATGACACCGCTGCCGCGGGTCTGCCTGTCGCGTATTTGACCGCCTTCCTGGTGTTAAAGGCGGCAGGATTCCAGGCTGGGAAAACAGTGCTTGCTCCAGCAATTGGCGGCTCGGTGGGCAATGCCGTCACACAGCTGGCCAGAGCGCTCGGAGCGAAGCACGCGATTTCGACCACCACCAGTCACGCAAAGGCCGAACAGGCCAAGGAACGGGGCTTTTCGGAGGTGATCGACCTTTCTGAGGAAGGGTTGGCGGAGGGCGTGCGCCGTCTGACAGACGGTTACGGGGCCGACATTGTCGTGGACGGCATAGGCGGACAGATCCTGAGCGAAGCGCTCGAAATTCTAGCGCCGGGTGGGAGTCTCACCACACTCGGATATGCGGCGAGCAGGAAGACGACCATTGATGTGACCAATCTGATCTGGAAGGGCGCCAGTATCAAGAGTTTCCTGCTGTTTTCGCAGCCTCTGTCGGCCTGGTCCGACGCGTGGAAGACGATTACCGAGCTTCTCAGTTCAGGGCGGGTCGAGCCCATCGTCTCCAAGACGTTCCCGCTTGAGGATGCCGCATACGCACTTCGATACCTGATCGAGGGGCGCCCTCTCGGCCGGGTCATTGTCACGATCTGAGTCGGCCGCGGGCACAATAGCGGTACGCTCCACCAAAGAGGAACGCCGCGCCACAGTTGAGGGCAACGGAATATTGGCGACCCGCTGGCGGGCCGCGAGACGCTTCGCCTCGAACCGCTCTCCAACTTCTACGGCTATGTTTCCGACCTCTATCCTCCGGAGATGCGCGTCAAAAACCCCTACACTGACCCGACCAACAGCAGATGCTGCTCTGGCACCGAATCCTGCATAAGAAGGGTGGATCGCTCCCGGCTGATCCACGGCGGCATGGGGATGGGCGACCAGCTGGAGGTCGGCCGCTGTTTCAAGCGGCTGACTGCCATCAACGTGCAGTTCGGCACCCCCGACCATCACCTCAGCCTGATCTACTGGCCGCTTAAAGGCCGCGCAGAGCCGATTTTCCGCCGGACTGCCTAGCGGCCACCATGAGAAACGGACATCGATGAGAACGCGCATCACCGAGCTCTTCGGAATAAAACATCCGATCATCCAAGGCGGCATGCATCATGTCGGTGATGCGGAGATGGGGGCTGCGGTGTCGAATGCTGGCGGGCTCGGCATCATCACGGGTCTGACGCAGCGCACGCCCGAAGATCTGGCCCGCGAGATCGACCGGTGCCGCGACATGACCGACCAGCCGTTCGGCGTCAATCTGAACTTTCTGCCGTCATTCGCGGCGCCGCCCTACCCGGAATACATCCGGGCGACGCGACTGCGTGGAGTTGTGGCATGGTAACCCGGCTCATCCATGACATTCCGGCCTGCAAAGAGCTGATCGACAGGATCATGCAAGGCGCCGAAGAAATCATCAGCCGCCGCCTCGAGGGTTTGCTGGCGGCGTGAGACGGGCCAAACCGAGAGGAAAGGACGAGACATCATGCCGGAGCTGATCGAAACCATCGAAGACGGCGTGGCGACGCTGACCTTCAACCGGCCGGAGCGGATGAACGCACTCTCGACTCCGATCATGGAGGGATTGCTCCGCGGGCTGCCGCGACTCGCCGACGAACCCGCCGTCAGGGTGATCGTCCTCACCGGCGCCGGCCGCGCCTTCTGCGCCGGCGGCGACGTCAAGAGCATGGCCGAAGGCAGCGAGCGGCGGAGCGCGGCAGAGGCCACAGCCCATCTGCGCTCGCGGATGGAAGTGTCGCGCATCCTGCACGAGATGCCAAAGCCGACCATCGCCATGATCAACGGTCCGGCGGCGGGTGCCGGGCTCGCCTTTGCCCTTGCTTGCGATCTGCGGATCGCCGACGCTTCGGCCAGATTGGTCACCGCCTTCGTCAAGGTCGGCTTGTCCGGCGATTTCGGCGGGACCTTCTTTTTGACGAGGCTGGTCGGCACCGCCAAGGCGCGCGAGCTCTATTTCACAGGGCGCCCGGTCGACGCCGAAGAGGCCCTGTCACTCGGGCTCGTCAATCGCGTCGTTCCCGGCGATCAACTCGCCAATGCCACAATGGAACTCGCCCGGTCCCTGGCACAGGGTCCCCAAGTCGCCCTCAGCCTGATGAAGCGCAACATGAATTGCGCCGAGAGCGGCGGGTTGGCCGAGCTCCTCGACACGGAGGCGGCAAACATGGTGCTGTCGGCCCGCACTGAGGATCACCGAGAGGCGGCCAAGGCATTCGTCGAAAAGCGCGCGCCGATCTTCACCGGCCGCTGAACTCGGCGGCCCCGCGCTTGGATTGTGGATCAGATTGGGGTTGTCGCGCGTTGGCGTGCAAACCTCTTCAAGACATGCGGAGATGCAAATGGCGCAGACGAGCATCCCAGTGCCAGACAAGATTCTAGTGGCGTTGATCGTTAACGGCGTCGAGACGCAGCTCGAGGTTGCGCCGTGGACGACCCTGCTTGATGCGCTGCGCGATCATCTCGATCTGACCGGCACCAAGAAGGGCTGCGATCATGGCCAATGCGGTGCATGCACCGTGCTGGTGGACGGGCGGCGGATCAATTCCTGCCTGACGCTCGCCGTGATGAAGGAGGGCGTCAGCGTGACCACAATTGAGGGGCTGGCGACCGATGGCGCGCTGCATGCGCTGCAGCAGGCGTTCATCGACCACGACGCGTTCCAGTGCGGTTACTGCACGCCGGGACAGATCTGCTCGGCCGCGGGCCTGATCGCCGAGGGCAGGGCGAAGAGCGCTGACGAGATTCGCGAACTGATGAGCGGCAATATCTGCCGCTGCGGCGCCTATCCCAACATCGTAGCGGCGATCCAGCAGGCGATGGAGCAGTCATGATCAATTTTCAGTATGCACGGGCCGTCGACGTCGCCGACGCGGTGCGCCAGATTGCCGCCGATCCGACGGCGAAATTCATCGCCGGCGGCACCAACCTGATCGACCTGATGAAAGAGGACGTCGAACGCCCCTCGCGGCTGATCGACATCTCGCGGTTGCCGCTCAATACCGTCGAAGAGACGGCGGACGGGGGATTGCGGATCGGCGCCCTAGTGCCGAATTCCGACCTCGCCTATCGCCCGCTGATCGCGCAACGCTATCCGATACTCGCGAGCGCGATCCTGGCGGGCGCGTCGGCGCAGCTGCGCAACATGGCGTCGACCGGCGGCAACCTTCTGCAACGCACGCGCTGCTACTACTTTTACGACATCGCGACCCCCTGCAATAAACGCGAGCCCGGCAGCGGCTGCTCCGCCATCGCGGGCCTCAACCGCATGCACGCGATCCTCGGCACGAGCGAGGCCTGCATTGCGACGCATCCTTCCGATATGTGCGTGGCGCTGGCCGCGCTCGACGCCAAGGTCCATGTGGCTGGACCGGCGGGGGCGCGCGCGATCGCGTTTTCGGATTTCCATCGGCTGCCAGGAAACACGCCGCAGCGCGACACGAACCTGCAACCGAACGAGATCGTCACGGCGGTCGAGCTTCCGGCCCAGGGATTTGCGGCAAATTACACCTACCTGAAAATCCGGGATCGCCTCTCCTATGCGTTCGCGCTCGTATCGGTCGCGGCCGCGCTGGAGCTGGAAGGAGACACGATCAAAGAGGCCCGTCTGGCGATCGGAGGCGTTGCGCACAAGCCGTGGCGCGACCCGCCGGCCGAAGCAGCACTGCGCGGGCAGGCCGCCAACCAGTCGACATTCATCCGCGCTGCGGACCTCTTGCTGCGCGAGGCCAAGGGCTTCGAGCACAACGCGTTCAAGATCGATCTCGCTCGCCGTGCCATCGTCCGTGCGATGACGCAGGCGGCGGCCGGCACCCCGCAGTCGCAGTCCAATAAGAAAATCCGGTGAGCAGGAGCAGGCCTATGACGACTTACATCGGCACCCCCACATCCCGCGTCGATGGCCGCGCCAAGGTCACCGGGGCAGCCAAATACGCCGGCGAGTTCAATACGACCGGTCTCGCCCATGCCAGCCTCGTTACATCCACCATCGCCAAGGGCCGCGTCGTGCGCATCGACGCGAGCGAGGCGCTTTCCGTTGCAGGCGTGATCGAGGTGCTCACGCATCAGAACCGGCCACCCATGGCAAGCGCCGACAGCGCCTACAAGGACGACGTGGCTCCGGAAGGGTCGCCGTTCCGGCCGCTGTACGACAACCGGATTTGGTTCAACGGCCAGCCGATCGCGCTGGTGGTCGCCGAAGAATCGGAGATCGCGCGCTTCGCGGCGTCGCTGATCCGCGTGAAATACGACAAAGAAGACCACGTCACGGACGTGTATCGCCAGCGTGATGCGGCCTTCGCGTTGAAAGCCCCCGCAAACCCGGCCGAGAACCCATTCGCCCCGCCAAAGCCGCGCGGCACGGCCGAGCAGGCCTTCGCCGCCGCCGAGGCACGTCACCGCGGCGAGTATTATGTCCCGATCGAACATCACAACCCGATGGAGCTCTATGCCTCGACGGTGATCTTCGAGGCGGGCGGCAAGCTGACGATCTACGACAAGACCCAGGGCGTGCAGAACGTGCAGCGCTATGTATGCAGCGTGCTCGACATGGAACCGGGTGATGTGCGCGTCATGTCGCCCTTTGTCGGTGGCGGGTTCGGTTCGGGGCTGCGCCCGCAATTCCAGGTGGTCCTGGCCGCGCTGGCGGCGCGCGCGCTGCAGCGCTCGGTGCGTCTCGTGCTGACCCGGCAGCAGATGTATGTGCTCGGCTACCGGCCCGCGATGATCCAGCAGATCGAGCTGGGCGCAAACGCCGGCGGAACGCTCGACGCGATCACGCACGAAGCGACCACGGTGACGTCGCAATACGAGGACTTCCATCAGCAGGAGACCGGCTGGTCCGGCCTGCTCTACAAGTGCGCCACCGCGAAACACACGCACAAGCTCGCGCGGCTCGATCTTGCCACGCCGTGCGACATGCGCGCCCCCAGTGCCGCGACCGCCGTCTATGCGCTCGAATGCGCAATGGACGAACTCGCGGTCGCGCTCAAGCTCGATCCGATCGAGCTTCGCCTGCGCTGTTATTCGGATCGCGACCAGCACACCGACCGGCCGTACAGCAGCAAGAGCCTGCGCGATTGCTATCGCCAGGGCGCGGAAGCCTTCGGTTGGACCAAGCGCAACCCTGAGCCTCGCTCGATGCGCGACGGGACCGAGCTGGTGGGCTGGGGCATGGCGACCGGCGTCTGGGAGGCGCTGCAGGTGCCGATCGCGGTGCGCATCGTGCTCACCGCCAACGGCCATGCGGAGGTTTCCTGCGCAACCTCCGACATTGGCACCGGTACCTACACGATCATGGCACAGGTCGCGGCCGACATGCTGGGGCTGCCGCTGGACAGCGTCACCATCAAGCTCGGCGACTCGACATTGCCGCAATCGCCGGTCGAAGGAGGATCATGGATTGCGGCCTCGGTGTCGAATGGGATCGCGACGACATCCGACGCGGTCCGTGAGGAAGTGTTGCGTCTGGCGAAGCAGATGCCGAATTCGCCGCTCGCGGACACAACGCCTGACGAGGTCGCTCTTGCAGACGGCAAGCTTGTGAGCAAGCAGGATGCATCGCGCGCGGTTTCGATTGCAGATGCAATGCGGCATGGCGGCGTGGACCGCATCGAGCAGGAGAAGACCACCACCTTCACCGATGACGGCTCACATGCGCACAACACGCACTCGGCGATCTTCGCCGAAGTGAAGGTCGATGAGCAGCTCGGCGTCATCCGTGTCACCCGCGTCGTCAGCGCGGTCGCGGCCGGCCGCATCCTCAACACCAAGACCGCGCGCAGCCAGATCATCGGCGGCGTGGTGTGGGGCATTGGCATGGCATTGCACGAGGAAACGCTCGTCGACCACAATTTCGGCCGCATCATGAATGCGAACATTGCCGAATATCATGTCCCGGTGAACGCCGACGTGCACGACATCGAGGTGATCTTCGTCGACGAGTCAGACGACATCGTCAACCCGCTCGGCATCAAAGGGCTGGGCGAGATCGGCATCGTCGGCGTCGCAGCGGCGATCGCCAACGCGATCCATCACGCGACCGGGAAGCGCGTGCGCGACCTGCCGATCACCCTCGATAAATTGCAGCGGTGAATTGGGGAAATCGTTCTGAGCTGCGCAACCAGCAGGATGACCAGGTCTGCGCCGCTATTTACTGGGCGGTGAAGCGACCTTGCGGTCTCACCCAATAATTCAGTCGAACACGATCGGGACTCGTACCTTCGTCCGATCTATCTTGTGAATGGGCGGGTTACTGTCGTCCCGCAGTTTGTAGAGAGGATCCCCTTCGGCGGCCTTGCGGGTTTGACTTATCTCCAAGCCAAAGAGTCTAGCGGCGTTCCCGCCCAGAATTTTGTGCTTCACTTGGTTTGTCAATTGCAGATAGCCGTACTGCTCTATGACTTCGTCTGGGATCGTAAAGGCCTGGAATGCTTCGGTCTGCCATTGCGGCGGTCCGATCACCGGCGTGTCGGTTCCCCAGAGAATGTTGTCGGGACCGAGGCCTGCCAATAGCGCCCCAATCAACCTTGCGTAACGTTCGGGGTTTTGGCCGATCAGAAAAGCCGTTGTGCCGAGTTCCGCATAGATTTTTTGCTGTCGAGCGCCTTCCGTGCTCTGCGAGCTCGGCCTCCCATGGTATCGCGCTGTGATAAGCGATGAAATTCAGATCCGGAAAGTCCGCCGCCGCTCGCGCCATGTCATCAGTGTGGCAATACTCGGCCAGAAACAGCCCCGGCACCCCTTTGTGTACGCATATATTCCTGACGCCGTGCTTCCGCAGCGTTTCGTAGATCGGATAAGTAGCCTTTTCGTCGTCCATCCGCCAACCGCGAGTGTCCGGGCCTGGCGGATAAAGCTTCAGTCCGTCGATTTTCAATTCCTCGCATTGGTAGGCCAATGATTCGACGGCCGAGGCTCCGTCAGGCGGGTCAACCGTCCCCAATACGCGCACCCTCGCTGGTGCCATTGAGCGAATGAATGCCGCCTCACGGGGCGGGAACAAATCCACGCCATCGAACGCCGCCCTCATGCCAAAGCTGTTGAGAAACGCGACATCTGTCTGGCTCTCCAGCAACACATCCTCGAAGAACAGGACTCGGCCCATATCGGCGATCGGCACTGGGCGCCCGACGACTGCCGCGCGCGAGCCTGCCAAGGTTCTGAGAAAACGCTCCCCCCGATCGGTCAGTGTCCGCGGGCCGTTGGCGCGCCACCAGACATGCGTTTGCATGTCGACCAGCAGTGGCGGCCGGAGGGCTGGATCGCGATCGGCAATCTGCTGGATGGCGAGCCGATCCACAAACGAGCCTGGAGACGGCTGCGCAATGGCCGCGCGTTCGCCGAGCAATGCCGCGCCCGCCGCCAGTGACAGCACCCCTCGCCTACTTAACTCCGTAGTCTCGCCGAGCCGATCATATGATTTCATGGCCCCTCCTACTCATGCTCGAGATGTACCCAACGAAGGCAGCCGGATGCTGATTTACGACGTCGTTGCTGACAATAGCGGTTCGATGATCTTCACGGTGCCATTGGCCCGGCGGCCGTCGTCAAGGATCGTCGCGGGGATCGAGACGCTCACCAGCGCGCCTGACGCGATATAGCCGTCAATTTCAGCTTCGCTCAGACCGAGCTCGCCAAACACATTGCGGTTGTGTTCGCCCTGGAAGGCTGGATTGCCGAGCGGCTGGAGGTTTTCGCGCGAGAACCGCCACGGACGGCCCGGTAGGCGGTAAGTCCCGCCGTTGCGATCCGAGACTTCCTGGACCGCGCCCCAATATTCCGCCCACTCCATCTCGGACAGCTTCTTCAGTGAGCGCACCTCGCCGAGTGCAATCTTGGCCTCGTCCAGTTGCGCGTCGAGAGCGCCGATGTCGCGAAACGTCAGGATCCAGGTCTGCACGATGCGATGCAGTTCTGCGAAATGCGTCCTGCGCGCCGCTGCAGTCGCAAAGCGAGGGTCGTCCGCGAGATCGGCGCGCCGCATTGCCCGTAGATAGGATGGGAAGGTGCGCGAACCGATGAGGCTTGTCGCGACCGTGAAATGCTCGCCGCGCGGTCCGGTGAAGAACGGACAGTCGGTCGCACCGAGGATCGCGGGCTCGGCGCCGAGATCTGCGTCGTTCAGATCGACATGCGCGCGCTCGTTGACCGCGATCAAGGTCGCCGCCATCGCGACATCGATATACTGGCCGGTTCCCGTCGTTGCGCGCCGGTGCAGTGCCGCCAAGATCGCGACCGCTGCTTGCAGCCCCGCATAGACGTCGGCGTGCGACAGACTGTCGGTCCGCGGCTCGCCTAGAACCTCGCCATAGTGGCGAATGCTGTTGGCGGTGAACCCGGCCTCCGCCTGGACCGTCGGCGCATAGGCCATCCGCCCTTGCCACGGTCCACCCTGACCGTAGCCGGTGATCGAGGCATAGATCAGCCGCGGGTTCCGCGCCGCCAGGGTCTCGTAGTCCAACCCAAAAAAGCCGAGGGTTCCGGCCCGAAAGTTCTCGACAACCACGTCCGCCGTATCGCACAGGCGAAGTGCCAGATCGCAGGCGCCGCGCACGTCGAGGTCGACGCTGACATTGCGCTTGCCGGCATTCTGCTGCGCGTAATAGCCCGACATGCCCGGCGTGGAGGGGAACGCGAAGCGTGAGACATCGGGCCGCGGCGGCTCGATCTTGATGACCTCCGCGCCGAGATCGAGCAGGGTGCGAGCGCAGAGGGGACCGGCGAGCACCCGCGAGAAGTCGACGACACGGGTGCCGGTGAGAGGGCCGCTCATGTCAGCGCCCCGTGAATTTGGCGAGACCCGGGCCGTTCTCGCGGAACGAGGCCAACCCGATCTTCAAATCCTCCGAGGCCCAGATCGGCTTCTGGATCTCGGCCATCGCCTCGTCCGCGGCGACAATCCCTTCATTGACGGCGATATGCACGAGCCGCTTCGTCGCCGCATGCGCCACTGTCGGTGATGACTGACCCGCCGCCCTCGCGGGGAGGAGTGGGAAAATGCGATCTGCGGGCTGATTTAACCGCCGCATAGTTGCGGAATTATGACACCGCTTGTGTGCGGCGCCCGGCAGACGGGTCCCGGCAGTGACTGCTTCGACACGCGAAGCATGCCGTGCAAGCACCATCCTCAGAACTTCAACATTTCCGACAAAAAGTGTCACATCCTTTAATTAAATTCAACCCGCGCGGGCTATGGGAAGTGCTTGTTGCGGGCCCTACGCGAGATGCGCCCCTACCTTCTCCGAAACACGCGCCAGTGGACAATCACATTTGCGAGGGAAGGACAGTGCCAACACAATATCATAGATATAAGATAAAAAGGTTCCTTGCGGCGCTCTCTGCCAGCACAATCATCGCGAGTGGGTCCGCAACCCCAAGCCTCGCTGACAAAAAGAACGATGCGAAGACAACTACACCGATCAAGCATCTCGTTATCATTTTTGGAGAGAACATCAGCTTCGATCATTATTTTGCGACCTATCCCTTGGCATTAAACGAGGAGCTGCCGCTCTTCCACCCCCGCGAAGATACGTCATCGGTGAACGGGCTGGCCGCCGGACTATTAACCAACAACCCAAACCTCGCCAACCCGGTCCGTCTCGGCCGCGAGGACGCCTTCACCTGCTCCTTCAACCACGACTACACCTCCGAGCAGAAGGCGGTGAATGGCGGCCTGTTGGACAAATTCGTGCAGGCGACCTCGAGGACCGGGACCGGCTGCGCCACGGACGGTTCGACCGTCATGGGGTATTATGACGGCAACACCGTGACCGCGCTGTGGAACTACGCACAGCACTACGCCATGAACGACAATTCTTTCGACACCAATTTCGGCCCGTCGACGGTGGGCGCGATCAATTTGATCTCAGGCCAGACCGGCAACGGACAATCGGCCTTGACCTTTGCCAAAGGCCAAGTGGAGACTTCCTCCCCGGTGACGGTTACCGGCGATCCGGATCCGGCCCTCGATGATTGCGGCGCCGATGCCGGGGGCACCGCGACGGGCAAAGCAACGGTGCAGATGACCAGCAAGAATATCGGGGACCTGCTGAATCTGAAGGGCATTACCTGGGGTTGGTTCGAAGGCGGTTTCGCGGCGACATCCCCCGCGGTCGTGAACCCCGACGGCTCTGCCAACACACCGGCGGCTTGCGCCTCCGCACATATCCAACACCAATACGGCACTCCGCCAGTTTTGGTCGTGCCAAACCCGCAGATAAATCCCGGCGCCGACATTCATACATCGGGCATCGACTACTCGCCGCACCATCAGCCCTTCCAGTACTACGCCTCGACGCGCAACCAGCATCATATCCGCCCTGCCTCGGTGGGGGAGATCGGCCATAACGGCCCGGCGAACCACCAATACGACATCACCGATTTCATCGCCGCGCTCCAGGCCCACAACCTGCCCGCCGTCTCTTACCTAAAGGCGGCGAGGTATCAGGATGCCCATCCCAGCAACTCCGACCCGCTGCTGGAGCAGGTGTTTATTGTGCAGGTGGTCAACGCGCTGCAACAATCGCAGGAATGGTCGCAGACAGCAGTCTTCGTCCAGTATGATGATTCCGACGGCTGGTATGACCACGTCACCGGTCCGATCGTCAACGCCTCGGCGACCGGCAATGTCGCCGGCCAGAACGACACCGACACCAATGCCAACGACTCGCTGATCGCGGTTTTGCCGCTGTCGACTTCGGCGACGCCCGCCAATCCGGGCAACATTCCTACCTCGGGCGTCTGCGGCACTCCCGGCAGCGGTGCCCTGGCGGCCCGGTGCGGCTATGGCCCGCGCCTGCCTTTCCTGGTGATTTCGCCTTGGGCAAAGGTAAATTTTGTCGATCACACCTTGACCGACCAGACCTCCAGCCTGCGCTTTATCGAAGAGAACTGGGGCCTCGAGAGCATCGACGAACTCGAGCAGCCTCCCGGCCAAGGCTCCTTCGATCGGCTCGCCGGGACAGTCATGAACATGTTTGATTTCGACAACAAGCCCGATCTGCGCCAGCTGATCCTCAACCCACTCAACGGGCAGGTAGTGTCTGGGCAATGACCTCTGCCGCAAGCGTCGCGATCATATCTGATCCCTGACCTCCTTGCTCGCGCTGCGGCGACGCTGCTGTCGGCACTTCAGGAGCGGCGGTGCCGCGAGGTGGGCGCGGACGATGCTGTCCGTTCCTGCGCCGACGGCGTAAATTGAGGCGAGCCCCACCTCGGAGGACACCGGGATGCTGAGAAATCACGTCGAAGAAGCCGCCCGCCTGCTTTGTGCTGCCCGCGGCGGCGCGCCGGTGCACGAACTGCCCTCGGGCTGCCAGCCACAATGCGACGCCGACGCATACCTGATTCAGGATGCGGTAATCCAGCAGCTGGGTGAGTTGATCGGCGGCTGGAAGGTGGGTGCGGCATCGGCGACCACCGCGGCGTTCTGCGCCCCGATTTACACGACGATGATCCGCCCGAGCCCGGCATCGTACCGCGTCTCGGAGCTGAGGATTATCGGCATCGAGGCCGAGATCGCTTTCCACCTCAGCCGCGATCTTCCGCCGCGCGGCTCGGCCTATGATCGCGCCGAGGTTATTGCCGGAGTATCGCTTCACCCGGTGATCGAGGTGGTTGACTCGCGCTACGCAGATTTCCGGTCGCTCGACCGGCCGTCGATTCTCGCGGACAATTTCTCCAATGGCGGCCTCGTTTACGGAGCTGCCGTGCCGAAGTGGCATTCGTTCGATCTCAGCCGCACTGCGATCACGGTCACCGAGGACGGCGAGCCCTTTGCGGACAGTCGCAGCGGTGTCGCGCGCGATCCGATCAGTGCCCTCGTGGATTTTGCCAATCTGATGAACAGGCGCGGCGGGGCCAAAGCGGACACACTTGTTACGACAGGGTCTTGGACCGGAATGGTGTTCACCAAGCGCGGAGCACGGATAGTCGCCGATTTCGGCCCGCTAGGCCGCGTCGAGGTTGCATTCCCCATCGACGATTGACGATCCTCCCCATCACCCCGAGCGAGGCGAAGAGTTACGACCGCATCTCCCGCGCGCTGCACTGGCTCATTGCTGCTCTGGCCGTCTTTGTTATTTCTCTGGGCTGGGCGATCGGAGAGGCTCCGCGCAACACGCCACGCGCGACCTGCTCCTGGTGCTGCACCGTTCGGTCGGGCTAATCATTCTCGCCGCAATGTTGCTACGCGCCGGGTGGCGCTGGCGCCATCCGGCGCCACCGCTACCACCGGGCCTCGCGCGGCTCGAGGTCGATCTCGCTCGCTGCACGCATGTTCTTCTCTATCTAATATTCATCGGGATGCCGATCTCAGGCTTGGTGAACGCCGCGGCAGCCGGCCATTCGGCCAGCCTTTTCGGTGTCGTCTCGATCCCGCCGCTGCTGACCGAGAACGACCGGCTCTCGCAGCTGGGCGATCGCCCTCCACCTCGTCGGGCAATATCTGATCTATTTCTTTTTGACCCTTCACGTGGCGGGCGCGCTGCTGCATGGCATCGTCCGCCGCGATGGAGTGCTCGAGCGGATGCTACCGCTTCGCCGACCCGCCTGAGCCGTTGTTGTCTGCGGCAGAGAATAGCTCCTTCTCTCGCCCTTAAGGCGCACAGCAGGCCATCACCAAACGTAAATGATAAAATCTTAATCAAAATTACAAAAATCTGACATCTCCTCCCAGCAAAACTGTCGCCGTCGCCGTGCGGGCCTCGTCCGTCCCCGGAGGCCCCGTGGTTATCACCCGACAGCTTTTGGAGGAGCGCTTCGCATGAGCCCATTTCGCCGTGCTGCCTTTGCGGCAGCACTGCTCGTTAGCGTCAGCCCGTATGGGGTGATGGCGCAAGCAAGCAAAACAGCTACGCCGATCGAACACGTCATCATCATCGTCGGCGAGAACCATACCTATGACAATATTTTCGGGGGGTATATTCCGCACCCCGGCCAGACGACATTGAACCTGCGGTCGCAGGACATCATCGACGATGATGGAAATCCCGGTCGCAATTTCGCCCTTGCCCGGCAAAGAACCGCCGACTCCAAGGGTGCCTACAGCCTAAATCCAACGCGGACGGGTGCGTATAGCAAGCTGCCGCAGCCGGATACCACCTATGTCACGGGGCAACCCGGCAAATATCCCCGACCCTCGCTTTCCCGCCGATTTGACGAACGGCCCGTTCCAGCTCTCGCGCTCCATGGCCTATAGCGATTTCCCCGGCGATCCCGTGCACCGCTTTTTTCAAATGTGGCAACAGGTGGGCGACAACAACAAAAAAGACTTGTTTGACTGGGTCGCGGAGACGGCGGGCATCGGCAACCACAATGACGGCTTCGGCACGACCCTGACGACACGCACCAGGGCGGGCTGGCAATGGGTTTCTTCAACATGAATACCGGCGATGCGCCGTTCTTCAGGCAGATGGCCGATTTCTACGCCATCAGCGACAATTACCACCAGCCCATGATGGGCGGGACCGGCGCCGATTTCCTCGCGCTGGCGACGGGCGATGTCGCGTTCTACAATTTGGATGGCCAGCCCACCACTCCGCCGACCAGCTTCACCTACCAAGGTGTCGTGACCAGCCAGGTGGAGGATCCCACTCCGCAACCGGCCGGCTCCAATACCAACTGGTACGCCGAGGACGGTTATCGCGGCGGTTCCTATGTCAACTGCTCGGATCCGAAGCAGCCGGGCGTGAACCCGATCCTTACCCATCTAAAGAGCCTGAACGTCAAGCCCAACTGCGCGCCGGGCACCTACTACCTTGTCAACAACTACAACCTCGGCTACAAGGCGGACGGCACGCTCGCCAACCCCACCAATGACCCGATCCTGTTCACGCTGCCGCCGCAACCTCCGAGCCTGCCGACCATCGGCGATGCGCTCTCAGCCAAAGGCGTGGCGTGGAAATGGTACTCCGGCGGTCGTGGCGATGGCACGAAGCCCACTGCCGACTATTGCGGCATCTGCGACCCGCTGACGGGCTTTACCAGCATCATGACGTCGAGCCTCAAGAGCAATCTGCAGGACGTCGACAACCTCTATGCCGACATCGCCGGCGGGACGGTTCCCGCTGTCGCCTTCGTCCGCCCGCTCGAGCAGATGGCTGGCCATCCGGCCAACGCCACGCTCCCCCTCTATGAGAACTTTGTCACCAATCTGGTCAACTTGGTCCACGATCGGCCCGACCTGTGGAACAAGACCGCGATCCTGATCACCGTTGACGAAGGAGGCGGGTACAACGATTCGGGTTATATCCAGCCAGTGGATTTTTTCGGCGACGGCACGCGGATCCCGATGATTGTCGTATCCCCCTACGCCAAGAAAGGCTTCGTCGATCACACCTATTACGACCATGTTTCGGCGTTGAAGTTTATCGAATACAACTGGGGCTTGAAGCCGCTCTCGGCACGCAGCCGTGACAACCTGCCAGACCCGGTACAGCCGCCCGGCACCTACGTGCCGATCAACGGCCCGGCAATCGGCAACCTCAGGAACTTATTTAATTTCGGCAATTTCCGGCCTAATGCCCCCGCGATTAAACCGATTGTCTCCGATCAGGCCCAAGACGACCAGGGTTGAGGGTTTACCCCTGGCCCGCAAACCGATCGGTTGACCTGACCGGCCGGGTTGCCTGAGGCTTACGCTTTTGAGGATCGGGCCGCCTCCAGCCGGGGGCGGCCCCTTCTTCATGCAGGAGAATGAATCAGGGGCCGAGCGCTCGAGGTGCGCTAACCGGGCTCGGCGCCGACCAGGCTGAGACTGAGGCGCGTTTGGAAGAACTCCAGGGCTTCCGCGAGGCTGCGCGACACGCGCAGCCTCTGCCGCCCGCTCTGCACAACGAACTCGGCCGGGCGAGTTTGCGCCGGGGCGGTCTTGATGATGCTGTAAGCGGGCGACTCGTGAGTATGGCGGAAAACCGAGAACAACGCCATGCCGTCTCGGTGGTCGATCGCATAGTCCCGCCACACGCCGCGCGCAACGTGCCGGCTGTAGAGACCGAGAAGCTGGTTCAGCTCGGGGCGGGTGAAATACAGCGTCCGGTGCTTCGCCCGATAATCTCCGAGCGCCAGAACCATCGCACTTTTCCGGCTCATTGCTACCCATCGCCGTTTGCCGCTGTCACGCAGTGTTCACGATTTCATGGGTCGCGTCCAGCCGTCTGATGCCGGCGACGCGAGGCGGCGACACCGGACCATCGCCGGCCGGTTTGCGTCCCCTTGAATGAGAGGATATTGTCCACACCCTTCCGGCCAGCGCCGATCGGGGCTTTTTGTGAGCGACATTTTCCGCGAGATCGACGAAGAGCTCCGTCGAGACAATCTTCTCAAGCTTTGGTCACGCTATGGACGCTATGTCGCGGCCGTCGCGGTGCTTGTCCTGTTGGTCGCCGGCGGCATCGTGGCGTGGCGCGATCACCAGCTCTCTGAACGTCGCGCGCAATCTACGCGGTATGCCTCGGCACTATCCTTGGCCCGCGAGGGGAAGGACGCCGAAGCAGCCAAGGTCTTTGCCGCGATTGCCCAGGAATCTGGGGGATATGCCGCCCTCGCCTCCTTCGAGGAGGCACAGCTCCTGGCGCGATCAGGCGATCGCAAGGGAGCGGCGGCGGCCTACGACCGCGTCGCCGCCGCGAGCGGGCTCGATCCTGCCTTTCGCGAGCTTGCGGTGTTGCTTTCGGTCATGCACGGCGAGCCTGAGGCCGATCCGCACGTGACGATCGACCGTCTGGCGCCGATGACAGCGGCCGGCGACCCGTGGCGTCCCACAGCCCTCGAGCTGACAGCCATCGCCCGATTGCAGTCCGGGGACAAGAGCGGCGCGCTCGATGTATACAAGAGCCTTGCCGATGATCTCGCGGCGCCGCAAGGCCTGCGCGCCCGAGCCGCCGAAATGGCCGCGGCACTGGCCCCATAGGAATTCGGCACCGGCATATGCCCCTTACTCCCGCCGCCCTGCTCCTGCTCCTGTCGCTGAGCGTTGCCGGGTGCAACTGGTTCGGCGACAAGAAGCAACCCTTGCCGGGTGAGCGCATTTCCGTCCTCAGTCTCGACCGTCAGCTGGAGCCCGATCCGGCGCTCGCCAAGATACCGATCACCTTGCCGCCGCCGGTAGTCAACCCGGATTGGCCTGAAGCCGGCGGTTATCCAAATCACGCGATGCAGCATCTCTCGCTCCCGGACAGATTGAGCCGAGTGTGGAAGACGAGCATCGGAGAGGGCGCTTCACGATATACGCGAGTGTTGTCGCAACCGGTAGTCGCCAAGGGGCGCGTGTATGCGATGGACGGCGGGGTGCAAGTCAGCGCGCTCGATGCTGGGACCGGAAACAGGCTCTGGCAGGTCGATCTCCGGCCCGACGACGAGCACGGGAATTCGTTCGGCGGGGGTGTCGCCTTCTGGAACGACCGTCTCTATGTCGCGACGGGTTATGCGCAGGTTTTGGCGCTCGATCCGGAAGATGGCCGGGTGATCTGGAAAGCCGCCGTCGGCGCGCCGGTGCGCAGCGGGCCGACAGTCTCGGATGGACGGATCTTTGTGGTCACAGTCGACAACGAGCTTGTTGTTGTTTCCGTCGAGGACGGCAGGCGTTTGTGGAATCACAACGCGATCCCGGAAACTGCGAGCCTTCTGGGGAGCGCGAGCCCCGCGGTCGAGGGCGAAGTTGTCGTAGCGGCCTATTCTTCCGGCGAGCTTTACGCTCTTACAGTTGAAAATGGCCGACCGCTGTGGTCGGATAACTTTTCGAATACACGCAGCGTCAATGCCGTCTCGAGCCTGGCGGATATACGGGGGCGGCCGGTCCTCGACCGCGGCCGGGTGTTCGCGGCCAGCCATAGCGGGCGTATCGCGGCGATCGATCTGAGATCCGGCGATCGCGCCTGGGAGCAAGAATTCGGCAGCACGCACAGCCCCTGGGTCGCCGGCGACTACTTGTATGTTTTGTCGAATGACAACGAGCTCGTCTGCCTCACTCGGAATGACGGCAAGGTCCGCTGGGCGTATCAGCTGCCGAGCTATCAGAACGAAAAGAAAAAGAAGGATCCGATGACCTGGGCCGGTCCGGTGCTGGGGGGTGATAGGCTGATCGTGCTCTCCTCCGCCGGCGATGCGATCTCCGTCTCTCCCTACACCGGCGAGCCGCTCGGGCGCGAAGAGATGTCGGCCGGCGGGTATACATCGCCGGTGATCGCCGACAATTCCCTTTACGTGTTGACCGACGACGCCAATCTGTCGGCCTATCGGTAACAGGATCACCGGCGCGGCGCGCGCCCCAATGAGTTTTGCGGTCGCAATCCTCGGACGGCCGAATGTCGGCAAGTCCACATTGTTCAACCGGCTCGTCGGCCGGCGGCTCGCCCTTGTCGATGATACGCCCGGGGTGACCCGGGATCGCCGCGAGGGCGAGGGTCGGATCGCCGATCTCGGCTTTCGGGTGGTCGACACGGCGGGGCTGGAGGAAGCGGCGCCGGCCTCGTTGACCGGGCGGATGCAGGCGCAGACAGCGCGCGCACTTGGCGACGCGGATGTCGGACTCCTTCTCATCGACGCGCGCGAGGGCGTCACCCTAGCCGATCGCCATTTCGCCAATTGGCTGCGGCGCACCGGCAAACCGGTCGTGCTCGTCGCCAACAAGTCTGAAGGTCGCGCGACGCTGCCGGGCATCGGCGAGGCCTATCGGCTGGGCCTTGGCGACCCGGTGCCGATCTCTGCCGAGCATGGCGAGGGTTTTGCCGAGCTTTATGATCGGCTGGTGCCGTTCTCCCGGCTCGTCGGCGCCGTGCCGCCCGAGCACGAAAAGGCGCTGCAGCTCGCCATCATCGGTCGGCCCAATGTCGGCAAATCCACCCTCGTCAACCGCTTGATCGGCGAGGAGCGCCTGCTGACCGGTCCCGAGGCCGGGATTACCCGCGATGCGATCGCGGTCGAGTGGGTGTGGGATGGCCGCCCGATCCGGCTCATCGACACTGCCGGGCTGCGCCGCAAGCCGCGGGTCGAGGGCAAGCTCGAGCAGCTCTCCGTCGGTGACGCGCTGCGCGCGATCCGGTTTGCCGAAACCGTCGTCCTCGTCATGGATTCGCTGCAACCGCTCGAGCGGCAGGATCTGACGATCGTCCGGCTCGTTGCCGAGGAGGGCCGAGCGCTGGTGCTCGCGGCAAATAAGTGGGACGCAGTCGATGACCCCACCGCGCTGCTGAAGCGACTGCGCGAGCGCGTATCCATATCGCTGCCGCAGCTCAGCGGGATCGCCATGATCCCGGTATCGGAGCTGACCGGCTTTGGTCTCGATGCG
>WNFR01002440.1_pt1 | contig 29122 bp, 27 predicted proteins | sample 5400221 | NCBI WGS metagenome assembly WNFR01 (sample SAMN13153357, study PRJNA577476) | soil metagenome | isolation source: 40 cm soil under Madrone tree | place: USA:California | collected 2016-06-14
CGCCCGTCACGCAGCCGCACGCCTGTTGCGCGTCCGTCGTCATCCACGAGAATCTTTTCAACGTGATGTACGGCGCGGATCTGACCGCCGCTATGTACGTAAGCCCGCTGCAGTACCTGCGCGATCGAATGGGACCCGCCACGCGCCAGCTCCGGCTTTTCGTCGCCGGCAATCGTTTTTAACACTTCAATACCGCCGGCGGCATAATCCAGTCCGACCCCCCGAGGGATCGCCATCTGCGACAGCAGCAAGGTTTTTACCTCGGCGCTTTCGAAGAGCTCGTCGACGACCTCCCGCGGGGTTCGCCGCCACAGCCGTCTGAAGTCTAGGCCGGCCGGCTCGGTGTCGATTTTGCGCAAGAGGATTCCGATGCTCGACGGTGCCGTGCAGTAGTACCGAATCAAATATTCCCTGATCAGTTTGTGGAACCGCTCGTGAGTCGCGCGCCACGCTCCGGCATCCTCAGTCGAAACTTTTTCGATGCTTGTAGCCGTAGCTTGGACAGATTGGTGATGGCTGATGGATCTTCCATCAGAAAACAGTAACGCGTTAATCACCGGTGGCGAGACAAACTCGGCATGGTAGCCGTCGGCCCAATCGAGTTCCTGCCACACCGGCGAGACTTCGCGGTTGTCTTGAAAGTAAGCCAGCGTGTTATGCCAGTAACCCGGCATGGTGATTTCTTCGCTCGCGAGTCGCCCGCCGTTTTCCAGCCGGCTTTCGCAGATCACCGTCTTGAGGCCGGCTTTGCCGAGATAAGTGCCGAGGGCAAAATTATTTTGCCCGGCGCCGATCAAGATCACATCCCATTCGCCGTCAGCCACGTCAAACTCCAGCGCCAACGCTCGGGGTTGAAATGAACCGTTTGAACAAATTGAACATTCTGAACGATTAGTTCTGCAAAAAAATCTTTTTGTACTCCGCCATTTTCTGTGTGAAAGCTTCTTTGTCCATGTCGATCATATCGATAAGCTGGATCTTGTTCGCGTCGGGCAGCGGCGGATAGATTCCTTTGCGCGTGACAAATTCCCCGATATTGGCCATGATTTTGAGACTTTCTTCGCCGAGAAAATAATCGATAAAGGCTTTGCCCGCACTCACGTGCGGGCTTCTCGCTGCAAGCGTAATGGATTGGCCGTCACCCATAAATTTGCCCAGTCTCACGTAGTCGAGAGGCACGCCGTTTCTGCCGTAAAACACGACATTCTTCAGAAAGGCGATCCCTATCGGTGTTTCTCCCGTCGTGATGCGCTCGCCGGCAGGCGTCAGAGAAGGCACGAGAAGTGGTTTTGTCGCAGCCAAGTCGTGGATAAATTTATCTGCCTTTTCAACACCCATGATTTTGTGCAGACTGGCAAGCCACTGCGCCGTCGTCGTGTGTTGACTCGGATCGGGCACCACGACTTTCCCTTTGTACTGCGGCTTCACCAGATCTTCGAGAGACTTTGGCGCTTCGGATGGCTTGACGATTCCTGTGTGATAGACGACGCCGATCACCGTGCTGCGATAGGCCGGTCCTAGATTTGGATCGGTTACTGTTTTCGGAAATGCCTTTGCCGAAGGCGAATCGTATTTGGCTAAGAAGCCATCCTTTTGGATCAGTCGCATAGTCGACGTCGTGGTTAACACGACATCAGCCTGCGGCTTACCAGCGCGCGACTCTGCCGTGACTCGATCCGTCACCTTATTGGCCGCGTCGCGCCAGTAATCTACTTCAAGTCCGGTTTTCTTCTTGAACGCAGCGGCGATTAAATCCATCGTGTCGTTTTCAATCGACCCATAGACAACAACTCTGCCGCCCTCTTTTTTGGCCAATTCAATGAGCTTTGCGTCTTGGGCAATAACCGGCTTAACTGAGATGATGGCTAATCCCGCGAGTAACACCCCCGAGATGCTAAGTCGCCGCATGCGCTTAAACCTCCTCGAAGAAATAATCTTCCTCAATATCGAAAAGCGCTGTGGATGTCTATTGTTTGTCTAAGCTATGCTCCTTTGCTACGTTAATTGAAAGTCATGACTCCACGGGAAAAGCTCAAAAGTATTCGCGAGGAACTGAAACAAACTTTCCTGGAACGCGCTGATTTGATCGACGGAGCGCTAGCTGCGCTGCTTTCTTCGCATCACCTATTGATCATCGGCCCGCCGGGTACCGCCAAGTCCATGCTCGCCGATGAGTTGTGCCGACGCATCGAAGGGGCAAATTATTTTCAATGGCTGCTGACTCGCTTCACGACGCCGGAAGAAATTTTCGGCGCGGTGAGTCTAAAGGCCCTAGAGCAGGACGATTACCGCCGCGTTACGACCCGCAAACTGCCCGACGCACATATTGCCTTCTTAGATGAGATATTTAAAGCGAACTCATCGATTCTCAATGCGATTTTGACGCTGATCAACGAGCGCTTGTTCCACAATGGGAAGGAAGTGACGCGGGTGCCGCTGCTGACCCTGTTCGGGGCAAGCAATGAGCTGCCTGAAGAAGAAGAATTGACGGCACTCTACGACCGCTTTCTCGTGCGTTTCGTGGTCAACTATATCGTCGAAGACTTTCGCTTCTTGAGAATGCTCGAATCCCAGTCCCAACCGCAGCGAACCACACTGACGCTAACCGAACTCAACGAATTGCAGCAGGCGGTGCGTGACGTACCCCTGCCCTCGTATGTTTACCGCGGCATCGCGGATATTCGCCGCGAGCTCAATAAGAAAAACATCCACGCCTCGGATCGACGCTACCGCCAGTCCCTCGCGTTGCTTCAGGCCCACGCCTTTCTCGAAGGCGAAACCGAGGTCCAAGAAAAAAGCCTGTTGTTTCTAGAGCACGCGCTCTGGCGCGATCCGGCTGAACAGGAGCAGGTGCGCAGCACGATTCGCGAGCTTCTGCTCGGCTACGAAGAGGAGATTACGGAATTGCTTTACGAGTCGCGCGAGATTCGCGAGTCTGCGCTGCAACCGGGCAGAACGACCGATGAGCGCGCCCGGGCGCTCATTGAGTTTCATACCAAGCTCAGAAACATTCTCGCGAAGGTCGACCAAATCATGGACAAGGCCAAACGCCTCGGTCGCCCGATCGAACGTGTCACGTCGGTGCGCAGCGAGATCGAGCAATTACAGAAAGATATGCTGGAACAGTTCTGATGCCTCCCAGGCGTAAACAAAAAACGCCGATCAAACGGGTTTTTCAGCATCTTCCCGAGAAAACCTTCTGGATCGACAACGACGCCTATGACCGGCGGGTCTGGGAACATCTGCGCGCTGAGTCCCCTTCGCTGCGCGAGCTGGAAGACAAAGGGAGCAATCTCCTGCCTCATTTTGCTTCGCTGCTGCAGGATATTTTCTGTCTTTTATTTAAGTATAACATTACCTACCACAACGACGCGGACGTCGCTTCCAGCGCCCTACTCAATCAGAAATTTCTTCGCGCCATCCACCAGGGCGCGCAATATGACTTCCTCCGCGATCAAACTCTGTTGAACGAAGCCCACGCGGGACTATCGACTCTTATCCTCGGGGAAAGGCTGCTCGCTCTAGTGCGCGAAGAGAAATTTCTCACGCGCCGCGACATGCGCGATCTCTGGGACATTCAGAAGCAAGAAGAGTTGGTCAACCAGAAGATCGAAGAGTACGAAAACGCCGACACGATCCCGGAAGATCAAATGTCCGAGGAAGGCAAGAAGGCGTTACAAAAGGCCAAAGAACGCATGGGCGGTGAGGTGCAAGGAGCCGAAGCTTTACTACGTCATAAGACTCGACAGCTCAAAGAAGACTTGAACCAGATCGAGTCGCAGGCAAGCAACCGTCTGCAAGCCGAGACGATTAAAGTAGCGCAAGAGCTCGAAGACGCAACCGAAGAAGCGGAGACCTGGGGCAACACCATCGGCACCGGCGAGCGCACTCCACCTGGACAGAAACTCGAGCTCGGCCGCCGCCTCGCCGGCAACGAAAAACTAAAAAAACTCGCGCGTATGGTCGGACGGATGAAGCTGAGCGCACTCGCCATACGGAAGAAGGTCTTCGAGCGATCGAGTGAAGAATTACTTGAAGTAGAGCAAGGGGACGCGATTCACCGCCTATTACCGCATGAATTGCTCTCGTTGCACCATCCCGTTTTACGGAAAGATTTTTACCGTCGCTTTCTCGACCAGGAACTCATTCAATATTCGCTCCGCGGTGTCGAAGAAAAAGGCAAAGGACCGATGATCGTGTGTCTCGACGGCAGCTCGTCGATGTCCGGCGACAAAGAAATCTGGTCGAAAGCCGTCACCCTGACGCTGCTGGAAATCGCCCGCAAACAGCGCCGCCTGTTCCGCTCGATTTGCTTTTCATCCGCGGAAACACCGCTCCAGGTTCTCGACATGAATCCCCGCGACCGCTACGAAGTCGAGACGAAAACCGTGATGGACTTGGCGGAATACTTTCCCGGCGGCGGGACTGATTTTCAGAAACCTTTGGATGCCGCTCTCGACTGTTTGCAGCAGTCGCGTTTTAAGAAAGGTGACATCATTTTCATCACCGACGGCGAATGTCAGGTCGATCCAGAATGGGCGGAACAGTTTCGCGAGGAAAAAGAAAAACTCGGCTTCTCGCTTTTTTCGATTTTGATCGATATGGGACCAGCGTCGCTCGGAACACTGAAGGAATTTAGCGACCGCATCTCGACGATCAAGCAGTTGACCGGAGATGAGGCCAAAGAGATCTTCGTGAAATTCTAAGCGGTAGCGCAATCTTCCGGTATCACCTTAGACATCCCACTCCCCCGCCACCAACCGTGAAATTACCGGCTGTAAAATCCGATAAGATAAACCCCAAAGCCGATGCTCGCCGATTCGGTAAAAGGAAACCTGTTCCGCTCTCTGCCAAGTTGGAAAGCGATCGATCATTCTATCGTGTGAATCGGGCCGCGTGAGGTCCCCTAGTCTGACATCGACAATCTCGGCGATCTCGCACCTGGCAATCTGCCAGCGCTCGGGTACCCTAATACGCGCCAGATAGGGAAAGACCCGATACCCGGTTGTTCTCGTTTGTTGCGTCGGTAACTCCGCAAGCACATCGTTTCGATCGACGACCAAGCCGAGTTCCTCGCGCACTTCGCGCAACGCCGTGTCGAGCATTGTTTCGTCTCCCGGGTCGTGCTTGCCCCCGGGAAACGCGATCTGCCCGCCGTGTACGCCACCCGGATTGCGCAGAATCATCACGATATGCACCTCACCCTCCTGGGAGCGATAGATAGGAATGAGCACGGCGGCGTCGATCATGGAAATTGCCCGCGCGGCGTCAGCACGCTCATAACCTAGTGAAATTCAACCCGGGACGGAGATAGAATCCGCGCCAACGCCTTTGTATTCATGGCGCAGCAATAAGTATATGACAAGCAAAGCCGGCGCCAGCCAAAAATACCAAAATTCATTGCGAACGATAATTTTAGCCAGAAGCGCGATTGAACTTATCGCCAGATAGATGACGGAAACCCAACGGACGCGCTGCCGATTTCCAGCAATGCCACACCATACCGCACCTTGCATTAGCGCAGGCAGCAATATTACGTAATCAAAGGTCCATGCATAGGGCGTCGTGACGACGGAAACCAAAATAACCAACGGCAGTTCAACCGACCAGTCCCAAGTCTTAGAATTCTTCTGCCAGTAACGCAATAGCCACAACACGCCGGCAATGGTCGGCAGCCAGCGCAACCATCCAAAATTACCGCCCAAAAATACATTGGCAGCCGTTCCGATAGTTGGATTAGCCCAATCTATCGGCAAAACAACCCTGCGATCGGATATTACACTCAAGTAGGTAGCGTAAATTTGCCGATCCCATAGTGTTGGCACTATAACCATGATCGCGAATATGGAAACAAAACCAGCTCCGAGTCGCCATTGGCGCTCCCACAAAACCCACAGTGACGCTGAAATCCAGAGCAAAGTGAGTAAATGCGGCTTGATTGACGCGAGGGCGAGCCAAGCACCCGCCCAAAACCACGCCTGCTTGCGCGCCGCCAAAAGAAAACCAATGAGGCCCACGAGAACTAGCGGCCCAACTTGTCCCATGAGCAAAGCAAAGTATATGGGTGCGAAAGTTAAGAGCGCTGCCCAACCAACACGGGAAGGAGTCGGGGAGTTGGAATATAGCCGCCAGAGTAGCAAAGCCCCCAAAAAAATGAATACGCTGTTTTGCAAGAACCAGAGAGTCTGGGCGGTATCATAATCGAAATATCCAAACGGCAGAAACACGGACAGAGTCCACGGCGGATAATACATCAACAGCGCCGTGGATCCGGTCCACCCTGCGGACCTTTGCATTTCAAGCTGCTCGGCCGGTAAAAAAGCATTGCCGTTGGTCAAGAGAAGTCGCGCGGCCGCCCAGTATGCGATAAAGTCGTTGATCATTGATCCCTGTTGCCTTTCATCGCACGCAGTTGGTTTCAAGCCAAACTTTATGGCGCAAAGATGCGGGGGTGTGATAGGAGCTATTACAGATAGAGACCTATCATTCTCTCTATGGACAGACAACCCAACTTTCTCTTCATCATTACCGACCAGCATCGCGCTGATCACCTCGGTTGTTACGGCAACACCGTAGTACAAACACCGAACATCGATCGGCTCGCCGACGCGGGCACATGCTTCGAGCGCTTCTACGTTGCCACGCCGATCTGCATGCCAAACCGCGCGACGTTGATGACCGGGCGCATGCCGTCGCTGCACGGCGCCAGGCAAAACGGCATACCGCTGTCGCTCACGGCGACGACCTTCGTCGACGTTCTGCGCGCCGCGGGTTACGCTACCGCACTCATCGGCAAGTGCCACCTGCAGAGTATTAACGGCAACCTTCCGGTCGTAGGCATGCCAGAAAGCGATCCGCTTCGAAGCCCGCCGCCAGCGGAGCTTCGCGAAGCCGACGCCACGCTAACCCAGCATGGCCGCTACGATCAGGAGTTGCCGTCCACGTGGGCGCGCGAACCGAACTTTGAGCCGTCGCTTCCCTACTATGGATTTGACCATGTCGAGCTCGCCATCGGCCACGGCGACAAAACCGTCGGGCACTATGCGCGATGGCTCAAGGCGCACCATCCGAATCCCGACGTGCTCCGCGGTCCGGAAAATCAACTCCCTGGCAATCACTACATCTCACCGCAGGCCTGGCGCACAAGAATTCCCGAGGCGTTCTACCCGACCGCATACGTCGCCGAGCGCACAATGATGTATTTGGACAATTACGCCCGCACGGACCGCAGCAGACCGTTTTTTCTTCAATGCTCGTTCCCCGATCCACACCATCCGTTTACACCGCCGGGACGCTATTGGGATATGTACGATCCCGAATTGGTCGAATTGCCGCCGTCGTTCTATTCGGGCGAGAGGGCGATACCGCCGCACCTGCAAAGTCTCTACGACGAACGCGCGCAAAACATGGCAAATAGAGACGGTCAACGCGTCTTTGCGGTCACCGAACGAGAGGCGCGCGAAGCGATCGCGCTGACCTATGGCATGATCTCGATGGTCGACGACGCCATCGGTAGTATTTTGGGTTGGCTAAAATCGCTCCGCATCGATGAGGACACGGTTGTTGTGTTCACCAGTGATCATGGCGACTTTATGGGTGATCACCAGTTGCTGCTCAAAGGCGCGCTGCATTACCGCGGCCTCGTGCGCGTACCGTTTATCTGGCACGATCCGGCCGCCGAGGCGAAAGGAGTCGTGAATACCGGGCTCTGTAGTACGCTCGACATCGCCAACACGATCCTCGCCCGCGCCGAACTGCAGGGGCACAACGGCATGCAGGGAATCAGCCTGTTGCCCGCGGCAAACGGTAAGGATACGGGCCACGACTCTCTCGTCATCGAAGAGCACCAGCGGCGCGGTTATATGGGGCTGAAAAATAATTTTCGCGCGCGCAGCCTGATCACCAAAGAGTCTCGATTGACGCTCTACGAAGGCGTCGAATGGGGCGAGCTTTACGATTTCAATAAGGACCCTTATGAGATGAACAACCTATGGGAGGATCCGCAGTCGCGCGAGCGGCGCCATGACCTGACGGAAAAACTGGCGCGCAAAATGATGGAGCTTGCAGACTCAAGTCCACTGGCAACGCACCACGGACCATGAAGACGTAACGAGTGCTGCGCACTGAGCGCTGAGTCTTGAGAGAAACCTAAAACCACATCCGAATCTGAAATGTGTCAATCAGTCCTCAGTCCTCGCAGCTCAGTCCTTTCCTAGCCTTTTGCTCCCGACGCGATCAGCGCCGGCATCGGCAGTTCGACTAAGTCATTTTTTGTATATTTTTTCAGCTGTTCTCGCATAGAGGCGCGAATCTTGTTTAACATCGATGGACTTTGCGCGCGCAGCAATCCAGCCGTGCGCACCGTGCTGTCGTTCATTGCATCGAAGAGTCCGTCGCCCGCCGACAAGCGCCACACCTGTGAGACTTTGGTCACGCGCGGCGACTCAAACCCCGCGGCGATCAAGCTGCACTCACACTCTTTTGGATCGCTGTAACGAAAAAACGGCGGCCCTTCGGGCAATTCGACATGTGGCTGACCGTGTAACTCCACCGCGCGCAGCACGATGTTGAACCCGACGGTCTCCTTCGGGTTACACCAAACCGAAAAAGCAAATCGCCCGCCCGGACGTAGAACACGGTGCGCTTCGACCAGTGCCTTTTCCGGATGGCCGAGATGAAGTATGCCGAAGTTCATTGCCGCCGCGTCGAACAGCCCATTGCCCAGGGGCAATTGCTCGGCGTCGCCTTGGCGAAAGTCGATGCCGGGATGTAGAAGCTGCGCTTGCGTCAACATTGCTGACGAAAAATCGATGCCAAGTACAGTGGCGCCGCGTTTCGCGGCCGCCGCAGCGACATAGCCCGGACCACTGGCGATATCGAGAAACTTGACACCGCGCTTCACGCGCGCCGCGTCCAAGAGCGGGCCGACAGCTTGGGTCGTCAGGTTGCCGAAGGCTTGATGGTATTGGTCAGGGATACTTTCCCAACCGGCATGTTCGAAGCTCCGAAACCTTTCGGATTCGATGATCACAGTATAAGCAGAATTACATAGGTTTCCGTGGCTGTCTACTTGCGCCGACGCTGGGCTAGCGTCAATCGATGACAGCTGTCATCATGCTTGACCCAAACAATAGATTTCTCTAGTGTCGTTCGCGCGGAGGATAGCTATGAAGAACACGCTGGAAATTTTTTTCGCCGTGCTGATCTGGGAAATCTGCACTGTTCTAGCGGTCTATGCGGCCCAGCCTTTGACCAAGGTCATCATGACCACGGGGTCGTTCAGCGAGCGAGAGGCTGCGATGTATGTCGCACAAGACCAGGGATTCTTTCGGCGCTATGGTTTGGAGTTAACCTTCGTTCAGGTGCGAAACGGTCCCGTCGGCATGGCAGCCATCGCTTCCGGCGAAACTCAGCTTCACGAGGGTTCCGCCACGGGAGCGGTCCTCGGCGCAGCGGCCGAAGGGGTCGATCTGGTTTTTGTCGCCGGCATGATCAACAAGCTCATCGGCAACATTATGGCGTCGCCCAAAATCAAAAGCCCGGCTGACTTGAAAGGCAAAGTCATCGCCGTCACCAGCGCCAGCGGCGGCAGCTGGATGTTCACCACGCTGGCGCTCGAATACTGGGGCTTGGATGCCAAGCGCGACGGGATAAGTTTCCGCATCCTCGGCGACGAGTCGGTGCGCAGCCAGGCGCTGGCCAACGAAACGGTCGCCGCGACTCATTTGGGTTACACTTTCTCGGCGCCGCTGATCAGCCGCGGCTTTACCAATCTTGCCGATCTGGCGAAGCTGCCGATTCCGTTCCAGAGCACCGGCGTCTTAACCACCCGCCGCTTCATCAACGCTTCGCCCGAGGTCGTCGAAAGCGTCCTGCGCGGCATCGTCGATTCGCTGCAGTTCATCGCTCAAAAAAAATCCGCAAGCTCAAAGCGGAAGATTTGGTCGACGACCGTTTTGTGAAGAAGTTGGAGAAGGAAGGAAAGTTCTAAAACCGTTCTCTCTCTCTCGTGGAATGGATCGAGCGAGAGGAGCCGGCGTCGCGAGCCCTCGTCCTCGCTTTCTCCTCAGGGGGGAGAATGAACAATCGCACCTACGGCATCTCTTCCAGCAACTTGCCGAATCCCTTCACCGACTGGCGCACGTGCAAACGTTTCTCCACCGACCAAACGCGCGCTGGAACGGGATGAACAACGGGTACCTGCAAATCCTCTTCGAGCAAGTGAATGATGTCGAGACAGCGCCAGCCGGTGCCGAGCATGTAAATGCCGTCAGCGCCGGGATTCTTCAAAAAGGCCTTGCGCGTGTGCGCGTAGATTTCCGTCGACGCCAGGCGGCCGACGTCGGCAAACGCGACTTCCATTCCCTCCATGGCTAGGACTTCGAATCCGGCTTCTTGAAAATAGCGCGTACACATATCATTGATGCTGCCGGTAAAATAAGTGACGCCGACAAATTTCTTTACGCCAAGGGCACGCAGCGCCTCGACTTGCGTCTGCGCCGCAGTGATGATGGGAATTTTAAATTCGGCTTCCCAGTCTTTGACGATTTTCTCTTCGCCTTTGAAACCGTGCACCATGAACGGCGGCGCGCCTTCGGGGTGAATCAAATCGACGCCTTCCTTCGCCAGCTCCGCGACCTTCTCATGCACGGCGTTGAGCGCGCCGCGAAACTCATCTTCGGTGCCGCGCTGAAAGTTTAAATAAACCGGCACGACGCCGATCCCTTCCGGCAAAAGACGAATAAATTCTTCGAGCGATCCCGGCCGGTGCGTCGGCTTCACACAACCGACGACGCCGCGCCAACTTGTAAAGACCATTAACTCGTTCCAGTCGTTTCAAGGGTTCCAGCCGTTCCATTCGTTTCAGAGAATTCGAATCCAACCACTGGAACTTCTGAAACCATTGGAACGACTGGAACCGTCTTTGTCATTTGAAAATCTGCGGAAACTTGGCCTTCAACTGCGCGCGCACGTCCTCCGGTACCTCGACGACTTTGGCGAATTCACCGCGCAGTTTCTTGTTATAGGGAATACAGGCGTCGATTAAAATACGATTGTTGAAATTCCCTGGCAGAAACATCGGGTCGCGTCCTGACGACCACGCTTTTTGCACGAGATCGATATCAGTCATCGGATCGAAGCGAGTGCCCATGGCCCAGAGCACCTGATCGATGTCGGAGCAATCGACGTCGTCGTCGACGACCACCGTCCATTTCCCATTGTAGGCGCCGGCCATGCAATTGGACGCGACATGCAGCACGTTGCGCGCGTGCCCAGGATAACGCTGGCGAATCTGAATCGCCGTGAAGCGAGTCGCCGGAGCGCCCTCGTGGTTCCACACGCCAAGAATGTCCGGCAGGCCGCAGGCTTCCAACGCGTTCCAGATCTCCGCAGCGCCAGCGATGCCTTTGAGCAAACCAGTTTCGTCCACCGGTTTGTGCTGCGGGGCGCAGGTGAGAATCGGGTTGTTACGGTACATGACCGTCTTGACGTTTAAGTACGGCCGCGGCACGACGTCGTCGGAGTAATAACCCATCCATTCGCCGAACGGACCCTCGGGTTTCGACTGGCCGGGGACGGCTTCACCTTCGATGACGATCTCCGCGTCGGCGGGTATCGGAAAACCGGTGAACGGTCCTTTGACCACTTCAATCGGTTCGCCGCGGATGCCGCCGGCGAAGTCGTACTCGGACACGCCGGACGGCAGCGGGCTGGCAGAAAGCATATAGAGCAAAGGATCCTGGCCGCATACAATGGCAAACTTGCAGCTTTGGCCGCGCTCGAAATATTTGTCGCGATGAATTCTACCGTGCTTGCCTTCGGTGATCTGACAGCCGATGGTTTTTTCGTCGTACACTTCGCAACGGTAGGCGCCGAAGTTATACCATTCAGCGTCGGGATCTTTGGTGATGCACATGTCGGCGGTGCCGATGTAGCGATGGGTGTCGGCCTGGTGATGGATCGGCACCGGGAGCTTGAGCACGTCGACTTTGTCGCCTTCCAAGACATTTTCAAAGATCGGCCCGGTCTTGACCATCTTGGGCTTGATCAGTTTCATGTCCGTCATCACGTGATGATAGGCCTTGACGATATCGGCTTTGCGCTCGTATTCGAGCGGCAAGCCGAGCGTTAGCGCGACCCGCTTGATCGTTGAAAACTGGCCGTAGAGCGTACGGTGGCCTTTGGGATATCCAGGAACTTCATCGAACAGAATCGCCGGCGCTTTGCCCTTGCCGCCTTCGGTGAGCATCTGGGTGACCGCGCCCATTTCCCGGTCCCAGTGCGCGCCGCTGACTTTGAGCAGCTCGCCCAGAGTATCGACTTGATTGATCCAATCGCGCAAGCCACGGTACGTTACCGTGCTCTCAGAAGTCCCAACTCGCTCCGGACGCGCCATAAATTCCTCCGTGGAAACCAGGAAACTGCAACAAGGGTCCACCTTACGTTTCGTGCCATTTCTTGTCAACAAAGTTGGCGGCTTAGGACTTGTTCACAAGCGATTGGAGTGCTATGAACGCCCATCGATAGACCCAAAATCAGGGACCCAACAACGACGATTGCCCGGAGGTAAAGCGACCCCTCTATGGAAACCTCGAAATCATACCCACAGCAGCTCCGCTCCATCGGCCAATCGCTCGAGGCGCAGCGAATCCAGATTTTCGAGCTGACCTGCCACGATGACCAATTTGTCGTCAAAGGCGAACCCGAAAAAGAAGCTTCCATGCTAGCGGCGTTGCGCCACTGGCAGCAGCGGCGGCGGCGCAGCGATGGGCTTAACGCGTCATTGACATTCACCAGCCAGGATATCGACCAGCTGGAACGCCAGGGACGCTCGCAACGGGCGCAGCCGAATCGCTTGCCCGATTTTTACAGCTTGCCCAATACGCTCCGCACGGTTGGACACTATCTAGAACTCAAAGGCTCCGAGTTGTTGGAGATGCAAAAAAGACAGCTCAGCCTAACACTGCTCTCACGCAACAAAGACGGTCACCCGGAGATAGAAGAGCGCAGCATCGCATCGTTTTACAATCTTTTCCTACGGCTTCACGATAAACGCGGGAAGCCTCAAAACCGATGAATCGCCACTCGTCTGACCGATCCCGCGACTAACGGTATTTCGATCCACCGGACCGGCGGGTAATGAGATCCTGTTCGTGTTTTCGAGATAATGACGAAAGACGAAAACGCCGCTAACGGGTCAATCGCTAGCGGCGTTCCAAATCTCTTGAAATTGATCGGTTGTTTACGACGTAATTTCCCACCAATTCTTGCTGATATCGCTGAGCAAAAAGTGCGCGCGCCCATTCGTCTCTAGATCGCGGAGTTCGGTGATGCCGAGTTCCTTGCCCTTGGTCGAGAACTCTTTGTGGGCGTCTTCAACCTCTTCCGCAGAAGCGACTTGCAGAGTAAATCGGTTTGCTTCGGACAAGTAATCGCGATGGGTTGTCGGCAACACGACGACGTACCACGGCCCCATCTGTGGCACGCTGATATAAGTCGACGTCCGCCCGCCGCCGATGATGTCGAGGCCGAGGACATTGGCGAGAAACTTGTCGCTGGTCTCTTTATCGTCGCAATTGAGCGTGCCGTGGCTCATCGCCTGGGGAATGTAACCTCTGCCGGGAAAATCTTCTTCGGTCAACGGCGTGTTCCAGTGAGGCGCAGCGTTCTGCCGGCCATGCTTGCTTGCGCCTGGATTGTAGTACTCGATTTCGAGATCATTACCGCCCGGTTCTTTGAAATAGATCGAATAAGCAAAATGCGCCTCATGCGGCGTGGTTACGCTTTTGATCTTGTACTGGGCTTTATGATCCGAGATATATGCGTGCGCCCTGGGAATTTCCTTGGAGGTCGCGACGCGAAAACCGTAATGGTTGGTGTGCGGCTTGTTCTTGGAATCCGGCCCGCCTTCGTGAATCACCAGACGCCACGCCGTATTTGGATGCTTGACCGTCGCCTGCTTATCGGTGCGTTCGACAACCTCGGCCGCCAACAGATCCGTGAAGATCGGCAGCGTTTCATCCAGCGACCGGCATTCGTAGTGACCTTCCGTAAGTCCTATCGGCTTCAGCATATTTAACTCCTTGGATACTAACGATTCAGATACCTTATACGTTATTATTAAGAAAGTCCGTTACCCTTGTCAATTGCCAGGCTTAGCGACCGCCGGCATTTTCACTTCAGCGCCGGACTTGGCGCACTCCTCGTCAAAAGTCTTGCGGATGATCGGATCTTCGTCCTCGTACTCGATCTGCCACCCGCCGTATGCCAACGGCACATCGGACTGAATTTTTCCCGGCTGCAGTTTATATTTGCGGCTGAGGATTTTCAGCGCCAAATAACGGGCCGGTTCGGCGCTGGAATTAAAGTGCTGATGGAACCAACCTTCCGGCGGAACCACGATCGAGCCCGGCTTCCAATCCACTCGGGTTATTTCTTTGCCCTCGGGCCAGAGCAGAGAATAACCCTTGCCGGTGAGTATGAACACATGCGCGCCGGGACCGTGGCGATGCGCCTTTTTGTAGATGCCCACCGGGAAACGGGATACGTGGGAACCCATCATGCTTTCCGACATCTCAAAGAAGATGGTCGCATTGCCCTTTCCTCTCTCCGTCCACGCCACCGGCTCGATATTGATCGCGTCCGCAACAAAATTGGTTTCAACCACGCGGTCGCTGTAGAGCTTACCGCTGCCGGCGAAATAGCCGTCTTCGCCTTTGAAGCGGTCGGTGAACGCATAGGGATTGTTGATGACGAAGTCTTCGCAGTGAAACAAATTGAAAACCAGCGGGGCCGTCGTCACGGCGAGCAGGCGCGCTTCTTTGTCGCCCTGACCGTTGAAATGCTGATACGAAGCGTTTAGCGGGATGGCAAACAGACTTCCTGTCTGCCACTCGAAGCTTTGCCTTGCGCCATTGTTCTGCCAGACCGTCGTCGCGCCGCGGCCATCGAGCACGTAATAGAGCGCCTCGTAAATATGGCGCTGCGGCTTAAGGCTCTTGCCGGGCGGAATTCCGACGACGAAAGCATCGTCGAGATAGCCCGTTCCGTCCAGCATAATGTAGACACCTTTACCGCCCACGCGATCCCATGGCTTGAGTGGAATCGTGTAAAGATCCTCGGCGAAAAAACCGCGAACGACGTCGATCCCCTGCGAGCTGATCCAACGATCATAAGGCGTGTCCATTACCTCGACCTTGCGCTCGACTTTTTCGTAGGATGGACGGGTCATATTTTCTACCATCAAAATCCTCCCCGGAAGTGCTGTTATTTCTTTACCCCAGAATCGCTCAAGCCATCAAGTACAAGCGGCCGTCCCTCGAACAAAACACTCAGAGGGGATTCCTCAGTCGTTCGAATTGACATTCTGTCAGCTCCACGTGTCATGCTGAGCGCCAGCGAAGCATCTCGCCTCTAATCCTTTCGCACTGCTTAAATATTGACAATGATCGGTGTTCAGCCTCATATAAATCGAAAGACGCATCCGAAAATAAACAGACAAACTGGAGAAATCAAATGAGCCGAGAGCCAATGAACAAGCTTGTTGCTGCGTTAAAAACCGGCGCCGGGTTAAAGGACGAATTCATCTACCACATGTCCTTCGATGACTACAAAACTCTTCCTGATCCTTATACGCGCACGATATTCACGGTCAAAGAAGTCCAAGAAAACATCCGACGATATCCGAATCCGGAACGGCCCGGCGAGTTATTTCAGTGGGACATTCACGGCCGGCTGTTTACGCCGGCAACCATTTCTATTCCAGACATGGCCGTGGTGATGATTCACGGGGGTGCCGTCAACGAGTACGAATTTATCTTCACGCCGGACGGCCCGGAAGAATATCTCGATCTGACAAAGACCGATCCTGAGAAAGCCCGCGTCGGAGTCGCGCAGCATATTGCGTCCCTTGGCATTCCTGTTTTAGCAATTTCGCTTCCCGGCCATTACAGTCGCAAACCCTGGCCGCCGATTGCCGAGCGCAGGCCGGAGTTCATCATCGGCGAAATTCCGAGCGATACAGAGCTCAAGAATCGCCTGGCTGTTTACACCTTCAGAATGTGCACCGAAGTGGTCAAAGCCCTCGTCGAGAAAAATCTCAATGAAGCGATCTTCATGTGGGGCCACTCCACCGGCGGCGAATATTTTTACTTGATGGAACAGTTTGGGCTGAAGAATAAATTGATCGGCGGGCTCGGTTTCGGCACCGGCATGCCGGCGTGGGTGCGCAAAGAATGGGATCTAGCCTGCGCCAAGAAATCGCCCGAAGAGCGCGCTGCGCCGTTTCGCAATCTTACCGATCTGAGTCGCCGTTCGCCGAAAGGGTATGTCAAGAGCGGTTACGTGGGACCGAATCAGCCTTGGGGCAGCGCCGAGAGATGGTTCGAGCTCGAGAATCATCGGCGCCCGCAGTTCAAACCTTTTTTGCAGGATATCGAGCACAGCGCCCACGACGTGCTGCTGTCAGAAATCAAGAAAATCTCGGGTCTTCCCGACGATGACCTCTTCATCACATATAAATCGGATTTAAACCGCTTGCGCGGTAAGAAGTTGCTTCATATCGTCGGCGAACGCGACAAAGGCCATTGGATTGAAGGCGGCGAGAAAGGTTTGGAATTTCGTCGCGAGGTCTATGCTTTCAATCGCTTTAAACCTTTCGCCGAAGCGCTTCGCTTGATCGTCGTGCCCAATCTCACCCACTACGGACACGTCGAAAGTCACAACGAACGCTTGGCCAATCTCATGGTCACCGGTTTTAAAGAATATTTTCGCCAATGAATTGCGCTGAGCCCGGGTGAAATCTTTGGATATCAGAGTCAACGACTCGAAGGGGCGACCAGCCGGTCGCCCCTCGTTCATCGTGCTACATTAACCTCGAGGGAAATGCCGGCCAACTCGATCCAATCGATGATTGATGTGGTCGCCCCGACGGTCGAAGCGGCGTTCGATGCGATCGCCGCGCCGGTCGAGATGATTCTCGATCCGGTTACCGCGCTGGTCCAATCGCGCTTCGATGCGATCGCCCTTTTTGTCCAAGTGATTCTCGACGCGATCACCTCGGCGGTCCAAACGATCTGCCAATTTGGTTTTGCCTTCCGCGCGCGCTTTGTCGGCTAAAACGTCGAACCGTTCATTGATTCGCTCGCCTTTCGCATCGAGTCTCTCATTGATTCTGTCGCCCCTGGCGTCCAACCGCTCGTTGATCCGGTCGCCACGCGCGTCAAGCCTCTCGTTGATTCTGTCACCTCTGGCGTCGAGCCTACTATTGACTCGATCGCCGAGCCTGTCGAAAAATCCATCTGCGGCAAATGCCGGCGCTGTGCTGCCGATCGCGATTACGGCTAGACCGACCATCAATGTTATTTTCATTTTCGTCTTCTCCTTGAATTAGTTTTTCAATCAATCTCAGTCGCCTTGTAGGGGTTTGACGCTGCGCGCCGGCGATGGTTTACAAGAATCTTGGTCGGTTCCGCCAACATCATTCGCGACTATTAATTCTTCGGAAAACCGGAGGCTTACTGGATTTCTGAAATTATTTGTGCCGGCTGGATAGTTGCAAGAATTGCTTGACACGACCGGGAATCTAACCTACAGATTGCTCTCGGGAAAAAGCGGTGAAAAGATTTTTCAGGGAGAATTGCTCCGGCCACGGCCGAATCGCGGTGAAGCAGCTAATACTTGCATTGCTTTTTCTTTGCGCCACGCCGGCTGGCGCTGAAACTTTGCGCATCGCCTACACTTCGATTGCCGTCGTCTATGGCCCGCTCTGGTTGACGAAGGACGCCGGGATATTTAAGAAGTACAACATCGAACCCGAATTTATTTATATTGCCGGCGGTCCGCCGTCGCTGCAGGCGTTGATTGCGGGCGATGTCGCGATTGCCTTTACAGCAGCTGGCGCAACCGTGGCGGCAAATCTTCAAGGCTCCGACGTTGTCTTGCTCGGCGCGAGCATCGATTCGTTGCCGTTCGAACTCTGGTCTTTGCCGAGCATCAAACAGCCGGAGCAGCTCAAGGGCACCAAGCTTGGCGTCAGTCGCATCGGCGCCACCACCGATTTTGTCGCACGCTATTTGCTAAAGAAATGGAACCTTCAGCCCGACAAAGAAGTCGCGATCTTTCAAACCGGCTCGGGACCGCAAGTGTTCGCGGCGTTGAAAGGCGGGGCGGTACAGAGCGGCGTCCTGTCGACCGGACCTGAAACGCTCAATGCCGAAGCCGCGGAATATTATCGCCTCGCTGACGTTTCCACGTCGGGGCTGGTTTATCCGTTCGGTCCGTTCGCCGCGCGCCAAGCGTTCCTGAAAAGTCATGGCGATTTGATAACGCGTTTCATGAAAGCTTACGTCGAGGGGATTCATCGCTTCAAAACCGATAGGACGGCGGCACTCGCCGTTTTGGAAAAATACACGAAACAGAAAACGACACCCGCTGCGGAGAAGGTCTACGACGTTTACGCGACTAAATATTTTAAGCGCGCGCCCGAAGCGACACCGGCCGCGATTCAAACCATTCTCGAAGAGATTTCCGCGAGCCGTCTCCTGCCTCCGGGTATCATGCCGCAGCGCTTCGCCGACTCGAGATTTATCCGCGAGTTGGTTGCCGGCGGTTTTGTCGATTCACTTTATAAGAACCGTTAAATGTTTCGCTCGATCGGCGAAGGAGGAGGACTGAGATGAACATCATCCGCCAAGCTCATCTACCGCACAACACCGGTTGTTCGGCCGAGATAAGGAAAAGCCAGGTCATCCGCATCAGCGCGACAACCACGGTCGATTTCGTTTTCTTCAAGTTTGGACAATCTGCGCGAACGTTTCGACCAGGCGCGCACTAAAGTTTACAACATGACATTATTCGTCACCTCCGGTCACAAGCTCATGGGGCGGAACAATCAGCATATGATGACGATTGTTCATGACGGCAACACGGAAGGCACACACGATCTGCAAAAAGGCATGTGCAGCGGCTACCGGTTCCGTTTGGCGCAACGGGAGAATCGGCTCGGCGTATATTATCCGCGGGAGATTAAGGAGATTCCCGATCACGGCTGCTACGAGAATCTGTCGAAAGCCGTCGCCCCTTACGGGATTATCCCTGAAGATATTCCGAGCCCGTTTAATCTAAATCAGCACATGAAGATCGACGGTGTGACCGGCAAAATGGAGCACACCCAAGTTCGCCCCAAAGAAGGCAACTATATGGATATTCGCGCCGAGATGGATTTGCTCGTCGCGCTCAGCGCGTTGTCCCGATCTTGCGGTCGGCGGCAAACCGCTCGACGTGCTGATTTACGGGCCGTGAAGTCAATCACGCCCTCGTTTCGAGTAAAGGAGTAATCCGCCATTTCCATCGTCATCGTCGCAATGCCCTACGGTGTACTTGACGCCCAGCGGCTTTCTCAGGCATCGGGCGTTTGCTTGGATCGAGCCTTAGATTGGTGGCAGAAGTCCATGCAGACGTCGAAGCACAAAACCTATCTTGTGTTGGCGGGCTACGATATTGATGGCGGACAGGAAATCACCCTACGCAGAGCAATCGTGGAACAGAATCTGCTCGAGCCGGAGCTTCTGAGCAACATTGTTGAACTTAGCGCCAGGAACGAAGTTGCTCTCGCGCAGAAAATTGCCCGCGTGCGGACGCTCTTACCGGTCGAGACCATTACGGTATTCGTCGAAACTCGCAATACCGTCAGCGTCAAGGCAATTTTCAAAAGAAAATTCGGCAAAACTCTGCAAATACGGAAATTCAAAGCCGACTTCGAATTCAACCATCAGTGGATCACCACGTCGACTTCGTTCGCGTGGTCCTCGCGAAACTGGTTTCTACGCATCTGGTTTGAATTGAAAAGACGAATGGGGCGAGGGTTGAGAAAGAAAATTCGCTACTGGTTCAGGTCGTAAAATGTTGTAGGGGCGCAGCAGGCTGCGCCCCTACCCTATCTTAATTTTACGCGACTTTTGATACACGCTCGGGCGCTACGTCCACTGAAAAGCCTTTTTCCAACCACCAATGCGCTAACTCGCTGCCAGTGGCGAACCACACTCCCTTGTGTGATTTCATGTGGCCGATGATTTCCGCCAGAATCTTCGCTCTACCGGGACGGCTGGAGATGTAGGGGTGAAATTGGAAGGGGCAAAATGTCGGCGCCAAGCTCGACTCTTCGTAAAACTGATCAAACATCGCCTTCCAAATCACCAACGTGTCGTTCGGATTCCCCGAATCGCGATGACCGTAGGTGCGCCCATCGCCGAACGGTTGGCGCGGCAATTCAACCAGTTTCTTTTTGCCGTTTTGCCAAACAAAAGGCAGATCGTGGGAAAAAGAATTGCTGTTCCACAGGTAGCCTTGTTCAAAGAGGAGTTCCAAGCTATTCGGACTCTGCGTGCAGGAGCGCCAGCCGAACGGACGTTTCTGGGCGCGATTGAGGATCATATCCGTCGTGCGCTTGATGACATCTCGTTCTTCATCTCTGGCGAGATCCCGGGCCACTTCGTGATGATAACCATGGCCGGCAACTTCATGCCCCTGGGCCGTGATCGCCGCTACGGCTTCGGGATAGCGTTCGGCGATGCCGCCACAAGTGAGGAACGTGGCTTTAACTTCGTGCGACGCGAGAATTCGTAAAATCCGCCAAATTCCCGTGTTGGGCCCATACTCGGCCTGGGTGTACTCCTCATGATTCATCTTACCGTTTTTGTCCGGCCTCACGTCTTCGCCGCCTTGAAAATCGAAGCTTAAGAATACCGCGATGCGGGCATCCCCCGGCCAATGAATTTTGCCGTTGGAGTGCAATTCTTGGAGTGACATTATGAACCTCCTTGGGTTAATGCTATTTCCGATTACGCTTGAAGGACACTTCGGCATTTTTGAATCGGCAAGGCTATTGATAAACTAGCGACCGGATGGTTGCAAGTTAATTCTCAAATTCGCATTGTGAGTCCGAAGAAAAGATTGTATAGAGGGGCCGAACGCTCTTTGGAGGTAATCGATGACAGGCGCCAAAGAAAATTTCAACGTCGGCGGCGTAATCTTAAACCAACCGTTCAAGATTCGCCGCCTAGGCCATTTCGGTTTCAATCTTTCCAATATGGAAGACGGGGTCCGTTTCTACGTCGATCTGCTCGGCTTTCGCATATCCGACACCATGGATTATGCGCGACGCGCCAAAGACCCAGCCCAAGTCGCCGGGCTCGGCGATCCCAATGGCTACTTCACCCGTTACGGCAATGATCATCATGCGATGGTCCTCTTTCCCAAGCGCGTGCGCGACGCGCTCGGCCGACACGAACAACCCGGTATCACTGTGAATCAGATCACCTGGCAGGTAGGCAGCCTCAAAGAAGTCGGCGACGCCATCAAGTGGTTCAACGAACGCGGCATCAAGCAACAACGCTCGGGGCGGGACATGCCGGGGTCTAATTGGCACACTTATCTTTACGATCCCGACGGCCAGAGCAACGAGCTTTACTATGGCATCGAGCAGATCGGTTGGAATGGTCACAGCAAACCCAGAGCGATGTACGATCGCGGCTTCGACAAGCCGCCGGAGCTGCCGCAGGTTTCTGAATTCGAAGAAGTGCAACGAGCGCGCGCCAACGGCGTCGACATTTTTTCCGGTTACCGGCATGTCGACACACTTCCGGCGACTTACGATGTTGACGGCGTCCTTCTCGCCCGCCCTTTCAAGATCGTCCGTCTCGGGCCGGTTTATTTATTCAGCGAGGATATGGAAGCCGCCGCCGGGTTTTATCGCGACACACTGGGTTTCACTCTGACCGAAGAGGTCGTCTGGCGCGGTGAGCGCTGTTTGTTTTTGCGCTGCAATACCGAAAACCATTCAGTCGCGCTACTGCCGGTGAAGCTGCGCGACGCGCTCGCCTTGAGTCCGCACTCCAAGTGCGCCGCATTCGGCATCCAGCTCGCGAATTATCGTCAGCTCAAAGATGCCGTCAAGTTTTTTCGAAACAACGGCGTCGAAGTGACGGAGTCGATTCCAGCCGAGCTTCACCCCGGCATCGAATTCTCCGCCACCGTCCGCGACCCCGACGGCCACACCCTGCAACTCTATTACGCGATGGAACAGATCGGTTGGGACGGAAAACCGCGGCCAAAGCAGATGAGGCGAACATATTCCCTCAATAACTGGCCCGAAGCCTTGGAAGGCGACGCTGATGCCTATCTTGGCGAACCCTTCATGGGACCGTGGGGGTGAGCGAGTAATGGTCGCAAAAAAGCTTAAGGAGAGATTAGGAGTCATTTTTCGCCTCCCTAATTTCCTGTTCTCTTCCCCTGGACGGGGGAGAGCTAGAGTGGGGCTGAACAGTCACCCACGCACGGGCCGACTCGCCAACCCTATCCTAACCTTTCCCCATCGAGAGAAAAGGAACCCGATCGGTCGCTCACGTCAAATTCTACTAAATTTCTCTCTAATCGTGCTCCCATTATTTATTACCAGCGCCCACGCCAACCCCTACCTGACTAAGCCCGGCGAAGCGCCAATTTTCGCCCGCGTCGGCACCTGTTCGATCACCGGCGGCTTCATCCATTTTTACACCGCTCTCTTCAACGGTCTCTTCGACAAGTACGGACTCAAGATCGAGCATGTGACCCTACGTGGCGGTGTTGTTAGCCTTGCAGCATTGTCCGCCGATGAAATTCAATTCGTCTATTGCTCCGCCGACCCGATGATTCCGCGTCTCGCCGCCGGCGCCGACGCAAAACTGATCGGCTCGACGATCGTCGGCCTACCGTGGGTGTTGATGGGGCGCAAAGAGATCAAGCGACCTCAGGACCTCAAAGGCAAAACCATCGCGCTGTCGCGCCCCGGAGGTCTGACCGATCAGCTGGCAAAAGCCGTGATGAAGAAATTCAGTTTGACGACTCAGGAGGTCAAACTCCTGCACATCGGCGGTACAGGTCAGCTCGAACCTTACAACGCCATGTTGCAGGGACTCACGCAGGCGACGTTTCTAACACCACCCTTAGACGTCCGCGCCAAGCGCGACGGTTTCACGCTTATTTACAATCTCAACGAGCTCGAAGTGCCGGCGATTTACAGTTCGATATTTACGAATTCCAAAACCCTGAAAGAACGCCCCCCGCTCGTGCAAAAATTTGTCGCGGCCCTGGGCGAAGCACTTCACTTTGTCGAAAAGAATCCGGATAAAAGCAAAGCCGCTCTATCAAAAATTCTCAGTATCAACGATCAAGAAGTCCTGCAGTCCGCCTATGACGCCTATGCCAAAGCGCTGGTCAATCGTCGCCTAACGGTGCCGGTAAACGCCGTGGCACAGGCGGTGGAGAATGCGCGCGAGGATGGCACGCAAATAAGAAAAAAGCCCGCCGAGATCATCGACAACAGTTTCGCCGAGCAACTGGAAAAGACCGGCGTTCTGAAAGAACTCTGGGGCAACGAACTTCAGCAAAAAGAAAAGAGGAGTTAGTCCAATGGCGGAAAACATTTCCTTTCAGTCCGACGGATTGAAAATCGCCGGCCTCATCGACACGCCTCCCGATTACAAAGCCGGCGAGCGCAGGCCGGCATTTATCGTCCTGCATGGGTTCGGTGGCAATAAGGACGGCCACGGCCAATCGGTCGTCGCGAAGCAATTTGTTCAATGGGGCTACGTCACCCTGCGCATCGATTTTCGCGGCTGCGGCGAGAGCGAAGGCGAGCACGGAAGAATTATCTGTCTGGATCAAGTCGCCGACACGCGCAATGCACTTTCGTACCTAGCGACGCGCGCGGAAGTTGACCCACAAAGAATCGCCTTGGTCGGCAGCAGCTTCGGCGCGGCGGTGGCCGTATTCACCGGCGGCGCCGATCGGCGTGTCGCCGTCGTCATCTCCTGCGGCGGATGGGGCGACGGTGAGCGCAAGTTCCGCGGCCAGCATCCGACGCCGGAGGCATGGGCGAAGTTCACCAACATGCTCGAAGAAGGCAAGCGCCATCGCGAGCGCACCGGCAAGTCGCTGATGGTGCCGCGCTACGATATCGTGCCAATCCCGGAGAAACTGCGCAATCGCATGAGCAGCGGTTCGATCATGGAATTTCCCGCCGAGACGGCGCAAAGCATGAACGACTTTCGCGCCGATGATCAGGTCGGCAATATCTCGCCTCGCCCGCTGCTGCTGCTGCATAGCGCCAATGACTCGGTGACACCGACCTATGAGTCCATCGAGATGTTCAAGAAGGCGAAACAGCCAGCCGAGCTACACTTGCTCGCCGATGTCGATCACTTCACCTTCAACGAGGAAAATCCGCGCCTAACGAATATCGTTCATGAGTGGTTGCGGCGTTATTTCCCAGTGCATCAAAACTAAAAGGGTCAAGCGTGCCAAAAGTCAATCACGTCAAACTTCACGATTTCTGCAGGCAGTTGTTGATCGGCGGCGGCATACCGAAGGCCGATGCGGGGCTCGTGACGGACCTTTTGGTCAGAGCTGAATTGCGCGGCTACGCCGGGCATGGGGTCACGCGAGTTAATCAATATTTGGCGTTCGTCAGGAACAAGACCTACGATCTCAGTGCCAGGCCCGTGATCGAGCGCGAAGGCAAAGTCACCGCGGTTCTCGACGGACATCACTACATCGGCCAAATGGCTGCGCACATGGCCATGAATCTGGCGATCAAGAAAGCTCAAGAACACGGCGTCGGCATCGTTACGCTGCGCCGGGCGGGTCACACCGGACGGCTGGCGGACTACATGGAAATGGCCACCGCACAGGGACTCGTCGGCATGGGCGCCGTGTGCACAGGCTCGCCGACCACTACGCTTTACGGCGGCATGAAGCCGATTATCGGCACCAACCCGGTGGCCTTCGGAATTCCGGCTCGAGATGGCAAACAGATCATTCTGGACTTTGCCACCGCATCGATGAGCATGGGTGAAATTCAAAAACGCGTGGCGAAAAATGAGCCGATCCCGGACGGTGTCCTGCTCGACGGCCATGGCAAGCCGACCACCGATTTCAAAACCTTTCGCGGCCCGCCACGCGGCGTATTCATGCCGTTCGGCGGCTACAAAGGATCGGGGGTGGCGCTGGTTACTGAAATCCTCGGCGGTCTACTTTCCGGCAACGGGCAGGGGAAAAACTGGTGGGACAAAGGCGGCCACGGCATCAATGGGGTTTTTCTCCAGGCATTCGCGGTTGAGGAATTCCAGGAATTAAATAGCTTTTATGACCGAGTGGATGAATTAATTGCTTTCATAAAATCGACCAAGCTCGCGCCAGGGTTCACGGAAATACTTTTACCGGGAGAGGCCGGTAGACGCAGAGAAGCGCTGCAGCAAAAACATGGCGTCCAACTCGACGACGAAACCTGGTCGGAACTCGTGGGATTAGCCGCAGAGCTTGGTGTTACAGAAGTGCCGGGATGCAGCTGATCGGCCGATTCGAGTAGGCCACAAAAACGTTTCAGAAGTGATCAAAAGATTTACAGACATAAGGAGGCAACGAAATGGTTATACGCGAGCTTAAAGATGGACGGTGTTACGTCGCTCTACAGGAAGATCACGCCGAACTGTCGGCCCAATTTGCCGCCCACTGGGGCAACGCTCGTTTTTCGAAGCTGCGGCCGTACGAAACGATGGTCTTCGCCACCACGTATCACGACAGCGGCTATCGCGAATGGGAAGGCAGCCCACCGATGAATGTCGAAAAGGGGCGTCCCTACGCGCACCGCGAAGATGTGCCCAATTTCGAATGGGTAGAGCTTAATGCGTACGCTAAAAACGTCGATTGGCTCAGCTCGCAAAACCCCTATGCAGGGCTGCTGGTTTCCATGCACCGCACCGGACTTTGGCACAACCGTTACAACATTTTCACCGAGCCGGCAGGCAGACTACGCGAGCGAAGCCTGCCCGTGCAGAACGCCAAGAAAGATTTGGAAGCCAAACAGGCGGAAATGAAAAAAGTTCTTGCCGCCAAGAATCCCAACTTTGAAAACGAGCTCGCGTACAACTATATGGCGCTGCAGATTTTCGACTTGCTGTCGCTTTACTTTTGCTGCGACGGCTACGCGTCTGAAAATCAGTTCAAAGAATACGCGATCGCCCCGGTGCGAGTTTCCTATGACAGCAACGAAACCGTAAGATTGTCTATCAAGCCCAACGACGTAGGCTCGGTCATCATGGATCCCTTTCCGTTCGATGTCAGCCCGGTAAGATTCTCCGCGCGCGCGCGAATCGTCGCTCCGCCCCAAGAAAAGTCCGAGGCGGCTTGCGTCGACGCTTATCACAAAGCCGCGCGACAGCAGTTGACGTTCGAAGTATCGGCGTGATTGAGGTTGTTACCTGAGATTGGTTTGACGGCGGCGGTCTAATGTCAGCCTGAACGACGAAGTGAAGGATCTGCTAAACTATAACCTAGAAGGTGGTATTTTATCTATTTGTGCTTCAATGAACATCAAAGCAGATCCTTCGTCGGTTCTTAGCTCCTCGGGATGACATCCGCTGCATGGTCGCAATGCAAGTTTACCGAACGCGCAATATCATTCGTCATAGATCTCCACTCGAATCGCTTGTCCCCTGCCCGACTCCGGGCACGCGCTGGCGGCGACGAGCAGGTCCATTTCAGCGCGAAAATCGATATGCGCCTCTTCCTTCGGGCGAATCATCGTGTCGTACATGATACCGGTGTCGGGATCGATGCGCATGCACTGAAAAATATTGAACGGACTCGGAACGTCGTCGGGCGGGATGTTCCACGGCTCAACGGCACTGCTGAGATTCTCCCAGCAGCCATGATCAGGAATCTCTTCCGCGTTTTTCGGGTTAATGTCCACTCCCTCAGCAAAGACGCGCTTTGATTGCCCCTGCGCTACCATTTCAAAACGCTTGCGGCTGCACATTCCCTTCTGCAAATCATGGCGTCCTTCGGTGAACGTGTCCTCGACGATCGTCAACATCCGATTGTTGCGCTTCGAGTAAAGAATGTCACCCGTGCTGATGAAAATCTTGATCTGATTGGTCTTCGTCCTCGCCTGATCGAACCGCTCGGTCAAATCGTTGAGATTGAACGCGACAAAATCAACGATACTCTTCCCCGCGATCCTGACTCTCTGCCCTTTCTTGACCTCGAAAGCCGCGCCGGAATTCTTTGGCACAACCTCACTTTGCAAGATAGCCAATCAAACCTCCTCAAGACACACGCCTGCCAAGCAACTTGATTGTTTCATCCCGCACGCGAAGGTGTCAAGGAAAACGGTCTTGGTTTATCTGCCACGTTAAAGAATGACAGAAATCGTCAAAAAGTTCGGCAAAGCCAAGCTAAAAAAAGTCACTCTGCTGTATCGGTGGCCATTTATGTCAGTCCTGAAGCGGCAGGACCGCCCCCATACGATAAAATAACTCGTATAAACAACGGTATTGGCCACTTTTTTGGCAGGCATGCCCATTGCTCTATCGATATCGAGAATCCGACTACTGCCATGTTTTTCGATCGCTGACTAAACCGAGAGGGGCCGCAAATGACACAAGAGCTGCGAGTATTGATGATAGAAGATTCAGAAGATGACGCTCTATTGTTGGCGCGGGAGCTGAAGCGTGGGGATTTCGATTTGCAAATGGAACGTGTCGACAGTGCTGAAGCGGTGACCACCGCCATTATCGGCCGTCCCTGGGATCTGGTTCTCTGCGATTACAGCATGCCGCGCTTCAGAGGGACCGACGCGCTTAGCCTAATCCGAGCGACTGGACTCGACGTTCCTTTCATCTTTGTGTCCGGCACCATCCAGGAAGACACCGCCATAGAAGCCATGCGCGCCGGCGCCCAGGATTACTTGATGAAAGGCAATCTAAAGCGGCTGCTTCCCGTCGTCAGACGCGAATTGGCCGAAGCGGAAGTCCGCCGCAAGCGCACCCAAGCGGAAAGAGAGCTCCGCTTGAGAGACGTGCGTATCCGCGCCATGCACGAAATAAATCTGGCCATTACCTCTACTTTGGATCTTGACGGTCTCCTGGAGATTCTCCTGGAGAAGATCGATCTCCTACTGTCCTACTCCGCCATAGCCATCCAACTCTATGACAAGAAAAGCCGCACTCTGCAGCAAGCGACCTGCCGCAATCTCGAGGAAAAAGATTGGAAGAGGAATAAGCGGAGTCATGGACTCGAGATTGCGCGAATCGTCTTCGAAAGCAGCGCGCCGCTGATCGTGCGAAGGTTGCAATTCGACTCTCGTTTGAAAACTCCTGAGTTTTATCTGACCCAGGGTTTGGTCTCTTATATGGGAGTACCGCTGATTGCCAAGGGAGAGACACTGGGGGTTCTCGGGTTTTACACGAGAGAGAGCCATGAGTTTGACAAAGAGGAGATTCAGTTTCTCAACACGCTCGCGGGTCAGGTTGCCGTTGCGATCCACAACGCGCAGCTTTACGAGGAAATAAAAATTCAAGCCGCCGCATTGGAAAAAGCCAACGAAGTCAAATCGGAATTCTTGAGCGTCATGTCCCATGAACTGCGAACGCCGATCAACGTGATGATGGGATACGTCGAACTGGTCCAAGATGGAATGCTTGGCGAGATCAAACCCGAGCAGAATGACGCCCTGAAAAAATCCTTGCAGCAATCCCGCAACCTGTTGAACATCGTTTCGGACATTCTGCAAGCAACTGACCTCCGGACGCGCGCCGACCGATTGGAAATCGCGTCGGTGAGCATCCGGCAAATCACCGACTATCTGAAGGCCAGTTTTGAAAACTGCCTGGAAAAAGAGCTGACGCTGAGTTGGGAAGTACCCCGGGACCTCCCCGTGATTAAAACTGACGGTAACAAACTCCAGGCGATCCTTAAAGGTCTAATCGCTAACGCGATCAAATTCACGGACGCCGGCACGGTGCGGATTTCAGCGCGCAATCTGCCCGCACTTCAACAAATCGAGATTCAAGTGACCGATACCGGCAAAGGCATCGCGCAAGATAAGATTCCACTGATTTTCGATCTTTTCCGCCAGCTCGACAGCTCGAGCACTCGGCGCCACGGTGGCATTGGGTTGGGTTTGTATCTCGCTAAAAAACACGTCCAGCTGTTGGGTGGCGACTTAACGGTCCAAAGCCAACTGGGTAAAGGTTCGACGTTTTCTGTATTGCTCCCCGTCCACTGACGCTGATCTATTTTCTCC
>WNFR01001127.1_pt1 | contig 29111 bp, 20 predicted proteins | sample 5400221 | NCBI WGS metagenome assembly WNFR01 (sample SAMN13153357, study PRJNA577476) | soil metagenome | isolation source: 40 cm soil under Madrone tree | place: USA:California | collected 2016-06-14
GGCTCACCTTTCTGGCGATCACGGTCGGACGCAGTTCTCTCTCGGCACGGTTGTTCTCACACGGAACCGTGCGGTCATCTACCCAGTGATACAGATGATCCGCCTTTTCGACGAAGAAATCCTGCCAGCGCTTGACCGCCAGATGATGCGACCCCTTGTGGGAAGCTTCCAGAATCTGCTCTTTGATCCTTGCCGCCTCTCGATAATACTCCTCATCCGCCGGTCTGCTGCTTTGCAGGCGCATCGCTTGCGCCAGCCTCTCAACCATCTCCTGCGAATAGGCTTCTACCTCTTTTTCATCCGCAAACTCCTGCCCCAGATCTTTCATGTCCCGCATCAGATGTGCGTAACAATACTGCACCTTGCAGGGAGCGCGGCTGTAACTCTGATAACGGTCCACCACCAGATATCCCGGGAGCGCGGACTTCCCCAACACCTCCTCCACCACCTTTGCTGACCGCGTCTTGCGGTACAGGTGCAAACTCACCGAATCGCTCGCAAACAGCCAGCAATAACCATTTTGTCCGTCCGTTCTCCAACCCGTCTCATCCGCATGACGGACCAGCGATTGTCGGTAACCGGCCTCCAACTGCTTCATCACCGGCGCGAATATCGCCGCCATCCGGTGCAGCGATTCAATCACCGAACCGTAGTTCAACTGCCATCTGGCACAGACTCTTCCAAGCGGCATCCCCTGCATGTAATGAGAGTCGACGATTTCTGCTATAAGCTGATTCGAGAACATTGAGCGCGGCAACACTTCCGCAGCCTGCGCCGTGCGGATCTGCCTGCATTGTGGGCACAGACGTCTTTGCAGCCGGTATAGAACCTTCAACACTCTGATCGGGTCGATATCCAGCACTGACCGCTCGCGGTAATCCTTCTCCTTCATTACGCAGTGGCACTCCGGACAGATTGCCTCAACCGCAACTTCCCGCACGCAGTCGACTTCTTCCTCCCGATGCTTGCGTCTCCCACTGCCCCGATGCCCTACCTTGGCCCCTCCTCGCTTCTGCCTTTGCTCTTCGGTCGCATTGGCTTTGACCGGAACTCTTGCTGAGGGAGTCGAAGAGCCGAAAAACCCTTCTTTATCTTTGCGCTTCTGAACAGAGAGTTTCATCCTGAGTTGTTGAATCTCTTCTTCGAGCCGGTCTATCACTCGCTGCTTTTCAAAACAGCCGGGGCAGGCGTTAATACCGTAATCGTGGCTCCTCGCTGGCTGGTAGTGCATCCCCGTCCTTCGCTCCGCGCCTTGCTAATTACGCCTCTACCTTCCCTTTGTCAATACCCAACCCCCATTTACTGACCGATTACGCTTTGCTGGACCGCGAACTTGCTGATCGACGTGTAATTACCGTAAAATGGGGCGTTTAAGCTGGAAATAAAACTTCGCAAATGAAACCCCTTTTACTCACGGTACTGGCTGCCTATGTTGTTGCGGCGATTCATTCGATCCTGGCTTTTGCTCACAAGCGCCGCACGTTGGAAAGGGTCGAACTTGTGTCCATTGGGATCGGATTTGCCCTTCATACGATTTCACTTGTGGCTGACTGGGTCCAGGACGGCAGGTATCCACTATATGGATTCAGGGAAACGATATCGTTTCTTGCCTGGGCGCTCGCAGCTACCTATGGATGGACTTTGTACCACTACCGCACCTGGTCTCTCGGCACTTTCATCACACCCCTGATCGCTCTCCTGACGTTTGTCGCCGCTGTCAGCGCGGACCGAAGTGCAATACCGAATACGGCGCTTTCCGGCCACCCAAGTGCCTGGCTTTTGCCTGTACATACGACCCTGCTCGGCTTTGCTTACGCTTCGTTTTTCGTTGTCTTCGTTGCCAGCGTGATGTATCTCTTACAGGAACGCGAACTGAAACTGAAAACATTTGGCGCTGTATTCCACAGACTTCCTTCGCTCAGCACAGTTAATAATATTGCGACAACTACCGCAGGAATCGGTTTGACACTGCTCACCCTCGGGATCGCGAGCGGAATGGTTTGGTCGTCCGCCCGGGACGGACGTTTCTGGCATAATGATCCTAAAGAAATATTCGCACTTTTGACATGGCTCCTATATACCGGTCTGATCCTATACAGGTCAACCGCCTTTTGGCGAGGGCGACGTGCCGCATGGCTGGGTGTCGTGGGTTTTTGCCTGGTTTTAGTGACCTTTTTGGGCGCAAGAATGATGGGGAGCTACCACGTTTTTGGATAATTGGGCTTTGGAATGCGAACGGTTGGTGATAATTCTACACCTCGAAGTGATTTGAAATCCTGTTTAGCGCAGTTTATTTGAATTGTTACTTCATCTCGGTTCCGGGTTTTAAAGATGTCTATCGTACTGGTCGGCTTAAATCATAGAACCGCACCTGTGGAAGTAAGAGAGCGGCTTGCGTTCAGCGAGGAATCCTGCAGGGATAGCCTTCGTCATTTGGTTGACGGAGATGTCGTCCAGGAGGGGCTGATAGTATCGACCTGTAATCGGGTCGAAATCTTAAGTTCTCTTAAGGGAATCGACGATAAAGAGGGCCTCGAACGCGTCACTGAGTTCTTAAGCTCCAACCGCAGCATCGCTCGGAACGAATTTGATGGACACCTTTATTACCATTCCGACGAAGTTGCAGTTCGACATCTTTTCCGAGTTGCTTCGTCGCTCGATTCAATGGTGGTCGGTGAGCCTCAGATTCTTGGCCAGGTCCGTCGTGCTTATTCCATGGCCTTGACGGCCGGTACAGCCGGACGCGTGTTGAATCGCCTTGTACATCAGGCATTTCACGTTGCCAAACGTGTCCGTTCGGAAACCGGTATCGCCGCCTCGGCGGTTTCCATAAGCTATATGGCTGTCGAACTTGGCCGAAAGATTTTCGATTCGCTTAGCAACCAGACCGTTTTGATCGTAGGCGCCGGCGAAATGGCTGAACTTACCATGCGCCACCTCTTAAACGCTGGTGTTTCCAGAATTCTGGTCGCAAACCGAACGTTTGAAGCGGCACAAAAGGTGGCGGCGCAGTTTGGCGGAATAGCGGTGGAATTTGACCGTCTCTCCCATCATTTGAGCGAAGCGGACATAATTATATGTTCGACATGCGCCCCCGATTACGTAATCTCGCCGAAAATGGCGCGGAGCGCTCTGGAAGCTCGCAGAAATCGTCCATCGTTCTATATCGATATAAGTGTCCCGAGGAACATCGACCCTGGTGTCGGCAAAATACCGAACCTTTTTCTATTTGACGTAGATGATTTGGAAGCGGTCGTCGCCTCGAATATAAGGGAACGGGAACGCGAAGCAGAGCGTGCGGAACTGATTGTCGATGCCGAGGTGATGCGATTTCAACAATCACTGCGCCAGATGGACGTCGGTCCGACGCTGGGAGCATTGAAGAAAAGGCTCCATGAAATTGCTAACTCTGAATATTCCCGCCAGCGTTCGAAATTGGGCCAGTTAACACCTGAGCAGGAAGCGGCGGTGGGAATACTTTTAACTTCGACTGTCAACAAGATTGCTCATCCGATTATGGATCGCATGAGACGTTCACACGATTCGGGCGACGAGGGAAACCTGGAGGCCTGGCGTGAAATGTTCAAACTGGGCGAATCGATTGACAATTCCGACCTTGATTCAGATGACTTCGAGAGTTGAACCGCTTGTCCGTCAACGGTTAATTCTGCCTCCCGATTTTAAGACAAACGCGAAATAATCGGAAATTGGGGCGGTTTAAGAATAAAAGCGTGCAAAGAAAAAGAATTATAATCGGGTCACGCGGTTCTAAACTGGCGCTTTGGCAGTCACAATGGGTCAAAGAGCAGCTGAACAGCCTGGACCTCGGCATCGAAATTGAACTCGAAATCATACTTACTTCCGGCGACAGGAATCGGCAGGATCCATTGTCGATAATCGGCGGCAAGGGTGTGTTTACAAAGGAACTCGAAGACTCCCTCCTTGACCGTCGCATCGATGTGGCCGTCCATTCTCTGAAGGATCTGCCGACAGTTGTCATACCCGAGTTAGGCGTGGCTGCAATCACCCAACGCGAAGACCCCCGCGATGCCCTTGTTCTCCCGTCCGGAGATCCGGACCGAGCCCATTCGATTAGCGAATTACCTACAGGAGCCCGGGTCGGTACGTCGAGCCCAAGGAGAATTGCTCAATTAAGGCACTTTCGCCCGGATCTTGAGCTTTTGGATTTGCGAGGCAATGTTGATACCAGGTTGAGAAAGCTCGATGAAGGCAACTACGATGCAATTATTCTGGCCTCTGCGGGGCTTCGACGCCTTGGCCTCGACCATAGGATATCCGCAGCGATCTCGATCGATGAAATGTTACCTGCGGTAGGACAGGGAGCTCTTGGAATCGAGACAAGGTTGGGAGATTCCTACCTCATCGAATTACTTTCACGGCTGGATCACGCACCGACTCGCGCTGCATGCACATCCGAACGTGCAATGCTTCGCTCGCTTGGTGGGGGTTGCCAGTTGCCCATTGCCGGCCATGCCATTGTTGAATCAACAAACTTGCGGTTGACCGGATTGGTTGCGTCTGTAACCGGTACCACAGTTATTCGCGAAGAAATCACAGGACCAATCGAATCTGCGGCAGAACTCGGAGAGAAGCTGGGTCTTTCACTTTTAGAACATGGGGCATTGCCAATTCTGAACGCAAATTAATGGCACGGAATCAGTTTTGACGAGCGAATTTGTGGGAATGACTCAACCGTCCGGCCGGTGACTGAAATTCTTAACCCTCAGCTCTGACCCAAATGTCTGGCAAACCATCTGACAGTTCTGAAACCCCGCTTGCTGGTCGCACTGTCATTGTCACACGCGCAAAAGCACAGTCGGCCGATTTCACTCATCTTCTGGAAGCTTACGGTGCTCGGGTCATTCACTGCCCCACCATCGCAATTACTGATCCCCAATCCTTCGACCGTCTCGATGAAGCCATTGACAATCTCTACGGTTACGATTGGATAGTCTTTACCAGCGTCAACGGGGTGGAATTTTTCCTGAGACGGCTGTCTGCCAAAGAGAAGGACGCTTCAAATCTGGACGAGATCCAGGTTTGTGCTGTTGGAGAAACAACGGCCTTGAAACTTCGCGAGGCGGCTGTGCATGTCGACGTGGTTCCACTCAAGTTTAAAGCTGAAGGGGTTTTTGAGGCGATCGAGAGCTACATTGGGAGTCGTTCATCATTCAAGGGATTGAACTTTTTGTTGCCACGAGCTGCAGTTGCGCGCGATTATCTTCCTCAGGCGCTCGAATCAGCGGGGGCAAGGGCCGATGTGGTTGCGGCGTACCAAACGGTCAGCGCGGACACCTCCGAACGTCGCAGGATCGAAACACTGCTTGCCGGTGGCGCGGTCGATTGCATTTCGTTCACCAGCGGGTCAACCGTGACGAATTTCGGCCGTCTTTTTGACACAACGGACCTTAGCGGTTTGCTCAGGGGAGTTACGGTAGCCTGTATCGGGGATGTAACTGCGGCAACTGCTCAGCAGTTCGGCCTACAGGTGCTGATAATACCTACTGAATCCACAATACCTGCTCTGGCGCGGGCAATAGCGGATTATTATTCAGTGTCCGGTTCTTAAGTCGCCAATCATCTCCATCATTTTTCATGGCTGCCCATGTGCTAAACTCCTGAAATGTCGAAGGGCCGAATTCTGATAGTGGACGACGAGCCTGCGGCCGCAACCGGCTTGCAGGAGTTGCTTACTGCCTGGGGATACGAAGCGTGTGCGGAGTCCGACGGACTGGCAGCGCTTCAGAGAACGGAACAATTCAGACCCTCGGTAGTAATCACGGACGTCCTGATGCCTAAGTTGGATGGATTTGGCCTTCTTCGAAAGCTCCGTGAAGACCACCCTGAAGTCGCGGTAATTTTGTTGACCGGTCAGGGTTCAGTTGAAATGGCCCTGCGCGCGATTCAGGAAGAGGGTGCCTATCACTACTTCGAAAAGCCGATCGACATGCGAAAACTGCGAATTGTGGTTGAGCGCGCTTCGGAATTTGGTGAAGCCCGGCGTGAAAACGAAGCGTTGCGAAAGCAACTCCGCGACCGCGGTGCATTTGGCGAGCTTGTCGGCAAAGCACAGTCGATGCGGGAAATCTATTCCCTCATCGAACAGATTGCTCCGTCATCGGCGTCCGTATTGATCACGGGTGAATCAGGAACTGGGAAAGAGGTCCTGGCCAGAACAATCCACAATCTCAGTCCAAGAAAAAACGCGCAATTTGTCGCGATCAACTGTTCCGCCATACCGGAGACCTTGATGGAGTCCGAGCTGTTCGGACACGAGAAAGGCTCGTTTACCGGTGCCGCAAACCGCCGACAAGGCTGTTTCGAGCTGGCCAACGGCGGCACACTTCTTCTTGATGAAATCGGGGAGATGCCCGTCCTTTTACAGTCAAAGCTTTTGCGGGTTTTGGAAGAAAGATCTGTGCGGCGGCTTGGAAGCACCCAGGAGATCCCCGTAGATGTAAGGGTTCTTGCCGCTACGAATAAGAATCCCTTTGATCTTACGGGGGATGGAACATTTCGTGGCGATTTACTCTATCGTCTGAATGTTATTGCTATCGAATTACCTCCGTTGCGTAAACGCAAAGAGGATATTCCACTTCTGGCCCAGCACCTTGTCACGCAGCTTGCCGCTAAGCATAACCGCCCGGCTCCATTCCTTACTCCGGCAGCCATAGAAATCCTGTCGAGCCATTCCTGGCCGGGAAACGTCCGTGAACTTCGCAATGTGCTTGAACGAGCGGTCATTATTTGTGCGGGCGAGGAGTTGGAGCGGCATCACTTTGCGCCAGGATTTTTCGATCAGCGTTCGCATGTGCGTGGGACCGACACTGTCTCGTTTCCTGTTGGAACGCCGCTCGATGATATTGAACGCACTGTAATTCTTAGAACATTGCGAAAAACCGATAACAACAAAACACGAGCCGCTGAATTGCTAAGAATTAGCCTCAAAACCCTTCACAACAAGCTGCGGCTCTATCGCGACCGGGGACTTCTGTCAGTGGAGGAAGATCGCCACACAATTCTGCCGCTAAGAGAGCATCGCAATGGAGAGCAGAAGTAATGGCGGACAATTCGCTTCTGCGGAGGCAGGTTACCACCATTACTCTTCTGGTGGCTGTTGTTACTATCCTGGTCGTCTGCTTTAATTTGAGTAATCTGGCCGGTTCACTAACGTCACAAATTGGCGCCTCGGTAGATGCAGTTGCCTTCCAAACGGAAAAAGCTGTAATCCCTATGTTGCGGAAGTCAGAAAACGATGAGCTTCATGGACCACTCGCGCCACAAAACAATACCCAAATCGCGAGCTTTCTTCCGCATAACCCGGCGATTCAGGGAATTTCAATTACCGATTCGAAACATCAATTGATATTGCCGGGTTCTTCCTTTGCTTCCCTTACGTTGCCTGACTTCCAGGTCTTTCGGAGAGAGACTTCTGCCTTACAGTTCAGGGACCTATTGTCGGTCTCAAACCCGATGTTCAGATACAATCAAAACGTCAGCGTCAACGGCGAGAGCCTGGGCGAAATATCGCTCGATATCTCTCTTGCATCGGCACGCGTCGCTGTTATTCAAAGCCTTTGGAGCAATCTTTTTATTGCCCTCGGCGGAATCCTCACGACCTTGTTTCTCGCAAATTTTTCGACACGGCAGATCACTGCTCCGCTTTCGATAATCGCTTCTTCGATCGAACAAATCGAACAGAATCATTCACTGTCGCCCGCGAAAAGGAATGACCGTGACAAAAGCAACTATATGGAAATGGTTGCTGACCGGATTCAGCAAATCGGCAAACATATTGCCGGGGATCGCACCGAATTGCAGGAAGCTCGCGGGCGCCTTGATCAAATCCTGTCGAACCTTCAGGAGCATGTCCTGCTGGTAAATTTCGAGGGGCGTGTGATGTTGGCAAGTCCCGGCGTGGCAGACCTGTTGGGAGCTAAGGGGCCACCCAAAGATCAAATCCTTGAGGATTTTGTCGGCTTCGATCATCCCCTGGTCATCCTGGTTAGGCTGGCTCTTGCATCCGGTGAAAGTACAAGCCGCGCCACCTTGCCCGAAATGAATGACAGAAGGAGCAAGCCATTGGCGGTGACGGTACAATTGATTGTTGACCGTGGTGAGACCGCGGGAGCTTTTATTTCACTTCACGATCGCGAGACCGTGGCAAAGCTGGAATCTCAACTTGATTACTCCGAGCGGCTCGCCGATTTAGCCAGGATTACTTCAGGCATCGCACACGAAGTAAAGAACCCGTTGAACGCAATGGTGATTCATCTCGAACTGTTGAGGGAGAAACTTGAACGAAGTGGCCCGCAAACTGTCAGCGCGCTCCCACAGGTCGAGATACTAACCTCCGAGATCAGGCGCCTGGACCGCGTCGTTCAGACATTCCTGAATTTTACCAAGGCGCCCAGACTGCAGCTTCGCCCTCTGGATGTGAATCAAGTCCTAAAGGAGACGCTCGCGCTTGCCGAAGCCGAGGCTCAGGCCCACTATGCGACGGTTGAACCATTGTTTTCGCCGGATCTGCCGCGAATCGCCGGAGACGCTGATCTACTAAAACAAGCATTTCTCAATATAATCATAAATGGCTTTCAAGCGATGGAGGACGAAGGAATTCTTCGTGTCCAAACCACTGCCGGGATCGATCGGATTAAAATCTCAATCACCGATCACGGTAAAGGCATCGACCAGTCGTCGCGCGAAAGGATATTTCAACTCTATTATTCTACAAAGCCGGAGGGAAACGGTATCGGACTTGCCCAGGCATACCGAGCGATCCAACTCCACAATGGCAGGATAGCTTTCACGAGCCAGCCCGGCGTTGGCACTACGTTTGAAATTACAATTCCAGCGGCGTAATGAAGGACTTCCTTGCCTTGACGCTCGGGCTCCAGTTATAAATCGACCCTGCTGTGCCGGATGTCTTTACTTTTATTCTTTATCGATGGCCTTGGTATCGGGGAGCGAAACGGCTTTAATCCACTTTCGCCGGAAGAAGACACTTTACCGCTTGCAATTTTCAGGGGTGAAACACCAAAGTTACTTTATGATGGCGTCCTCGTACGCACCGATGCACGCCTGGGCGTAGACGGAAGACCCCAGAGCGCGTCGGGTCAAACAACGATTCTTACTGGAATTAACGCTGCCAAAGTGCTTGGGTATCACAAACAAGGCTTTCCGAATCTCCAGCTGCGTGAACTAATCGCTAAGCATTCGATATTTTTGCAATTGAAAAACGCTGAAGTGTTTCCGATAACCTTCGCGAACGCATACAGTCCGCGCTTTTTTGAAAGCCGCCCAAGATGGGTTTCGGCAACCACAGTTGCGGTTGAGGCCGCGGGTCTGAAATTCAGAACGCTCCATCATCTGGCGGAAGGCGAAGCTCTGTTTCACGACTACACAAATCGCTCGCTCATCGCGAAAGGTTACGACATTGCGGAACACACGCCCGAAGAAGCGGCGTCCATTCTGGTTCAAATCGCCAGGCGACACCAATTCACGCTATTCGAGTACTTTACTACTGACACGGCCGGCCACGAGCAGAATCCGGCAATGGCGCGCGAGGTGCTATGTAACCTGGCTCGACTGCTGAAAAGTGTGCTGCGCAAAACCGATTTGACGAATGATACCGTAATAGTTACGAGTGATCACGGCAATGTCGAGGATCTATCAGTAAAGAATCATACGTTGAATGATGTTCCAACACTGATCTGGGGAAAGCATCGACACGAGCTCGCGGAAAACATCCGGTCCCTGACTGATATTACTCCGGCGATTGTGACCACGCTGACTGGCGAAATTACCCACAAATGACAAAAACCGTACTGGCAGGTCAACAGCCCACAGGCTCAGGCTCGTCTTTAATACCAGCATATTCTTATTACGCGCTTGGTATCCTGACCCTGGTTAACTTTCTGAACTACATCGACCGGCAGGTTCTTCCCGCTGTGGCAAAGTCGATGGCAACCGATCTGCATTTGACCGATACGGAGATCGGGGCAATGGAAGGAGCCCTCCTTTTATCCTTCACCTTACTGGCTCCCCTTTTCGGCCGGCTCGGGGACCGCAGGTCACGCACGCGTTTAATGGCGGGCGCCGCCGTCGTTTGGAGTGTGGCCACCGGAACAGTTGCCTTCGCGGATCGACTCCCCTTTCTGCCATCTTCCGTAAGTCTTCGTATGCCGATCGTCGGTGCAACGCTCAGTCTGTCCGGAGTTGCACTGGTGCTTTGTCTGATCCGAGCCGTAGTCGGCGTCGGCGAATCGTCGTATTCAACAATAACACCCAGTCTGATTGCGGACTATTTCCCACCTCGGAAACGAGGCACAGCCCTCGGGATTTTTCAGGCCGCAATTCCAATGGGCTTCGCACTTGGATATGTCATCGGCGCAGTTCTTGCCCATTTTTTTGGCTGGCGTATGGCATTCATGATAGTTGGACTGCCAGGCCTGATAACCGCTGTGTTTGTCTGGAAGCTTAAGGAACCAAAGCGAGGATCGCTGGACGTTGACGAGCACGTCCTTCATCCCGCAGATGACTGTCAATCGCCCACGGCCGATAAAATCAGCGGTTTTTCACCCGACGATTCTGCCTTTCGCACGGCACTGAAAATCTTACTGACGCGCGACTGGTTTCTATCAACTGCGGGATACACCGCGCTGACATTTGTACTTGGGGCATTTAGCACCTGGGCCACCCTCCTCTTTGTCAGAGAAAAAGGCATGAGCGAGCTAAACGCCGGAATCGCGTTGGGCGTTGTAACCCTGATTGCCGGTGCAACGGGAACCTTTGGCGGCGGGTGGCTTGCCGACAAGTTGGCAAAGAAGAATGCTAACGCCTACTACATGGTTTGCGGCGTTAGTTGTCTTTTTGGAATCGTCCCACTTGTCCTGTCGCTTGCTCTTCAAAATCCCTGGTTTTTCCTGCCCACGGTTTTTGTCACCGTCATGCTGCTGTTCACAAACAATGCTCCGTTCCATGCGATTCTAATCAGCAGCGTTCCGTCTACGGTCCGAGCAACAGCCGTAGCCATGAACATTGTTGTAATTCATATTCTCGGGGACGTAATCTCAAGGTTTGGAGTCGGAGTTTTGTCCGAGACTCTTAAGGCTGGACAGGGTGGAATTCTCGCGCAGTTAGTTCGCCTGGTCGGCATTGATCCAATTCAACAACATCTTACTGCAGCCTTATTCGTTGCCCCTATTGCGCTGCTTATTTCGTCGGCCTTCTTTTTCTTCGGAGCACGTAATCAGCGTGCAGCCCAAATGTGAATGTTTTAGCTATCCGCACTCAATACTCCCTGGCTGCAACGCGTCATCACGAAGCTGCTCGTTTGCGGCCTTCCGCCGTTTTCCCTTCCAGGCATTTCTCGGAACAATAAGCGGACGACGAGGTGCGCAGTCTTATCGCTTTAGCGGATGGAACCCACGTTCCGCAGACTGCGCAGCGTAATAACCGGTTATCCACTCTTTCACGTTGCCCGGCGCGGCCAGAAACGTTGGCGGGTGAGAAACCCGCCGAGCCATTGAGCATTTGCAAAACTCTTCGCACAACCGCGATGTATGGCCTAAGTCTGCGATAAATAAAAACGCCAACGAAGGCGCCAATGACAAGAAGTAAAAAAATCTTCAAATTGACCTTCTTATTCGAACCCGTCTCCGACAAAAGTTTGGCAATTTCACAAACAATTCTGAGTCTAACAAATATCACCTCTGATTGCGATTTTCCAAAAAACCCTTAGATGTAGGCCAGTCCCGCAATATCCTCCACAAACGTACAAAATACAGGATAATTCCTGGGATGGCGAAATCGACAAAAAGTTAAATTGGAACTCCCCTAAAGTCGCTTTTAGTACTATAATTAACACCAATTAACACCGGGAGGAAGAAAATGATGATCGCTTACCGTTTGATTGCCTTCATTTTGACTTTTGCCATGGGTCTTTTAGCTTCTTTACTTGCCGATAATCCAGTAAAGCGCGCTGAAACAGGGAACAGCTGGACACATAGCTGTCATCGTCGGGAATTCCGGCGAAATCTCGATGCACGCTCCCTTCCCTCAGGATGCTTTATCAAGCTGGATTACGGTTCGGACAACGATGCGACGATCGTTTATTGCAATCGCGGTTTGTCTGAGGATGAAGCTCAGTCGATTAGGAATTATCTTGAAAACGTCAACGGTCCCGGAGGGAGTGATAAATTTATCGCGCCTTCGGAGTTGTCTACAACGAAGACCGCGACCCCTGAGGTTATTTTGCAGCGCTAGGGGACTTTCGACCAAAGTGATTTGTTGATTCACAGCGTGAGCGAGTCGACATAGTCAGGACTCGTTCCGCTGTGGACGTGCGCGTAGCTGCCAGGCTCTCTGCCTGGTGGGCACCGGCCGCAAGTCATACAGTCTCTCCGGGTTTAAAGCAAAACTCGGAGGTGGTTCCTTTCCTGCAAACGCTACGCTAGCCTCATATGATGGGCCTTCCTGAGAGTCAGATCTCAATGGTGACCCTCAGATGGTGCTTTGTCCGCTGAAAACGATACGTTCCGCCAGCAGAAAGTTACAGATTCCGCACGCCACAACACTGATTACGTTTGCACCGTTCACCGGAAGCCGCAACCCGCCAACCAACATACCCATCAATATCAGGTTTCCCACCATTGACACCAATCCATTGGTCATGTGAAATTTTGCCAGTCGCCCTAAAATTCCGACCCTTGTCGCGCTCGGACGATCGACCCATGTCCATCTCTGGTGCCAAAAGAAATTGTTCAATAGCGCCATCTCCACCGCGGCAACTGTCGCGATGAGATAGTTCATCCGTAACGCCCCATCGGTAAGCAGGAACAGCACTCCTGACTGCAAGGCGAAGCCAGTGAGGCCCACGAGGTTGAACCGTAGGTAGTGCCTGGAAAGTCTCATAAAAATCATTTTCTACGATCTCGGCGAAGGAAGCCGTTCGAGTTGATATAAGTTATAGGTGTTTTGAATTGAGGAGACCACAAGCATTAGCGACATACCTACAATACTAACAACTCCACCGACATCAAACAGGAGATACACCCGATGGAATAGATGAGTAAATGGGTTAAAAAGGAGGTAGATGTTTCCGATGCAAAGCACCAGGCGAATCTCCGTTGGCCCAAATTTCCAATGAGAAATCTTAAATATTCCTAAGGTATGAGCCGCCAGATACGAGTTGATGGCGAGCATCAAAAATACCACGAGCATGAATGCAGCGACGCGTTCTGACATATAACCGGAGATAGCCAGTCCAGTAATCAGAAAGAGCGTTCCAAAAGTATCGATTATGTGATCGACGTAAAAGCCGTATCGCGGCCGCTGTCGATTCCTGTATCTTGCAAGAGTGCCATCCAGGCTATCGCCAAACCAATTGAGCGCCAGACATACGTTAACAAGCAAGAGCATCCGTGGGTTCCAACGGCTCGCCGCATAACACACTCCCGCAAGGAACATAGCGACGAAGCCGAGCATCGTCAGGTGATCAGAGTTTATCCAGACGGGCATTCGTTTGGCGAGACCATTTAGTGTCGCCTGTTCAAGTGGCGCCAGAACGCTGGTCTGTTCGCGCCGCGCGTTGCTGAAAGAAGTTAGCTGCATTTTAGTTCTCCCTGTGATTCACAAAATAGGGCAACCAAGTATCTGCAACTAAAATGCCAGCCTGAAGCCGACTGTAACAGGCATTATTTGCGAGCATTGTTTTAGTTTGGTGTGATCCAGGCGCAGCAATTGTCGGACAATCGTCGAAGCGTCGGGCAGCGCAGTAACGAGTTTACCGGAAAATGTAAATGGCAGCGCGCGCCAAACTCCAACAATATGTCTTGTCTGTGTTCCCCGAACTGTGCTTGTGTAGCAGAACCGCAACATCGGCGAGGCCGAATCGTAGCCGACGTAGTGCCGCCGGGGTCAGAGACGTATGCCACGATCTCTCGTCTTCCTGATTAGCATTCATCGTGCCTAACCATCTTCTATCTGCGTGCGACGTGCTCTGCTCCCCGATAGCAAACAACAATCACAAGAAAGGTGAGCCTTAAGATCACTATGAGTTGGACTTTCTACTAGACTCACCTATCTCGCTGGGTAGCTCTGCGAGGTGGGCCGGTGGACGCTTCAAGCCGAATCTCGCGAACACGTAATAAAGGCTGGGCAAAGCCAGCAGCGTCAGGAACAACGTGGCAAATAGACCGCCGACGACGACAGTGGCGAGGGGCCTTTGTACGTCTGAGCCAATGCCAGTTGCTAGTGCCGCTGGGATCATGCCGAGCATTGCCACGAGTACCATCATCAGCACTGGGCGCATCTGCAAGCGCGCGCCTTGAATCACAGAGTCCTTCAGACGACCGGGATTCTGTTCCCGTTGACGATTGATTTCGGAGACGAGTAAAACACCGCTCATCACGGCTACACCAAACAACGAAATGAAGCCGACTGCCGCCGACACGCTCAAGCTGATCCCGCGCAGCCACAGTGCGGTAACGCCGCCGACTAAAGAGAAAGGCACACTCATCAGTACCAACAACGCATGGCCTGACGAGCGGAAGGCAGAAAACAGCAACCCGAAGATAATTACTATAGTAACCGGCAGAATGATCATGAGTCGGTTGCGAGCCCGCTCCAGGTTTTCGAATTGGCCTCCCCAATCCACTTCGTAGCCCTCCGGTAATTTGATCTGTACTGCAAACAGTTTTTGGGCCTCAGCGACGAAGCCGCCCTGGTCCCGGCCGCGAATGTTCGTGCGAATGCTGATCTGTCTCTGATTCTCGCGCCGGGCAATTATGGTCGACCCGTTCACTGTCGTTATTGCCGCCAATTGCGAAAGCGGCACACGCCCGCCATCACGAGTAGGCACGAGGATTCTACTGATGGCATCTACATCAGCTCTCGCTTCGGGTACATACCGCACGGTGATGTCGAATCGCCTTTCACCCTCAAAGATACTGGTGACTGTCCGTCCGCCGATCGCCAGTTCAATCAGGTCCTGAACATCGCTGACGTTTATCCCATAACGAGCGATCGCTTGTCGGTCGACGCCGATCCGGAGTTGAGTCTGGTCTGACTCCTGTTCGATCGCTGTGTCGGCGGCTCCGCGCACCCGACTGAGCATTGCTAGTGTTTGAGTTGCCAGATCGCGAAGCGACTTGAGGTCGGGCCCGGTGATAATGACCGCGAGATCGGCAGATGAACCCGTCGCCATTTCGGTCGAGGTATCAATTATGGGCTGGGTGAAGTTGAACGTGGCTCCGAGAATTCGTGAACGCAGCTTCGTCCCCAACTCCTCGACGAGATCGCGCTTGGTCCTACCGGAACCCCATTGATCGTAGGGCTTCAGGTCGATCAACAACTCGTTTCGATTGGGACCGAAAGGGTCAGTGCCGGAATCGTTCCGGCCACTCTGCGACATCACCAGCTTGACCTCTGGCGATTCTTTGATGATGGCCCGCATTTGGATCGCTACCTCGGCTGATTTGGTGAGCGAAATTCCCGGAGGCAGATTAGCCCGAATCCAAATCACGCCTTCATCAAGCTGTGGGAGAAACTCAGTGCCGAGCGCCCGCGCCAACAGTAGCGAGCCAAGCACAAGACCAACGGCTATGGTCACAACTAGTCCGGCGCGGCGAAGGCTGAGGTCCAACATCTTTTCATATTGCCGTCCGGTCCAACGCAGGAGTGGATTCTCCCAATTCTTTACGCCGTGTTTGAAAATGTAAGTAGCCAGCACTGGTATTAGTGTTAACGACAGAATTAACGATCCGAACAAAGCGCTGGCGACGGTGAAGGCCATCGGACCAAACAGACGCCGTTCGACACGCTGCATTGTGAATAGCGGAATGTAAGCGGCGATGATGATGAGCAACGAAAAGAAGATCGGACGTGCGATTTCTATTGCCGCATTGTGAATCGCGATGACAGCGCCGCTCGGCTGTTTTGCGTGCTCACGCTCGTGTTCAGAAAGCTTGTGAACAACATGCTCCACCATAACCAGTGTCCCATCGACGATGATTCCAAAGTCGAGCGCACCAAGCGAAAGCAAGTTCGCGGGGATACCAGCGAGATACATGCACAGGAAGGCAAAGAGCAGAGAGAGCGGAATTGTTATCGCCGTCAGTAATGCGGCACGCAAGCTGCCGAGGAAGAAGTATAGGACCAACACGACGATTAACAATCCTTCAAGCAGAGTGCGTGATACCGTCCTGAGAGTGTTGTTTACCAGATCGGTACGATCAAAGATCGTGACAATCTTGACGCCTTCCGGCAGACGGGCGTTCAGTTCATTGATAGCCTCTTTAACCTCATGCAATACCTCGCTTGGATTCTCCCAGCGGCGCATGATGACGATGCCTTCAGTACCAGCCGGATGATCGCCTGCCTGATCGCTTACCCCGAAGATGCCTGTCTGCGGCGCAGAGCCAATCTTGACCCGCCCGATGTCATGCACAAAGACGGGCACGCCGCCGTTCGCATCAAGTACGATGTTTTCGATGTCGGTGACGGATTGGATCAGCCCCACTCCGCGAACAACCATTGACTGTTGTTTGTTATCGAGCTGCGCTCCGCCGGCGCTTTGATTGTTGACGTTGATGGCGTCGGCAATCTGCTTGACTGTGAGGTGATATTTTTCCAGCGCCAGCGGATCGACTTCGATCTGATACTCTTTGACGGGTCCGCCGAATCGAGTGACATCGGCAACGCCTTGAATCTGCAATAGGCGCGGAATTACGACCCAGTCCTGAATCTCGCGCAACTGCATCGCGTCAATGTTCGAGCCTTCGAGTCGGTAGCGATACATCTCTCCGATACCCGAAGTGAGCGGACCCAGTGAAGGAGTCACCCCCGCAGGCAATTCCGAGTCGCGCAGTTTTTCCAGGACAAGTTGTCGCGCGAAGTAATCATCCGTACCGTCCGCGAAGGTCAGTTCGACAACTGAGAGGCCGAAGATCGTCCGTGAGCGACGAGCAATGACCCGCGGTACATTGTTGAGCACTCTTTCAATCGGCACCGTAACTTGTTGCTCGACTTCTTCGGCGGCGTGTCCAGGATAGACCGAGATGACGACTGCTTGCGTGTCGGAGATATCGGGATAGGCTTCAACCTTGAGATTCTGAAGAACGTAAACGCCGACACCGACGATCGCTAAACCAACTGCGATGAAAAACAATCTTTGCTGTAGCGCGAAGCGCAGTATCGTAGCAACCAAAAGCCCGACCTCCTCACTGCCTTAGCAGAAACGCTCCGTCCGTCACGACTCGTTCTCCGATCGACAAACCTTCCGTGATGGCAATCAGATCACCTGAGCGGTTGCCCGTTTTCACTTCGCGCCATTGAAACCTGCCTGGGCCCTGCTGAATGCAGACGATGCTGCGCCCGCCGTCCTGAATAACGGCGCCGATCGGAACGGCTGGCTCCTGGTTCGTCGAAGCCGAGAGCGTGATGCGACCGAACATCTCGGGCCGCAAGCGCCCGCGAGCGTTGTCGAGTTCGATCATCGCCTTGACGGTGCGTGTTTTCGGATCGAGCGTGTCAGAGAGGCGCGCGATGCGTCCGCGAAAGGTTTCACCGGGATAGGCATCGAGCGTAATGTCCACTGGGCCGCCAACCTTGACTAAGCGAATCGAGTTCTCAGGCACGTCGGAAGTTACCCAGACGGTTCGCAGATCGGCGATCGTCATTACTGGCGCCGCGGTATCGCTTCGGTATTCGCCTGCAACGATTGTCAGTTCCAACACCTTTCCCACCAATGGTGAAGGCACGACGACTTGTTGCTTGCCTTCGCCCTCTTTCAGGCCGAGTATGCGGAGACGTTTCCGCGCTTGGTCGCGTGCGGCCCTGGCCTGCTCGATTCCTGCGTTCGCTTGCTCGACCGCAGCCCTCGCCTGTTTGAACACTGCTTCGGCATTCAGCACTTCTTTCTTAGCCGTAGCATCGTGTGCGAACAGATCGGCTGTTCGGTCATAGTCGGCCTGCGCTTTAGCGAGGGCCACGTTTGCTTGCGTGAGAGTGGCGTTCGCTTGAGTCACCGCGGCTTGGCTCTGCAAATAGGTCGAGGCCGCTGCGTCTGCGTCCGGGCTTTCGATCGCGAGCAGCGGTTGCCCCTCCGCGACGCTGTCGCCAAGTTTTACGTTAACCCGCACGATCCGACCAGCAACCGGCAACACAACCCGCGAGATACGATTCGGGTTGGCTTCCACTTTTCCGGGTGCGGTGATCTCGCCTGCGAGCACTTCGGCCGTCTGCACATGTTCAACTCGAATCTGCGCGAGTTTTGGCGAATCCGGTGGAATATTGATTGTGCCTTCGTCAGCTGCGGCAGGCTGCGCAATCTCATTCGCCACTGGTTTACTGCGGCAACCAGACAAAGCCCATAAGCAGCTACAAAGTAGAATGAAGAATGCTCGCCTCACGGAACGATTGTCCTCCCAACAACCGAGTCGATTAGGTAGAGGTTGCGGGCAAACTCCGCCCGCGCTCCGTTATAGTTCTGCATCGTGTCGTTGAAAGTTCGTTGTGCATCGAGGAAATCAACGAAGCTGGCTTCTCCGCGCCTGTAGGAATACTCCATGGTCTCACGGACCTGCCGCGCTTGCTGGAGCATGTCCGTCTCGATGTCTTCCAGGAGTTGTCGCGAAGTCATGTATTGCAGGTAGGCGGTTTGCACTTGATTACGAACCTCGGTTTCAAGAGCCCGGAGTTTGGCGTCGACTTGCTGTTGTTCTTGTCGAGCCCGCTCAATTTCGCCTTGGTTGCGATTGAAGACCGGTAACGGAACACTAAAGAAGAACCCTGCCAGGTTGCCGAAGGTTGGTGCCTGCTGGCGCCGGTATTCAGCCCCAATCGTGTAGTCAACTTTGCCCTGGGCGATCTGCGAACGTACTTCGGCGGCGGAACGCGCTTGATCGCGTACGAGGGCTTGGATATCTGGGCGGAGCTGGAACGCTTGCTGCTGCAAGCTGTTGAGGTCCAAAGGCCCTGCATCGCGACGCAAATCCCCAATCACGTCAAAGTCCGGTGACTCGGTTGCTCGCCCGATAAGCAATTGGAGGCGATTGCGCGCAACCCGCAACTGCGATGTTGCTTGAATCACTGCGTTCCTGAATTGCAATGCAGTCAGTTTCGACCGCGCCAGTTCGATCGGCGCGAGGTCGCCGACACGTACTCGGACTTCGTTGATTTGGACAACGCCGTTGAACGATTTCAGATTGTCGGTTGCCAGCTCCAAATTCGCCTTGGCCTGAAGAACGTCGACAGCGGCGTTTTCGACGTCGACCACAACTTTTCGAATTGAATCCAGTAGTTGAAGTTCGGCTACCGCCCGAGCTTGCTGGGCCACTTCGATCCTTTTCTCACGTTTGCCGCCGCGCTCAAACAAGAAATCCGTCCGCACGGCGTATTCGTTCGGCCCTGCGCCAGTCGGGTTGCCATTCGGCACGAGGAAAGTGAGGTGACTTGCCTCAAGACTGAACACCGGATTCGGGCGCAGTTTAGCGGTAACGATGCGGGCATCAGCAATCGAGACGTTGTAGCGTTCAGCCAACAGACCAAGATTCTTTTCGATGGCTTCGTGAACTGCCTGATTGACTGTGACGATCGTTGGTTGTGGAGACTGTCCGACGACCGGACTCGTAACACCGTCGAGAAGCAAGGCGAACGCGAAAACACTAAATCCAGAATGCCGGAGCCAGTGAACAATTCCGAGCGTGAACTGATTACATTGCATGTGTCCCCTGGGAGGCCAACTCGATCTGGATAAGGCAAATTTCAACTACTTTCTCCCGAATCAATGAATAGCGATCGGAATTTTCGCTTGTCTTTGTCTTATTCCTGCCTTTTTGATTTGGCTCGCGTCTCACATATGCCGATCCAGAGCCGCTTGGATTGCCTTCAGCAGGGAATCCTCGCTAAATGGCTTAAGCAAATAATCCACAGCGCAATGTCGAACAGCCTCCGAGCGCGCCGCCTCATCTCCGTGGGCCGTGATGAAAACTACTGGGATTTCATAATGAGTCGCCGCCAACTCACGCTGAAGCTCCAACCCATTCATCTTCGGCATACGTACATCGAGTATCAGGCACCGCGTATCGCTGAGATGATCCGAGCTCAAAAACTCTTCGGCCGAAGCAAATACCTCCACGGCGAACCCGACAGACCTGATCAAACCGTAAAGGGACTTACGGACAGAGTAATCATCGTCAACAACTGAAATAAGAGGGAGACTGTCCATCCTGACCCTTTATCTCTCAGATGTAGTGAACTATAGATAGCAGCATTTCAGGCAAGAAATCTATACTACTTTGGTTGTATGCGGGCTAAGATATGCGAAGTTCCGCTGCCGCGACTACAATTAGTTTGCCCCGGGTATCACAACCTTCTCTGACATCCTGACCAGTTCCGCTAACGACTCCGCCCGCATTTTTCCCATAACCTGACCCCGATGAATTTTGACGGTGGCCTCGCTTATGCCCAATTCGTAGGCGACTTGTTTGTTGAGCAGCCCTGAGACCACCAATTCCATCACCTCTCGTTCGCGCGGCGTCAGTGATTCATAACGGCCGCGCAGTTCCGTAAACTGCGCTTGCTGCCGACGTCCGATTCGGTCGCGTTCGATTGCGTGATGAATCGCATCCAATAAAGCATCATCACGGAAAGGCTTAGTAAGAAATTCAATGGCTCCCGCTTTCATTGCTCGCACGGACATCGGAATGTCGCCATGGCCAGTAATAAAAACGATCGGAATCTCAATGTTGACCTCCGTCATCCGCTCTTGCAGGTCGAGTCCGCTTAATCCCGGCAGTCTCACATCCAACACGAGACAGCTCGGCACATTGGCGCGCGGGCTGGCAAGAAATTCCTGTGCACATGTGAATGTGTCAACTTCCAGACCCGCCGACCGAATCAGACTTCCCAGAGACTTACGCACGGTCTCATCGTCGTCCACGACAAAGACGATTCCTTGTGTATCCACAAACGCTCCTATTGGTACTTCAAAAGAGTAAACCAAAAACTTGCGCCAGGACCGTCAGTCAGTTCGGCCCACAGTCGCCCGCCGTGATCCTCAACGATGGAGCGACTGATCGCCAGCCCCATTCCCATTCCCTGCGCCTTGGTGGTGTAGAAGGCATTGAAGATCTTTTCAGGATTCTCCCGGTCGATCCCAACCCCGGTGTCTCGCACAGCAACCAGCACTTTGTCGGATTCATGTTGACGAGAACGGATGAGCAACTCTCGCGGTCGGTCGGTCAACGATGCCATCGCTTCTACACCGTTCATCACGAGATTGAGAATTACTTGTTCTAGCTGCACCCGATCGCCCAATACGTCCGGGAGATCGGCGGCCAATTCCATGTGTAGCGCAACCCCTTTTCCCACTGCTTCATTCCGCGTCAGAATGACCACATCTCGAACGGTTTGGTTAATGTCCAGTCGCGCCTTCACTGTGTCGGTTTTCCGCAAGAGCGCTCGAATCCGGGTGATGACCTCGCCCGCGCGATTTCCATCGCGGATGATGTCTCGGGCGTTCTCGCAGGCTTCGTCGAGGTTGGGCGGATCACCTGCCAACCAGCGCAGGCATGCACTGCCGTTGTTTACGATGGCCGCGAGCGGCTGGTTGACTTCATGAGCGATGGAGGCCGCTAATTCTCCCATTGTCATCACTCGTGTGACATGAGCCAGTTCTGCTTGCGATTTGCGCAAGATCTCTTCTCCGCGCTTTCGGTCCTCGATATCGGTACTTGTTCCGTACCATTTAACGATCTTTCCCAGCTCGTCGCGCAACGGCACTGCGCGGATGAGCAACCAGCGAAATTCCCCGTCAGCCCGCCGCAAGCGTGCTTCAGTTTCCAACGGTTTCCCAGTAGCCAGGGCCGCCCTCCACTTTTCCAGGAACCTTGCAAGATCCTCTTGATGAATTGCAACTTTCCCGCCCCAATCCAACCCGTCCTGCAAAGAGAGACCCGTATATTCCAGCCAACGCTGATTCTGGAACTCAGCGGAACCGTCCGGCAAAGCGCTCCAGACCAGTCCGGGAATTGTATCGATAACAAGTCGAAGCTCATCTTTTAAGACCTGGATTTCCTGGAACGATCTGCGCACTTTGGACATCAGACGGGTGATGACGAATCCGGTTGTCAGGTAAGCAATCGGCGCAACAAAGTCCAGAGTCTGGTTCATCCCTAAAGTAAATAGCGGCGCTGTAAAGAAGTAGTCCAGGCATGCATAGGCGATGACGGAGACAAAGGCCGACGGAACAAAGCTACTCTTGAGAGACACTAGTACGATGACAACTAGATAAAGAAGAGCCACCGTCGTGGAATTGGCATGGAGTCGAAAGCAGATGAAGGTAAGCAACGCGAGAGCAAGACTGCCCAACAAACCTTCCGCGGCTGCACGCCAGAATCTATAAGGTCGAATATGCTTCATTGAAAACGCTCAATTGTTTTCATTACTCTAGCGAATTTTGAGTCACGCTACTCAGGGTACCAGCAGCAACCGTGCGGATCTTTACCGTAACGTATTGTACGCAATGTTGATTCGGGCCGAATTTCCTGGAAGTCTATCTTGTGCAGGGCATAGCGTCGCTGATAATCTAGCCGACCTCTCTTCTAAGCTCCCCAGTCTATTGCTCGAAATACAGCCTTGCTAAGACGTACTAGCCAGACCTCGGCACATTGTACGCATTGATTGTACGCAATAAACGTGAGGAAAACCCGGAATGCGGTAGTATTTGAGCGAAATCTTACACTAATGGGCTGGTTTTACGCCTCTGGACGGGACCGGGAAAAAAACCTTGGCGATAAACAATTTTTACTGCTGGTGCACTTGGCCATCGTGATCGATCAGGAGAAACCCTTTCAGATCCGTTTGTTCCGCGTTTTTATTGCGCGGCATCAACCATCCTGTCTGGCGTCGCCTGCTGATGCGCAGCGATAACAACATTATCGACCTTCATTACACTTCACAACAGAACACTCGAAGGGCGCACGAACTACGCTGACTCTAATTGATGGAGCCTCTGAGTTTCGGCATGCAACTAATAGACGATGACCGACCGGAAAATCGATGTTAAGCTTCTCACCGTTTTGTTATTAAGTTTCCTGGAAAAAATGAGTAGAACCCCCTATGCCCGCAAACCCTTTCAAGTTACTAATTCTGGTCGGGGTCTTAATCCTGCTGATACTTGCCTCGGGACAAAGCCGCACCGATGCCCAACTTCCCTTCTACACAGATGATGCGGACACCACAGAAAAGGGGAAATTTCATTTAGAGATTTTCGATGAACATGACCTGTTGCAGGTAGCAGACTATCCGGCAAAAAGACAAAACAACATAAATTCGACGATAAACTATGGCCTGACGTCACGACTGGAGTTCGATCTCAATGCCCCGTTTCTCAACATAACCTATTCTAAAGCCTCCATAATTCCTGATCCTTCTGGATTTGGGGACACCCAGCTCGGCCTTAAGTACAGGTTCCATGACGAGAAAACGTCGTCCGCATTTCCGGCGATGGCAGTGGCCTTTTATGTCGAGTATCCAACCGGCAATAAGCGAAAACAACTTGGTTCCGGAGTTGTCGATTATTATTTATATGGTGTCGCACAGAAAGGCTTTACTGAAAAAACGGTGGGCAGATTGAATGGAGGAATCGTATTCGCCGGCAACACCTCAACCGGTCTCGTCGGAGTCGAAACCACGCGTGGACGGGTCTACACCGGCAACGGATCATTGGTTCGAAGCTTCACGCCAAAGTTAAGCCTGGGCGCCGAACTGTTTGGCGCGTTGACCGCTAATTTCAAGCTCAGTCGAGGCCAGTTGACGGGTCAGATAGGTGGGGCTTATTCCCTGACAAAACAATTATCGCTCGGTTTTGGCATCATTGGCGGGAAATTCGCGGCTAGTCCCAGGCTGGGTGCAATCGTTGGAATCGCTTACGATTTTAAGTGAGCGGTTCAGTGTGATTGATCCGCTTTCCATATCCATCGCCCCAGCCATGATCAAACATGCTTTCCGTTCAACACCTGAATTCTGCCGTTCAACGGCCCAAAATCGCCATTTCGTTGGGACTCGGTTGCGTTCCAGGGGTTACGCCATTAGATTTATTAATAATTACGACGACGTAATCCAGGAGCAGTTGGCAATAAGGAAAGCAATATCATGACTTCGATCAACATCGCGGCACTAATCAACATGCTGGGGTTTGCAACCGGTGCGGTGCTCTATGCGATGCTACTGCTGATGGTCTTCAGGCATCCCGTTCAGCCAAAACTGACTCACGAGAATGCCGGCTCGACCTTTTCCAGTTGGACTGCCAGTGGACTACTCCTGGCAACGGCAGTCCTGGGCTTGTTATGGAATCTTGGGGCTCTTTCCACTTACGGTTTGCAGGGTCTCGGTGTAACGGAATCCTCTTCGTTTCTTTCTGCGGTCTCCTATTCGGCTCTCGGATTTCTTCCGGCAGTCGTGGTTCATTCAGTACTCAAAGGAAACGAGAGAAATGAGGATCGCGGGGTTGGACGTTGGATTACATTCGCAGCCTATTCGCTTAGTGCGACTGCAGGCGCCCTTCACTTCTACTCCGCTTTGGTATTCGGAGACAGTCCATCTCTTGCCGGCTTACGTGTCCTGACAGTTGGTTATTTAATTTTAATCGTTGCCCTATTTCTTACATCTCGTGGCCATCAGGGGTGGCAACGGGCGGTCGGGGCCACTGCTCTCGCGGTCTTCGCAGTGTCGGCTTTACACCTGAGTCATCACCATAATGGCGAGGCGACTTCCTGGGTCCGCGAGTTGACCGGACATCAGGCTTCGTTGCCCCTTGTGCTGGCAATCCTCTATCAGGACTATCGTTTTGCGCTGGCGGATTTATTTCTGAAGCGCGCTCTTTCACTCCTTGCGCTTGTGTCGCTTGCATTTGGACTATACCTGACGATAGCGTCCCCACTTCTGGCGACCGGAGGGGAACGCGGACAGCCAGGACCGCGCGCTGTAGGCGTGCTACTCGCACTATGGGTACTGACAGCTCTTTTGTATCCTTACCTGCATCGGTTCATCGATCGATTTGTCGACAAAGTGGTGCTGCGCCGATCCGACTACGGAGAACTCCGTACAAATTTGGCGCTGTCGCTCTCGTCGTACGAGACTCCTGCACTTGTTCTTGATGAAGTGTGTCGCGTTTTAGGGCCGGCACTTTCAGCCAGCGAAGTTAGTTGGTTGACGACCGATGGCGCCGAATCGCAGAAAGGGGACAAGTCTGAGTCTGTGCTGTTAGGCCAAAGGCCGGTCATATCATACTTATTTGCGAATCATATTGCGGAATTCACAGCAAAGACCGACTCCCGCCTTTCCAAATCGACGTTGAATGAAAATGTAATGTTGTTGGACCGCGCCACCGGTGCAAGCGCGCTGGTATTCGTCCCGACCACCGAACCCCAGTTTTATGCCCTGGTTGTGCGAGCACTTGCCGGTGGAAGACGTCTCTTGTCCGATGACGTCGCCATGCTTGATTCGGTGATCCTGATGGTTGCACGGCGAATAGATACTCTGCGGGTGACACACGAGCGTTGCGAACAGAGTTTAAGAGAGCAGGAGATCAGCAAGCTCGCGACCGAAGCGCAGCTAAAGGCTTTACGGGCGCAAGTTAATCCGCACTTTCTCTTTAATGCTCTGACAACTATTGGTTATCTGATTCAGGCTGCTCCGGAACGCGCAACGGAAACACTAATGAAGCTAACGAGTCTGCTGCGCGGAGTCCTTCGCACGACGGACGATTTCTTTACATTGGGTGAAGAACTAAACCTTATCGCCTCTTATCTTGACATTGAGCACGCGCGATTTGAAGAACGGTTGAGGGTTCACGTGGATGTACCGAATCCTTTGCTTGCCATTCGATTGCCGTCGTTTCTGGTTCAACCACTGGTCGAAAATGCAATCAAGCACGGTATCGCGCCCGCTCGATTTGGCGGCGAAGTCAGTATTTCTGCTCGAATTGAACCTGCGTTAAAGCGCGAAGAACCGAAAACAAGCGAAGTCTTGTGTATCACCGTCGCCGACACGGGTGTTGGGGCGAGCGAAATCGAGCTGGCGCGAGGGCGCAAGCGAGGTGTAGGTCTAAGCAACGTTGAAGAACGACTGCGTTGCTACGGTGGGGATGCGGCTTCGTTGCGAATCACGAGCACGCCAGGCGTCGGCACTGTGGTTTACATTCGAATGCCGGTCTCATCGGCGACTGTGTCACAGCTCAACACTTCCAGGGCATCATTGATTTCGTTCGGAGAAAGGAAAGGCGCTTGAGTCCGAAATTGCGAGTTGTGATAGCCGACGACGAACGCCCCGCACGCTCATTCCTGGCTGCAATGTTACGCGTGTTTGAGGATGTAGAGATTGTCGGTGAAGCCGAAAACGGAACTGAGGCGCTTGAGCTTATTGAACGCGAGCGGCCTGACCTTGCGCTGCTCGACTTGCAGATGCCGGAACTGGATGGTATTGGCGTGGTGCGACTATTGCGTAAAGACAAGATGCCACTTGTTGCGTTCGTAACCGCATATGATGAATACGCAGTACGCGCGTTTGAGCTAAACGCCGTCGATTATCTATTGAAGCCAGTCGACCGCGGGCGCCTTCGCGAGACTTTAAATCGCGCCCAGGAGCGGCTGGACCAATCCGATTTTCGCAACAACGAGGCCACGCACCTGAGCGCGGCCGTCGAAGTTTACGAGGCCTCCACCCGCAGCTATTTGGAACGCATTCCGGTGCGTGATCGCGATGAGATCATAATTGTACCCGCGCGGGAGATTGTCTCAGTTGTCGCCGACGGCGAGCTCCTAAACATCACGACAACACGAAATGATCGTTATTCAATAAACTACCGGCTTAAGGAGCTCGAAGCCCGCCTCGATCCAAATAATTTTGTCCGGCTGTCGCGCGGGACTCTTGCAAACATTGAAATGATCAGGCGCGTTAACCCGTTGCCCGGAGGCACATATGTTGTCACAATGAGTAACGACCAGCAGTTACAAGTCAGCCGCATTCAGTCTCGACTGCTCCGTGACGGACTGCTTCACCTCTAAGTCTCACCTCTGTTGCCCACCGTCGGGTCAGCTGATTAGCAGCGTAACAAGACGTATCTTCTGAGGTACGCTCATTGGTTGTTTCTGACAGCTTATTGTTCCTACACGCCGATTCAGGGAATTCCACCTGTTTCTTTTGTATGCCCTGTATACGCAATCACGCCGTACAACAACACTTCTCAAATTAAGCAAAACACCACGAATTCCGTGCTCAGACCGCGTCGACGCAGGTTCGCACAAAGTCCACTCATCGGCACAATTCTGCACATCGCCGGCCAACTTCGACCACCCATTAAAATTCAATGTCCGGACACGATTCGTTCCAATATATTGCTTCGTCTGTTTCGAATAAATAATAAATTGCTCGATAAGGGAAACATGTTGGAGACAAGTATGCCACTAAATGGAATTTGCGTCCGAACTATCCTCGCGCTGGCGCTGCTTTGTATCTGTTCGGTCGCCGCTGTGGCCCAGGCGCTTAGCGCCGGGACTGTAACGGGTGTCGTCGTCGATCCGAATAATGCCGCCGTGCCCAACGCGAACGTAACCTTAGCCAATGGTGTCACTGGCTATACGCGAACAGTTACAGCCGACTCGGACGGGTCATTCCGCTTCGACAACGTGCCACTGAAAGGATTCTCTGTTGCTTCACAAACCGTGAATGTTCGTTCGTCGGTACCGCTGAACCAGAGAATATCGTTGAGTGTCGGCGGAACATCCGAGTCGGTGACTGTGAGCGGATCAAACGCTGCGGACTTGCTTGAAAATGTTCCTTCTGACCATACCGATGTTGACCAGTCACTGATCAAGCGCCTTCCACTACGTCAACCCGGCACTGGGCTAAGCGAAGTGGTAACGCTGGCGGCTCCAGGGGTGGTCGCCGACTCGAATGGCTTCTTTCACCCGCTTGGAGATCACGCGGAAGACAGTCTCATTCTCGACAACCAGCCGATCTCCGACCAGCAGAGCAAAGCATTTTCCGCTCAGTTTCCTGTAAATGCGATCCAATCGCTGGAGATTGTCACTGGTGCTGCATCCGCTGAATACGGGGACAAGACTAGTCTTGTGATAAATGCAACGACGCGATCCGGGCTTAATCAGAAGAGGCCAACTGGTGAATTCAATTCACTTTACGGTTCATTCGGTACTGTGCATGAAGATGGCGCTCTTGCCTACGGCACGGCGAAGGCAGGAAACTTTATTGCATTTAACTATGAGCGCTCAGGCCGATTTCTCGACTCTCCCGAGTTCTCAGTACTCCACGATCGCGGAACCGCGATAAATCTTTTCGATCGAATCGACTACAGTCCGACGTCGAACGACACCTTTCACCTGAACCTGTTCCTGGCACGTAACCGGTTCCAGACGCCAAACGAATTCGACCAGCAGGCTGCAGGGCAGGACCAACGGGCAGAGGTCCGTTCTATCAATATCGCTCCCGGTTATGTGCACGTCTTCAATCCGTCGACTGTACTGGCGATCAATCCTTATTACCGGCTCGACAATGTCAAATATTTTGCAAGTCCTGATCCTTTTTCTGACCAGCCGATCACTTTCGGCCAGTCAAGGAGGCTGAATAACGTCGGAATCAAGGCGGATTTGTCATACGTCAAGGGTATACATAATGCGAAGTTCGGCGTACAGTTCTCCCATACTTTCCTGACCGAAGGCTTTCAGTTCGGGATTACTGATCCAAATTTCAACGACCCCGAAAACCCGGACTTTTTGTCCGGTCTGTCGGCATTTGACTTGACGCGAGGGGGAACGCCGTTCGTATTTCATGGCCACACCGATGTCAAGCAGGAGGCCGCGTACGCCCAGGACAACCTGTCCCTCGGGAACGCCACGGTGTCACTCGGGTTGCGCTTTGATAACTATAACGGAATCTCCAAAAGCAGGATGCTGCAGCCACGTCTCGGAATCTCTTATCTCGTCAAACAAACGCACACGGTCCTGCGCGGCTCGTACACACGGAATTTCGAGACCCCGTACAACGAGAACCTAATCCTTTCCAGCGCT
>WNFR01001970.1_pt1 | contig 29107 bp, 15 predicted proteins | sample 5400221 | NCBI WGS metagenome assembly WNFR01 (sample SAMN13153357, study PRJNA577476) | soil metagenome | isolation source: 40 cm soil under Madrone tree | place: USA:California | collected 2016-06-14
ACAGCGTGTTTCTGGCGCACATTCACGCGCCGGCCGACACCGGTCAGACGAACGGCGTGGTGCTGAACCTGTGGCTGGGCTCGAATCCGGCCAAAGGTCTAGCGTTCACCGGCACGCTCGCTCAAGGGGTGGGTGGGGATCTCGGCGCGCCGGCCGGCATGACGCTCGATTCCCTACTCGTGTTGATGCGCAACGGGAATGCCTACGTGAACGTGCACACCCGCGCTCACCCGGCCGGAGAGATCCGCGGTCAACTCGTGAAGCAGTAGGGTATCAAGACCATTCATATCCCGGAGGAGAGTCTCATGGCTCCAGTTCGTTCAATTCGATTGGCGGGCGTCGGCGCGGCGCTGCTCGCGGCTGCTTGTGGTGGGGGCGGTGGTGGCGGCGGCATGGGGCCGTGCACGCCGAGCGCGGCGACTCAGCTCGTGAAGACGACCGGGGACCCCGGCTCATGGTACTTCAACAATCCGCTCCCGGCGGCCCTGAGCGTCACGGCCCGGGACGCGAGCGGCTGTCCGGTGCCGGGCGTCGCGGTCAACTGGGCGGTCGCGTCGGGCGATGGCGCGGTTTCGCCGGCCCAGAGTACCACGAGCGCGAGCGGTGTGGCGACCACCGCGGATAGTCTCGGCTCGGCCCCGCAGCAGACGGTCACCGCGACGTTTACCGGCCTCGCAACGCCCGTGACGTTCACCGCGAGCGCGGGCACGCCACCGGCGACCGCCGGCGTGACGGTGAGCAACAACAACTTCAACCCTGACAACGCCGTCATCAAGACGGGCGGCACTGTGACGTGGACCTGGGCTGCCGGAGCAGTCGCTCACAATGTGACGTTCACGAGCGGGCCGACGCCCCTCCCGGCGAACTCCGCGACTCAGAGCATGGGCAATCATGCGGCCACCATCACGAACGTCGGCAGGTACAGCTACCATTGCACCATTCACGCCGGAATGAATGGGACGGTGACGGTCGTGCATTGAGATACGGGCGCGGGAGGCGGGGTGCTTGCGGACCCGCTTCCCGGCGTCATTCTTACAGCCATGACGACGAAGCGCGTGATCACCCTGCTCGCGGGCGTGTCGGCGTGGGCCTGCGGCGGAGACAGCACCCAGCCGCCTGGCCCGCCGCTCGACCTCATGAAAAGTGGCGGAGACGCACAGAACTGGTACTTCAGCAACCGGCTCCCGACGCCGTTAAGCGTGACGGCAGTAGACGCGAGCAGCCGGCCGGTCCCCGGCGTCGTAGTGACGTGGGCCGTAACGTCGAGCGCTGGCAGTGGCGCGGTAAATCCTCAGCAGAGCACTACCGACGCGGGCGGGGTCGCGACGACTACCGATTCTCTCGGGTCCTCGACGATCCAGACGGTCAGCGCGAGCTTCCCCGGCAACCAATCCGCGGTCACGTTCACCGAGATTGCATCCGCGCCGCCAACATCTGGTGCGGTGGACGTGAGAGACAACAATTTCAATCTGCCGGATATCGTCGTCCAAACGGGTAGCGCTGTGGTGTGGACCAGGACGGGCGCGAACCACCATAACGTCACGTTCGTCAGCGGCCCTACGATTCTGGCCAAGATCTTCGAGGCAGACCTTGAGACCGGGACGGCTGCCAGCCGCACGCGCACCTTCGCGGTCGTCGGGACGTACAACTACTCCTGCACCAACCATCCCCCCAACATGAACGGGACGGTCACTGTGGTGCACTGAAGTCCTCACCCCTTTGATCCCCTCTCCCTTCGGGAGAGGGGAAACTCAGTCGGACCATCGTTCCCCCTCTCCCAGAGGGAGAGGGGGACAGGGGGTGAGGACTCGGAGGGCGGATCAGGGGGCGAAGACTAGACGACCACTCTCCCAATCGGCAGTTTCCTGATCCGCTTCCCGGTCGCTGCGAAGATTGCGTTACATACCGCGGGCGCGATCGGCGGCACGCCCGGCTCGCCCGCGCCGCCCTGGGGATCGTTGCTCGGCACGATGTAGACCTCGACCGCCGGTGCCTCGGGCATCCGGACCACGGGGTAGGTGTCGAAGTTTCCCTGTACCACGCGGCCCTTGTCGATGGTGATCTCCCCGTACAGCGCGGCGCTCAGTCCGAACACGATGCCGCCCTGCATCTGCGCCTCGACCTGACCGGTATTCACCGCCTGGCCGCAATCCACGGCGCAGACCACCCGAGGCACCCGCACCGTGCCGTCTGAGTCCACCGCCACCTCGGCCACTTCGACGCACACCGTCGGTCCCCATTCCGCCACCGCAATGCCGCGACTCCGGCCTGCCGGCAGCGGCGTGCCCCACCCGGCCTTCTCGGCCGCGAGCTCGAGCGTTCGCCGGTGGCGCGGTTTGTCACGCAGCAGCTCGCGCCGCAGCTCGAACGGGTCGCGGCCGGCGGCGGCCGCGATCTCGTCGAGGAAACACTCGGTCACGAAGCCGTTGTGCGACACGCCGACGGACCGCCAGGGGCCGAGTGGGACCGTCGGGAGCGTGAGGGTGTGCTGGTCGACCAGCACGTTGGGAATGGCGTAGGGAAGGTCGACGGCGCCGTCGATCAGGCTGTCGTCGATCCCCTTCGCGAGCGGTCCGAACTTGAGCCGCAGCGGCGTGCCCGCGATGCGGTGCGTCCATGCGACCAGCCGGCCCGCGGCATCGAGCCCCGCGCTGAACCGGTTGTAGCTCGTGGGACGGTAGAACCCGTTGCGCATGTCGTCTTCGCGCGTCCAAATCACCTTGACGGGCGCGCCCGCCGCCTTGGAGACGCGGACCGCCTCGGACACGAAGTCCGGCTCGAGCCGTCGCCCGAATCCACCTCCCGAGAGCGTCGTGTGGATCCGGACCTTGTCCTTCGGCAGGCCGCTCACCTCGGCGGCCACGCGCTGCGCGTCGCCCTGATTCTGGGTCGGGGCCCACACGTCGCACCCATCCGGCCGAGTGTGCGCCGTGCAGTTCATCGGCTCCAGGGTGGCATGGTGCAGCAGCGGCACCTCGTACGCGGCCTCGATTCGTTTCGCCGCGCCGCCGAGGGCCGCGGTCGCATCGCCGATGGTTTGCGCCACGATGCCAGGCCGATCGGCCAGGGCGAGCAGTTGTGCGCGGATGCTCGCCGAATCCAGTGCGCCCCCGTCTCCCTCGTCCCACTCGATCTCGAGTGCGCGCCGTGCCTGAAGGGCCTGCCAGTAGCTATCCGCGACCACCGCCACGCCGGCCGCGCATCCCGCCGCCCAGGCGCCGCCGACCCCGATCCAGGAGCTGGGCTCGAGCGCCACCACGTGGCGCACGCCGGGCATCGCCTTCGCGCGGTCGGCGTTGAAACGCTTCACCCGCCCGCCCAGCACGGGAGACCGCTCAATCGACGCGACCAGCATGCCGGGCACCTTCACGTCGATGCCAAACTGTGCGCTCCCATCCACTTTGCTCGGCGTGTCGAGCCGCGTCACACGCGTGCCGACCAGGCGGAAGTCCTTGGCATCTTTGAGCGGCGCGTCGGTCGGTACCGGAAGTGCGGCGGCTCGCGCAGCGAGCGAGCCGTAGGTGAGGCGTCGACCGCTCGGGACGTGGATCACCGCACCCTTGTCGGCGCGGCACGTGGACCGGTCGACCTTCCAGGCTTCGGCGGCGGCCGTGACGAGCATGGCCCGGGCGGCGGCGCCCGCCTTGCGCAGCGGCTCCCACGAGCTGCGGATCGCATTGCTGCCGCCGGTGCGCATGATACGCGACCATCCCGCGGGATTCTCCGGCATGGGGCCGAGCCGGATGCTGGACCAGTCGGCGTCGAGCTCTTCAGCGAGGATGATGGCGAGCCCAGTCTGGGCGCCCTGGCCCATCTCGGACCGATCGAGCGTGAGCGTGACGATCCCGTCGCTGCCGACGCGCAGCCAGGCGTTGGGCGCAAACGGGGTGGCAGGGTGGGTTTGGGCCCCGACAGCGCGAACAGGGAGATAGAAAGAGACAACGAGCCCCGTGCTGGTTTGCACGAACTCACGGCGGGTGATCTGAGAGGTCATGGTGTCCTCCGCGTGATCCTCACCCCTTTGATCCCCTCTCCCTTCGGGAGAGGGGAAACTCAGCGCGACCGTCGTTCCCCCTCTCCCGGAGGGAGAGGGGGACAGGGGGTGAGGACCCAAAGAGCCAGGTCAGGGGGTGAGTCTAGGCAATTCTTCCTATCGGCAGCTTCCTGATCCTCTTGCCGGTCAGCGCGAATAGTGCGTTGCACACGGCCGGCGCGATCGGCGGCGTGCCCGGCTCGCCCACGCCGCCCTGTGCGTCGCTGCTGGGCACGATGTGGACTTCTACCACCGGCATCTCCGCCAAGCGCAGCATCCGGTAGTCGTGGAAGTTGCTCTGCTGTACGCGGCCCTTGTCGATCGTTATCTCGCCCCACAACGCGGCGGTCAGTCCATACACGATGGCGCTCTGCATCTGGGCTTCGACAATATCGGGGTTCACGACCGGTCCGCAGTCCACCGCGCAGACCACCCGGTGCACGCGAGGGGCTCCGTCGGACCCCACCGAGACCTCGGCCACCTCGGCCACGTAGGAATCGAACGCCTTGTACACGGCGATCCCGCGGGAGCGACCCGCCGGAAGCGGCGTGCCCCAACCGGCCTTGCTCGCGGCGAGGTTCAACGCACCGAGATGCCGCGGCGCCTTCCCGAGCAGGTCTCGTCGGTACTCGTACGGATCCTTCTTGGCCGCGTGGGCCAGCTCGTCGATGAAGCTTTCGACCACGAACGCGTTGTACGAATTGTTCACCGAGCGCCAGAAGCCGACCGGGATGCCCGTGTCGGTAAGGACATAGTCGACGTGGACGTTGGGAACCGCGTAGGGCATGCCGACACCCCCCTCCACCGCTTCTTCGTCGAGCCCGTTCTTTACGGTGTCGGGAAACACCCGGGCCATGATGGACGGCGCCACGACGCGGTGCGCCCATGCCACCGGTTGGCCGCTCGCGTCGAGACCTGCTTGCAACCGGTGGTAACAGGCGGGGCGGTATTGCGCGTTGCGCGTGTCGTCTTCGCGGGACCAGATCACCTTCACGGGGACGCCGGTGGCCTTGGAGGCCTCGAGCGCTTCCTTAATGAAGTCGAGCTCGAAGCGCCGGCCGAAGCCGCCGCCCAGATAGGTCGTGTGCACTTTGACCTTCTCGGGCGGGACGCCGCCGATGCCGGCGCCGAGTCCTTGCGCCCCGGTCTGGAACTGGGTGGGGGCCCAGATGTCCACGCCGTCGGCGCGCACGTGGGCGGTGCAATTCATCGGCTCCATGGTCGCATGGGCGAGGAACGGCAGCTCGTAGGCGGCGTCGAGCTTGGCCGCGGCGCCGGGGAGCGCGGCTTGGGCGTCGCCGTCGTGGCGCGCCACCGCGCCGGCCTGCTCGGCTCTCTGGCCGAACAGCTGCGAGATGGTCGCGCTCGACGCGCTGGCGGTCGGGCCCTCGTCCCAGGTGACGGTGAGCGCGTCGCGTCCCTTCTTGGCCGACCAGTAGCCGTCGGCCACGACGGCGACGCCCGACGAGATCTGCACCACTTGTTTGACGCCCGGCACCGCCTTCGCCTTGGCGGCGTCGAAGCTCTGCACCTTGCCGCCGAACACCGGCGAGCGCGCCACTACCGCGACCAGCAGGCCCGGGGCCTTCACGTCGATCCCGAACACCGCGCTCCCGTCCACCTTGGCCGGGGAATCGAGCCGCTTCACCCGGGTACCGAGGATCTTCCAGTCCTTCGGATCCTTGAGCGGCACATCGTGGGGCAGGGGGACGGTGGCCGCTTTGGCGGCGAGGGTCCCGAAGCTGAGACGCCGGTTGCTGGGCGTGTGGATCACCGCGCCTTGTTCCGCGCGACATGCGGCTTTGTCGACCCCCCAGCTTTCGGCGGCGGCGCTCACGAGCATCTCGCGCGCCGCCGCGCCCGCCTTGCGAAGCGGAGTGAACGCGGCGCGTACGCTGGTGCTGCCGCCGGTTCCCTGCATGCCGAACATCGGGTTGATGTACGCCTTGTCGGCGGGGGCGGACTCGATGCGGATCTTCGACCAATCGGCTTCGAGCTCTTCCGCCAGCAACATCGGCAGCGACGTGGTCACGCCCTGGCCCATCTCGGAGCGGTCCACCACGACGACCACGCTTTCGTCGGCGCCGATGCGGAGCCACGCGTTCGGGGCAAAGGGGGCCGCGGCGGCGCGCGCGCCGTTCCGCCCGCCGGCGGGGAGATGGAAACCGATGACGAAGCCGGCGCCGGCGACGCCCGCGGCCTCGAGGAACTCACGGCGATTGATCTGCGCGGCGCTCATGTCACGCTCCCTGCGCGGCGCGATGGATGGCGGCGCGGATGCGCTGGTAGGTGCCGCAGCGACAGATGTTGGTCATGGTCGCGTCGATATCGGCGTCCGAGGGATGCGGATTCTTCGCGAGTAGGGCCGCGGCGGCCATGATCTGTCCCGACTGGCAGTAGCCGCACTGCGGCACGTCCTCCGCGATCCAGGCGCGCTGCACCGCGTGCGCGCGGTTCTTGGACAGGCCTTCGATGGTGGTCACCCGCTTGCCGGCGACGGCCGACACGGGCAGCACGCAGGTGCGGGTCGCGACGCCGTCCAGGTGGACGGTGCAGGCGCCGCACTGGGCGATGCCGCAACCGAACTTGGTGCCGGTGAGTCCGAGCGTGTCACGCAGCACCCACAGGAGCGGGGTGTCGGGAGTGACGTTGACCGTTTCGCGCTTGCCGTTGACGGTGAAGCTGATCGGGGGCATGACGGGGCATCCTCGCGGAAGATGGAAAAAACGTGTACGGGCGGACGCACGGATGGAAGGGGGGCCGTGTGCCGATGCGGCCTGGAACGGGCCCCTTCATCTTAAGGGGCGCGCGACTGGGGCCCCTGGGGGTCTGTCCATCCGGCCCAAACGCCTGTCCCGGCACCTCTTGACGACTTCCGGAACGGGGTCCATATCTAGCCCCGTAGCCGTTTCATGGACGTGTTGGTGCGGCGGTAGTCCACTCCCCACCCTCATTCAGAGGGCATTCGTATGGCACTGGTCCGTCGGCTCGTTCTCGCGTTGGTCGCTGGTCTCGTTTGGGCGGTTCCACTGGGCGCGCAGGAAGCGACAGGCGCCATCACGGGGAAGGTGGTGGACGCCTCGACGCAACAGCCACTCGCCAACGTCGAAGTGGCGATCACAGGAACTCCGCACCGCGAGCTCAGCCGCAGCGACGGCAGCTTTGCGCTGAATGGTGTTGCGGCGGGGAGCTACCGTCTGCGCGCGAGCCGAATCGGGTACGGGTCGCAGATCCAGGAAATCACGGTCACCGCCGCCGGAACCACGACGGCAAACATCAGCCTCGCGCCGGCGGCCGCGATCCTCGAGCCGGTCGTCGTGACCGGGTACGGCACCCAGCGACGCGAGGCCATCACCGGCTCGGTCTCGACGGTCAGCGCCGCCGCGGCGAACGTCGGCGTGGTGACCAACGTCGACCAGATGATTCAGGCTCGGGCGGCCGGTGTCGAGGTCACCCGAAATAATGGCGAGCCGGGCGCCGGCACGCAGATCCTGATCCGCGGTGGCAGCTCGATCAGCAACAGCAACGAGCCGCTGTACGTAATCGACGGAGTGCCGATCTATAACCAGCCCACTGAGCCGCCGGGCTTTGCGGCCGCCGGCACGCCACCGCTGCCGCGCAACCCGTTGAACCTGCTCAATCCCTCGGACATCGCGTCCATCACGATCCTGAAGGATGCGTCGGCCACCGCGATCTACGGCAGCCGCGCCGCGAACGGCGTGATCCTGGTGGAGACCAAGAAGGGCGCGGCGGCGGGCGGGCCAAGCATCGCGTACGACACCTACGTGGCGGCGGCGTCTCCCGCCGGCTACCTGGACTTGGTGACCGCGGATCAATACCGGACGTTCGTGGGGCAGCAGGTGCCAATTTTCATAGCGGATACGGTCGCCTGCCCACACCCGGGCGGCACGATAGACGCCAACTGCTTCAATGCGGCCCGGGGGCTCGACCCGAAAATCCAAGCCCAGCTGGGCACCGCGAATACCGACTGGTACCGCGCCGTCACGCGCACCTCCGTCACGCACAATCACGACCTGTCGTTCTCCGGCGGGAGCGAAGACACGCGCTATCGCGCGTCGCTCAACTACATGAACCAGCAAGGGGTGACGCTCGCGAACGGCCTCGAGCGGATTCAGGGGCGCTTGAGCGCGACGCACAAGGCGCTGGATAACCGGATGCGCCTGGGCGTGAACGTGACGACGTCGCGCGTGAACGACCGGTATATCCTGTTCGAGAACCGGGCAGGCTTCGAGGGCGGCGTGTTCCAGAACGCCGCCAACTTGAATCCGACGCAGCCGGTCATGGCGAACGATACGACCTATTATGAGCCGGGGGGCAACTCGTTGCGCAACCCGGTGGCGCTGGCGAACCAGATTACCGACCACGGGCAGACCACCCGCACCCTGGCCAACGGGACGGCCGAAATCGACCTCGTGCCGGGTTTGACGGGTCAGGTGACGGTCGGGTTGGACTACTCCGCCGGCGGACGCCAGATCTATTTCCCCATCGCGAATCCGCTCGGCAGGACGTTGGGGAACGGGCTCGCGCGGGTGTACAGTCAGGACAACAATACGAAGACGGTGCAGACCCTGCTGACCTATCGGAAGCAGGTGGGCGAGAACCACAGCTTCGATGTGGTGGGCGGATACGAGTACAGCAAGTTCACCAAGACCGTGGCCATGGGCCAGGGGATCGGGTTCGTCACCGACGCTCTGCTGTACAACAGCCTGAACGCCGCCGCAACCTTGCAGGATTCCTCGGACGGGAACGAGAGTCGGCTCGTCTCCTTCCTCTCCAGGGCCAACTACGGCTACAAGGATAAGTTCTTCGTCACCGGCGTGCTGCGTTACGACGGATCGTCCAAGTTCGCCGAGGGGCACAAGTGGGCGCTGTTCCCTGGGCTGTCGGCGTCGTGGCATTTGACCCAAGAGGGGTTCCTGCGCGGCGGGCCGTTCTCGGACCTGCGAGTGCGCGTCGGCTGGGGGCGTCAAGGCAATCCGGGCATCAAGCCCTATCAGTCGTTGCGCACCCTGGTAGGGGGCACCGGCGCGGCGTATCCATTTAGCGACGTGTTGCAGGCGGGTGTCATCCCGAACAGCGTCGGCAACCCGAACCTCAAGTGGGAGCAAACAACGCAGTACAACGGCGCCATCGACTTCGGCCTGATGGACAACCGGCTCGCGGGGAGCGTCGAGTACTACGTCAAGAACACTTCCGACCTGCTGCTCGACGTGCCCGTGCCCCAGCCGCAGCCCTCGTCCACCCGGCTCGAGAACGTCGGGAAGTTGCGCAACCGCGGGGTGGAGGCCACGTTCGATGCCCTGCTCGTGGCGCGGCCGGGCCTCACCTGGCGGTCCGGGCTGGTGTTCGCGCTCGAGCGCAACAAGGTGCTCGATCTTGGCCCTCACCAGTTTCTCCGGTCGGGGATCGTGAGCGGCCAGGGCCAGTCTGACCAGTGGTCTCAGCGCATCATGCCGGGGTCTCCGCTCGGTACGTTCTACGGACCCGTCTTCGTAGGTGTCGACCCGACGACCGGGTTCCAGGTGTTCGCCTGCACGGCGGCCACGGCGGGGTGCGTCAACGGTCGGACGACGAACCGGGGAGGGCCGGACGCCGCCGATTACCAGATCATCGGCAACGCCAACCCGGACTTCACGATCGGGTTCCACAACCAGGTGAACTGGGGCAAGTTCGACATCAGCTTCCTGCTGCGGGCATCGGTGGGCCAGGACGTGTTCAACAACACCGCCCTCGTCTGGTCCACGAAGAGCAACGCGCTGCAGGTCAAGAACTTCCTGGCGCCCGCCCTGACCGACGGCACCGATCTGCACGAGCCGGCCATCTTTTCGTCCCGCTGGGTCGAGCGTGCGTCGTTCCTCCGGCTCCAGAATATCACGGTGGAGTACGCGCTCGACTTGCCGCTGCTGACTCGCTCAGCCCGGAGCGCTCGACTCTACGTCTCGGCCGACAACCTGTTTGTGATCACGGGCTATTCGGGGCTCGACCCCGAGGTGTCGAGCTTGAACGCGTCCGACGCGACCGACGTAGGCCTGGCGGCTCGCGGCATCGATTATCTCTCCTATCCCCGGCCCCGCACCATTACGGGGGGCCTCCGTGTCGCGTTCTAAGGAGCTCTGATCCATGAAGCGACTCTTCGTGACGACATCGATCGGCGCCCTGGGGCTGTTCACGCTCCTTCTCATGCCGCTGCAGGGATGCACGGATTTGAGCGAGACGCCCATCAGTTCCATCACCCCGAGCAACTTCTTCCACACCGAGGGGGAAGTGCTCGCCGCGCTCGCCGGCGTGTACGCCGGACTGCGGAACACGGCCAGTGAGGGCGAGTATTGGGGCCTTTCCGAGGTGAGCAGCGACGAGATGGTCGTGCCCACCCGCGGCTCGGACTGGTACGACAACGGCACCTGGCTCGAGACCCATCGCCAGACTTGGTCGGCCAACAGCCCGGCGACGCTCAGCTTCGTGAACAACGTCTGGAACACGGCTTACGCCGGCATCGCGCGGTCCAACGTGCTGCTCGAGGCCCTTCAGGTCACGACCGTTCCGAATCAAGCCGCGATCGAGGGCGAGGCGAGGTTCCTGCGCGCCTTCTACTACTATCTGCTGCTGGACACGTTCGGCGGGGTGCCGATCGCCACGACGACGGAGCTCAAGGCACGCGCGCGCGCGACCCGCGACTCGACGTTCCGGTTCATCGAGTCGGAGCTGCTGGCGATCCGCCCGAACATGCCGAAGCAGTGGGGGGACACGACCTTGCTGGGGACGAAAGTCGGCCGCGTCACCAAGGGGGCCGTCAACGCGCTTCTGGCCAACATGTACCTGAACGCTCGGGTCTACAAGAACGAGGCTGCCGGAGCGGGCATCAACGCCACGGGCTACAACACGTGCGTGGGCATAATGGTCAGCGGGGGCACGGATGCGTGCCAGGCCGCCATCAACGTCGCCGACAGCATCATCAACTCAGGGGTGTATCAGCTGGCCCCCGTGTTCTCGGATAACTTCAACGCCGACAACGCCACCTCGCCCGAGAACATCTTTGTGATCAAGTTTGCGGACGCGGATGGTCTGGGGTTCAACATGGTGATGCGGACACTGCACTATAATCAGTTTAATCCGTCGCCTTGGAACGGTTTTGCGACCCTGGCGCAGACGTACAACGCGTTCGATTCACTCGATCAGCGTCGGAAGATGTTCCTCGTGGGACCGCAAGTGAACGTCGAGAACGGCAAGCCGACGACAGACCGGAAGGGCAACCCGCTGGTGTTCACCACGACCATCGCCAACGTCACGTCGGCGACCGAAGGCGAGGGCGCGCGCATCTACAAGTGGCCCGCCGACCCGAAGCACGTGCAGCAGAACAACGGCAACGACTTCGCCTGGTTCCGGTTGGCCGAGATCTATCTCATCAAGGCCGAAGCCGAGCTTGCCGGGGGAACGGGCACCTCGACTCCCCTGGCGCTGTTGCGGCTGGTGCGGGCGCGCGCGTTCACCGGCGCGGACACGCTCAGCGCCGTGACCACGGACGTGATCCTGCGCGAGCGCCTGTTCGAGCTCAACAGTGAAGGAAAGCGGCGCCAGGATCTGATCCGGCACGGCAAGTACACTGCCTGCTGGCAATTCAAGGAAACGTATTGCCCGGCCGCCGACAAAATCGTGCTGATGCCGATTCCGCAGACGCAGATCGACGCCAATGCGCTGATCACGCAGAACCCTGGGTACTGATTGACGGGGGCGGTCACCGATCGTAGCAGGAGTGTAGGGGCGCAGCATGCTGCGCCCCTACATCGTTTTATTCCCCTGCTGTGCCTGCTCGCCGGCTGCTCGGCTGCCTCCAAGCGGGCGCTGCCTCCCGCCAGCGGCCGGCTGTTCACCCTCCTGCCGTCGAGCTACACCGGGGTCCGCTTCGAGAATCGCCTCACCGACACCCGCGAGCTCAACGTATTCAGGTACCGCAACTACTACAACGGCGGCGGCGTCGCCATCGGCGATCTGACGGGCGATGGGCTACCGGAGATCGTGCTGACGTCGAATCAGGGCGGCACGCGGATCTATCTCAACGAGGGGAAGTTCCGCTTCCGCGACGTGACCGAGCAAGCCGGCCTGCACAGCAAGGGATGGACCACGGGCGTCACCCTGGCAGACGTGAACGGCGACGGGCGGCTCGACATTTACGTCTGCCACGCGGGGCTCGGCGACAGCCGGCTCCGGGCCAACGAGCTCTACATCAACCAGGGGCTAAACGCGCAGGGCATCCCGACCTTCGTCGAGCAGGCGGCCGCCTACGGCGTCGCGGATTCGGGCTATTCGACCCAGGCCGCGTTCCTCGACTACGATCGCGACGGCGACCTCGATTTGTTCGTCATCAACAACTCGCCGCGGCCGGTGGCGAGCTTCCCGCTCACGAACACCCGCAACGAGCGCGACCCGCTCAGCGGCGCGAAACTGTATCGCAACGACGGCGGGCACTTCGTGGACGTGAGCGCGGCGGCCGGTATTTACGGGAGCGAGATCGGTCTCGGCCTGGGCGTGGGTGTGAGCGACGTGAACCGCGACGGCTGGCCCGACATCTATGTGGCGAACGACTTCTTCGAGCGTGACTACCTCTACATCAACAAGGGCGACGGCACCTTTGCGGAGCGACTCGAGCAGGAGATGCCCTACATCAGCCTGTCGTCGATGGGCCTCGACATCGCGGACGTCAACAACGACGGCTGGCCCGATATCTACGTGGCGGACATGCTGCCGGACGACGAGCGTCGCCTCAAGACCACGACTTCGTTCGAGAGGTGGCACCGCCTCGAGAGCGAGCTGCGCAACGACTTCTACTATCAGTTCACGCGCAACATGCTCCACCTCAACAACGGCGACGGCACGTTCTCGGACATCGGCCAGATGGCCGGCGTGGCGCGGACGGACTGGAGCTGGAGCCCGTTGATCGCGGATCTCGATCTGGACGGCTACAAGGACATCTACGTGACGAACGGGCTCGCCAAGGATGTCACCTCCCAGGACTACATCGCGTTCCTGGCGAACCGGGAGACCATGGTCCAGGCGACGAGCGGCGGCCGGGTGGACTTTGGGCGGCTGATCGACGCGATGACCTCGACCAAACTGCCGAACTACGCCTTCCACAACCACGGCGACCTGACGTTCTCGAATGAGAGCGCCGCCTGGGGCTTGGACACGCCGACCTTCTCGAGCGGCGCGGCCTACGGCGACCTGGACGGCGACGGCGCGCTCGACCTGGTCGTGAACAACGTGAACCAGGAGGCGTTCGTCTACCGCAACAACGCTCGGTCGCTCACCCAGAACCGCTACCTGCAGGTGCAGCTCGACGGATCGGGCGGGAATCGCTTCGGCGTGGGCGCCAAAGTGACGCTGTGGAGCGACGGACGGGAGCAATACCAGGAAGAGGAGCCCACGCGCGGCTTTCAGTCGAGCGTCGACTATGTCCTGACGTTCGGGGTGGGACCGCGCGACACGCTCGACTCTGTGAAGGTCGAGTGGCCGGACCGGGAGGGCCGCGTGTCGGTCCTGACCCACGTCCCGACGAATCAGCGGCTCAGCGTGCGGCAGTCCGAGGCCGTGGTGCCCCGAGCCGTCACCCCCAAGCCCCTAACCCCTCTTTTCACCGACGTCACGGACCAGGTCGCACTCCCGTATGTGCACCGCGAGAACGAGTTCGTGGACTTCGACCGCGAGCCGCTGATCCCGAAGCTGCTCTCGACCGAAGGACCGATGATGGCGGTGGCCGATGTGAACGGCGACGGATTGGACGACCTGTTCATCGGGGGCGCCAAGGGTCAGGCCGGGAAGCTGCTGATCCAGCAGCCCGACGGCAGGTTCGTGAGCACCAACGAGCGGCTATTCGACGCCGACGCGGGATCGGAAGACATTGGCGCCGTGTTCTTCGACGCGGACGGCGATGGGCACCCCGACCTGTACGTCGTGAGCGGCGGCAGCGAGTTCTCGGAGATGGCGCCCGCGCTCCAGGACCGGCTGTACCTGAACGACGGGCGGGGCAACTTCCGCAAGGCGGTCGGGAGCCTGCCGGAGGAAGCCGTGAGCGGCTCGCGCGTCGTGGCGGCCGACTACGACGGCGACGGCGACATCGATCTCTTCGTGGGCGGGCGGGTCGTGCCGTGGCACTACGGCGCGGATCCGCGGAGCATGCTGTTGCGGAACGACGGCCACGGCCACTTCACCGACGTGACCAAACGGCTCGCGCCCGAGCTCGAGCACGTCGGCATGGTGACGGACGCCGTGTGGCGGGACGTGGACGGCGACGGACGCCTGGATCTGGTGGTCGTGGGCGAGTGGATGCCGATCACCGTCTTTCACAACGCGGGCGGCGGGAAGCTCGTCCGCGTGAAGACGCCGGGGTTGGAGCACAGCGAGGGATGGTGGAATCGGATCGTGGCGGGTGATTTCACCGGTCACGGGCGCGTTGACTTCATCGTCGGCAACCTCGGTCTGAACACCCGATTCCAGGCCTCAGAGACCGAGCCGATGACGATGTACGTGAAGGACTTCGACGGGAGCGGCGTGTCTAAGCAGATCCTGTCGGTTTACAATCACGGGACAAGCTATCCGATCGCGCTGCGGGACGAGCTGATCAAGGCACTTCCGTACTGAGGACCCGCTTCCCCCGCTACGCCGACTACGCGGGCAAGACCGTCACCGACATCTTCTCGCCCGCGGAGCTGGCCGGCGCGACCCTGAAGCAGGCGCACACGTTCGCGACGGCGCTGGCGCGGAACAACGGAGACGGGTCGTTCACGCTCGTGCCGCTCCCGCGCGAGGCGCAGATTGCCCCGGTGTACGGGATCCTGGCGAGCGACGTCGACGGCGACGGGAAGACCGATCTGCTGCTGGCCGGAAACTTCGATGGCGTGCAGCCCGAGATCGGGCGGATGAGCGCGAGCTACGGCCTGTTGCTGCGCGGCGAGGGAACGGGCAGATTCACGCCACTCGGGACGACGCTGAGCGGGTTTGCCGTCCCCGGGCAGGCGCGCGATATCCAGCGGGTCCGGACCCGTCGCGGCGACCTCTACGTCGTGACCCGAAACAACGACCGCCCGCTGGCGTTCCGCTCCCTACGGGCGCGGACGCCGCTAGCGGCCCGGCCGCTTGGTCCTGATGACGATGACGCCGTTGGCGCCGCGCACGCCGTACAGCGCCGTTTCGGAGGGTTGCGTCAACACCTGGATCGACTCGATGTCGTACGGATTGACGCCCCTGAGGGCCCCGCCGTGGGCGGGTGGCAGGGGCACGTCGTCGATCACATACAGCGGCTCGTTGCTCGCCATGAACGAGCCGACGCCGTGGATGCGAACGGAGATGCCGCCGTCGCTCGTCCGAGTGACGATCACGCCCGGAAAGCGGGTCATCAGCACTTCCTCGATCGGCCGGCCGGGCGCGCGATCCAGCTCTTCCGCCGTGACTACTGAGCCGGGAGGCGCGGTCGCCGGCGTGACACCTTGGGCTCTAGGCTCGCCGTTGGCGTTCCGGTGCGAGCAAGCGGCCACGCAGCCGAGCAGCAACCCGAGGAGACGCCGGGGGAGAGGTGAGCACATGGGGGGACCTCCTGTGAGTCATGGATGATCCGGCCGCTTGGTCTTGATGACGATGACGCCGTTGGAGCCGCGCATGCCGTAGAGCGCCGTCTCGGCCGGCTCCTTGAGCACCTCGATCGATTCGATATCGTTGAGATTGACCCCGGTAAGGTATCCGTTGGGGCCCGGATCGATCACCACCCCGTCGAGCACGTACAATGGCGTGTTGCCGCCATGGATGGACGAGCCGCCACGGATGCGCACCGCGAACCCGCCGTCGGACGTCCGCGTCACGTCCACGCCGGGGAAGCGGCCCATCAGCACCTGCTCGACCGACTGCCCGGGCGCCTTAGCGAGGTCCTCCGACGTTACCACCGCGTTGGGAGACGCGGTCGGCTGGCTCGGTGGGGGCGCACCAGTGGTGGATGCGCTCCGATGGTGGCAGGCGGAGCTCACGCCGACGAGGACTGGCAGCAGGGCGCGCAGCGAGAACGAGGTCATTGGTGTCCTCCCAGGGCACGCTACGTTGCAATATACGTCGTGGAGTGGCGCACGGCTAACTCTTGATCGGTGAACTCGACATGTCCAAGTGGATGCGGTACCCGACTCTCCTGCTCGCGCTGTCCGTCACTACCAGGCTGGGAGCGGCCCAAGACCGGGCCCGCGTGACATCCCCGGACGGCCGGAACGCGGTCACCGTCGAGGTTCGCGGCGGCGCCCTCTCCTACAGCGTCGACCGCGATGGTCGAGCGGTGCTCCTGCCCTCGCGACTCGGCTTCGCGTTCCAGGGGGCCCCGCCGCTGCGCGACAGCCTGCGGATGGTCGATACCAGCCGCAGCACGGCAGACGAGACGTGGACGCAACCCTGGGGCGAGGTGGCCCGGGTGCGCGATCATCATAACGAGCTGCGGGTCTCAGTCGCCGAAGTCGCGGCGCCGGGCAGACAGCTCGTGGTGGTGTTCCGGGTCTTCAACGACGGGATCGGCTTCCGCTACGAGCTTCCGGCGCAGCCCGGGCTCGGCGAGTTCGCCATCACCGACGAGCTCACGGAGTTCGCGCTGGCCGACGACGCCCGCGCCTGGTGGATTCCGTCGAACCGTCCGCGCCTCGACCGCTCTGAGATGCTGTTCTCGTCCTCCCCGGTGAGCGTGCTCGACAGCGTGCAGACACCGCTCACGATGGAGACGCGGGACGGCCGTACGTTCATCGTGATTCACGAGGCGAACCTCGTCGATTACGCGCGGATGTTCCTGACCGGGCCGCGCATGCAGTCTCGCACGCTGCGCGCGGCGCTGGCGCCCTATGCCGACGGGATCAAGGTCCGCGGGCGCACGCCGTTCGTGACGCCGTGGCGCACCATCCAGCTGGCCGATCGTGCGACCGATCTGGCGCCGTCCGTGCTCGGCTTGAACCTCAATCCGCCAGGCGTCATCCAGAACACGAGCTGGATCAAGCCGATGAAATACGTGGGCATCTGGTGGGGCATGCACATCGGCACGATGACGTGGAGCTCCGGGGCCAAGCATGGCGCTACCACGGCGAACACGAAACGCTACATCGACTTCGCCGCCGCCAACGGGTTGGGTGGGGTCCTGGTTGAAGGCTGGAACGTCGGCTGGGACGGCGACTGGATCCAGAACCGGAACGCGTTCTCGTTCACGAAGCCCTATCCCGACTACGACCTCCCGGAGCTGGCCCGCTACGCCCACGCGAAGGGCGTCAAGCTGATCGTCCACAACGAGACGTCGGGGGGCATCGAGAACTACGAGCGGCAGATGGACAGCGCCTTCGCGCTGTACCACTCGCTCGGGCTGGACGCGATCAAATCGGGGTACGTGACGGACTTCGTAGGCGAGGGGCACTCGCACTACGGCCAGTACATGGTGCGGCACCACCGCCGCGTGATCGAGAAGGCCGCCCAGTACGGCATCATGCTCGACGTGCACGAGCCGATCCACGATACGGGGGAACGTCGCACCTACCCGAACATGATGAGCCGCGAGGGCGCGCGCGGCCAGGAATACAACGCGTGGAGCGCCGAAGGGGGCAATCCGCCCGAGCATGAGACGATCCTGTTCTTCACCCGGCTGCTCGACGGCCCGATGGACTTTACGCCGGGCATCTTCGACATCCTGATCGAGCGCGGGACGGGGCGGCCGCGGCGCCCGGACGAGCCCCGCGTCCGGACGACGCTCGCGAAGCAGCTGGCGCTGTACGTCGTGCTCTACTCGCCGCTCCAGATGGCGGCGGACCTGCCCGAGAATTACGAGCACCAGCCGGCGTTCCAGTTCATCCGGGACGTCGCGGTCGACTGGGACACGACGCGCGTGGTCGCGGGGAAGATCGGCGATTACGTCGTCGTGGCGCGGCGGGAACGGAACGGTCCGAGCTGGTACCTGGGCGCCATTACCGATGAGGAAGCGCGGACGTTCGACGTCTCCCTTTCCTTCCTCACCCCGGGAAGCAAGTACGTCGCCGAGATCTACGCGGACGGGCCCGGCGCGAATTGGCTCACGAACCCGTTGCCGGTCACCATCTCCCAGCGTACGGTGGATGCCACGTCCCGGCTGCACATCGTGCTCGCTCCCGGGGGCGGGCAAGCAATCAGGATCCGGCCGGCGCGATAGGGAAGTGGGCACGCGGAAGGTGGAACGCGGAACTGGAAGGCTGTTGCGGATCGCTGTTCCACGTTCCGCGATCCGCGTTCCGCGTTCGATTCCGGCGCTCTTCCTCGCCGGCGTGGCGCTTGCGGCCTGCGGCCCGCGCGAGGCTCCGCTCTTCGAGCTGCTGCCCCCGCAACGGACCGGCATCGCATTCGCCAACCGGCTGCCCGACGACACCGCGTTCAACATTCTCAACTACATGTACTACTACGACGGTGGTGGCGTGGCGGTGGGTGACGTCAACAACGACGGCCTGCCGGACCTCTACTTCACGTCGAACGTCGGACCCAACCGGCTGTACCTGAACAAGGGGGATTATCGGTTCGAGGACGTCACCGAGCGAGCGGGCGTGGCCGATCCCGACGGGTGGAAGACCGGTGTCACGATGGCCGACGTCAATGGAGACGGATTCGTCGATATCTTCGTCTCCGCCGTCGACTTTCTCACGATGCATGGGCACAACGTGCTCTACATCAACAACGGAGACGGCACCTTCACCGACCGAACGAAGGAGTACGGCCTCGACTACGCCGGCTTGTCTACCCAGGCGGTGTTCTTCGATTATGACGGCGACGGCGACCTCGATATGTACCTGCTGACCCATTCGCCCCACCCCGAGCGCACGCCCGGCCCGCTCGCGCGGGCCGCGACCAGCCGCGCGGGGGTGAGTGACCGCCTCTACCGGAACGACGGAGGCCATTTTGTCGACGTGAGCGACCACGCTGGCCTCCGCCGCGGCGCGGCGCGTTACGGCCTCGGCGTCGTGGCGAGCGACCTGAACGGGGACGGTTGCCCCGACCTGTACATCGCCAACGATTTCCAGGAAGACGACTTTCTCTACTACAACAACTGCAACGGCACGTTCACCGAGTCGATCGCCACATCCGTGGGACACACGAGCCATGCGTCGATGGGCGTGGACGCCGCCGACTTCAACAACGACGGCCGACCGGACCTGATGGTCCTCGACATGCTGCCCGAGCACGAGAAGACCCTGAAAACATCCGCCAATGCCGAGAGCTTCGACGTGTACAATCTGAAGCTCGAGGCGGGCTATCACCCGCAATACGCCCGCAACACGCTCCAGCTCAACCGCGGCCACCGGCGTTTCAGTGAGATCGGGTATCAGGCCGGCGTGTACGCCACTGATTGGAGCTGGGCCCCCTTGTTCGCCGACCTCGACAACGACGGCTACAAGGACCTGTTCATCACCAACGGCATCTACCACCGGCCGAACGACCTCGACTACCTCGCGTATGTGGGCATGCCGGTCGTCCAGGCGTCGCTGCGCGACGGGATGGCGGGGCTCGCCCGGACGCTCGTCGGGAAGATGCCACAGATCCCGATCGCCAACTACGCCTATCGCAACAACCGAGATCTCACCTTCACCAATCAGGCGCGCGCCTGGGGGCTCGAGCAGCCGGGGTTCTCGAACGGCGCGGCCTACGTGGACTTGAACAACAGCGGGGCACTCGATCTGGTCGTGAATCGGATCGACGCCCCCGCCGCGATCTATAGAAACCGCGCTCGCGAGTTGACCAAGAACCACTATCTCCAGGTGGTGTTGCGAGGCTCTGGCGCCAACACGGCGGGGATTGGCGCGAAGGTCATTCTCAAGCAGGGCGGCACGGGCGGCGGGGTGCAGCTGCTCGAGCAGATGCCCACACGCGGGTTCCAGTCCTCTGTCGATCCGCGCTTGCATTTTGGACTGGGGTCCACGGAACAGATCGACTCACTGACGGTGATTTGGCCCGATCGGCGCCAACAGGTGTTGACCCACGTCGCGGTCGACCGCACGCTCACACTGTCGCAGCAGGACGCTGGCGGGGCGAGGGTCGGGGCCGCCGCGACGGCGGGTGCCCGCTGGGCTGCCGGAGCGGCGGCCCCGGCTCCCGCCCCGCTGTTCTCTGACGTGACCGATCGGCTCGGCATCGACTTCGCACACCGGGAGAACCGCTTCTACGACTTCCACCGCGAGCCGTTGATCCCGCATCTCCTGTCGACCGAAGGGCCCGCCCTGGCCGTCGGCGACGTCGACGGCAATGGCCGCGACGACATCTATGTCGGGGGCGCCAAGTGGCAGGCCGGCCGGCTCTTCGTCCAGCGGCCCGACGGCACGTTCCGCGCCAGCGCGCAGCCCGCGTTCCAGGTGGACAGTCTGAGCGAGGACGTCGATGCGGTGTTCTTCGACGCCAACGGGGATGGGCATCCCGATCTCTACGTCGTGAGCGGCGGTAACGAGTTCGAGAAGGACGACCCCCCCCTCCAGGACCGGCTCTACGTGAACGACGGCCACGGGCAGTTCCGGCGCGACTCCCTGGCGCTCCCTCGTCTGTCTGAGAGCGGGTCCTGCGTGGTGCCGGGTGATTTCAACGGCGACGGGCATCTCGATCTGTTCGTCGGGCGGCGGGTCGTCGCGCGTCATTACGGACTCACGCCCCGAAGCTATCTGCTGGAAAACGACGGCCGGGGGCACTTTCGTGACGTCACGCTCGAGAAAGCCCCGGCGCTCGCCGAGGCCGGGATGGTGACGTCCGCCGCGTGGGTCGATTACGACCACGACGGGAAGCTCGATTTGATCGTCGTCGGGGAATGGATGCCGATCCGCGTCTTCCACCAGGAAAACGGTCGCCTGGTGGACCGGACGGCCGAAGCCGGGCTTGCCGGAACGGAAGGCTGGTGGAACAGCGTCACGGTTGCCGACCTGAACGGTGATGGGCGTCCCGACCTGGTGCTCGGCAACCTCGGGCTCAACTCCTACCTCCAGGCGTCGCCCACCGAGCCCGCACGCATGTACGTGGGCGACTTCGGCCATAACGGCACACTCGAGCAGATTCTCACGTTCTACAAGCACGGCGTGAGCTACCCGCTCGCCGGTCGCGACGAGCTGATCGGTCTGATCCCCCGGTTAGCAAAGCGATACGCTACGTATGCGGACTTCGGCGCCGCCCGCGTCGAGGACATCTTCCCAGCATCGGAGCTGGCCCAGGCTACGGTTCGAGCAGCCCGCGTGTTCGCGAGCTCCGTGGCCCTGAACAACGGGGACGGCACCTTCACGCTGCGGCCCCTCCCCGCCGAGGCTCAGTTCGCGCCGATCCGCGCGGCGCTGGCGCGGCGCTGGTAGGGGACTTCGATGGCGACGGGCGGCCGGATCTCCTGGTTGGCGGGAACCTCTACGGCGTCCCGCCGGTCCTCGGGCGCTACGACGCCAGTTACGGTCTGCTGCTCTCCGGTATGGGGGACGGCCGCTTCTCCAGCGTCGATATGGAGCGGAGCGGTCTCGTGATCGATGGGCAGGTGCGCCACATGGGCTGGGTGCGGCAGGCGGACGGCAAACGCCTGATCGTGGTCGCGCGCAACAACGACAAGCTGGAAATACTCCTCCCGCACCGTCCGGGCCCCGAGCGTCACACGAGATAGCCGCGCTGGCGCACGAAGCGCGCCAAAGGTACGTGCCCGTGCAACGCGCGCTAGGGATCTCAGGTGCGCGTCGGGTTCATGACCTTTCACCCCCTCGCAGAAACCCTGGTGTTCGGACTTCACAGGACCGCATCCGGAGCCGTAGGGGCGGGAGGGAGCTGCCGCTGGCCGGCGCTCTGAAAACGCCCCATGTTAGGAGGGCGGCAGCCCGGAGCAGGAACCCCGTGCCCGAAGCCACCGACCAACGCGCCCGTCTGAAAGCAGCGCTCGCAGAGCGTTACCGTGTCGAGCGCGAGCTTGGGCATGGAGGGATGGCCACGGTCTGGCTCGCCCACGACCTGAAACACGATCGCCCCGTCGCCCTCAAGGTCCTCCGCCCTGAGCTCGCTGCCGTCCTGGGCCCCGACCGCTTCCTACGCGAAGTCCGGATCACCGCCCGACTCAACCATCCCCACATCCTGCCGCTGCTCGACTCCGGGGAAGCAGGTGGCTTCGTGTACTACGCGATGCCCTATGTGGAAGGCGAGTCGCTGCGTGAGCGCCTGGCCCGGGAGAGACAGCTGCCCCTCGCCGACGCGCTCCGGATCGCGCTGGAGGTGGCGGATGCGTTGAGCTACGCCCACAGCCACGACGTGGTGCACCGGGACGTGAAGCCCGAGAACATTCTCGTGGAGAGCGGGCACGCAGTGGTGGCGGATTTCGGGATCGCGCGGGCGATCACGGAGGCGGGTGGCGGGCGACTCACCGAGACGGGGATCGCCGTGGGGACGCCGGCCTATATGAGTCCCGAGCAGGCGGTGGGGAGCCAGGATGTCGACGGCCGAAGCGATCTCTACTCGCTCGGTTGTGTGCTGTACGAGATGCTGGCGGGGCATCCCCCGTTCACCGGGATGACGGCGCAGGAGATCCTAGCCCGCCAGTCCCTGGATGCCGTGCCGCGCCTTGCGGCGGCGCGGCCGCAGGTGCCCGTCGCTGTCGAAGAGGCCATCCTCGCCGCGCTCGCCAAGATACCCGCCGACCGGTTCGCGACGGCGAGTCAACTCGCCGACGCACTCACGTCCGGGGCACGGGGAGTGACCGGTGTCGCCAGGGCCGGTCATGCCTGGCCGGCGCGACGTCTCGCCGTCGGCGCCACCGCAGCCGTAGGCATCGTCGGCGTGGTAGTGGGGGCGGCGCTACTGGCGACGCGGAATGGTGCTCGGGATACCGGGGCGGCCTCGCGTGTGGTGATAATGCCGTTCGAGAACCGCTCAGCAGACCGCGATCTCGATGCGCTGGGAACCATGGCAGCCGACTGGGTGGCGCAGGGCCTGACCGAAGCAGCGTTCCTGGTGGTGCTCGATACGCGCAGCGCGCTGGCCGCCGCGCACACGCTCGGCACCGCGGCGTCACCGGTGGCCGTGGGACGCGAAACCGGCGCCGGTGTCGTGGTGGCGGGATCGTACTTTCTCCAGAGCGACTCCCTGCAGTTCCAGGCGCAGATCGCGTCCACCGCCGACGGCAGCATTCTGTTCGGCATTGGGGGGATCACGGTGCCGCGGGGACGTCCCCTGGACGGGATCGAGCAGCTGCGCCAGCGCGTGCTTGCCGCCCTCGCTTCGCTCCACGATAGGGACGTCGCCACCTTCCAGACCAGCCTGGCGCAGCCCCCTACCTACGCCGCGTACCGCGAGTACACGGAGGGGCTCGAGCATTACATGCGGCTCGATTACCTCGAGGCGGCACGGCATTTCGAGCGAGCGTCGGCGCTGGATTCCACATTCCTGACGGCCCGCGTGTGGGCGGCGCAGTCGTGGTGGGATGAGCCGGCACGCCGCGACTCGATCCTCGCTGTTCTCAAGCCGCTCCGACACCGTCTCAGCCCGTTCGACCGCGCGCGCGTCGACTTCGTGACGGCTTTACGACCTTCAGCCTATGACTTTGAGGGCGCGTACCGGGCGGCGTTGCGTATGGTGGACGCCGCGCCCGGTTCTGCGGATGCCCGGCGTGAGGCGGCGCTTTCGGCGCTGCGCGTGATTCGACCTCGCGAGGCGCTGAGACGTCTCAAGGAGCTCGATCCCGAGCGCGGGCTCATGCGAGAGTGGCCGTTATACTGGTGGGCCTTGGCGCGGGCTCACCATCAGCTCGGCGAGCACGAGAAAGAGCTGGCGGCGGCCCGGCGCGGAAGACGGCTGTTCCCGAACGTCGGCCTCTGGACCGAACTTCGGGCCCTGGCGGCGCTCGGCCGCGTCGCGGAGCTGGACTCCGTAGCACGCGCCGAATTGCCCTCAGTCCCCGACCAGGCCGGCGCCATTGCGTTCGAGATGGCAGGCGAACTCCTAGCACATGGGCACCCTGAGGGTGCACGACGCCTTGCGCACTACGGCGTGGAGCTGCTGGCGGTGCGTTCCCCAGCAGGCTCGGCTGGGGCGCGAGCGAAGGACGAGTGGCTACGCCAGCGGGCCGAGCTTGCGCTGCTGCTCGGCGACACTCAGACGGCGGCTGCGTGCGTTGCCCAGTTTCACTATCCAAAGGAACACAGACTGCTGCTCGCACGCATTCTGGCGGCCCGGGGCCGGCACGAGGCGGCGCGCGCGATGCTCGAGGAAACGAAGCGGCCTGTCATGCAGATAGGCGGACCGGCGTTGCGGACCCTCCCGTTTGATCAGCGCATTGAGGGAGCGGGTGTGCTCGTGCGTCTGGGCGATCTGGATGGCGCCCTCGAGGTGCTGACGGGGAGGCTCGGCATCGACCCGGCCTTTCTTGCCAGGGAGCAGGATGGGCATGCGGACCCGGAGTTGGCGCCGCTCTGGAACGATCCGCGGTTCCGCCCGCTGCTCAAGCCGAGAGGCTGAAGGCGAGCGATAGATCTGCTGCGCTGGGACGGCCAGGCGTGCTGTGCGAAGAAGATTCAGGCGACCTTTGACGAGCTGGCCGAACTGGATGCGGCTGGACCTCTCCGGTAGAGGTCGATCACGTTCGCGACGGGGCCGACGATCGCGAGGGCGAGGATCGGCGGCGCCGGATACAGCCGGCTGAGCTGCGCCACGTGGAAATCACCGGCCAGCCGGATGGCGGCCTCCGCCACGGCCACGGTGGCGGCCACGATGATCCGCCCGCGCACTGTGCTCACGGTCGTCTTGGGATCGGTGATCATGAAGAAGATGAACAGCTGGTACATCGGGCCGGTGATCGGCGCGATTTCCGCGAGCAGCGGGCCGCCCACGATCCAATGGCGCAGCGCCGCGAGCGCGACGAAGCACGCCACGTAGGTGAGCGTGACGTGGAGCATGCGGACCCGGGACACGATGAGGAGCCCGAAACACCAGATCACCGCGTTGGTGGCCAGGTCGTTACCCCACTGGCGGCTCAGGATGGCGACGCTCGCGGGTGCCACCAGGAGGAGCACGCTGATGGCGAAGTTGCTCGGGTTCCAGAGGTGCCGGCCGCGGTAGCGCAGCACGTATTTGGAGGCAATCGCGAGGAACCCGCCCAGGGCGAACGGCCAGAGCAGGTCGGCCCGCGGCTTGATGAGGAGCGCGAGGCTGATACCGGTGATGTAGGCGCTCGCCACGTTCGCGACGGAGCCGTGCAGCCAGCGTGAGAGCAGGAGCTCCGTCGCGATGCACACACCGAGCGCGATGACGAGCCGGTCGTAGCCGCCGAGGATGCCGTAGCGCGCCTCGCCGAGCACCAGGATAAGCGTGATGAGAAAGGAGACCGGGTAGCGAGGGTCCATGCGGCCCAGCCGGGCCCACAGCGTCCGGCCTCGCTCCCGGAGGCCGTGCAATGCGACGGCGGTCACGCGCTTAGGATCCCGGCTCGGTGACGACGTGCAGCCGGTCCACGGCCGGGTGCTCGAGCGTCTGCACAGTGCCCGACGGCCAGCGAATCACGACGCGGTCCGCGCGCCCCGTAGGTCCCAGCCCGAAGTGCAGCCGCCGGTCGTTCTGGCTGGCGAATCCCATGCCCCCGTCCACGATCTGCAGCTGGCGTGCCGCTCCGGCTTCGAGCGTCACCTCGGCGCCGATGGCGCTGCGGTTCGACCGGGTGCCCACGAGCTTGAAGGCGATCCAATGGTTGCCCGGCACCCCGCTGTTCTTGTAGACCAGCACCGGCTGCTTCTGGTTCGCAATCACCACGTCGAGCACGCCCCGGTTGAACAGGTCGACCAACACGATGGCGCGGCCGTCGTACTCGTCGGTCACGCCGACCTGGGAGGCGACGTCGCTCCAGCCCGCCAGGCCGCGGTTCACGAGCACCCGCGAGCGCTCGTACCCCGACAGGCTCGCGGTGCCGATCGCAGGCCAGGCCCTCGCATCTTCGAACACGCCGCTGTACGCCCCGGCGATCTTCGACGCCGCGTACCAGTAACTCCGATTGCGGTCGCCCGACACGTAGCCGTTGACGATGAACAGCTCGTTGCGGCCGTCGTTGTCCAGGTCGCCGAGCTGTGCCCCCCAGGCCCACCCCGCGTCGGCGACGACCCCTTCGGCCGCCTGCTGGAACCGGCCCAGCTCGGGCAGGAAGTTGAGGCGCAGGTTGTTCCCGTGAAACAGGTAGCCCGGTTCCGAGATGTTGGTCACGAAGGCGTCCACGCGCCCGCGATTCAGCACGTCGCCGAGCGTGGCCGACATGCCGCTCTTGGAATCGCTCTCCAGGCCCACGCGGCTCAGCGTGAAGCGCCGGCCGTGGTCGTTCAGGTAGAGCTCTTCCGGGCCGTAGTCGTTCGCCAGGAACAGATCGGGCCAGCCGTCGCCGTTGAAGTCGGCCGCGGCCACCGCCAGGGTCCAGCGCGTGCTGCCCACCCCCATCCGATCGGTCACGTCCTCGAAGCGTCCACCCCCGAGATTGTGAAACAAGCGATTCTTGCCCCCGTTGGTGGCGAACTCGAAGCTGTTCTCCATGATGCGGGTGGTCTTCAGGTGCCAGAAGTCGATGTCGGATCGGTAGTAGCCCGCCACGTACAGGTCCAGCAGCCCGTCCCGGTCGTAGTCGAACCATACGGCCCCGTTGGCGTTCATCCACTGGCGCAACCCGGCGCGCTCGGTCACGTCCGTGAAGTGGAGGTTGCCCATGTTCTTGAAGAGCTGGAGGTAGCCCCACTTGTAGATCAACACGTCCTCGAGACCGTCGTTGTCGAAGTCGCCCCACACCGCTCCCATCGACACGCCTTCGCCGGGGCGGTTCACGTCCGCGAGGCCGGCCGCGCGGGCGGTGTCCACGAAGGTGCCGTCGCCGCGGTTCAGGTACAGCGCGTTGGGATACCCGAACCGACTGTTCGTGAGGTAGAGATCGGGCCATCCGTCGTTGTTCACGTCGGCCACCGACACGCCGGCACCCAGCGACCCGATGAGGGGGGCGATGTTGTCGAGCCTCGGGTCCATGGTCGGCCCGTGATGTACGAAGTCGATGCCCGCTTGGGTCGCGATGTCGGTGAGGTGAAACCGCGCCGCCCCGGAAGCATCGCCGGCCCCGGGCGCACGACGGTTCAGGATAGCGACAAGCACGATGGCGGCCACGAAGGACACACCAACCGCGATACGGCGCTGGAACGGGGAGGTCACGGCGTGAACCATACCATGCCCCGCGTGCAGTTGCCAGCGCGAGGTGAAGGCATAACTTCTTGACATGACGCGTGTTGCATACGGCCATCTGGTTGCATTCTGTGTCTCGCTTGTGTCGCTCGACGCCTGCAGCCGTGAGAGGCATCCGCCGCTGTTCAAGCAGCTGACCCCGGGTCACACCGGGGTCACGTTCGCCAATACGATCACCACCAATGACTCCGTGAATGTGCAAACCGACCCGTTCGTGTATAACGGCGCCGGGGTGGCGGTCGGCGACATCGATAACGACGGATTGCCGGACATTTTCTTTGCGGGCAACATGGTGTCGAGCCGCCTGTATCTCAACAAAGGCGACATGCGGTTCGAAGACATCACGCAGGCGGCCGGCGTTGGGACCACTCGCTGGGCCACCGGCGCGACCATGGTGGACATCAACAACGACGGCTATCTGGATATTTACGTCTCGGTTTCGGGCCCCCCATGGTCGAAGGGGGCGCAGCGGGCCAATCTGTTGTTCGTGAACAACGGGGATCACACGTTCACGGAAGCAGCGGCCCGATACGGCATTGCAGACACCGGCTTTACCACGCACGCCGTGTTCCTCGACTACAACCATGACGGATACCTCGACCTGTTTCTGCTGGAGAATTCTCCCGAGGATTTTGCGCGGGGTGAGGTAAACAGCCATCCGGCGGGCGTCGCCAGCACCAGTCGCAGCAGTTACGATCAGCTGTATCGCAACAACGGCGACGGGACGTTCACCAACGTATCGCAGGAGGCGGGGATATTGCGAGACGTCGGGTACGGACTCGGCGTCGTCGTCGCGGACTTCAACGGGGACGGGTGGCCCGACATCTATGTCTCGAACGACGATGCGTCGAACGACGTCCTGTACATCAACAATCGGAACGGAACCTTCACCGACAAAGCAGCGGCCTGGCTCAAGCACACGAGTTTTGCCGGAATGGGTGTCGACGTAGCCGATTTCAACAACGACGGCTGGCCCGATATCCTGCAGGTGGACATGATGCCCCAGGACCTGCGTGCTCGGCACCGGATGACCGGGTCCACGACCTATGGCGATCTGCTGGAGTTCGGTCAGCGGGGCATTCACCCTGCCTATGACCTCAACACCCTGCAGCTCAATAGCGGAGTCACCAAGGACGGAGATATCCGGTTCAGTGAAATCGCCCGCCTGGCGGGTGTCGCCTACACCGATTGGAGCTGGAGCGCGCTGTTCGCGGACGTCGATAACGATGGGTACAAGGACATCTTCATCACCAACGGCTATCCCAAGGCCGTCACGGATTTTGACTACCAGACGGCGATGTTCGGGGTACGCCGAGCCCGAGACCCCCAGGCTGCCCGTCAACGGGGGCTGAAGCTCCTGCGGGAGCTGCGCAGTTACAAGCTGTCGAACTATCTCTTCCGGAATAGGGGCGATCTCACGTTTGTCGACGAGAGCAAAGCCTGGGGGATGGACCAGCCGGGGTTCTCGTATGGTGCCGCGTATGCCGATCTCAACAACGACGGCAGACTCGATATGGTGGTCAATAACATCGACGCTCCGGCGTCCATTTACGAGAATGTCAAACCGCGCGACGACTCGAGTCACTACCTGCAAGTCACGCTGCAGGGTGAGCCTCCCAACATTCGGGGGATTGGATCGACGTTGGTCCTGACGGCGGGCGGGCAAAAACAGTACCTCTACCAGTCCCCGTACCGGGGATACATGTCCACCATGGACGACCGCGCCCATTTCGGGTTGGGCGCCGCCACGCGCGTCGACAGCCTGGAAGTGATCTGGCCCGACGGGCGCCGTCAGCTGCTCACCGATCTCGACGTCGATCGGATGCTGACCGTGCGGCAGGG